>Ga0209798_10001519_pt1 | contig 13938 bp, 9 predicted proteins | sample DOMMetBare3Fresh_FD_187475 | JGI IMG/M metagenome (GOLD analysis project Ga0209798, IMG submission 187475) | Wetland sediment microbial communities from St. Louis River estuary, USA, under dissolved organic matter induced mercury methylation -... | ecosystem: Environmental > Aquatic > Freshwater...
TTGAGGGCGTTGGCGACTGCTTCGCTGACGACGAGATAGGCCGTCAGGGCTCTGGTCTCGCTCACCTCCGGCAATTCTGCGACGTCCAGCGCGAACGGCAGGGGGGTCGCCTCCTTGACCGCGGTCAGTGCGGCAGCGAGGCCGTCGTCGAGCTGGCTCGGCCGGATGCCGCTCGCGATCCGGCGCAGCTCGTCGACGGTGCCGCGCAGCTCTGCCACGGCGGCGTCGACCTCGGCGGCGTCGTCCGGAGCAAGGCGGTCCTGCAGCAGTCGCAGGCGCATCCCGGTCGCGACGATGCGCTGCTGCGCCCCGTCGTGCAGGTCCCGCTCCAGCCTGCGGCGTTCGGCCGCCGTCGCCTCGGCGAGGCGGCTCCTGCTCGCCTGCGCCTCGTCGAGCGCCTCGCGCAGGACGAGCCGCAGGCGGCACACCTCGATCGGCACCCAGGCGGCCTTCGCGACGTCGGCGACCCGCCGACGGGCGCGCACCGAGTCCCAGCCGAGACGGACCCGGGCGATGACGTCGCCGCCGGCCTCCACCGCCAGGCCGTCGGCACGGTCCACCGCCGACCCGTCGAGCCCGACCCAGCCTCCGTCGGGGCCGCCGTCGGGCCGAGCGACCTGCAGCGCGAGGTCGGGGTCGTCCATCACCTGACGCAGGACCGCTTCGATCTGCTCGGGCTGGCGGCGCCCGGCGCGCACGTCGGCGGCGAACCGCTCCACGGTGTCGACGGCGACGTGTCGGTCGCGGTCCACCAGCGTGCCGACCCACGTCGCGAGGTGGCGTTGCACGGGAAGGAGCACCAATGCGGTGACGAACGCGGCGACGGCACTGCTCAGACCGGTACCCGCCGAGACGGCGTGCCCGGCGCCGTAGACGACGGCGGCGAAGACCGAGGCGGAGACCACGACCGTGAGCAGCCAGGCCGTCGTCCCGCTCAGCAGCCGGTCCACGTCGAACAGGTCGTACCGCACGATCGCGACTCCGACCGCGGCCGGGACCAGGACGATGATCGCCACCAGGAAGGGGGTGTACGCGACCTCGAGCGCGGCGCCCGCGAACTCCGCGGCCCATCCCGACACCAGGAGGATCACCACGACGGTGCCGGCCAGGGCGAGCCAGCGGATCTGCTGACGGGTCCGCCGCTCGCCCAGGCGGTAGCGCACCACGAGCGCGCAGGCGCCCAGGACCAGGCAGACCCCCACGCCCAGCATCGAGACTGGCCCGACCGGCTGCATCCACGCAGCCGTGGGGCCACCGACGACCCGGCCGTCGACCTGCCGGGTTCCCCACTGGGCGGCCACGGCGCCGAGTGTCGCGACCCCGAAGGCCCACGGCACCACGCGCCAGAGCCGACCCGGCAACGGACCATCCGGGAAGACGAGCATCAGAGCGAGGAGCCCGGCCAGGTTGAGCGGCCAGGCGCCGCTCGACCAGGGAAGCGCCGCCAGCGGACCGACATGGGCGGTGACCAGTGCGATGGCCGCCGTCGACCAGGCGAGTGCAGGCCCCACCGGTGACGACGGGTCGTTGCGCACCACGACCCAGCCGACGGCGACGGCCAGTCCGCAGGCGACACACGCCGCCGAGGTTGCCAGGTCACCGATAGCAGCCGTGTACACCGCCGCCCCCGCGACCACCACGGTCGCCATGCCGGTGAGGACGCGCGACCGGGCCAGTGACATGGCGGTCATCCTGCCAGCGAGTCGGCTCACGGTGAACAGTGTCAGCACTGATCCGTGTCAGCACTGAAGCGGGATGCCGCGCTCGCCCTGATGTAGACGGCTGTCCTGCCCCGTGAGGCTGAGGTCGTCGGTCAACCACTACTTCCGGAGCATGCGATGAACATCATCTTCACCGTCCTGTTCGCCGTCCCGATCGGCTTCCTGGTCAAGGAGCGTGGCATAGCGATCCTCACCTTCCTCGCCCTGGACGCCATCCTGTTCACCTTCCAGACGCTGAGCGTCCTGCTCAACTGGCTGGGCCCGACGCAGGGCATGGCCGGCAATGCCTTCGGGCCAAAGCCGTCCGGCTTCCCGGCCGCGTTCAGCCAGAGCGAGCTGACCGCTTACGGGCTGCTCAACCTGCTCGTCCTCGTCGTCGGGGTCGGGCTGGTCGTCCTCGGGTCCTACCTCGCGCGGCGTCATGCCGGCAGGCGGACGGCCGTCTCCGTCGCCTGAGCCCGGATCCACCGCCGCCGACGCCATGGGATCAAGCGTGGTGCGAGACGACGGTGAACGGCGTGCCGTGGTGCGAACGAAGTGACCGACCGCGTGGTCAGAGTGCCTGGTAGATGCGCATGTAGCCGGTGGCGGTTCTTCTTCTCATCCGTAGGCCGTGAGTTCGACTCTCACCGGAGGCGCCCCACCGATTGCCTTTGGCTCACTCGGTTTCGGGCAGTAGCGCTCTGTCGCCGAAGCTCCGGCTACTGCTGTTGCGCTGGCGACCGGTGACCGGCGGACTCGCCGAGCCCGACCCGGATCCTGCACTGGCGCTGTGGTGCGCCCGACGGCTCCTCGACGCCGACTCCTCGGACGAGGCGTCACCCCTGACCAAGCCGGCGGGTCTGGTGACGTCGCGTCGGGCCCTGGTCCGCGCGGTTGCCGTCGAACTGCTCCCGGACGCAGAGCTCATGGCGCTGGACGGGGATGCGCCGCGGCTCGAGCGCCTGCTGCTCGACCCATCCGGCGGCGTCCGGATCCTGCCCTCGCCGTGCGCTACCTGCGAGACCGAGCGGATACGCCGCAGCTTGCCGGTGTGGGCCTTCGGTCGGTCCATGTACTCGGACGTCCGTCACGAGCCGACACGGTCCCAGCCGCGGCGGCCTGGGCGGCTGCCCAGCTGGACGTCCCGCGACCGGTACACGATGTAGGGCCGGGTGAGGTAGCCCACTGGCGCGGAGAAGACGTGGACGAGCCGGGTGAACGGCCAGAGCGCGAAGAGGCTGAACGCCACCAGGGCATGCAGCTGGAACCCGAGAGGAGCCTCGGCCATCAGGTCCGGCTGCGGCTGGAAGGTCAGGAACGAGCGGTACCAGACGGACACGCCCTCGCGGTAGTTGTACTCGCCACCGAGGGAGAAGATCGATCCTGCCACCGTGTTCCACATCCCCAACGCGATGGCGGCGCCGAGGAACGCGTACATCACCTTGTCCATCGGGGTGGTGGCGCTGAACACCGGCCCGACGGTGCGGCGACGGTAGATCAGGATGATCATGCCGAGCAGCGCCATCAGCCCCGCCAGCAACCCGCCGACCACGGCCACCCGGTGGTAGAGGTTGTCTCCGATCCCGAGCGTCTCTGTCCAGGTCCGTGGCACCAGCAGGCCGACGACGTGGCCGCCCACCACACCGAGCATGCCGAAGTGGAACAACGGCGAGCCCAGCCGAAGCAGCCGGTCCTCGTAGAGCTGGGAGGAGCGCGTGGTCCAGCCGAACTTGTCGTACCGGTAACGCCAGACGTGGCCGACCACGAAGGTCGCCAGACAGAGGTAGGGCACGATGACCCACAGGAAGGTGCTCAACGGGGGGCTCCTACGGGGATGGTCGTCGCGATCACGGGCTGGCCGCCGTACGGGTCGAGTCCGACCTCCTCCGCCGGCGGCCCCTGCTCCACCAGGCGCCGGACCGCGTCACGTTCGTCCCCCCGCAGGGCGGGCAGGGTGTCGCACACGGCCGTCACCGCTCCCAGCCAGGGCGAGCCGGTACCGCGTCCGTCGGTGCGCCGCCATCCGGCCAGGGCGAGCCTGAGCATCTCCAGGCCGGCCCGGTGCTCCAGGAGCAGCCGGCGCGCGGCGTCCGGGTCGACGGTGGCGCCGAACTGCAGCACGGCGCACAGGTGGTCGGGCAGCTCCCCGCAGTCCTCGTCCCACTCGGCCCCGGCGGCGCGGTAGGCGTGCTTGAAGCGGAGCAGGGCGACGCCGCGCCGACGGGTGTCGCCGTAGGCGAAGTAGGTCAGGTAGAGCGCGCAGCGGCGGGTGTGGTCGAACGTGGCGACGTACTCCTCCTGCACGTCGCGCAGCGGTGTGCGCCGCAGGTGCTCGACCACAGGCGCCAGGTCCCGGTGGCCCGGCACCAGCCCCTCGATCCGGTCCAGTGTGGAGACCAGCTCGTCGGTCGGGTAGTCGAGCAGTAGGGAGCACGCCGTCCAGACGCGCGTCACATTCCCCGGACGATCCGTGCGACGGGAGCTGCGGACCATCACTCCTCCGTCCCCGCGCCGTCGTCCCGGCGTGTCGGGAAGAGGCCGTCGGGGGTGCCCCGCCCGTCCCAGTTGAGCAGGTTGACCCGACCCCTGCTCGGTCCTCCGCCGGCCAGCTGGTCGGCGGTCTGCCGGGACTGCAGCACCTGGAAGTTCTCTGCCGCGACCGGCGTCGGGTAGCCCGAGCCCTCACCGAACACGCCCTGCTGGCCTCCGCCGTAGCCGCTCACCGGGCACTCGGTGGCCAGCTCCTCCAAGGCATGGGCCTGCTCCGCATGGACCGACGGGACCACGTAGCGCTCGTCGTACTTCGCCAGCGCGAGCAGCCGGAACATCTCGTACATGTCCTCCTCGGACATCCCCACCGACGCCGGGATGCCGGCGTCGCCGTCCCGGCCGAGGTTGAGGTCACGCATGTAGGAACGCATGGCGGCGAGCTTGCGCAGCACCCGGTCGACGGGGGCGGTGTCCCCGGCGGTGAACAGGTTCGCGAGGTACTCCACCGGGATCCGCAGCGTGTCGATGGCGGCGAACAGGTTGCCCCGGTCCTCGGCGTCGTGACCGGTGTCCCGGATCACGTCGACCACCGGCGACAGCGGCGGGATGTACCAGACCATCGGCATGGTGCGGTACTCGGGGTGCAGCGGCAGAGCCACCTGGTACCGGTTGATCAGCTTCCAGACCGGTGAGCGACGGGCTGCCTCGAGCCAGTCGCCCGGGATGCCGGCTCGCTCGGCCTCGCGCTGCACCTCCGGGTCGTCGGGGTCGAGGAAGCAGGCGCGCTGGGCGTCGTAGAGGTCGTGCTCATCCTCGGTGCTCGCGGCCTCCAGCACGCGGTCGGCGTCGTAGAGCACCAACCCGATGTAGCGCAGCCGCCCCACGCAGGTCTCGGAGCAGACCGTCGGGATCCCCACCTCGATCCGTGGGTAGCAGAAGGTGCACTTCTCGGCCTTGCCGGTCCGGTGGTTGAAGTAGACCTTCTTGTACGGGCAGCCCGACACGCACATCCGCCAGCCGCGGCAGCGGTCCTGGTCGACCAGGACGATGCCGTCCTCGGACCGTTTGTAGATCGCCCCGGACGGGCAGGACGCGGCGCAGGACGGGTTCAGACAGTGCTCGCAGATCCGGGGCAGGTAGAACATGAACGTCTTCTCGAACTCGAACGTGACCTTGCCCTCGATGCCCTTGAGCATCACGTCACGTGCGGCGTGCTCGGTCGACCCGCCGAGGTCGTCGTCCCAGTTCGCCGACCAGGAGATGTTCAGGTCCTTGCCGGTGATCAGCGACTTCGGTGTGGCCACGGGGAACGTGTCAGTGGCCGGCGAGTTGGTGAGTGTCTCGTAGTCGTAGGTCCATGGCTCGTAGTAGTCGTAGATCGACGGGAGCTTGGGGTTGGAGAAGATGCTGAGCAGCTTCTTCACCCGCCCACCGGCCCGCAGGGCGAGGCGACCGTTGGGCTTGCGGATCCAGCCGCCCTGCCAGGTCCCCTGGTCCTCGTAGCCGCGCGGGTAGCCCAGCCCGGGCCGGGTCTCGACGTTGTTGAACCAGACATACTCGGTGCCGGCCCGGTTGGTCCAGGCCTGCTTGCAGGTGACCGAGCAGGTGTGGCAGCCGATGCACTTGTCGAGGTTCATCACCATCGCCATCTGCGCCATGACACGCATCTCAGTACTCCACCTTCACCGTGCGCTTGCGGATGGTCGTGACCTCGTCCCGGTTGTTCCCGGTGGGTCCGATGTAGTTGAAGAAGTAGGCCAGCTGCGCGTACCCGCCGATCAGGTGGCTGGGCTTGAGCAGGATCCGGGTGAGGCTGTTGTGGATCCCGCCCCGCTTGCGGTCGCGTTCGGTGAGCGGGACGTCGATCAGCCGGTCCTGGGCGTGGTGCATGTAGACGGTCCCCTCCGGCATCCGGTGGCTGACGATCGCCCGTGCGGCCACCACGCCGTTGCGGTTGACCGCCTCGATCCAGTCGTTGTCCCGGACGCCGATCTTGGCCGCGTCCCGGTCGGACATCCAGATCGACTGTCCGCCGCGGGAGAGCGACAGCATGAACAGGTTGTCCTGGTACTCGGAGTGGATCGACCACTTGCTGTGCGGAGTCAGGTAGCGCACGGAGACTCCCAGCTCTCCCTCGGCGCCGATCGCCGGCTCGCCGAACAGCGAGGTCATGTCGAGCGGCGGGCGGTAGACCGGGAGTGCCTCCCCCATGCCGAGCACCCAGTCGTGGTCGACGTAGAACTGCTGCCGCCCGGTCAGGGTGTGGAACGGCTTGCCGCGCTCGATGTTGATCGTGAACGGGCTGTAGCGCCGGCCCCCGCTCTCCGAGCCGGACCATTCCGGCGAGGTGATCACCGGGACGGGCGCCGCCTGGGTGTCCGCGAAGGTGATCTGCTTGCCCTCGTGCTCGGCCGCCAGGTCGGCCAACGGCATCCCGGTTCGCCGTTCCAGGAACCGGAAGCCGTGCGTGGCCAGGTGGCCGTTGGAGACCCCGGCGAGGTGCAGGATGGCCTCGGCCATCTGGATGTCGGTCTCGACCTTGGGCTGGCCGTCGCCCGCACCGCCCTGGGCGACACCGTTGCGCCTCCGAAGGATGTCGATCTCTCGCTTGACGTCGTAGGCGACGCCCTTGGTGAGCATGCCCACCGACTCCATCAACGGCCCGATGGTGGTCATCTTCTGGTAGACCGCGGCGTAGTCACGCTCGGCCACGGCCAGCACCGGCATGGTCCTGCCCGGGACGGGCTCCACCTCGCCGGTGCGCCAGTCCTTCACCACGCCGTGCTCGGTGGCCATCGCCTCGGGCGTGTCGTGCCAGAGCGGCTTGGCGACGACGTCCCGGCGGGTGCCGAGGTGCTCGGCCGCCAGCTCGGAGAAACGGCGGGCGATCGTCTTCCAGGCCTCCCAGTCCGTCCTGGTCTGCCAGGGCGGCGCGATCGCCGGGTTGAACGAGTGGATGAACGGGTGCATGTCGGTGGTGTTCAGGTCGTGCTTCTCGTACCAGGTCGCGGCCGGGAGCACGATGTCGGACAGGATCGTGGAGCTCGTCATCCTGAAGTCGATCGTGGTGAGCAGGTCGAGCTTGCCCTCGGCCGCCCGGTCGGGCCAGGTGATGTCGCGGGGCCGCTGGTGCTCGGGGGCCTCCTGGGCGGTGGCCGCGCTGTCGGTGCCGAGCAGGTGCCGGAGGAAGTACTCGTTGCCCTTGGCCGAGGAGCCGAGCAGGTTGGAGCGCCACAGGCTGAGCACCCGGGGATGGTTGTCCTCGTGCTCGGGGTCCTCCACGGCGAACCTCAGGTCACCGCTCTTGAGCTGCTGCACGACGTAGGCGGCCGGCTCCATCCCGGCCTCGGCCGCCTCGTCGGCCAGCACCAGGCTGCTGCGGGAGAACGTGGGGTAGCTCGGCGTCCAGCCGAGCCGCACGGACTGGGCGAGCAGGTCCATCACGGTCCGGCCGGCGAACACCCCGGTTCCGGCGTCGAGGTCATCGGCGGTGAAGGTGTCGTAGCGGTACTGCGAGGTGTTGACGTACCAGTAGGCCGTCTGGTTCATGTGTCGCGGCGGGCGGTGCCAGTCCAGCGCGAACGCCATGTGCTGGAACCCCATGATCGGCCGGATCTTCTCCTGGCCCACGTAGTGCGCCCATCCCCCGCCGTTGCGCCCCTGGCAGCCGGTGATGCTGGTGAGCACCAGGATCGCCCGGTACAGCTGGTCGGAGTGGAACCAGTGGTTGGTGCCGGCGCCGAGCAGGATCATGCCGCGGCCCTGGGTGTCGATCGCGTTCTGCGCCCACTCCCGGGCCAGCCGGACGACCTGGGCGGCCGGGACCGAGGTGTGCTCCTGCTGCCAGGCCGGGGTGGCGGGACCGGACGAGTCGTCGTACCCGCTCGGCCACCGGCCGGGCAGCCCGTCGCGTGCGACGCCGTACTGGGCGAGCATCAGGTCCAGGACGGTGGTGACCAGCCGGTCCCCGACCCTGGCCACCGGGACGCCTCGGCGGGTGTGCTCCACCCGTCCGCCGGGACCGTCGAATCGCGGCAGCTCCACCTCGACGGACTCCCCCGTGCTGCCGGGGCCGGTGAGAAGGGTGAGTGCCGGGTCGATGTCCCCGGGCGCCAGGTTCCACTGGCCGAGCCCTTCGTCGCCGTAGCGGTGACCGATGGCTCCGCGCGGGATCCGCACCTCGCCGGTGGTCGCGTCCATCACGGCCGGCTTCCACATGGTGTTCTCGGCCCCGCCCTCGGGGTGGCCGATGTCCCCGGCCACGAGGTACTTGCCGGGTCGGTATGCAGGCGCACCGTCCCGGCTCTCGACCGGCTCCAGGCAGATCAGGTACGGCAGGTCGGTGAAGCGCTTGTTGTAGTCGACGAAGAAGGGCACCTGCCGGTCGGCGAAGTACTCCTTGAGGATCACGTGGCCCATCGCCATGGCCAGGGCGCCGTCGGTGCCAGGCGCCGTCGTCACCCACTCGTCGGCGAACTTCACGTTCTCGGCGTAGTCGGGCGCGACCGCGACCACCTTCTGCCCGCGGTACCGCGCCTCGGTCATCCAGTGCGCGTCCGGCGTCCTGGTCATCGGCACGTTGGATCCCCACATGACCAGGTACCCGGCGTCCCACCAGTCCCCGGACTCTGGGACGTCGGTCTGGTCGCCGAACATCTGCGGCGACGCGTTCGGCAGGTCTGCGTACCAGTCGTAGAAGGAGAGCATCGGCGCGCCGATCAGCTCCAGGAAACGGGAGCCGGAGGCGTAGGACACCGGCGACATCGCCGGGATCGGCGAGAAGCCGGCGATCCGGTCCGGGCCCCAGCGCTTGATCGTGTAGACGTGGGCGGCCGCGATCATCTCGGCCACCTCGTCCCAGCTCGCACGGACCAGACCGCCCTTGCCCCGGGCGGCCTTGTAGCGGCGGGCCTGCTCGGGGTCCTGCACGATCGACCCCCACGCCACCACGGGGTCGCCGTACCGCGCCAACGCCTCCCGGTAGAGCTCGAGGAGCACGCCGCGGGCATACGGATACCGGACCCGGGTCGGACTGTAGGTGTACCAGGAGAACGCAGCGCCGCGCGGACAGCCCCGAGGTTCGTAGTCCGGCCGGTCGGCACCCGGCGACGGGTAGTCCGTCTGTTGCGCCTCCCAGGTGATGATCCCGTCCTTGACGTACACCTTCCACGAGCAGGAGCCCGTGCAGTTGACGCCATGGGTGGACCGCACCACCTTGTCGTGGCTCCAGCGGTCCCGGTAGAACACGTCTCCCTGGCGGCCGCCCTGCTTGTACACGGCACGGTCGTCGGGCGAGACCTCGCTCCTGGTGAAGAAGCTACGCCCCGCGATGAGGGCTTGCTGGAGGGGACTCTCAAGGCGCACGAGGCGGCTCCTCGATCGATGGGTGGAACGGCTGACGAGTGTTGATGTGCGCATGGCAGAGACTGGGGCCGACGAACGGCTCGAGCGAGACCTCGACCCGGTCCTCGCCGAGTTGGTCGAGGACGCCGGTGAGCAGGCCGTGGTGGATCCCGCACACTATCTCGGGGTTGGCGCGGGCGAGGTCCATGAACGGGCAGTCCACCAGGTCGACACGGCAGGCGTGGCCACCCTCGGTCATGGTCAGGTTCGGCGCGTAGCCCCACTGCTCCAGGACGTCGATGAGGCGCCCGAGCTTGGTCAACCAGGCGCCGGCGGTCGTGGCCCGCTCGGTGCGCTGCAGCGTGACGTTCTCGCGGGCCCACTGCCGCCCGGCCTGGTCCGGCGTGAGGTGCGAGGCGAACGAGGCGGTGAGCACGGCCGCGAGCAGCTTCAGGTGCGAGGCGGCACGGTCGGGTCCACCCCGCAGGACCGCGGCCGCATACACCTTCCGCGGCCGACCGACCCCGAACACCTTCGTGAAGTGCGAGACGACGAGGCCGGCGAGGTCGAGCCGGTCGAGGTGGAACCGCACGGTCGTGACGTGCAGACCGAGGCGCTCGGCGAGCTGGGCCGCCGTCATCCCGCCGGCCCGGTTTATGCCGTCGTCCTCCTCGTCGACACACCTCTCCAGGGCCTCCACGATCGCGCGGCGCACGGGCGACGCGAGCAGCGCAGACGCAGCCTCGGCCGGGCTCGTCTGCTCAGGACTCACGCGCTTCACGATCACCCACCTCCGCTAGTCGCAATCATCATCTAAATCCTCTGTTTCAGCGGGGCCCTTAGTCCCGGGAGCCGTGCCAGCCCCTATGAGAACGTCTCGATGACCTGAGGATCAGCGTGCGATCCGCGAACACATGACACGAGCCCAATCCTCTAAAAGGAGAAGGTTGATGGCCCGCTCAGCCCCCGCGCCAACATCACCGACATCGCTTCCGCCGGCCGGACCGGGCCATCAGGATGGGCGTAGCGGGGCCGCGAAGGTGCTGGCGCTCTCCACAGCGGGATTCACCCTGATGTTCGCCGCCTGGTTGATGTTCGGCATCCTCGGCAAACCCGTCAGCGCCGAGCTGGGGCTGTCCGAGGTCCAGCTCTCGTGGGTGATCGCAGCCGCGGTGCTCAACGGCTCGCTGTGGCGGCTTCCGGCCGGGATGATCACCGACCGGATCGGCGGCCGCAAGGTGATGACCTTCCTGCTGCTGGCCTCCGCGATCCCGGCATACCTGGTGTCCAAGGCCGACTCCTACCCCACGCTCGTCATCTTGGCCTTCTTCGTGGGCTTCGCGGGCAACTCCTTCAGCTCGGGGATCGCCTGGAACTCCGCCTGGCAGGACCGGAGCCGCCAGGGTTTCGCGCTCGGCCTGTTCGGCGCCGGCAATGTCGGAGCCTCCGTCACCAAGTTCGTCGGGCCGCCTCTGATCGCCGGGACCACCGTCGGTGCCACCTATCTGGGGATCTTTCCCGGTGGATGGCGCTTCGTCCCGGTGCTGTATGCCGTCCTGCTCACGCTGATGGCGGCGGCCACCTGGTTCCTCGCCCCGCACGAGGACCGCGCACCGGGTGCCGCCCAGCCGCTCAGAACCCAGCTCGCGCCGCTCCGGCAGGTCCGGGTGTGGCGGTTCAGCCTCTACTACGTGGCGTTCTTCGGCGCATACGTGGCACTGGCCGCCTGGCTGCCGACCTACTACATGGACAACTTCGACGTGAGCCTGCAGTCGGCGGCCTACCTGACCGCGTCCTACATCTTCCCGGCCTCGCTGCTGCGGCCCTTCGGGGGCTGGTTGTCGGACCGCTTCGGCGCTCGTCGGCTGATGTACTGGTCGCTGGGAACGATGGCCGGCTGCACCGCCCTGCTGATGATGCCCAACGGGCACATCGTGATCGCGCATCCCGACGGCAGCCAGAGCGAGCACCTGGCGTACTCGATGGGGCTGTTCCCGTTCGTCCTGCTGGTCTTCCTGCTCGGCTGCGCGATGGGCGTTGGCAAGGCCGCCGTCTACAAGCACATCCCGGAGTACTTCCCCGACAACGTCGGCGCGGTCGGCGGCCTGGTCGGCATGCTGGGCGGCATGGGCGGGTTCTTCCTGCCGCCGCTGTTCGCCTACACCAAGGCGTGGTCCGGGTTCCCGTCGAGCACCTTCTTCGTGCTCTTCGTCCTGACGGTCTTCTGCGGCTTCTGGATGCACTGGACGGTCATCCACATGCTGCACACCCAGTCGCCCGATCTGGCGCGACACATCGAACGCCCCGGCAGCAAGGCCCCTGAGGAGGCGCTGGCATGAACGCGGCAACAACGACCCGCTCAGGAGAGTGGCTGGAGTCCTGGGATCCGGAGAACGAGGCCAGCTGGGACTCGCGCCTGGCCTGGAAGACCCTGTGGATCACAACGTTCTGCCTGACCCTGGCGTTCGTCGCCTGGTTCCTGCCCAGCGCGATCATTCCCAAGCTGAACGCGCTCGGCTACGGCTTCAGCAAGACCGAGCTGTACTGGATGGCAGCCATGCCAGGCCTCTCCGCCGGCCTGTTCCGGCTCGCGTGGATGACCGTGCCGCCGATCCTGGGCACCCGCAAGATGGTGTCGCTGACCACGCTGCTCCTCGTCGCGTCCACGCTCGGCTGGGGCGTCCGGGTCCAATCACCCACCGCCCCCTACTGGGAGCTGATGGTGCTGGCCTTCCTGGCCGGCATCGGCGGCGGCGCCTTCTCCGGCTTCATGCCCAGCACCTCCTACTTCTTCCCCCGCAGCAAGCAAGGCACGGCCCTGGGCATCCAGGCCGGCCTCGGCAACTTCGGCGTCTCCCTGGTACAGCTGCTCACCCCCTACCTGATCGCCGTCTCGTTCTTGACGTTCCTGGGCGGCAGCCAGGAGCTCGCCGTGCCCGGCAAGCCATCGAAGGAGGTCTGGTTCCAGAACGCCGCCTTCGTGTGGATCCCGTTGATGGTGATCGGTGCGGCGCTGGCCTGGACCCTGCTCAGGTCGGTGCCGGTCAAGGCGAACATCAAGCAGCAGTTCGACATCTTCGGCAACACCGACACGTGGCTGATGACCCTTCTGTACATCATGACCTTCGGCACGTTCTCCGGCCTGGCCGCCCAGTTCGGGCTGCTCATGTCCAACCTCTACGGCAGCGGCAACGGCGACATTGTCAGCGGTGCCGGGGCCACTGCGAAGCTGCTGATCGACGGCTATGCCGTGCCCGACCCCGTCAAGTACGTATTCCTCGGCCCGCTGATCGGCGCCGGCGCACGCGTCCTGTTCGCCCCTCTGACCGACCGAACGGGTGGCGCCAGGTGGACGTTGGTCTCCGGGATCGGGCTCATCGCGTCCATCGCCTGGACGATCCCCGCCCTCACACCGGACCTGAGTACCGCCGACAGCCTGGAGTCAGGCTTCCACCGCTTCCTCTGGGGCATGCTGGCGATCTTCCTGTTCTCCGGCATCGGGAACGCATCCACCTTCAAACAGATGCCGATGATCTTCGAACGGCGCCAGGCCGGCGGGGTGATCGGCTGGACCGCCGCCATCGCCGCCTTCGGACCGTTCTTCTTCGGGGTCGGCATCACCACCATCGGAGCCACCGCCTTCTACAGCATCGGCATCGCTTGGGCGGCGATGTGCGTGGCGATCACCTGGCTCCGCTACGCGCGCCGCGGAGCGCCGCGGCCCAGCTGACGCATGCGCCCGCCCAAGATCCCCAGTCGGCCGGCCGTGACGTCCCGGACGGGCCAGCCGAGGTCTTCGACCGATCGTCGGCAGCTCTGTGCCACCTCGTGCGGGTCTCGCGAAGCTCGGCGCGCGGCGCGCATCCGCACCTGCCTCCCGCGAGGTGTCACGTCGAGTTCCGCGCCGCCTCGGAGGTTGGATCCCAGGCGTCGCCATGGGACGGCCGGGCGGCCCTCGTGGGAGGATGTGACGCGAGGGAGGTGGTCACGGTGAGCACGACACCGCATCCGTCTCGGCCGGCACCGGCCGAAGACGTCGTCTCGACCGGGGACCTGGTCCGGCGATCTGGCGCCAGACCCTTCGGCTCCCTGGACGACCTTCCCGGGAGCGACCCGTTCGGCGACGACGAGGAGTACGACGCCTTCCTGGCCGACCTGCACGTCTCGCCGCGCCGACCTCGCCTGAGCGCCCGCCCAGCGCAGTGGGCCTCGTCGTCATCGACACCTACGTCGCCGCGTCCATGCTGCGACGCAGCACGCCGGAGGTGATGCTGCGCCAGCTCGCCGGGGCACGTCCTGGCAGCGAGTTTCGTGACAGTGGGAGAGCTGACCACATGGACCTTGCTCCGCAACTGGGGGCCGTCCCGGACCGCCTCGGTGGATGCCCTCCTCCAGCAGTTGG
>Ga0209798_10001520_pt1 | contig 13936 bp, 13 predicted proteins | sample DOMMetBare3Fresh_FD_187475 | JGI IMG/M metagenome (GOLD analysis project Ga0209798, IMG submission 187475) | Wetland sediment microbial communities from St. Louis River estuary, USA, under dissolved organic matter induced mercury methylation -... | ecosystem: Environmental > Aquatic >...
GATGCGCGGATCGGGCTCGGGCCCGGTCGTGGGCTCGGCGCCCTCGGTGAGGTCCGCGCCCTCCGGGGCCTCGGCGCTCCGCGCGGTCTGCGCGACGTCGGCACCCTCGGTGATCTGCGCGCCCTCGGCGCCCTCGCTCTGAGCGCCTTCAGCGCTTGCAGTGCCCTCCGCGCTCTCCGCCGCCTCGACGGCCTCGGTGACCTCCGCGCCCTCGGTGACGTCAGCGCTCTCCGCCACCTCCGCTGCGTCCGTGACCACGGTGGCGCCAGGATCGGGCTCGAGGTCGGGCACGAGCGCCGTCGGGGCCGCCGGCATGGGCGGACCGGTCGGGACGGTCGCTTCGGAGCGCGCCGGGATGTCCCGCGCGCGCACGCGCGCGAGCAGCTCCTGGGCCGCTCGAACCCGGCTACGCAGCGGCGGCCACCACGGACGTGGACCAGTCGATCACCGAGGTCGGCTTGACCACGTGCTTGCCCATGCCGAGCTCCTTGGGCGAGAGCCCGAGCGCCAGCCCGACGAGCTGGGGGAGGTGCAGCACAGGCAGGTCGAGATCGCGCCCGACGACCTTCGCCGCGATCGGCTGCTGGAGGTCGAGGTTCAGGTGGCACAGCGGACACGGCGTGACGAGGCAGTCGGCGTCGGCGTCCTGGGCGTCGCCGATGTGCGTGCCGGCCTGCTTCAGCGATGCCTGCTTGTTCATCGTGATGATCGGGAAGCCGCAGCACTTCTGAGCGCCCGCGTAGTCGATCACCGTGCCGCCGAGCGCGTCGATCACCTGCTCGAGATACGTGTCGCGGGGGTGCTCGTCATCGATCGCGAGACGGCTCGTCGGGCGCACGATGTAGCAGCCGTAGAACGGGCCGACCTTGAGCCCCGCGAGCGGGCGCTTGACGCGACTGCGCAGCTCGTCGAGGCCGAGCTCCTCGACCAGGAGCCAGAGGAAGTTCTTGTTCGTGATGCCGCGCTCGTACGTCAGCCCCTCGGGCGCGAGCGTCTCGTTGACGTGCGCGCGGTACTCGGCGTTCGCGTCGAGCCGCTCCTGGCACTCGGACTGCGCGCCCTGGCAGGTCGAGCAGATGTTCATCATCAGCTCGCCGTCCGTCTGCTGCGCGAGCGCGAACGTGCGCGCGTTGAGCGTGTCGGCGAGCTCCTGGTTGTGCTCGGCGATCACGCCCGCGCCGCAGCAGCTCGCGCGGTCGAGCTCGATCAGCTCGATGTCGAGCAGCGGCGCGACGGCGGCCATCGAGCCGTGCAGCTCCGGGGTGAAGCCGCGGCTCACGCAGCCGGGCCAGTAGGCGACCTTCATGCGATCAGTTCCCTCCCGGCGTCGGCGCCGCTTCGGCCGCCGCCGCTCCGTGGTCGGTGCTCTGGCCGGCCTCGACGTCGCCGCCGGCGGCCGCCGGCTCCTCGTCGAAGCCGCTGACGTAGAGGTTCAGCTCGTAGCGCTTGGGCTCGGCCTCGATGCGCTCGTAGATCCGCTTGATCTGGGCGCGCTCCTTGAGCTTGTGCGGCCGCAGCGCCGACGCGGGCGTCACCTTGCCGCGCAGCAGCGCCTTGATCACGACGGGCAGCGAGGCGATCAGCTCCGGCACCGCGCGCGGGTGGAACTTGCCGCCGTAGGAGTCAGGCAGCAGGCTCGCCTCGTCGAGGAGCCCGTTCTTGCGGATGTTCTTGACGAACGCGTGCTCGTGGCGGTAGCCGTTGTTGCGGTCCTCGATGTCGTGGTCCGCGCTGGCGATGCGTCGCAGGCGCATGATCTGGCCCATCGGGTTCACGTCCTTCGGGCACGCCTCGACGCACTTGAAGCAGTGGGTGCAGTCGTAGATGCCGTGCGGGTCCTCGGAGAGGTCCTTGAGGCGCTCGTACTGCTGACCGTCGCGCGGGTCGCCGACGAAGCGGTAGGCCTTCGCGAGCGCCGCGGGCCCCACGAAGTCGGGGTCGGCCTCCATCGCGAGGCAGTCGGAGACGCAGGCCCCGCACTGGATGCAGGCCATCGTCTGCGTGACGTCGACCATGTTCTCGTGGGGCACGAGGTACTCGCGCGCCGGCGGCGGGCCGTCGGGGAGGAGCCACGGCGTGACGCGCCGGACCTTCTTCCAGTGGACGGCGTCCATGTCCACGATCAGGTCCTTGATCACGGGCATGTTGCCCATCGGCTCGACGACGATCGCGCCGCCGTTGGCGGAGGACTTGGCGGCGTCCCCGAGGTGGGTGTGGCACGCGAGCCCGGGCTTGCCGTTGATGCGCACGCCGCACGAGCCGCAGATCGCGGCCCGGCACGAGCAGCGGATGCCGATCGAGCCGTCCTGGCCGTCGCGCGCCTGGAGGATCCCCTCGAGCACCGAGCGGTGCGGCTCGAGCTCGACGGTGAACTGCTCCCAGTAGGGAGCGGCGCCCGTCTCGGGCGAGTAGCGGCGGATCTTCAGCGTGTACTCGGCCATGGCGGGGTCAGTACGTCCTTTCCTGGGGCTCCCACTGGGTGATCGTGACCGGCGCGTAGTCGATGCTCGGCTCGCCGCCGTTGCGGGAAACGGTGATGTGCTTGAGCCACTGCGCGTCGTCGCGGTCGGGGAAGTCGGTGCGGTACTGGGCGCCGCGCGACTCCTTGCGCTCGATCGCGGCCATCACCATCGACTCCGCGCAGTCGAGCATGTAGCCGAGCTCGATGGCGCCGAGCACGTCCTGGTTGAAGACGGTGCCGCGGTCGTCGATGTAGGCGCTGCCCGCCTCTTCCTTGAGCCGGCGCACGATCTCGAGCCCGGCGCGCAGCCCGTCCTCGTCGCGGAACACGGCGCAGTAGCGGTTCATCGTCTCGCCGAGCTCGTGCTTGATCTCCGAGACCCGTCGGCCCGTCCGCTCGCGGGCGATGATCGCGTCCATCATCGCCTGCTCCTCGCTGAGCCGGCCGGGCGCGACGGCGGGCATCGACATGCCCTGCGCGCGCGCGGCGGCATGCTCGCCCGCGCGGCGGCCGAAGATCAACGTGTCGAGCAGCGAGTTCGCGCCGAGGCGATTGCCGCCGTGCACCGAGACGCACGCGCACTCGCCGGCCGCGTAGAGCCCGGGGATCGACGTCGCGCCGTCGATGTCGGTCTTGACGCCGCCCATGATGTAGTGCATCCCGGGCTTGATGCGGATCGGCTCGCGGGTGATGTCGACGCCGGCGAAGTCCTTGCCGATGTTCACGATCTCGCGCAGGGCCTCGAGGATCCGCTTCTTGGGCACCTTGGTGATGTCGAGCGACACGGTGCCATCCGGGAAGCCGCGGCCCTCGTTGATCTCCGTCTGCTCGGCGCGCGAGACGACGTCGCGCGAGGCGAGCTCCATCTTGTTGGGCGCGTACTTCTCCATGAAGCGCTCGCCGAGCGCGTTGTAGAGGTGCGCGCCCTCGCCGCGGGCGCCCTCGGTGATCAGGAAGCCGTTCTCCGCGAGCGTGGTGGGGTGGTACTGGATCATCTCCATGTCCATCAGCGGGGCGCCCACGCGGTAGGCCATCGCGATCCCGTCGCCGGTGCAGATCAGCGCGTTGGTGGTCGGCTGGAACGCCTGGCCGGCGCCGCCGGTCGCGAGGATCACGTTCTTGGCGTGGAAGACCTCGAGCGAGCCGTTGCGGATGTTGCGCGTGATCGCCCCGCAGCAGTTGCCGTCCGCGTCGAGCGCGAGCCCGGTCGTGAACCACTCCTCGTAGCTGTCGACGCGGTCGGAGTACTTCATCAGCTGCTCGTAGAGGACGTGCAGCAGCGCCTGGCCGGTGATGTCGGCGACGTAGTAGGTGCGCGCCTGCGAGGCGCCGCCGAACGCGCGCGTGCCGAGCTCGCCGCGCTCGTTGCGGTGGAAGGTCACGCCGAGGTGCTCGAGGTGGAGGATCTCGTTGGGCGCCTCGCGGCACATGATCTCGATCGCGTCCTGGTCGCCCAGGTAGTCCGAGCCCTTGACCGTGTCGAAGGCGTGGGACTCCCACGTGTCCTCGGGGTTGAGCGCCGCGTTGATGCCGCCGGCCGCGGCGTTGGAGTGCGAGCGGACGGGGTGCACCTTGCTGATGATCCCGACCGTCGCGCCGCCGTCCGCAGCGGCGAGGGCGGCGCGCTGGCCGGCGAGGCCGGCACCGATGATGAGGACGTCGTGTTCGGGCATGGCTCGATTCTATGGTCGGCGGCGAATGGGTGTCTCGTGGGGTCTACGAGCGGGGCACGACGCGTGGCGCGCCGCGGTGTCCAACCCGGCGCGTACGCCTGCCCTCAGGCCGTCGCGGTGGCCCTCACGCCTCGCGCGCCTGGGCCTGGGCCTGGGCCTGGAGCGCGCGCTTGAGCCGCTCCAGCGTGACCGTGCCGCGCAGGAAGCCGTCGCGGTCGACGGCGGCGACGGCGCCCTGGCTGCGCAGGTGCTCTGACCCGAGCAGCTCGTCGAGCGGCGCCGCCGGATCGATGCGCGAGCGCTCCCCCTCCGCGTCCAGCACGTCGCGGACGAGCAGCGTGCTGTCGCCGGAGCGCTCGGCTTCCGCGACGCGCGACTCGCGCGCGACGCCGACGAAGTGCCCGCGCACGTCGATCACGGGGAACCAGGGCTCGCGGTAGCGCAGGAAGAACTCGTCGTACGCGCGCCCGACGCTGAGCTCGCCCGGGATCGCGACCGGCTCCGGGTCCATCACGTCGGCGACCGTCAGGCCGGCGAACGGCAGCGCGCCGCCGCTGTCGACCAGGCCGCTGCGCGCCCCCTGCAGCAGGAACCAGCCGAGCACGAGCGAGGTCACCCCGAAGAAGCTGCCGTAGGCGACGAGGACGAACACGCCGTAGCCCATCACGAGATAGGCGAAGCCCTGGCCCAGCCGGGCGGCGGCGCGCGTCGCGCGCGTGCGGTCGCCGGTGAGCTTCCAGGCGGCCGCCCGGGCGATCCGCCCGCCGTCGAGCGGGAACGCGGGCACGAGGTTGAACGCCAGCACGAGCATGTTGATCGACGCGAGCCAGCTCAGCAGCAGCAGGCCGGGCGTGACCTTCGTGGCGTCGTTGAGCGTCGCCGCGTCCCAGAACTCGGTCCAGCCGGACAGGAGCGTCCCCGATCCGACGCACAGGCCGACGATCGCGAGCGTCACGAGCGGCCCGGCGGCCGCGATCTTGAACTCGGCGCCGGGCGACTGCGCTTCGCCGCGCAGCTTCGCGATCCCGCCGAAGAACCACAGGTCGATCCCGACGGTCTCGATTCCCAATCGGCGCGCCACGAGCGCATGCCCGAGCTCGTGCAGCACGATCGAGAGGAAGAACAGCAGCGCGCTCGCGACCGCGACGACGTAGGCGGTGTCCCGCGCGCCGCCGAGCACGGAGCGAAACGACCCCGACAGCCAGAAGATGAACAGGAACAGGACGAAGAACCAGCTGACGTCCGCGCCGATCCGGATGCCGAAGACGCGGAGCAGCTGGAACGAGCCGCTGGTGCGCATGGCCTGATCGTCGCACAGCGCGAGGCGCCGGCAGTCCTCAGGGCGCGAGGCGCTCGACGATCCAGCCGCCGGGGCCGGGGCGGTAGCGCAGCCGGTCGTGCAGGCGGCTGCGTCGCCCCTGCCAGAACTCGAGCTCCTCGTGCACGACGCGGAAGCCGCCCCAGAACGGCGGCAGCGGCACGTCGTCGCCCGGGAAGCGCGCATCGGCCTCGGCGACCCGCGCCTCGAGCGCCACGCGGTCGGGGAGCACCTCGCTCTGCGGCGAAGCCCACGCGCCGATGCGGCTGGCCCGCGGGCGCGAGGTGAAGTACGCCTCGGCCTCGGCGTCCGTCACGGGCTCGACCCGCCCGCGGACGCGGACCTGGCGGTGCAGCTCGAGCCAGCCGAACGTCAGCGCCGCCTGCGGATGCGCGGCGAGCTGGCGGCCCTTGGCCGAGTCGACGTTCGTGTAGAAGGCGAAGCCGCGCTCGTCGGCGTCGCGCACGAGCACGTAGCGGGCGTCTGGCCGACCGTCCGCGTCGACGGTCGCGACGATCGCCGCGTTCGGCTCGACGCACTCTGAGGCCACAGCCTCGTCGTACCAGCGCCGCCACTGCGCCACCGGGTCGTCGGCCACGTCGCCGACGTCGAGGCCAGCGCTCTCGTATTCGACACGGCGGTCGGCGAGGCTCACAGCTGCGGGCGGTGGCGCGCGACGATCGCGGCGTGGTCGGCCCCGGCGGGCAGCGTGCCGAACGCCCGCCCGCCGGCGTCCGTCAGCCGCGCCGCGCAGAACGCGTCCGCGACCCCGGGGTCGCCGTGGCGGACGAGCAGCGAGCCCTGCAGCGCGAGCGCCATGCGCTCGACGAGCTGGCGCGCGCGGGCCTCGAGCGCCTCGCCGCGCTCGAGCTCGCGCTGGAGCGTGCCGACGAACGTGTCGAGGCGCCGGTCCGCGCCGCCGGCCTCGCCCAGCTCGAGCATGAACAGCTCGAGCGACTGCGGGCTGCGCTGGAGCGCGCGCAGCACGTCGAGGCAGATGACGTTGCCCGATCCCTCCCAGATCGAGTTCAGCGGGCTGTCGCGGAACAGCCGCGCGAGCGGGTAGTCCTCGACGAAGCCGTTCCCGCCCAGGCACTCGAGCGCCTCGGCGGCGTGCATCGGCTGGCGCTTGCAGACCCAGTACTTGGCGACGGCGGTGGCGAGCCGCTTGAACAGCGCCTCGGCCTCGTCGTCGTCGGCCGCGTCGTAGCTGCGCGCGAGGCGCATCGCGGTGACCGTCGCGGCCTCGGACTCGACGCACAGGTCGGCGAGCACGTTCTGCATCAGCGGCTGATCGATCAGCTGGCGCCCGAACGCCGCGCGGTGCGCCGCGTGGTGCGTCGCCTGCGCGACGGCCGCGCGCATCCCCGCGGTCGAGCCGAGCACGCAGTCGAGGCGCGTGTGGCCGACCATCTCGATGATCGTCGCGACGCCGCGCCCCTCCTCGCCGACCATTCGCGCCCACGCGCCGTCGAGCTCGATCTCGCTCGAGGCGTTCGAGCGGTTGCCGAGCTTGTCCTTGAGGCGCTGGATGTGGAAGCGGTTGCGCGTTCCGTCGTCGAGGATGCGCGGGACGAGGAAGCACGAGAGCCCGTGGTCGGCCTGCCCGAGCATCAGGAAGACGTCGCACATCGGCGCCGAGCAGAACCACTTGTGCCCCGTGAGCTCGTACTCGGCGCCGGGGCCGCCGCCGTTCAGCGCGCGGGCGGCGGTCGTGTTCGCGCGGACGTCGGAGCCGCCCTGCTTCTCCGTCATCGCCATGCCGCACAGCGCGCCGCGCTTCTCGGCGGCGGGGCGCAGCTCCGGGTCGTACTCGCGCGAGACGAGCCGCGGCTCCCACTCGGCCGCGAGCTCCGGCTGGGCGCGCAGCGCCGGCACGCCGGAGTAGGTCATCGAGATCGGGCAGCCGAAGCCGCCCTCGGCCTGGGTCAGGGTCATGAACAGGGCCGCGCGGGCGACGTGCGCGCCCGGCTGCGGATCGCGCCACGGGAGGCCGTGCAGCTCGTGCGCGACGCCGGCGCGCATCAGCTCGTGCCACGCCGGGTGGAACTCCACCTCGTCGATCCGGTTGCCGAAGCGGTCGTGCGTGTGCAGCACGGGATCGTGGGTGTTCGCCTCGACGCCCCAGCGAATCGCGCGCTCGCTGCCGGCGAGCTCGCCGAGCTCGCGCGCCCGGTCCTCGGCCCAGCCGGCGCCCTCGCGGCGCAGCGCCTCGACCAGCGGCCGGTCCTCCGCGAAGACGTTGAAGCCCTCGAGCGGCACTGACTGGTTGAGCACCTCGTGCGTGCGGTGGCGCTCGCGCGTGGCCATGACGCTGCACAGTCAATCACGGCCGCGACCGGCTCGACGGGCGTGCGGCCCGCCTGGGCCTCGCGGCCCCGATCGGGACGCGGCAGATAGCATCGCGCCGCTCACGACGACGATCGCGAAAGGACCCGCACCCATGGCCCACGAGGTGACGTTCATCCCCGGAGACGGGACCGGGCCCGAGCTCGCCGAGGCCACCCGCCGCGTGCTCGAGGCGACGGGCGTCGAGTTCAGCTGGGACCGCCAGGAGGCCGGCGTCGACGAGTACGAGGCGCACGGCAACCCGCTGCCCGACGCAACGCTCGACTCGATCAGGCGGACGAAGGTGGCGATCAAGGGCCCGACCACGACGCCCGTCGGGTCCGGCTTCCGCTCGGTCAACGTCGCCCTGCGCAAGGCGCTCGATCTCTACTCGTGCCAGCGACCGTGCAAGGCATATCCGGGTGTGCGCACGCGCTTCCCGGAGACCGACATCGTGATCGTCCGCGAGAACACGGAGGACCTCTACGCCGGGATCGAGTTCGAGCGCGGCAGTGAGGACAACGCGAAGCTGCGCGCGTTCCTCGCCGGGCTGGGAAGTGAGATCCGCGAGGACGCCGGCATCTCGATCAAGCCGATCTCGGTGTTCGGCTCGGAGCGGATCGTCGAGTCCGCGTTCGCCTACGCGAAGGCGAACGGGCGCCACAAGGTGACCGCCGCGCACAAGGCGAACATCATGAAGTTCTCGGACGGGCTGTTCCTCGACGTCGCGCGGCAGGTGGCCGAGCGCCACCCCGAGATCGAGTTCGAGGACCGGATCATCGACAACCTGTGCAATCAGCTGGTGTCACGGCCTGAGGAATATGACGTGATCGTGCTGCCGAACCTCTACGGCGACATCGTGTCCGACCTCGGCGCGGGCATGATCGGGGGGCTCGGCATGGCGCCGGGCGGCAACCTCGGCGACGACGTCGCGGTGTTCGAGGCGACGCACGGCTCGGCGCCGAAGTACAAGGGCCTCAACAGGGTCAACCCGATGGCGCTGATGCTGTCCGGCATGATGCTGCTGCGTCACCTCGGTGAACGCGACGCCGGCGACCGCCTCGAGCGGGCGATCGCCGCCGTCATCAAATCCGGCGACCGGGTCACCTACGACATGAAGCCCACGCGCGAGGATCCGACGGCGGTCGGCACCTCCGATGTGGCCGATGCCGTGATCGAGGAGCTCGGCGCGGCGGCCTGACGCCGCCGCGCCGTCACGACGTGGTCAGCGCGCGCCGCTCAGGCGGGGTGCCAGCCGGTCCCCGACTTCTTGACGGTGCCCTCCTTGAGCAGGCCGGGCATCACGCGGTAGAGGTAGTTCTGCTTGATGCCCATCGCCTCGGCGAGCTCGGGGATCGTGATCCCGGGGCGCGCCTTGACGAGCTCGAGCGCCTGGGTCGCGCGCGTGTTGCCGCCGCGCCGTCCGCGCGGGCGGCCGGGGCCCCGGCGCCGCGCTGCGGTCGTCGAGCCGCGCGGGCGGCCGGGGCCGCGCCGCGCCGGGGCGGCAGCAGCGCCGCCGACGCCCTGCAGGGCCGCCTCGGCGGCCTCGAGCCGGTGGTACTCCTCGACGAGCGGGCGCAGCTCCGCGAGCCGCGCCTTGATCTCATTGCGCTTCGCATCCAGAAAATCAGTCACCGGCATACCTCCGAGCTTGTATTCCACCCACACGTCTCCAGCTTTCGCGCGGACCGGAATCTGATGTGAGCGCAGATCGATTAACCCTATCCAACATTGGGAGTGAATGAACATGCGAAGGAAGATCACCGTCGTCGGTGCCGGTAACGTCGGCGCGACCACCGCTCAGCGCCTGGCTGAGCGCGACTACGCGGACATCGTGCTCGTCGACATCGTCGAGGGCATGCCACAGGGCAAGGCGCTCGACCTCAACGAGTCAGGCCCCGTGGTGGGGTATGAGGCGAAGGTGACCGGCACGAACGGGTACGAGGAGACGGCGGGCTCCGACATCGTCGTCATCACCTCGGGCCTGCCGCGCAAGCCCGGCATGAGCCGCGACGACCTGCTGTCGACCAACAAGGGGATCGTCGGCGGCGTCGCGCGTGAGGTCGCGCAGCGCTCACCCGAGGCGATCGTGATCGTCGTGACCAACCCGCTCGACGCGATGTGCCACGTCGCGCTCGACGCGACCGGCTTCCCGCGCGAGCGGGTGATCGGCATGGCGGGCGTGCTGGACTCGGCGCGCTTCCGCACGTTCCTGGCCTGGGAGCTCGGCGTCTCGACCCGCGACGTGACGGGCTTCGTCCTCGGCGGGCACGGCGACACGATGGTGCCCGTGCTGTCGAACACGAACGTCGCCGGGATCCCGATCACGCAGAAGATCCCTGCCGATCGACTCGGCGAGATCGTCCAGCGCACGCGCGACGGCGGCGCCGAGGTGGTCGCGCTGCTGAAGACCGGTTCCGCGTTCTACGCGCCGGCCGCGGCGGTCGCCGAGATGGTGGACTCGATCGTCTTCGACCAGAAGCGCGTGCTGCCGTGCGCCGCGCTGTGCGCGGGCGAGTTCGGCGTCGACGGCCTGTTCGTCGGCGTGCCGGTGAAGCTCGGGGCCGCGGGCGTCGAGGAGATCGTCGAGATCGAGCTGACCGACGACGAGCGCGGCGCGCTGCAGACGTCGGCCGCGGCCGTCAAGGAGCTCGTCGACGCGCTCGCGTCGCTCTGAGCGGGGCGCGACCAGCCGCGGCGGGCGCTCCGGTGCCCGGGCGGTCGCATGGGCCAGGGGGTGTCGGACGCGGCGGTGTCCGACACCTCAGCGCTCGAGCAGCCGTTTGAGCCGCTTGAGGGAGGCGTTCGCCTCGTGTCGCGAGACGCCGCCCACGAGTACGCGGCCCGCGACGCGCCCGAGCGGCCCACCCGGCGCCCGGAACTCGTTCTCGTACTCGAAGCGCGTGCCCCCGTTGCGAGCGGGCGTCAGCCGGTAGGAGGTGCGGGCATGGGAGTGCGCCGGTCCCTCGCCCTCCCACACGACGTGCCGTGGAGCGTCGACCTCGGTCGCGGTCCAGTGCACCTTGAACGGCACGCCGGCGATCGCGAGCGTCTGCTCCATCGTCGTGCCGGTGCGGACCGGCAGCTCGGAGACGGCGCCCAGTCGGCGGTGGATCGTCACCCAGTCGCCGAGTCGCCGTGGATCGAGCGCGACCTCCCACACCGCGTCCGGGCGCGCGCTGATCTCGATCGAGGTCGTCACGGCGGGCACGCCTGAAGCCTATGGCGCGTTCGCTGCGAAGCGGACGACGCGACCGGAGCTCCACAGGGTCACGTAGAGCGCGCCGTCCGGACCGATCGCGGCCCCGAGCGGATCGTGCGGCCGGAAGCCGGTGGCGAAGCGCGCGGTGGCGGCGCGCCAGCCGCTGCCCTCGCGCGTGAGGTCGATCCGCAGCACGTCGTTGCCCGTCGGGTTGCGCGCGAACGACGAGCCGTTCTCGGCGACGAAGGCGACCGCGCCGGCGCTCGCGCCGAAGCGCGGCGCGATGGCGAGCCCGTCGGTGGAGGCGTGCGGCGCGAGGCTCGCGAGCGGCGGGAGGGCGCCGGCGCACGCGGGTCCACCCTGTCCGTGGCAGGCCGGGAACCCGAACGACGGCGCCGCCGCGGTCACGTCGAGGACGTTCAGCTCGTCGGGCGGTGCGAACGCGCCGAGGTCGTCGCGGCCGTTGTCCGTGACGAGCAGGTCCGCGGTGCCGGGCACGAAGGCGAGGCCATAGGGGTTGCGCAGGCCGCGCGCCTCGACGCGCAGGCCGCGGCCGCTGGGCAGGAAGCTGACGACCGTGCCCGCGAGGCGCGCGCCGGCGGAGGTGTCGTGCCGGCTGCCGACGCCGAGGTAGAGGCGGCCGCCGGGCCCCGGGACGATCGAGTCGAGGTTGTGGAGGCCGACCGGCAGGCCGCGCAGCACGGTGCGCCGGTGCCGGAAGCGTCGCCCGTCGAAGTCGCCGTACGCGAGCACCTGCCCCCGGTGCGTGGCGATCGTCGCGTACGGCACGATCGAGGCCACGTAGAGCTCGTCGCGGTACCACGCGAGGCCGAGGGCCGCGAACAGGCGCCGGACCACGTGGCGCGGCCGCGCGCCGGCGCGGGGCACGAGCCAGACGCCGTCGGTGGGGGCGACGACGTTGCCGGCGGAGGTCGTCCACAGCCGCCCACGCGCGTCGAAGGCGAGGTTGGTCGGCTGCCCGAGGCCGGCGGCCACCGTGCGCACGATGACCCCGGCGGGCGCCGAGATCGCCGCCACGGCAGGTCCCGGCGCCGCGGCCAGGACCAGGATCCCGACCAGGGACAGACCGAGCGCGATCGCGCTGGCGGGCGCAGAGCGGCGGCGTCGCATCCCGCACACCGTAGGGCTCGCGGCGCCTACCGCGCCGCGAGGCGTTGGGACATCGCGCTCGCGTCGCTACCGCGCGGCGAGGCGTTGGGACGTCGCGCTCGCGTCGCTACCGCGCGGCGAGGCGTTGGGACGTCGCGCTCGCCGCGCCTACCGCGCGGCGAGCGGCTCGACCGCTTCCCACTCGCGCAGCGCCCGCTCGACGGCGGCGTCGAAGGAGTGCAGGCGCACGCCCAGCAGCGCGGGCGCCGTCATGTCGCGTGGGAGCAGGTCGTGCTCGAGGCCTTCCATCAGCGGCCCGATCAGCTCGTGGTCCTCGCCCGCGATCGACGCCGCCACGCGGCTCGCGAGCGGCGTCACGCTGAACGGCAGGCCGAGCGCGGGGCGCCCCAGCAGCATCAGGTCGCGGATGCGCTCGATCAGCTCGCCGTAGGTGACGACCTCGGGGCCGGCGATGTCCAGCGATCGCCCGGCGACCGCCTCCGCCGTCGCCGCGCGCGCGAGGAACTCGATCGCGTCGCGGCCGTCGATCGGCTGCGTGCGGTGCTCGCGCCAGCCGGGCAGCGCGAGCACCGGGAGGCGCTCGACGAGCCGCACGAGGAAGCGGAACGAGCGCGACCCGGCGCCGATCACGATCGACGCGCGCAGCGTGACGGCGCCGGGGACGCTCCCCAGGAGGATCTCCTCGACTTCGAGGCGGCTCGCGAGGTGGGCCGAGGGCGCGCCGCGGGGAATGAGCCCGCCGAGATAGACGACGCGCTCGACGCCGGCTCCGCGCGCGGCGTCGGCGAAGCGCTCGGCGCCGATGCGGTCGCGACCGGCGAAGTCGCCGGCGGCCGCGGGCTCCATCGAGTGCACGAGGAAGTAGGCGACGTCGATGTCGCGCAGGGCCTCCTTGAGGCCCGCGCCGGTCACGACGTCGCCGCGCACGATCGGCAGCTCCAGCGCCACGCGGGCCGGGTCGCGGGCGAGCGCGCGCAGCTCGTGGCCGTCCGCGGCGAGGCGCGGCACGAGCCGCGACCCGATGTAGCCGCTCGCGCCGGTCATCAGGATCCTCACGACGCGAACACGATCACGTCGAGCTCGCGCGGGGCGTGGACGCCGACGATCCGGCGCTGCTCGATGTCGGCGGTGCGACTCGGGCCCGCCGCGAACACCACGTTCGACGGCGGCCGCGCGCCCGCGGCGTGGAACCGCGCCAGCGCCGCGGCCATGCCGGCGACGAGGTCCTCAGCGTGCAGGAGGGCGATCTGGCGGGCGGGCAGCACCCCGGCGCCGCGCGGGCGCCCGACGCCGTGGGCGAAGCCGATCGCGCCCGTCTCGGCGACCGCGACGTCGGCACGGATCAGCGAGACCTCGGCCTCGGCGGCGGGCGTCTCGGCGGCCACGATCTCGTCCAGCTCCCAATCCGCCCAGCGCGCGACCGTCGCGCCGGCGATCAGCTCGCGCGCGAGCTGCCGCGCCGCGGCGAGCGATGCGACCTCGTGCAGGCGGCCGCCGAGGTCGGCCAGGCGCGTGCCGAAGCGGGTCCGCAGCGCGGCGTGCCCGGCCGTCGTCGCGGTCGCGCTCCCCTCGGGCTCACGCATCGCGGCGTGCCTTCCAGCGGGCGTGGAACGGCTCGGGCGCGGGGGTGCGCACGTCGCGGTCCTCGGTCCAGCGCGCGAACGGGAACGGCGCCCGGGGCACCCAGCCGTCGTCGGAGCCGTGCACCGCGCGGCCCCACAGCCGCGCGAGCGCGCCGCTCCCGACGGCGCCGGTCGCGCGGTAGCCGCCGCTGCGCGACCACAGTCGCGCCCAGGTCGCGAACAGGGCGGCCTCGGCGCGGC
>Ga0209798_10001521_pt1 | contig 13935 bp, 16 predicted proteins | sample DOMMetBare3Fresh_FD_187475 | JGI IMG/M metagenome (GOLD analysis project Ga0209798, IMG submission 187475) | Wetland sediment microbial communities from St. Louis River estuary, USA, under dissolved organic matter induced mercury methylation -... | ecosystem: Environmental > Aquatic >...
ACCCTCATTCACACCCCCAAATCGGTGTGCCTGCTACACGTGCGCTTGACATCAAGGGGTAACTTCATAGATGACCCTGTTTCTTTGAAGCGCGCGATAAGGCCGACGTCGTCGTTCATCGTAATTATGTGAAATTGAACTGATCGAGCGTCAGCGGCAATTAAACCAAACGTGAACATCAGCCGTCGTTTCAAAGACGGAAATATTTTTTCCGCGATTTCTAACGACAGACCTTCTTATTGAGCCATTCACCGAATGTTCCTGGCGCGATAAAATAAAAGTCGTCCCAGCTACCGACGACCTCGCCATTGTCAAGAACCTGAAGTTGTTTGATTTTTCGCTGAGAACAATCGAACGCTAGAAGCCCGCGCATTCGGCCCTTTTTTATCCATACTTTTACCAAGTTAGATTCATGAGTAAAAGGGTGATAGTAATACACCGGTTCCCCTTTGTATTTGCCCCAAGACTTCCACTCGCCTTTGGTTGACACACCAGTTATGTTCTTTTCTCGTAGCTTCTTTTCCTCCGCAGCCAAAAGTGCGGGAAGCTTTTTTATTTCGGGAGCTACTATTTCCTCCTTGCACGGATTCAAGTACAACAAAACTCTTGCTGCGAGCTCAGGATTAAAATCGTCGGAACCGGACTTCTTAGGCCACCGTCTATACTTTTCCAAGTCGCACTTTGCTATCAAAAGTTCTTCGTACCAAGCTGGATATTCCCCCAAGCTCGAAATCTCTTGTTGGGACAGCCAATAAATATCAGATGAAGGAGTGTTTGACATCTTCTCTCGAAGCGATTGGGGTACGCCATTTTCTTCCAGTATTGTATCGATCAAAGATGTGAGCTTTGTCTGCTGAACCCGAGCCGCTTCTGCGTCCAGTCCTGCGAAGTAAGTACGGTCAAAATATGCTCTATGGATTCCAATCGAACCCGAATATACATAGCGTTGTGCACCGCTCAAGTAAAGAAATAAGCATGAACTGGCGCACTTTGCGTTTTCTACATGTACGGTCGGATACATTTGGCGAAGAAGGCCAGCAATTTGCAACGATTCGACGAGATTACCCCCTTGCGACGAGATGTGGATATACCTTTCGGAGTTCCTTCCTTTGCCATATTCATTTACGTGCTTTTGCATAAAACTCACAAAGCGTTGATAATCGCCTGCCTTTACTTCTCCAGACATAAGAATGTGTCCATACCCATTTGGAGGCTTGATCCAAGAGAAGTCCATCGACTGGGCTTGAGCTACATTCAAGAACGTGATTATTAGGACAGCGTAAAGATACTTATGCATTACCGCTTGGAATTATAAGAGGCTTTTGCTGAGCAGTAAAGCCTTAATAGCCTCTCAGCGTTGTTTTTCCCCTTATTCTATCGAGTTTATGACGCGAGAATCGCAGGCCTGATGGCACGGCCAGCCATTTTTGAGTAAGAGACACGAAAATGAGCCGATCCGGTTTCATGTAGCAAGATGGACTTTGCACGAATAGATGATGGCTTCGCCTAAATCGGCGTGAGCGAGATTGAAAGAAATTCTAACTAAAAAGGAGGCAGGTTTGTTCTATTGTCAGACAATCAGTCAAGCTTTCCTACATTACACCAACGAGCGTGTGCTGGATAGAAGTGCGCTTGACTCACGCGGTAAATTCATAGATGACCACGCTGGTTGTCGCACGCAGGTGTATAATCCTTACCCATGAATAAAAAGGACGAATGGATTCAATGTGAGACTTGCGGCAAAGAGATTCGCCGAGGCTATTCTGATACGCACAACTTGAAAAAGCACTCGAGTAAAAAGTTCATTAGTCGAATCGCGGCGAGGAGAAAAAAGAACATGCAGACAAAAGAACCTCCGAAAGTGGTGAAGCAACCCGAGGTCGTAATTATGATCACATCAAAGCGAGGAACGGTGATTAGTAACAGTCAATGTATGTTTTGTGGGGATGACTTCAGGACAGGATGGAGATATCAGTCGAATCGCGGGCCGGTCTTTTTCTGCGGTCCTTGTAAATCCAGATGTCTCGTAGCGCCTCATGGCCTCGGTATGCCAAAACCTCGCGAAGTCGTGACAAATTTTGAAACTAATCGAAAGAGGCACTAGGTATCCAAAACTCTGGAAAGATAGCGCTTTTTCCTTGGATTGAGTGAAATGTAGAACTTCTTTCTGCCGGTGTCAAGCGTGACAGAAAAGGCCGCGCCCGGGAACCTTTCCTTGCCATGTTTGTGAAAGGCGTGAAAAACTCTAAGAAAACACGTCAAGTTCTCAACCTTTTCCTTTTTTTCGATTATGGCTTTTTGAATAATTGTCGGAATACGAGTCGATCTTAAAATCTTCTAGAGTTTCCATCATGTTAGCTAGGCAAAGCTCGGCGTCCGACAGTCGTTCCACGCCATCAACTATGCCGAGTTCAAAGAACAGAATCATCGCAACCGCAACCATGTGTAAACGAGCGGTGGGAGGGTCTGCATAGCCACGCAATGGTAGGTATTCGGTGACGCATGCCTCTTCATCAGCAAAACGATGCGCTATCGCATTGCGAAGCCGATTCAAACTGGTCAATAATTGCTCTTGTTCCGATGTGGGGTTACATAATCCTACATAAAGAGCCAATTTCTGATGAAACGACCAACGACCGAATTTTCCTTCTTCAAGAATTTCAGGGCGGAGCAACTTCTCTTTAATCTTTAGTGTAATAGCCCGCTCGACAAGGAGATGGACATGCAGAATCACCTGCAGCAGATTCTCACCGTAAAGAACATCTTCCACTCTAGAGCGAAGCTCGATATCGAATTTCGGATTGTGTTTTACTTTGTATTCACGAACCATCGTTTCCGTTACCTTCGGTTCCAGGCTGCCCCGCTCGCTGTGTAGTCACCCCGTGATGGTGCTGTGCATCTCGCCATAAAATTCCTCCTGTGCAATATACAGGTCTGACCTCGCTCTTTTTAGAGGTTGTCATGACCGCTAATGACATGGCAGTCAAACTCGTCTCCATGAAGACATACTCCCGTTATCGTTCCTCCAATAAAGGTTTCGGGCCTCTCGACTTCTACATCGATACCAGCTTCATAATTTGGGTGGCCGAAATAAGTATAGTGCGTATAAAGAGGGGCAGCCGTGTAAACCGAAAGAATGAAGGTGTCGTCGTATCGGGACTTGTAATACTCGGCTCGGCTAATGGCGACCAAGTCTGCTTCAACTCTTGTTTCTCCCCAAATCAAAAGCCCATCATCATTTTCATCCTGACCAGCCGCCCAACTCATCGGAAGATCTGAGATATCAAGGCGGATATCGTCTTTCACATTCACCGCAAGGCTGTTGATGGTTTCCCGGTCTTTGGAAGTTAACTTGACCTGTGCGTTCTTCAAGTCATAGAAGTAAACGGTAGTCTTGAACTTGTCCTCGTGATACTTTTCTTCGTCCTCTGTAGTTTCGAACTCCATAACGAACAGCCCTTCCTCCTCCTCACGGTATTTAGTGAATACCGGTTCGGAAGATACATAAGTTTGGTCTGGGGTTCCCAAAGCAGCCTTCATCAGTTCGACACTGCGTCCGGGGCCGAGCTTTTCAAACACGTTTTTGTCGACGTTCCTTTCATTATTGGGAAAACTAATTTCTCGCTGCTTCTCCTCCTTTCGTTTTTCTTTGAAATATAAATAGGTGTGCTCACAAACAAGAGCTAGAATGGCTCCGATGGCACCGCCGATTATAGCTTCCATATTCGCTTAACACCTCCTTCGTCATTTACCCGGCTAGTTAAGATTATCATTATCTAGCTCGTCGGCCATTAACGCTCCACGGAGAATAGAAAGGTTCTGCCAATTGCTCTGCATCACCCACAATCGGGCTAAAGGTAATCGATAATCGCTAATATTTCTTCTCGCCATGTTCGACGATAAAACTCGCTCTTTCGAAGAGTTCGTCAAAAGTGAGGATTTTGATGTTTCGCGAATCTCTGCGAAAAAGTTCAAGGGTTTTCTCTTTGGTTTCCCGTTCTTTCGTACTTGCCGACTCGACACGGTTCCAATCTCCAATGACTAAAATCACCTTGCTGTCGTGCGATTTCTGAACGATTGGTTCGCCAGTCTCGTCTTTCAATTGACCGCTCGCCAGCCTAAGCTGACCGCTCGCTTTTTGCTCAAGAATTTGACTAACGCTATGAAACAACTCCGATGAGAGACTCCACGAGTTCGATCGTTGGGCCTTCGTTCCGGTAAATAAAGGCGTGGACGGCTTCTTGATTTCAACGAACGTCGTGTACCGCTTGTCACCGAGTAAAAAGTCCGTGATGACTGATGACGATCCATCTGCTTCAGGCTCAGAGGCGTGGAATTGGGATTGTAGTATGCCATTGAAGCGATAGTCGAGGCCATATCCGAAAATCCAGTCGTTTCGCTCGAAAAAATGTTGCCAGATAGCCTCCTCAGAATTGAGGGCCAAATCGAATTGTTTCCCGTAGCTTATCCACGCATCTTCTTCCGTTAAGAGCCGGTGAAACGAGTCGAGCTGCTTGCGTCTGAACGCCGTGTTGATGATGTCGACGGTCGTGATGCTGCCGGCATCGACAATGGCCTTTATGATCTCGCCCCCACCCTCGTTTTCAAGCAGACGTCTGATATGGCCCGCGTTTTCTTGGTTGAGTTCGTTCTCATCAGCCAGAGCGAGCTTTTTCGAATCGATATCCACCAGCTTCGTTGTGGTCAGGAACTCAAGAAACCCTTTAAGTTGAGAGATATTCGCTCTCGACAGCGTAATTTCCTGTTTCTTCTTCTTATTGACAAACTTCGATACTGTTACGGACGCTATATCATCCTTAACGTTTATGTAAACAGCCTGCAGGGAAGTTTTAGACGAAACTTCAACCTCAAATCCGTGTTCGTCGTTGTGTACGACGCGGATATAGCGACCCTGTTCAAAGGGATTCGTGTGAAGATGGTCAGTCGAGGAATTATCAACAACGCTCTCTTCTGTCGTTAGTGCGTCAAACCTGCTCATAACCGCTCCTTGGCGTAAGAAAAAAAGCTTCGCCTGTTGCGTCGCAAGCGAAGCCGCTCAAATTAACAACAACTAAACTGCAGCTGCCGCAAGCTCGGGAAACTTTCGCCCAAAATACTATTTTCCGATAGTAACGGACATAAAGTCGTTGTTCAAATCTCGAAGTAAAGGGGAAGGTCAGATTGTTTCCGTCTTTGTAGCCTCCGCTCGCTTTGGGAAAATCGCAGCCGTTGTGGCCTGCCATAAGGCTGGCAACGTTGTTTGTGCCAGCGGCTTTAACACCGGCGGCGGCATACCCGCGCCAGAATCACAGGCCTGACTTAATATGCTCTACTTGTCCCTCCATCTGATAACATCATTAGAAATGGAACTCTTGATCGCGACAATTGGCGGCTTGGTTGGCGGCGGGCTGGTTCTCGGAATCGAGCAGTTGATAATCTATTTTAAGGATAGAAACAAAGAAAAGCGACAAAAACTGATAGCTTTTCCGAACCCGAATAGAATTATTGACGAGGCTATTTTCGACCGCCTAGCCCCCGGTAGGAGTGTGGAATTGATGAAAGCTGTTCTAGGAACTCCGGACAACACGTTCGTTGACGCCGTTCCAATTTTTGAGACGTATCGCGAGGAGGAAGAAGGATTGATGGTCTACGAGTTTAAAAGCGAAGAGGATAAAGCTGCCTTCGAAGAAAATCGCTTAAGAACCACCGCCTACATTTACGATTTTGAAAACGCCCTTGTAAAGATCACTTCGAAAGACAAGGAGACAATCAACAGTCTGGCGGTTGAAGTGAAGGATGATTTCAGTCTTGATATTAGCGACCTGCCATTGTGGTTTGAGCCCGAGGATGAGCTGCCTTACAAACTCGGTTGGGCTAAAGTAGCCAAGGAACTGGTTGATACATCGAGACCTGCATACGAATTTTCCCGTTATGACAGCATATTTGTCCTTTCCATTTATACGGCTGGCCCGCTTTACACCCATTACTCTTACTTCGGCTACCCGGATAATGGATTAGAAGAAGTATCAGCTGAGAGTCCTGAAACATTCATAGGTTGCACGATACGAGGAGTATGTTTACACCGGGACGAATTTGACTGTTATGTTCCTAGAGGCTGGGACTATTTATAAAAGGTAAGCGAATGGTTTAGTAAGCCTGCCGACAAGAGTGTCCGTCTTCCGTTTACATTCCCATGCCCATGCCGCCCACCGAAGCAAGTAAAAAGGCAAAAGTAAAAAGGCAAAAGCAATAAGCCAATCCGGCGATCATTTTTTCAAGACCTCGCCTTTCGTTACCTCATAGTGAGGTTTGGTCATCGGTTCGAGGCGGTCTGCGTACTTTTTTTCCAATTCGCGTAGATGGTCGCCGAATTTTTTAGGATCGTGACCGCACTCAGCCGAAATTTGATGCCGGACCTTTCTGATCCATGCGATGCCGGGATCTTCTTCACGCTTCATACAAATCTCCTAACAATTCCAACGACGTTACGAGTGAACGGGTTTCAGCTTCGATATTCCAACAGATCAAGACCGTCAATGAACCGGAAATCGCGTTGGTTCTTTGTCGCGAATGGCTCGCCGTGAGTCAGAGCCGTTGCGGCGATCAGTGCATCAGCGATAAGTAGGCCATAACTCAGGTTGTATTGCTGCAGCAACTCGATGGCCCGATCCGAAATATTTGCTGTGATACTCAAGATCTGAAAACGGCGAAGGAATTTGGCTAGTTCACGCTGCTCGGCTTTATTTCGGCAACCGACAGTAAGTTCCATCAGCGTAACAACACTGATCGATAGGAGCGAAGTCGATTCGAGCCGGTCCAGAACATCTGCTGCCTCGCTGATGCCCCGGCCTTCATCAATCAGAATATCAGTGTCAATGATCGTCAGAGGCATCTACTTGGCCCAGTGTTTTTCGCGTACGGATCGGACCCATGCGGTACTGTCCGTCATTTCGTCACGGTCGCGCCAGATGCCAAAAAATTTTTCGCTCTCGAACTTTTTAGCCGAAGGCTGACGGGAAGCGTGTCGCGCGCGTAAGAACGCAACAAAATCCTCGACCTCGCGTTTTGCCTCGGCCGGGAGAGAGGCTATCTCTCTGATGATCTCTTCGCTGGTCATAATGTCTCCGCTTATATTTTCGCCTATATTCAAGATAAGTCAACGGAAAAAAGGCCTCGCCCGTCGCCGAGCGAAGCCTTTTGAATGTTACGCCGCGAGCGGCGAGTGTTCTGGCGTCAGAGAACCGCCAGCGTTGCTGTAGGCCCGCAACCGCGTAAGGAGGGGAGCCGGAGCTGATTACATTCCCATGCCACTGATAAGTAAGAAGTAAAAAGGCAAAAGGCAAAATTCAGAACCTCCGAACAGTTCAGGCTGCAAATTCAAAGATTAGGTGTCTCAATAGTTTTCTTAGGCTTCTTGCCTGTCAGGATTATTTTCTGAAGACGATCAACTGTTTCCGGCGCGAAAAACTCTTCGCCGGTTTCTACACAAACTCTCGCCGGAACATTCTCGATAATATAGAATTTCCCGTCCTTTTCTAGAGTATAAGTGACTTGAGCGTCTTTCATTGTCAATTCTTTGGTGATGCCCATATCATTCACTAGAGGTTAAGTCTCCCGCGTTTTAAGCTTGCGCGATTTGGCCCTCGGGCCGGCTAATTTCTTGAGATAGGCCTTCTCTTCTGCAAAAGTCATATTCGATATCTCGCGGCTCATCTGGTCGCGGATGTCGCGCATCATCTTAACTGCGTCAAATTTCTTTTGTTTTCCGTTCGTCTTCATTCGAGCACCTGATTAATGTCAAGCAAGTACCTGCGTCGTCACTGCCGGAAGATGCCCGAGGACGACCTCGCCCATGTTTAGCTTAAGGCTGGCCTGATCGATGTCAATGCCGACGAGATTTCCTTCCTCGTCATAATCCAAGACTACGCCGTCGGAAACTTCGCGGCTGTCTACACTCGCCTTGTGCGATAGGTCAATGTAGAGTGAATCAGTTTCGGGATAATAATTTATCTTCATTGTCTAAAATTCCTGTCCGGAAATGCATTGTGGATCGTGACCCGATCCGACAAGGTCACCACTCTCAATATCTTACCATCAAGCGCTTCTACCTCTGCCCAAAACCGCACCCGCATGTCATCATCTTGGATTTCAACACGAAGCGGGTGCTCAATAACAAATATACACCATTCCTTGCGCAAAAACGGACGTTTGCGAAGTACTTCATTTTCGAAATATGCAGTGAACTTGTATTCGGGCACGTAGATTGTTTATCACAGAGGTGCAAGAAACGAAAGAGGCCCCGGCGTGCGCCGAGGCCATTTTGTTTTCCTAGGAACCCGGTCGCTACCGCTCCCGGTTCTGACATGCGTCTACCGCCCCGTCTGCCGAAGCGGCAGCCACCCCGCCTAATCAAGGCGGGGAGCTATTGGATTACATTCCCATGCCCATGCCGCCCATGCCGCCGCCGCCCATGCCGCCCATGTCCATTCCGCCCTTGTCGTCCTGGACGTCAGCGATCATGGCTTCGGTCGTCAGCATAAGGCCGGCGATCGAGGCTGCGTTTTGCAGAGCGTAACGCGTGACTTTGGCGGGGTCGATGACGCCCGCGGCGACGAGATCTTCGAACTTCTCGGTCGCGGCATTAAAGCCAAAGTTGTCGTTCTTGTCGGCACTGACCTTTTCGATGATCACCGCACCCTCTTTGCCCGCATTCTGAGCGATCTGCCGAAGCGGTTCCTCAAGCGCACGCTTGATGATGTTGACACCGATCTGTTCGTCGGGGTCGTCGCCCTCGGTTTTGAATTTGTCGAGAACCTTTCCGGCACGAACGAGGCAGACTCCGCCGCCGGCCACGATGCCTTCTTCGACAGCAGCACGGGTTGCGTGCATTGCGTCTTCGACACGAGCTTTCTTTTCCTTCATCTCGGTCTCGGTAGCGGCACCGACCTTGATCACCGCAACACCGCCAACCAATTTGGCGAGGCGTTCCTGCAGTTTTTCGCGGTCATAGTCGCTGGTCGTGTCTTCGATCTGGTTACGGATCGTTTTGATGCGTCCGTCGATCGCTTCGCCCGAACCTGCACCCTCGACAACGGTGGTGTTCTCTTTGTCGATGGTGACTTTCTTGGCTTTACCGAGGTCTTCGATAGTGATGGTCTCGAGCTTGATGCCGAGATCCTCGCTGATGACCTTGCCGCCTGTAAGCGTTGCGATGTCTTCGAGCATTGCCTTGCGGCGATCGCCGAAGCCCGGTGCTTTGACAGCAGCAACGTTCAATGTGCCGCGGAGTTTGTTGACTACGAGTGTCGCTAACGCTTCACCGTCAACATCCTCAGCGATGATCAGCATCGGACGGCCCATTTTGGCAACCTGCTCCAGGATCGGCAGCAGATCACGCATGTTCGAGATCTTTTTCTCGTTGATCAGGATGTAAGGCTCGTCGAGGACGGCTTCCATACGGTCGGCGTCGGTGACGAAATACGGCGAGAGATAGCCGCGGTCGAACTGCATACCCTCGACGACCTCGAGGAGTGTGTCCATCGTTTTCGACTCTTCGACGGTGATAACGCCGTCTTTGCCGACCTTGTCCATCGCCTCTGCGATGATCGTGCCGATCGTCTTATCGCCGTTGGCCGAAACCGTTCCGACCTGAGCGATCATATCGCCTGTAACCGGCTTTGAAAGTCGTGCGACTTCGGCAACGACTACGGTGACTGCCTTTTCGATACCGCGTTTGAGCGCCATCGGGTTTGCACCGGCGGCAACCGTTCGGACGCCTTCTTTGAAAATAGCCTGCGCCAGAACTGTCGCGGTCGTCGTGCCGTCACCGGCGACGTCGCTGGTTTTGGACGCTACTTCGCGAACCATCTGTGCGCCCATATTCTCGAGCGTGTCTTTTAATTCGATCTCTTTAGCGACCGTTACACCGTCTTTGGTGATCGTCGGCGAACCGAATTTTTTGTCAATAACAACGTTGCGGCCCTTTGGTCCCAGTGTAACTTTCACTGCGTCCGCGAGCTGGTTTACACCGCGTAAAATCGCGGATCGTGATTCTTCTCCGTGTACTACTTGTTTTGCCATGATATGTTTTTCTCCTTTGTCGTAAAAAGTCTTGGAAGTCCAGGAAGTGTTGGAAGTCTCGGAAGAGCCGGAAGCTTTTTACTTCCTAGACTTCCCGGACATTCTCGACTTCCTTGACCGTTACGCCGCCGCTCCAGCGCGGCTGATGATGCCCAGGATCTCGTCTTCGCGCATGATGATGAATTCCTCACCGTCGAGCTTGATCTCAGATCCGCTGTATTTGCCAAAAAGAACGCGGTCGCCCTTTTTAACGTCCAATGCCTGACGCGTGCCGTCTTCTTTATACTTGCCCGCACCGGCGGCGATTACCTCGCCCTCTTGCGGTTTTTCCTTAGCCGTGTCCGGGATATAAAGCCCGCCAGCAGTCTGGTTGACGTTGTCCTCGATCCGGCGAATGATCACCCGATCGTGTAATGGTGTAATGTTTGTAGCCATATTGGTTTGCTCCTTTGAAGTTAATAAAAAACTGATAAAATAACCTATCGACTCAGGGCGCACGAATAATAGTTTTTAGCACTCTGAATCTATGAGTGCTAGTATATGGAATCTGGATATTCGTGTCAAGTATTATTCTCGGTTGGCAGAAAATCTGATGGTGATGTTATCAAGTTTGTAACAAGAAGAAGTCACCACAGAGTCACGGAGAGCACGGAGATAAATGGGAATAACCAATCATAAGTGTTGAAATTGTTTTATCGCTTTTATGACTTCTATCCCGGTTTCTTTCGCTCTGTGTTCTCCGTGTCTCTGTGGTGAATAATCCTAAATATGCATATCTCAGAACTTAATATCTACCCGATCAAATCTCTTAAGGGAATTAGCGTCGAATCGGCCTTGATCGAGGAACGCGGGCTGCAATACGACCGGCGTTGGATGTTGACCGACGTGAACGGCGTTTTTATGACACAGCGTCAGTTTCCGCGAATGGCGACGATCAAGGTTGGGGTGACAGGTGACGGGTTACGGGTGACTGGAAAGACGGCGGGCGAGATGAACATACCGTTTAAGCCGGACAGCGGTGAGAGGGGCAGGGTCACGATCTGGCGAAACGTTTGCGACGCCGATATTTATCTTGGAGCGGTCGGCGAATGGTTTTCGGACGTGCTCGGCACAAATTGTCAGCTTGTATATATGCCAGACACGTCGCGGCGGAGCGTGAATCCGTTGTTCAACAAAAACGACGACGTTGTGAGTTTTGCCGACGGCTATCCGCTGATGGTTCTAATCGAAGCATCGCTGGCTGACCTGAATGAGCGAATTATGGATGCGGACGAGGGCGTCCGTGATCCGTTGCCGATGAACCGCTTCCGGCCGAATCTGGTGGTTTCGGGCGCCGACGCGTTTGCGGAGGATAATTGGCAGAAAATTCGGGTCGGCGATGCAGTTTTTCGCTCGACAAAGCCTTGCGAGAGGTGCGTAATCACGACTGTCGATCAATCTCGTGGTGAATTTGTGGGAAAAGAGCCTCTCAAGACACTTGCCTCGTACCGAATCGCGAAGAATGTTATGCCCGATCGTTGCGAATCGCTCGGGTTGAACGAAACCGCCGTTATTTTTGGGCAGAATCTGATCCCCGAAAGCATCGGCGGAACGGTGAGCGTCGGCGATGTTATCGAGATCCTATAGCGTTCAGGCGAGTCCCTGGCCCGAGAGCATCTCGAGAGCTTTGATGTAACGTTCGCTCGTGGCCGCGACCACCTCGTCCGGCAGCGGCGGTGCTGGCGGCGTTTTATCCCAATCGAGAGTTTCGAGATACTCCCTCACAAATTGTTTATCAAATGAGACCTGAGCGTGCCCCGGTTCGTATTTGTCGGCGGCCCAAAACCGCGACGAGTCGGGCGTCAGAACTTCGTCTATCAAGAGGATCTTGCCGTCGCTATCCGTTCCAAACTCAAACTTTGTGTCGGCGATAATTATGCCGCGTGTAGCGGCGTACGCCGCCGCCTCGTTGTAGATCGACAGCGACACGGCCTTCAATCGGGCAGCGGTGTCGTGTCCGACAATATTTGCAAATTCGACCTGGTTTATGTTTTCGTCGTGCCCGGAGGCGGCCTTTGTTGCGGGTGTAAAGATCGGCCGGTGAAGTTTCTCGCATTGAACGAGGCCACGGGGAACCTTGTGGCCTGAGACGGTCCCAGTCGCCTTATAGTCCTTCCAACCAGATCCCTCAAGATAGCCCCGTACCACACATTCGACCGGAAACACCTCGGTCCGGCGTGCGAGCGTCGTGCGGCCGCGCAAAAATTCGTGACCGCGAGCCTCGGCCGGCATTTCGTCGAGTTGCGTCGAAATAACGTGATTCGCCGTTATTTTACGCAGCCGGTCAAACCAGAATGCAGATAGCTGCGTCAGGACCTCGCCTTTGTGCGGTATCAAGGTCGGCAGGACGCAATCAAACGCGGAAATCCGGTCGGTTGCGACGAGCAAGAGCCGCTTTTCGTCGATCTCATAGACGTCGCGGACCTTGCCGCGATGCAGGAGCCGCAGGCCGGGAATTTCGGATTCGGAAATGGTAGTTGCTACGCTCATCGATCGGGCCTCGTACAGAACAACTCTAGTACGAAAACCTCAATTCGGTAAAGCCGAAGAAAAATCTCGTTAAATCTGGAATCCATGATATGTTAAAACTGTATTTACGTGGTTGAAATTTGTAGTGACAAAGCAAACGAAAAAGTGCATAATAGGAATCGGCCACCTGAGCGTTCGGGCCGGCCGAGATTCCCTTGTTAACCTTCGTGAAATTCTGCCATCAGACTTCTCGATCCATACAACCCGCCCCATGAGAACCAATCTTTTATTAAAAGACCGTAAAATCGGTTTGTTTTACATCTTAGCCGCGACCGCGATAGATGCCGCCGCCCAAGCCAGTACTGTTAACCCCAAAGCGCCCGCTGCTACGTCTGACAACTTCGTGTGGTACTTGCTGATTGCCATACTGGTAGCAGGCCTCGTCGGCGCATTGTATTTACGGCGAAAGAAAAAAGACGGAACCGGTGAATCTCAATACAGCTACGAAAACCGTTATAACAGTAGGAATAGTAGGAGCGGTTACGACTCAGACGGGCTCGATGCCGAAAAAGAAATGGAGTGGTTTCGAAAGGCTAAGAAACCGAAGGCTAAATCCTCTAAACTAACATTTCAACCTAAAAAGCAAGCCAAGTCGCGTGCGCAAGAGCCGGTTGAAGAGGAGTCGAATGATGTCGATGTAAATTTCGATTCAAAGGTATTTCAGGACAAGATGCGGAAACTGCAGTATTCGCAGTTGCCGATAAATTCTTTTCTGGACCTCAAAGCGACGGCAAAATATCAACCGCTTCCGCTATCTAACGACCAGTCGCTGATAGCCGCGATCGAGCAGGTTAACGAAGAGTATGAGGAAGACGAAACGGTCCGCGATCTTGCTGTCAGGATCCTGATGGCGTTTAAGACACGCAACTCGATCGAGGCCCTTTCTCAGGTTGCCCTTTACGATCTTTCCGCGAATCTTCGGTCAAAGGCAGTAACCGCTTTGACTGAGTTTGATCACGAATCCGTATTCGAGGCAATTCTGCTAGCCTGTGCCGATCCGACCAGAGAAGTTCGGGCGGCAGCGGCACGCGGGCTATTTAGACTAAATTTTGACCGGGCCGACGCCTGGAAAAGGATCATTGAAACAGGTGACGAATTTCAGATGAGCCAAGCGGCACGCGCCGCAATCGAGTCAGGGATCGTTACCCAGTCGCTTGAGCGGCTGATCCACGCCGAGCCAAAAATTGCGAACGAGGCTTTCGCACTCGTATCTTTGCTCATTAAATCCGGCGAAACTGATTGCATCTTTGACGCCATCGCAAACCACAAGGACGAGCGGGTAAAATT
>Ga0209798_10001523_pt1 | contig 13932 bp, 12 predicted proteins | sample DOMMetBare3Fresh_FD_187475 | JGI IMG/M metagenome (GOLD analysis project Ga0209798, IMG submission 187475) | Wetland sediment microbial communities from St. Louis River estuary, USA, under dissolved organic matter induced mercury methylation -... | ecosystem: Environmental > Aquatic >...
ATGTACCAGTACGCGAGCTTCTTCCCGTAGTAGTAGTCCACCACGGCGTCGGAGAACTGGGGCCAGCAGTCCAGGAGGTTCCACCAGATGATACCGGTGCGGCGCCACTTGGCCAGGCGGAACATCTCGATGAAGAACTTCTTGGCCTCAGCCTGGCTCACCTGCGAGGCAAGGGCGAAGTCCTCGAGCCGGTCCGGCACCGAGCTGGCGCTGGGGCAGGCGAGGAGGCGCAGCGTGCCGTCGCCGAGGGCCCCGCGCACGGCGCGCTCGTCGAAGGGCTCGCCGGCGCAGCGGGCGGCGAGTGCGTCGATCCCCGGGGGGCAGCGGCGGCCGCGCCCCAGCCGGAAGGTGGCGTGGAACTCGGCGAGGGGTGGGGTGCGGTCGGGCCAGAAGCGCTGCGCCTCGTCGTGGAAGGCCCACAGTCCCTTTCCCTCGGCGAGGGTCGTCACGAGGAGCCACGCCTCCGTCTGGAGATCCTGGGCCTCGTCCACGATCACCACGTCCCAGCGCCGCTCGCACGAGTCGCACGCGGCGAGGAACTGGTCCTTCCAGTACTCCGAGTCGCCGTCCTCGGCCCGCACCTCGGGCCGGAGCGCGGCCGCCAGGTCGTGCGCCAGGCCGCTCACGGTGTGGACCTCGACGCCGTCGGGCGCGAGGCGGGCGGCGAGCCACTTCTGGAGGGGCCTCGTGAAGCAGAGCAGGAGGACGCGCTTCCCCAGCGCGGCGTGGCGGCGCGCCGCCTCCGCCGCCAGCAGGGTCTTGCCGGAGCCCGCCGGGCCGTGGACGAGGACGCGCGCGTTGCCGAGCAGGCCGTCCAGGGCGAGGAGCTGCGCCTCGTCGAGCCGGAAGCGGCGCTCTCCGAGGTCGCGAACGCGCGCGCCGAGCGAGAGGGGCGGGACCCAGGTCTCGCCCCACAGCCGGTGGATGGCGTCCATCCAGCGCCCCGCGCCGGGCTCCGGGCGGGGGAGGGCCCGCTCCACCAGGCCGGGCAGCGCCTCGGCGAGCCAGCCCACCTCGTCCGAGCCGAGGACGACGCCGGCGAGGTCGTCCTGCGACGGCTGCCGCTCGATGCGCGTGTCGGGGAAGCAGGCGGCGGCGCCGTAGGCCGGGGGCCGGCACCGCTCCTCCGCGAGGCGCCGGACCAGCTTCGAGAGGAAGTCCCGCGCCTGGTCGAGTGGCGCCTCGGCCAGCGCGACGCCGTTGGTGGTCCAGCGCCCGTCGCGCTCCTCGATCCGCCCGCCCTTCACCTCGAGGACGAGGAGCCCGCGCTCCGGATGGGCGAGGACGAAGTCGCCCTCGCCGAGGAAGCCGGCCCGGGTGCGGATCCGGACCGAGTGCCAGGCCGTCCAGCCCCGGGGCAGGCCCGCGGCGAGCGCGGCGTAGACCTTCGCCTCCGCGTCGGACCTGGCGGGGCGCATTCCGCCGCGGGGCCAAAGGCCGGTGGGGCTCACCGCCCCAGTCTGCCAGAGAAGCCGGGCCGGGGGACGGCGCGGCGGGCGGCGCGAGGCCCCATCGCGCCGCTTGAAGTGGGCGCGCGCCATCGGTTACAGCTTCGTCCATGCCAAGGGTCAAGCAGCTGTCCGCATGGGTCGAGGACCGCCCCGGGATGCTCGGGCGGGTGGCCGACGCGCTCGGCGCGAAGAAGGTCAACATCCGCGCCTTCATGGCCGCCGTCATGGACGGGAGGGGCTTCGTCCGGGTGGTCGTGGACAAGCCCGCCGTCGCGAAGAAGGTGTTCCGGGAGCACGGCTGGGACACGACCGAGGACGAGGTGGTCGAGGTGACGGTGGCCGACAAGCCGGGCATCCTCGGCCGGGTCGCCGACAAGCTCGGGGCCGCCGGCATCAACGTCCAGTACGCCTACCTCGGCACGGCGAGGAGCGCGAGCAAGGTGAACCTGTACCTCGCCGTCGCCGACGCGGCGGCGGCGCTCAAGGCGCTCCGCTAGCGCGGAGCCGGTCCTCGACGAAGGCGGCCGCCGCGACGAGGGCGCCGTCGCCGCCCGCCGGGCCGACGAGCTGGACGCCGACGGGCAGGCCCGCCGGCCCGGTGGCGCCGGGCAGCGAGAGGCACGGCACGCCGAGCAGGGTCCAGATCCGGTTCATGGCCGGGTCGCCGGTGCTCGCGAGCCCCGCGGGGGCCTCGCCGGGCGCGCTCGGCGTGAGCAGGACGCCGGTGCGGGCGAAGAGAGCGGGCAGGAGCGCGCGGCATCGCTCCGCCTGCGCGCGCGCCGCCGCGACGCGCGCCGCCGGCGCCGCCGCCCCGCCGTCGAGGAACTCCCGGAGCACGAGGCTCATCCGGTCTCCATGCCGGGCGCGAAGCTCCCGGAAGGTGACGGCGGCCTCGGCGGCCATGACGGTCCTCTGCGCCTCGGCGAGCCCGGCGAAGGCGGGGCCGAGGTCCACCTCCTCCACGGCGACGCCCGCCGCCGCCAGCAGCGCCGCGGCCCGCTCGACGGCGGCACGGCTCGAGGGCTCCGCGAGCGGCCACTGCTCGGTGCGGCAGAGGCCGACGCTCGGCGGCCCGGCCGCCGGGGCGGGCCGGCCGGAGCCGACGCCCAGCGCGGCGAGGATCGGGGCGAGGTCGGCGACCTCCCGCGTGAAGAGGCCGGCGGTGTCGAGCGAGGGGGCGAAGGGGATGACGCCGTCTAGGGGGACGAGGCCGTGCGTCGGCTTCATGCCGACGACGCCGCAGAAGGACGCGGGGCGGATGACCGAGCCCGCCGTCTGGGAGCCGATGGCGGCGGGCACCATGCCCGCCGCCACGGCGGCCGCCGAGCCGCTGGAGGAGCCGCCCGGCGTGCGCGCGGGGTCGTGCGGGTTCCGCGTCTTGCCGGGCGAGTAGAAGGCGAATTCGGTCGTGACGGTCTTGCCGAGGACGACGGCGCCGGCGGCGCGCAGGCGCCCGACCGCGGCCGAGTCCCGCGCCGGGCGGCGGCCTGCGAGGATGGGCGTGCCGCACTCGGTAAGCAGGCCGGCCGTGTCGAAGATGTCCTTCACGCCCACCGGCAGGCCGGCGAGCGGCGGCCGCGGGCGCAGGGCGTCCACGCGCCGGGCCTCCGCGAGGGCGAGCGCCTCGTCGAGGAACGCCCAGGCGCCGACGCGCGGCTCCTCGGCGGCGATCCGGGAGAGGCACGAGCGGACCAGCGCCTCCGAGGAGATCTCGCCGCGGGAGAGCAGGGCGAGGGCCTCGGAGGCCGAGAGCTCGTAAAGGGGCTTCACCAGGGGCGCCTCGGCCCGGATGGTAGCGCGGCCGCGGGCGCCTGGCACGCCGGGGCCGGCGGGGCCGGCGGGCGCGGCTCAGTACTTGCGGCCCTTCACCAGCCGGACGCTCGCCACCACCTTCTCGAAGGTGGGGAGGTCGGCGTCGAAATAGTGGCGGGCCGGGGCCGAGTAGGCGAGGTACCAGAACCACTTCTCGCCCAGCACGCCGTAGAAGACGGCCTTCATGCGCAGGCCGTCCGAGTCCTTGAAGGCGAAGACGAGCTTCATCCCGGGTGCGCCGGCGATCCGCGCCGGCGAGCTCTCGAGGAGCTTCACGCCGGTGAGGCTCTCCTTCGAGGAGAACTCGCCGGACAGGACCTCGGCCACCTCCGCCGGCTCCATCCCCTTCGTGAGCTTTCGCTTGCTGGCGGCGAGCGGCTTGCCCACCTCGAGCCGCGTCATGCGGATGGCCTGCAGGGCGAGGCCGTCGCGCGTGACGAGGGTGTCCTCGTCCAGGTTGCGGCGCATCCAGCCCTCCGGGAGCCTCAGCTCGAAGGTATCGTCCTCGTCCCGGTACGGGTTCTCGACGGGGACGTACGGGCGCCTGGGGATGCAGCCCAGCGTGGCGGCGGCGAGCGCGATGGCGAGCAGGTTTCGCGTCATGGAGGTCCTCACTCCCCGGAACGGGAGATGTACTCGCGGATGTGGGCGCGGTCGGGCGCGTTCGGCTCGAGCTCGAGGTACCGCGCCAGCGCCGCCCTCGCCCCCTTCCGGTCGCCCTTCTTCCAGAGCACGAGGCCGAGCCCGCGGTGGGCCTCGGCGAGCCTGGGGTCGGCCTGCAGCGCCAGCCGGTACTGGACGAGCGCCAGGTCGAAGCCCTCCGGCCCCGCGCGGCGGGCGGCCTCGCCGAGGATGGAGTGGCCGCCGGCGCCGGCCTTGTCGATGGCGATGTGCTTCTCGGCGTCGCGCCGCGCGGCGTCGAGCCGGCCCGCCTCGAGGTTCAGGCGGGCGTTCGCGAGCAGCAGGCGCGCCGTCTTCTGCCGGAACACCTCGGCGTTCCGGACGCCGCCGCGCTTGTCCTTGTAGACGGTGGCGACGAGGTCCTCGCAGCTCTCGACGCGTTCCTCGAGACGCGGGTGGGAGCCGAAGAAGAAGGGCTCGTCGGCCTCCTCGGACTTCACCCACTCCTCGAGGTGCCGGAAGAGCTTCGGCGCCTCGGCGACGTCGTAGCCGGCGGCGGCGACGAGCGCGAGGCCGTTCCGGTCGGCCTCCCGCTCCATGTCCCGGCTGTAGCCGCGGATGGCCGCCCCGGCGGCGAGGCCGCCGATGGGCGAGGCGAGGCCGAGTGTGGCGGTGGAGATGCCCGCCCAGGCGCTGGCCCAGTTGCTCGCCTGGCGCTGCTCGCGCACGGCGTGGCGGTGGGTGGCGTGGGTCATCTCGTGGCCGAGCAGCGCCGCCAGCTCCGCCTCGCTGTCCATGCGCGCCAGCATGCCGGTGTGGACGTAGACGGCGCCGTTCGGGAGCGCGAAGGCGTTCAGGCGGAAGTTCCGGAGGACCTTCACCCGGAAGGGCACGGTCTTGAAGGCGGCGGGCGGCACGATCCGGCGCGCCACGCCCATGAGGTAGGCCTCGAGGGCGGCGTCCTCGAAGACGTCGCCGCTCGCGTCGAGGCGGGCCTGCTCGTCGGCCGACTCGCGCCAGAGCGCCTTCTCCTCGTCTTCGGGCTTGAAACCGGGCGCGGTGACGGGCGGCAGGCTCGCCGTGGCGCAGGCCGCGAGGGCGAGCGCCAGCATCGGGGCGGCGCGCCTCACGGCTCCTCTCCCAGCCCGCTCGTGAGCAGGTCCACGACCTTTCCTGCGCTCTCGGGGTCTCGCAGGTCGAAGGAGCCCTCGCCGCCCCTCACGTTGAACCAGAGGATGCGCCCCTGCCGGTCCACGACGGCGATGGAGACCACCGTGTAGCCGCTGCGGACGTTCGTGAACAGCGCCGAGACCACGGCGAGCGCCTTGCGGCCGCCGGTCGAGATCTCGTCCCTGCCGTAGGAGAGGACCAGCGCGTCCACGCCGTAGCGGTCGAGGAGCCTCCCGACCGGCCCCACGGTGTAGTCGAAGGCACCGCGCTTGCTCTCGAAGTAGAAGCGCTGGGAGTCGAAGATGCCGGACACGACGGCCTCGTAGAGGAGGCGGACCTCCTCGATCTCGTCCCGCGTGTCCGGCGCGGGCTCGACGAGCTTCGACTTCATGCCCTTATCGGCGAAGGCGCGCGTCAGCCCCGCGGCGACGTTCTTCTTCCCGAGCTCGCTCCACTCGTCCTTGAGCGTGTCCGTCCCGCCGGCGTCGAGCTCGTAGACCTTCACGTAGGGCCTGACGAGCCCCACCGTGCGCACCTTCTTGAGGGCGGCCAGGTAGTCCGGCCGGGAGAGCTGGGGCTTCGAGTGGAAGCAGCCCGCCGCGAGGAGCGAGAGGGCGAGGACCGCGATGAGCCTCCACCCGGAACCCTTGGCTGCGCGCATCGGCACTTCCCTCCTGGGCGACGGGGCCGAGCGGACCCCTCCATAGGTCGGCATTATACCCAGACGGGGCGTACACGGAAGAGGATGACTCCCCCGGCAAGAGGCCGTCCGCCCAGGCGCGACCGGGCTGGCCTGGGCCGCATCCCGCGCGCCGCCATGCTAGCCTCGAGCGCGTGTCGTCTCCCGACGGACTGCGCGCCGTTCCCGGGCTCCTGCGCTGGCTCCTCGTCGGAATCGGGGCCGGCGCGGCGCTGCTCGTCTACCTCATGGGCCGGCGGCCGCCCTCCGAGGTGGGTGGGCGGCGGCTTGCGCCCTGCGATCTCGGGGATGCCGCCGCCAGCGCCACGGGCAGCCGGACAGGCGGCGAAGAGCCGCGCGACGACGGCGAGCTGCTCGCGCGGCTGGAAGAGCTTCGCGCAGGCGACGGTGTGGGCCGCTGGCGGCTCGTCGAGATCCGCGGGCGCCAGCGCGGGGCCATCCCCCTGGTGCTGGCGACGGCGGACGGAACCCGGTTCCGCGTGGACATCCTGCGCCGCGACCCCGACGGCCCCCGCAGCCCGGCCGAGACCGAGTCGCTCGCCATCCATCTCGCGGACGTGGCGCCCGGCACCCGGACGCCCGAGGAACAGGGGCTCGGCGCCATGACCCTGGCGGTCGCGCTCGCCGGTGCAGCGCCGCCGAGCTGGCTCCTCACGCTTCGCGAGCGGCGGTCCCGGTTTCCGGGCTAGCGGACGCGTCGGGCCATCCGCCCCCTGTACCCGGAGCGCGGTACCGAGGCGCCTGCCTCCGGGGGCCGACGGTGAGCAAAAAGTATGGTGATGACGAAAGCTTCCGCGATCCGGTCCGCCTGCGGGGGATGGTAGGTGCGAGGGGACCATCCTTGCGCCCCGACTAGGGGTCGGCTACGCTGATACCCGATCGAAGTCGTCCCAACGAGGGGGGCCGGACATGGCCGAAAGCAAGGCACGCGGGGGAAGCGTAACCGGCTCCGCCTGTCCCGTGGACCCGGGCGATTCCAGCAAGGCTTCCGCCGCAGGGCTGCCCACGGCCCCCAAGTCGGTGCAAGGCTTCCTTGGGGGCGGCGAGCGGGCGTTCGCCCGCCGCGACTTCCTCCTCCGGAGCTCGGTGTCCGCGCTCGTGGTGGCCGCCGGCGGGGTGTTCCTGGCTTCGGGGCGCGCCGCTGCCTCCGTGCCACCCGCGGTTCCCGGCGGCCCCGCGCAGCGCGATCCTCCGAAGGGCGGGGCCACGGTCAGGCAGGGTGCGGCGCCCGCTCCGGGCGCCAAGGGCGCGCCGCTCGTCGCCCAGCACTGCTCGCACGGGTCGCACGGTTCGCACGGATCCCACGGGTCGCACGCCTCCCACGGGTCCCACGGCTCGCACGGGTCGTGGTGACCGCGCCGCGGCGGCGGCATGGGCGGGAACGCCTCGACGGGTGATCGCGTGGACGCCTCCCTCGATCTGCTCGCCGAGTTCTACCCGCGAGAAGCCGTGGAGCAGACCGCGGCCGCCTTCGCGGCGATCGCGGAGATCAGCGTCCAGGCGGGCGACCCCTACCACCGCGTGCACATTCGGGCACCGGCCGGCACCGACCTCGAGGCGCTGCGCGCCGAGTTCGCCAGCTACGCGCTCGTCGCGAGCGCCCGCCATCGGCACGCGCCGCTGCATTCCGGCTGATCTCCGCCGCCGGGCCGGGCGCTTGTCGATCCTCTCCTCGAGGGACTACCCTTCGGCAGTGGCGCTCCTCGACGTCATCCTCACCTACGACTGCAACCTGGCGTGCGACTACTGCACGCTCACGGACCACATGCGCGGGCGATCGCTTTCCGCGCAGGCGGTCGTCGGGGCCATGCGACGAGGGCGCGCGGCGGGGTACGACGCGGTGTCGTTCACTGGGGGCGAGCCGACGATCCGGCGCGACCTGCCGGTGCTGGTCCGCGCCGCGCGGGATCTCGGGTTCTCCGGGATCAAGGTCCAGTCGAACGGCCTCCTGTTCGCGCACCCGCCCAACGTCGATCGGCTCGTCGCGGCGGGCGCCAACCTGTTCCACGTCTCCGTGCACACGCACGAGGAGGCCGCGTACGACCGGATGGTGCGCCGCGCCGGCGCCTGGCCGCTGATGGTGCGGGGCATCGAGAACCTCGTGGCGCGCGGCGTGGCGCTGCGCGCGGACCTCATCGTCGCCACCGCCACCTTCCGGATGCTCCCGGCCGCGGTCCGCTGGCTGCATGCCCGCGGCGTCCGGCGCGTCGACCTCTGGTTCGTGTCGCTCACCGACGGAAACCGGGACAACGTCGCCTCCATGCCCCGCATGACCGAGGCCGTGCCGGCCATGCGCGAGGCCTTCGCATTCGGGCGCGCCCAGGGCATGGAAGTTCGCTCGCTGCACGTGCCACGCTGCCTGCTCGGCGCCGACGCCGCCCACGCCCATGACCCGGGCTCGGACCGGGTGACGGTCCTGACGCCCGACTCGTCGTTCGAGCTCCTCGACAGCCGGCTGGCCGGCCGCGCCCACGTGCCCGCGTGCGAGGGGTGCGCCTGGCGCGCCGTCTGCCCGGGACTGCGGCCCGACTACCTGGCGCATTACGGCGACGGCGAGATCGTGGAGGCGAGGGCGCGTCAGCCGCTCCGGGCCGCCGGGAGCCCGGCCCAGGGAGGCTCGGGAGCGTCGTCCATCTCGTAGAAGCCGGCGCAGCAGGCGGCGTACGGGCATCCCCCGCAGACGGGGCGGCGCACGCGCCGGGCGGCGAGGTAGGCGGCGAGGTTCACCGCCTCGTCGTTCACGAACACCATCTGCCGCTCCAGCTTGCCGACGTCGGGGGCGAGGAATGACTCGTACCCGGGCATGTGGCAGAAGGGGAGGTTCACGACGCCGATGCGCATCCGCGGGTGCCAGGCGTCGATGATAAGCCGCACCCGGCCGGCTGCGTCCTCGATGTCCGGCGCTTGCTCGCGCGTGGCGCGTCCGAACGGGGTCAGAAACTGGAAGTTGAGCCAGCGCACGCCGAGGTCCCACACGAGGGAGGCCACCGCGTCGAGCCGGCTGGCGTTCGCCCGCGCCACGGTGATGTTCACGCCGACCTCCACGCCCTCGGGCGCCGCGGCGACGAGGTTCCGGATGCCCTGGACCGTCTGATCGAAGGCCTCCGGGACGCCGACGATCCCGCCGTGGGTCTCCGCGTCGGGACCGTGCAGGCTCACGAGTACCGAGGTGAGGCCGGAGCGCACCAGCCGGCGCGCGAACGCCGCGTAGCTGCAGAGCCGGCCGTTCGTGGTCACGGCGATGCGCTCGTAGCCGAGCTCCACCGCATGCCGGACGAGCGGGACGAGCTCGCGGTGCAGCGTCGGCTCGCCCCCGTCGAGGTCGAGGAGCCGCACGCCGTCGCGGTGGCGCGCCTCGAGGAGGGCGTGCTGCCGGCCGGCGTCGCCGTCGCGCCCGGCGCGATTGCCCACCGCACAGAACGAGCAGTGGTTGTTGCACCGGTAGGTGACATTCAGGATGAGCTTGCGCGGCCCCTCGGTCTCCCCGCGCAGCCGCTGCTGGAAGGACCACATGAAGCGTGCCAGGTCGGCAGGCGCGACCTCCGGATTCGTCGGGCTCGGGCGGACCTGGAAGGACGGGCCGAAATCGTCCTCGGGGGGCCGCGGCGCCAGGGCCGCGAGGCGCGTCCCTGGCAGCGGCGTCGCGAACTGGACGGCGGGCTCGGCGCCGAAGCGGGCGCGCAGGTCGAGGGCGAAGGCGAGGGTGGCGTTGACCTCGGCGGCGGTCTCGCCCGGCAGGCCGATCATGAAGTGGACGAGGAGCGGCACCCCGGCGGCGTGGCACTCCGCCGCGACGCGCGTCACCTCGCCGAGGTCGAGCCGCTTTCCGACGATCTCGTCCACCACCCGCTGTACGCCGCTCTCGGCGCTGACGCTCATGGTGGTGACGCGGCCGCGCAGGCGTCCGATGGCGGCGGCCCCGAGCAGGTCGGCTCGCAGCCCGTTCGGCACCTCGATGCCGACGCCCAGCGCCTCGGCGGCGTCGAGCAGTGCGTCGAGGTGAAGGGCGCTGGCGTTGAGCATCTCGTCGAGGACCCACAGGCGCGTGGCCCCGTGGCGGCGGACGAGCGACGTGCACAGCGCCAGCAGGCGCTCGCGCGGGAGGCGCCGCTGCGTCTTCGGGGCGCCCGGCGGCCGTCCGGGGTTGGAGCTGCAGTGCAGGCAGTCGTAGGGGCAGCCGCGCGAGGTCGCGAGCGGGAGGGTCCGGCCGTCGATGGGGAAGGGCCACGCGCCGCGCCCGAGGTCCTCGATGACCCGGCGGCCGAAGGTGTCTCGGGCGGGGAGGTCCACGAGGTCCCACGCCGGCTCCGGCAGCCGGGCGAGATCCGACTCCTCTCCGCGGTACGCGCCCCTCGGCGGCGGGCCGCCCCGGGCGTGGGCCGCGAGCAGCGCGGGGACGGTCGCCTCGCTTTCGTACTTCACCCAGGCGTCCGCCTCGGGGTAGCTCGCCAGCATGACATCGGCGGCGGCGTCGGCGTAGTGCTGGCCCGACTGGTGGCAATCGGCCAGCAAGATGGGGGCGCGGGGCAGCGCCGCCCGGAGGCCGGCGCAGGTCTCGGCGAGCAGGTCGTCGCGCACCGGCGGCCGGTGGAAGGGCGTGACGGCGACGACGGCGGCGTCGAAGGAGCCGCTCGCGCGGACGGCGTCGAGGATCCGGGACACGGAGGCGCCGATCCGGGCGCGCCCGTCGCCGCGCCATTCGACGCCCGAGCCGGGGAGGGCGAAGGCGTCGGCGAGGCCGACCTCCATGCCCTCGCGCAGGACCGCCGCGAGCTGGACCGCGCCGAGGTCGGAGGCCCAGGGGTAGTCGACGAAATCGCGGGCGACCGAGAGCGGCGGGTGGACGACGAGGACCCGCACGCGGCAGCGCCTCAGGCCTCGTGGGAGAAGAAGGGCCGGTCCCGCGGCTCGACCCAGCGCCGGAAGATCCCGGCGAGCCCCTCGTCGCCGGCGTCGAGCCGGGAGAAGAGGTCGTCGAGCACGCCCATGTGCAGGCGGCACTTCTCGTTGTCGGGCGCCCTCTGGAAGATGTTGCCCTGGGTCGCATAGTTGAAGACCGGGCAGGTGCCGCAGTAGGGCAGGTAGGCGCAGTCGCAGCACGCCGGAAGCGCCTCGAGGCAGGAGGCGACGCCGAGCGAGCGGACCACGTCGCTCTCCACGAGGTCTCCGTAGCCGTCGCGCGAGAGGTGGCCGATCTGGAAGAGGGGGTCGCCCATCTGGTGCATCATGCGACCCTCGTCGCAACAGAACACCGACCCGTCGTGGTTGTAGGCGATCTGGCCGATGCCGGCGCCGCACGGCGAGCGGATGTCGAGGTAGTTCGGGTCGGCGCCGGTCAGGATCTTCGCGAGGAAGATGGCGGACAGTCTCTCCAGGATCTGGGTTCCGGAGCGGTTGAGCGCGATGGCGTGGTCCAGGAGCTCCCGGTGGAAGCGGAGGAAGTCGCCGGTGTCGTAGCCCACGTGGGTCCAGGTCCGCTGGGCGAAGCCGAACGGGTTGAGGGGGCGCGCGAACAGTGCGCGGAGCCCGCGACGGACGTACTCGTCCACGATCTCCCGCGCGCGCCCGAGAGAGGCGCGCGTCACCGTGAGCAGCGCCTCGACGTGGTACAGCTCCGGGTCGAGCCCGCGCTCGCGGTACCCCTGGTTGATCCGCTCCATCCAGCGCACCGTCTCGGCGTGGGAGCTGCCGCCCGCGAACGGCCGGTTGGCGTCGTGCAGGTCCTGCGGGCCGTCGAGCGAGGTGCAGACCTGGACGCCGTGATCGAGGACGAACCGGAGCTTCTCGTCGTCCATCAGGCTGAGGTTGGAGACGAGCGAGAAATGGAGGGTCTTGCGCGCGCCTGGGTTCAGGGCGAGCGCGCGGTCGACGACGCGCTTCATCACCGGGAAGTTGGCGAGCGGCTCGCCGCCCTGGAACTCGAAGGTGATGGCGGGCGCGGGGCTCTGCATCGCCACCTCGACCGCGCGGTCGGCGGTCTCCGGCGACATGTCGTGACCGGTCGAGGCCATCCCGGTGCGGCTGGCGTGGCAGTAGACACACGCCTGGTTGCAGCGGAGCGTGGTGACGAGGACGTGGAGGTACGGGCCGACGGCGCAGAAGGCCTTGCGCCGGGCGACGAGCGCCGCCGCCTCCTCCGGCGAGCGGCCACCGGTGAGGAACCCCTTGGCCAGCAGCTCGGCGTGTCGCGGCGATCCCGGCTCCAGCCGGCCGGCCAGCACCGCCTGGAACTCCGAGGGGTCGAGGGACGCGTGGTCGCCCGCGTCGCTGGTGAGGAGCACCCGCTCTCCGACGCGGCGGAAGCGGAAGTGCTCCAGGCCCTCGAGGCCCGGGAGCTCGGCGCCCTGCGGAGGCACGGCGACTCCGCACGCCAACCCCCTCATCGCGACCCCGGCGGCTTCCCGGCCTGGCCGGACGGAGCGGCCTCGGCCGCGGTGCCGCCGGCGCCGCTCGCCGGTGCCCTGCCGTACTTCTCCTCCCAGGGCACGGCGATCCCGAGCGGATCGTCGAGGTAGTCGTCGGCGCCGCCGGGCAGGTGCTTCGGGTCGAGTGCTGGGAGATCGCCGCCGGGGGTGCCCCGCTCCACCTCGGGCGCGGCTCCGAAGAGGGCGCGCGCCACGATCGCCTCGCGTACCTTCTCGTGGCGCTGCCCGATGCGGTGGCGGAGCGCCTGGGCGAGCAGCTCGTTCTGGAACTTGCCGGCCAGATCCCGGAACGCCTCCTCGGACGTCCCCGGCCTCGGAGAGAGCGCGACCTTCACCCTGTTCTCGGGGAGCCGGTCGAGGAGCACGTAGCACCGATCGACGAACACGTACGCGGCGCCCATCACCGCCTCGACGGGGTAGAGGCCGGCGTCCACCACCAGGTCCACGCTCACTCGGCTACCCCCTTGAGGGTTGGTTCTCGAATATCCACGACCGGGGCAGGTCGCGTCAAGCCAGACGGCGGGCGAGCAGGCGCGGTTTCGGTCGAATTTCGAGGGGATGGCCCATGTCCCCTGAAAGCGTTCGTTGACATACCGAAAAGGGTATGACGCTAATGAGGGGTACCGATGCGGCAGGCCCCGATGCTTGCTGCGTACCCGGGAGGGGCTCATATGGGGTTCACGCCCAGGCGGTCTGGTCGCAGCGGCAGCCATCACCTGCGCGCCCTGACGGCGGCGATCGGCGCCGTGCTCGCTTCGGCCTGCGGCGGCGGCAGCGGCGCCGGAAAGCCGCCCCCGGTGGTGGACCTCGCCAGCGCGGACCTCTGCGTCCTCGCCGGCGAGACGGTCGCAAGTGGCTGCACCACGGCGACCGACACGACCCCGCTCGCCGACCTCGGCGACATGGCCATGGGCGATACGAAGAGCCGCGTCCTGGCCGTGTACAACGGGTCCGGCGGCGACGTGTCGGCCCAGATATCGGCGGTGACGCTCGAGTCGACCCAGTCGCTCGCGAACTACCGGCTCGCCCTCTTCACCCTCGGTGCCGGCGGGGCGGAGATCCCGGCGACGCTGCCGATGCCTCTCGACCCCTCCCACGCGAACGAGCTGCGGGCGCGGGTCACGTTCACCGCGAATGCCGAGGTCGGCGCGGTCGGCGGCGTCTCCATCCGGGTGGTCGCCACCCACCCGGCGGCCACGAAGAGCGTCCCCGTCGCGGGCAGCATCACCGGATGCCCGAGCGGCCGCGGCGACTGCGACAACGACCCTTCCAACGCCTGCGAGACGGACCTCACGACGGTCCTGGCGCACTGCGGCTCGTGCGCCGGGGCCTGCGACGCCACCAACGGCACGCCCTCCTGCACGAACGGGATCTGCGGCATCACCTGCAATGCCGGCTTCGCCAACTGCGACGGCAGCCTCTCCAATGGCTGCGAGGCGAACCTCGCCACGGACCCGCTCCACTGCGGCGTCTGCGCCACCGCCTGCGACGCGACCAACGGAACGGCATCCTGCACGAGCGGCACCTGCGGAGTCGCCTGCAACGCCGGCTTCGCCGACTGCGACATGAACGCCGCGAACGGCTGCGAGACGAACCTCAATGCCGACCCGCTCCACTGCGGCAGCTGCGTCACCGCCTGCAGCGCCACCAACGGGACCGCGACCTGCTCCGGCGGATCCTGCGGCATCGCCTGCAACACCGGTTGGGGCGACTGCGACGGCAACGCCGCCAACGGCTGCGAGACGAACCTCGA
>Ga0209798_10001524_pt1 | contig 13929 bp, 12 predicted proteins | sample DOMMetBare3Fresh_FD_187475 | JGI IMG/M metagenome (GOLD analysis project Ga0209798, IMG submission 187475) | Wetland sediment microbial communities from St. Louis River estuary, USA, under dissolved organic matter induced mercury methylation -... | ecosystem: Environmental > Aquatic >...
GATAGATTCCAGAGAGTATGGAGGAGGGTGCTGAGGTGGGTCAATTTTGGACGCCGATTAGAGCCAAAGGTGGGTCATTATTGCACGCCGATTCACATAACAAAGACTGAGACATTGGACTTTTACACTCTGAACGTATAATTAGGCCAGAAATGTCAATAATTTTATATGTTTTTTCTTTCTTGATTATGATAAGAAATTGTTTCAATCATCTGTAGATTACCAGAGGATGTATTATTACACGATTAGTTTTAAAATTTGGACAAAAGGTAACTATAACGGCTTACTGAGAAGTACGGCGGTTCTATGGTATGTGTCCGCTTTCGTTATTGATACGGAATTGAGGCAACTGGTTTAAGACAGTGGAGCTGATTGGGAGAGAACGGACAGGACTCCACCAGTGTTATCGATACGCTGCTGATACTCCTAGATGCTTGCTTATGGATGCAGATGACAGTTTCTAACGGTCAATAAAGAGTTAGGAGTAAATAAATTGGATAAAACTATCGCTTACGCAATAACCACAACCATTGCACTCTCTGGATGGGGCAGCCAAATTTATACTTGGATCACCAGTACACCTAAAATAAAAGGTCAAGTTCTTAATGTTATGACAGCTCAAATGCTTAATTCACAACAAGACACTCCTAAAACCTGCATTTTTGTCTATTTATACTTAGTCAATATGAGAAAAAATCCAGTTCATGTCCTTGATTATGAACTTGAATTTGACGCAGGGCATGGTTACGAAAAAGCTTTACGAGTATATGGCACTCGTAATATGGGTGAACCCGCTTTCAATAGTGACCATTCTGAAATAACCATGCCTAATTTTACGGAAAAACTAATTTATTCAAAAAATGCTCCAGTTGAATATGGAGTACCTTTGCATGGCTTTGCTTTTTTTGCTACTGACAAACCACTTAAAGATATTGAAAAGATTGTTAAAATCAAAGTAACCTGTATTGATGCATTTAAAAACAAGCACATAATTAAGTCAAACACGAAAGATTTTTCAAATATATACCTATTACAAGACATCGCTGGCATTGAGATAAAGCAAAAGTCAATTCCCAAGATGGCAGCAGTCAACCGTTAAAAACAAGATAATGCCTGAATTTATGGGTAGGAGGAGCGCAAGTGCTAAACAAGTTATTGACCATATTTCTAATGTTTTTTTTATTGTCAGCATGTGGCGGTGGAAGTGGAAGTGGAAGTGGAAGTGGAACAGTAAATTTGCCTGGTAGTATTATAACAATTGCAGGCAATAACCTTAAAAGCAAGCTTCTTTCTTCGGAGAACCTCAAATCGCCAAGCAGTGTCGCCATTGATGTTGCAGGAAACATCTATATTTCAGATAGCAATAATAACCGCATACTCAAAGTTGTAGTTTCTACCGGTATTACTACTACCGTAGCCGGTAAAGGTACGTCTGGATATTCTGGAGACGGCGGTCTTGCGACCTCTGCAACCCTGAACACCCCCCTTGGAATAGCTGTTGATAACGTAGGGAACCTTTACATTGCGGACTATGGAAATAGACGTATAAGAAAAGTGACTATTTCTACTGGCATTATCAACACTTTAGTGGGTGACGGCACAACAGGTACTTCTGCTGATGGCACCCTCGCCACGTCTGCTCATCTTGGAGATATAAATGGTGTCGCTGTTGATAGCCTCGGGAATATTTACTTTGCAGAGAATCACAGTAACCACATCCGCAAAGTGACTGCTTCAACCGGCATCATGACTACTGCGGCTGGGACTTATATATCTGGCTATTCTGGGGACGGTGGCCTCGCCACTTCAGCCAATCTCTCAAACCCTGAATGTGTAGCCGTTGACCAAACAGGAAACCTTTATATTGCTGACACTGATAACCACTGTATTCGCAAAGTGACTATTGCTACCAGCATCATTACCACTGTAGCTGGCAATGGAACGGCTGGTTATTCCGGTGACGGTAATCTTGCCACTACTGCCACTCTTAGATCACCCCGTGGCATAAGCTTTGATAGTACCGGTAACCTCTATATTGCGGATTGTAATAATTCACTTATTCGCAAGGTGGTTATTTCCACCGGTATCATTTCTACAGTGGCTGGAAATGGTACGATTGGCTATTCTGGAGACGGTGGAGATGCTACCTCGGCCAGCTTTAACTTTCCAAATAGTATAGCAGTAGACAGTGTAGGAAACTTTTATATTGCAGATAGTGGTAACGACAACATTCGCAAGGTAACCGCATTAACTGGAATTGTTTCTACTGTAGCAGGTAATGGAGTTCCAGGGTATGCGGGCGATGGCGGTCTTGCAACATCCGCCAAACTTTGCTTTCCAATAGGCGTGAATTGTGACAGCTATGGGAACCTTTATATTGCGGATTGTAATAATCACCGAATCCGCAAACTAACTTATGCTACCGGAATCATTTCTACCGTAGCAGGTAATGGAATACAGGGCCACTCAGGTGATGGCGGACTTGCAACCTCCGCTAGCCTTGATTTTCCAACAGGCGTAGCAGTAGATAGTGCAGGAAGCATCTATATTGCAGACAATAAAAACAATACCATCCGAAAGGTGTCAGCTACTACTGGCATTATTACTACTGTGGCTGGAAATGGTGCCGATAATTATTCCGGTGATGGTGGTCCAGCGACATCAGCAAGCCTTAAACATCCAACAGGTGTTACTGTTGATAGCCTTGGAAATATCTATATTGCAGATTATGGCAACCACGTCATCCGCAAGGTAACAGCAAGTACGGGTATCATTACTACAGTGGCAGGTAATGGTATATTTGGCTATTCTGGTGACGGCGGACTTGCTACTTCTGCTAAACTCAACTCTCCTGGTGGCATAGCTATTGATAGTACTGGGAATCTATATATTGCTGATGATTATATCAATTGCATCCGCAAAGTAACTGCTACAGGTATCATTACTACTGTGGCGGGCAATGGCACATCCGGTAATTTTGGTGACGGTGGGCCAGCAACTTCGGCGAGTTTCAATTCCCCTACAGGTGTTGCAGTTGATAGCCTTGGAAATATATATATTGCGGATAGTAATAACAACAGAATCCGCAAGGTTACTGCTGCTACCGGCATCATTACCACTGTGGCTGGTAATAGTATTCCTGGTTATTCTGGTGACGGTAGCATTGCGACTTCTGCTTTTCTTAACACTCCATCAGGAGTAGCAGTTGATGGTTCGGAAAATCTCTATATTTCGGATCTTGGTAACAATGTCATCCGCAAAATTCTACATTAGCACAAGTCATGAACTTAATAAGCACAGAGGCATTTTCAACCAAGCGCAACAGCGGTGAACAGCTGTGATCACGAGAGTTCTACTAGATACTGTCCCTTTGTTGCCCCTTATCTGGATAAAACAGACTGAAATAGATTGAACTGAATTGGACTAACTACCGGCAGAAACGAATCTAACTATATGTTATTTTAGGATGTTTTTTAACATGCTGTTTTTGTTAGTGATTTTCGAATCCCGTTTCCCGCTCCATTTAACTACATAAAATAATTCATGATTCTTAGCGATTTGCCCCGACTATCACTAAAACTTTCACCAAAAAGGTTTTAAAGATAGATTCGGGGCTTCGTTTTTCTGCGGAAATCGATCTGCAACCCCGGCACTGCAGGCCTTTATCCTGGAGAAGAAGCTGACCGACATGAATGTGGTCATCGGCCTCTACGTCGGTCACGATTCGCTCTTCATCCGGCAAACAATTGAATACCATCTAAACAAACGTTTGGACTGACCCGAAAACAGGAGGCCAGGGATACTTTCCTTGGCCTTTTTATATTTCCATACTCAAACTATTTTAGTTGCATTATGCAATAGTTTTATCTAGGATCTTTTCAAGGAGAACGCCATGAACCCGATCAGAGATGAATTGCAATTATTCGTGCGCCGCTTTGGACTATTGAACGCTTCATGCTGTGAAACCTGCTGCGGCGAACAGATTTCCATCGTACAAAGCCACATCCTCTTTGAAATCCGCAGAGCAGGCACACCAGCCATGCAGCAGGTGGCTGAAGAACTTGGACTGGACATAACCACCTTCAGCAGACAGATCAAAACACTCGAAGCAAAGGGACTGGTCAGCAAATCGGTGGCCACGGACGATCGCAGGATCAACCTGCTTGCCCTGACGAACAACGGCCAACAACTGTTAACCCAGATAGACCAGTACATGGAGACAAAAATCGAACGGATTTTTTCCACCATGACCCCCTTTGAACGGGATACGGTAACCAGAGCGCTCGCACGGCTCAACGAAGCATTAACCAAAAGTAGTTGCTGTTAGTTGGTTGTGTTTTGCAACCACTTTCATTGCATAGATGCATCATCCGGGAAAAGCGGTTATCCACTAAGTACACAAAGTAACGCCACTACAATCAGGCTATTTTGAACAAATCAACGACAACCAAGCGGGTGCCAGACGTCTGGTAATGGCTTGATTCTTGGTGATATTTCGTGGATCAATCCACCGTTTCAGGATCATTTTGCGTAGTTACGGCCAACCACACCGCTGGGGAAATAAAGCCATGAAGATTACATCAATCCGAAAAAAAGAGTGCTGTTCCACCCGGAACAACAACTGCTGCTCACCTGACACGACGCCCCCTGCCACACCTGCTGCCCCCCCGTGCTGCGGTCCGACAGCAACCCGCACCGGAGGCGAGATCAACGACAAGGTTCCCGGCTTTACCGGCTGGCTTGCCACAGCCGCCGGTAACGTGCCGCAGATTTCAACCACGCTTACCCTGAGCGATCATCTCGGCGCATGCAAGGCTCGCTGGGCGCTGAACCGCATGAATTATATCGTTCCGGCCGGACTGTACGCCATCGGCACGCCGACTGCCAACGATCCGGTTGCGGTGACCTGCAACTACAAGATGACCTACGACATCGTCCGTCGCGAACTGACCGGACGGAATGTCTGGCTGCTGGTATTGGAGACCTTCGGTGTAAATGTCTGGTGTGCGGCAGGCAAGGGAACCTTTGGCACGGAAGAGCTGGTCAAGAGAATCAATCTTTCAGGAGTATCCAGGGTTGTCAATCATCGCCGCCTGCTGCTGCCGATCCTTGGCGCACCGGGTGTTGCCGCCCATGAGGTGACCAGCAGAACCGGTTTTTCCATAAGCTACGCAACAATCAGAGCCAATGACCTGCCCGAATTCCTGGACAATGGCATGACAACAACACCCGGAATGCGGGAACTCACCTTTACCCTTTATGAGCGGTTGATCCTGGTTCCCGTGGAACTTCTGATGGCGCTCCGTTCAGCAACGGCAATTGGGATCGCTATCCTGCTCCTGGGGCTGATTCTTGGCAACGCTGCGACAGGCGTCACGCTCAGCCTGGCCTACCTGGGTGGAATGCTGACGGGAGTCGTGGCCGGCCCGCTTCTGCTCCCCTGGTTACCGGGACGGAGTTTTGCGGTGAAAGGCGCTGTTGCCGGCGTACTATGGAGCATCGTCTGGTATCGGCTCTCCGGGGGAACCGGCTGGAGTACCACTGCAACCATCGCGGCATTCCTGGCACTGCCGGCAATCAGCGCTTTCTACACGCTCAATTTCACCGGTTGTTCCACCTACACCTCCCGCAGCGGAGTAAAAAAAGAGATGCGCCTGAGCCTGCCGGTCATGGGCGGGGCGATAGCCGCAAGTATGTTATTGTTGCTGGCCAGCAGGTTTATGTAACCCAAGGAGAATACGCTATGAAGGGTTTCAGATACTTATCGAATGTTGCCACCGTTAAACTTGATCAGGCTACCTGCGTCGGTTGCAACCGCTGCCTTGAAGTCTGCCCACATCAGGTATTTTCAGTTACTACCAGGAAAGCAGCGATCATTGATGCGAATGCCTGCATGGAATGCGGCGCCTGTGCCCGTAACTGTCCGGCAGCTGCCATTACGGTTGATGCCGGAGTCGGTTGTGCCTCGGGGATCATCAATGAATGGCTCCGGGAGCATAACCTACGCGGAGCCAGCAGCGGCTGCTGTTCATAGTTACAACGCTTGACCAGGCATTGCGCCATCAGGAATGACATCGTCAATGACTGCATTGACAAGATGGCGGCGGCAGACGGTATCATCCTCGGTTCCCCCACCTATTTTGCTTGTAAAAAGGATTCATCATGATTGAGTTATTGCGCAAACGCCGCAGCATCCGTAACTACCTGGCAACTCCGGTCGACCAGGAATCCCAGGAGATCCTGATCGAGGCGCTGCTCCGCTCGCCAACTTCACGCAACAACAAGCCATGGCATTTCGTAGTGGTTGATGATCAGACTCTTCTGGAGAAACTCTCCCTGGCAAAACAAAGCGGTTCCGCTTTTCTGAGACATGCGCCGCTCGGCATTGTCATCTGCGCCGACAGCACAAAATCGGATGTCTGGGTGGAAGATTGTTCGATTGCCGCCATCCTGGTGCAGAGTGTGGCCCAGTCACTGGGACTCGGGAGCTGCTGGATTCAGATCCGCAAGCGCCCCCACAATCGGGAACAAACAGCGGAAGAGTATATCCGGGAGCTGCTGGATCTTCCGGAAACCATCAAAGTTGCCTCGATCATCGCCATCGGCCACCCCGCCGAAACACACCTGCCGATTGCGGCTAACGAACTGAATTATACCAACGTCACCCGAAACAGATGGAACTCCAGGTGAACTTAAAGATGCCGATTTTGAGACCGATTGCCCAACTCGGCCACCCAATTCTGCGGGAAGTGGCCGCGAAGATTACCGACCCGCTCGATCCGGCCATTCAGGCGTTAATTGATGACATGCTGGTGACTGTTGCGGACGTCAATGGCGTGGGGATCGCTGCTCCGCAGGTATATCGATCACTCTCGTTGTTCATTGCAGCTTCGCGACCGAACCCGCGTTCCCCCCAGGCGCCCGAGATGGAACCGACCGCCATGATCAACCCGGAAATCATCTGGTATTCGGAGCAGAAAGAGTACGGTTGGGAGGGGTGTCTCAGTATTCCGGGACTGCGGGGAGTGGTCCCGCGCCACAGCCGGATCGGCGTACGCTACCTGAGCCGTACCGGCGTCGTACGGGAAGCTGAATACGGCGACTTTCTGGCCAGGGTATTCCAACACGAGTTTGATCACCTCAATGGCCTGTTGTTTCTTGATCGGGTGGAGAGCACGCACGATCTGATGGCCGAGCAGGAGTATCTGAAAAACCGGTAACTACGGAGAAGCGACGATTGACAAGGGGCGCAAATTAATTTACATTCCTTTCCCGATAACTATGGGAATTGACCAAGGTTGACTTGAGATACAAGAGGCCGGATGCGCACGCATCCGGCCTCTTCCGTTTTTATCACCACCAAGCAGAATAGTGAACCAGGATTCTGGACACAAGCCAGGAATACAAGCCATGGTGAATTCTCCCGTTATGGTTTGTACGCTCCCTTAACCGGCAGATCAATGACCACCTTCGTACCGGCCCCTGACTGACTAGTGATGCGAATCGCCCCGCCATGAGCTTCTACGATCTTGCGTGAAATCGGCACGCCAAAACCGGTTCCGTCGTTTTTTGTCGTATATGACAGCATGAAGAGATTATCAAGGGTTTCCTGGTTCATCCCGGAGCCATGATCGTTGATGGTGATTGACACGTAATTTTTAACGCCAACCGCGCTCACGGCCACAGTGCCACCCCGCGGCGAGGCATCAACCGAGTTGTCGATCAGGTTTACCAGCGCCCGTTCAAGCAGGAAGGTGTCGGCTTCACACAGCAAAGGTTCTGGTGGAAGAGTAGTTTTCAGGATGACACCTTTCTGATCGATCTTTATCCGGCACGACTCACCTGCCCGTTGGATGCACTTCCCGATGTCACTCCTGGCACTGTTCAACCGAATCGGACGGGCAAACTCCAGGACGTCATTAACGATTTTTTGCATGGTTTGCGCCGATTCCAGTATCACCTGGGCCGCCATCTCACGATCTCCCTGATTCTGCTGGATCCGTTTGGCAAATCCCAGGATTGATATGAGCGGATTTTTCAGGTCATGAACAATAACCGTCGATGCCTTGCCAATGCCGGAGAAATAACGTTCCTGCGCCGCCTGTCGATGTTTTTTCCGGTCACGTTCGACAAAAAGGACGACCACGACAACAAAGAGCGCGTTAAAGAGGAGATGTATAATCGTATCGAGCTGTTGAGGAAACGTGGCGCTCCACCTGTCGAACGAGAAGGGAATGTATGAGAGCGCCACCAACAGATAGGTGGCAACACCGCCTTGCAAGCCAAACCACAATACCCCGAGAAACAACGGTATGTAGTACAACTCTTCCAGAACGATGTAGGGTGTGAGCCCGCGCATGGCAGTATAATTAAGAGCTGTAATCAACGCTATGCTCGTGATGATTATGATTATGTGAAGGTATCGTTTATTCATGGCCTGCCTGTGCCGATGTCAAACCCGCTCGTACGGCTCAAACAATCGTTTGTATTCATCCAGGGCAAAACGATCCGTCATACCGGCGATGTAATCACACACCACCCGTTGCAACCCGAAACGATCCTGGCGCAGCTGGTATTTGGGGGGAAGCAGATTGGGATACTTGAGATAGGTTTCAAACAGGCGGGTAATGAAGATTTCCGCCTTGACCCGCATTTTATCGACCTTGTGATGCCGGTACAAATTCTGAAACAGAAAGCGCTTCAAGGCCTGGTTCTGTTCGGTTACCGGCTGGCTGAAATGAACCACCGGACGGTTGACCCTGCGCAGGTCATCCAGGGTAACAATTTGAAACTGTTCCAGGTTGGCGGTAATCACCGTGCACAGATCGCTGATCAAACGACCGATCAGGGCGCTGATGGTCTGAAACATCAACCGCTTGTCATCGATGTCAGGGTAGCGGTTCCGCACCTGACTGCTGACATCATGCCATAACTCCAGCTTTTCCAGCATCTCCAGCGTTATGTATCCCGATTTGAGCCCATCATCGATATCGTGATTATTATAAGCGATCTCATCGGCATAGTTGATAATCTGCCCCTCGATCGACGGAATCGTTCCCGGCAGAAAGTCCTCCAGAATACCGGACGGAGTATCGTAGGGAGAAGCATGCTTGATGATCCCCTCCCGTACCTCCCAGGTCAGATTAAGCCCGTTAAAACCGGGATACCGTTCCTCCAGCTCGTCAACCACCCGGAATGACTGCAGGTTGTGTTCAAAACCGCCGTATCCCTGCATCAAGCGATTCAACACCTCCTCGCCGGTATGACCAAAGGGGGTGTGTCCCAGGTCGTGTGACAAGGCCAACGCTTCCGTCAACTCCTCATTGAGCCGTAAACGACGGGCAATGGCGCGCCCGATCTGGGACACCTCCAGGGAATGGGTCAGGCGGGTGCGGTAGTAATCCCCCTCGTGATTGACAAAGACCTGGGTCTTGTATTCCAGGCGCCGGAAAGCGGCGCAATGGATGATCCGGTCACGATCCCGCTCAAAAGCCGGGCGTTGATCACGAAATATTTCAGGATATTTTCTTCCCCGCGACAGGGCACTTTTGCAGGCGTAGGGGGCCAGATCGTTCCGCTCGGTTGATTCGGTCATAGTCATCATCCTGATTAGTTTGATAGGTACGTCATGCAGCGGTTCGGAACAGAAACAGTACGGCATTTAGACACTAATGTAAACTGCCAAGAGAACGGGAGCAACGCGGCAACCAGCGGGTTGAGCAGCACTCTGCAGCAGACAGTCACCACAAAACAGTGTGTCAATTGTCTTGTATAAGCAACACCAATATGCTAGTTATACAAAATTTTGAATAGTTAGAAAGTAATACGAAACACACCAAACGAATGGGGGCATCTGTGAACCAGTTTTACAAAAATCTTTCTCTGTGGCTTGTCATCAGTCTAATGATGATCCTGTTGTTCAATATGTTCAACAAGCCACGTGCGGTTGCTGAGAAATTAAGTTTCAGCGACTTTATCGCCCAGGTTGATGCCGGCAAGATCACCTCCGTTACCATCCAGGGAAACGAAGTGTACGGAAAATTTGAAGGGAAGGATGCCAAAGAGTTCCGCACCTACAAGCCGAATGACGCCGCCATAACCGAGCGGCTGCTGGAGAAGAAGCTGACCGTACAGGCCAAACCGGAAGAAGAACGCTTCTCCTGGTTTTCCATCTTCATTTCCTGGTTCCCGTTGATCCTGCTGGTGGGGGTCTGGATTTTCTTCATGCGCCAGATGCAGATGGGGGGCGGCAAGGCGATGTCATTCGGCAAGAGCCGCGCCAAGCTGCTGACCGAAGCGCAGGGTAAAAAGACCTTTGAAGATGTGGCCGGCATTGAAGAAGCCAAGGAAGAACTGGAAGAAATCATCGCCTTTTTGAAAGAGCCGAAAAAGTTCACCAAACTGGGGGGGAAAATCCCCAAAGGTGTGCTGCTGGTCGGCCCTCCGGGAACCGGCAAGACCCTGCTGGCCCGTGCGGTGGCAGGCGAAGCTGGCGTTCCGTTCTTTTCCATTTCCGGTTCCGATTTCGTGGAGATGTTTGTCGGGGTGGGCGCCAGCCGCGTGCGTGACCTGTTTCTGCAGGGGAAGAAAAGCGCGCCGTGCATCATCTTCATCGATGAAATTGATGCTGTCGGGCGTCACCGTGGCGCCGGTCTTGGTGGCGGACATGACGAACGCGAACAGACCCTCAACCAGCTGCTGGTTGAAATGGACGGATTTGAATCCAACGAAGGGGTCATCCTGATTGCTGCCACCAACCGTCCTGACGTGCTCGATCCAGCCCTGCTCCGTCCGGGGCGCTTTGACCGTCAGGTGGTGGTGCCGCGCCCCGACGTCAACGGCCGCGCCATGATCCTGAAAGTACACTCCAAGGAAGTTCCCTTGTCCGACAATGTTGACCTTGAGGTAATTGCCCGCGGAACCCCCGGGTTCTCCGGGGCAGACCTGGCGAACGTGGTTAACGAAGCGGCTCTGCTGGCGGCACGCCAGAACAAGTCGATGGTGGAGTCAATCGATTTTGATAACGCCAAGGACAAGGTCCTGATGGGTGTTGAGCGGCGCAGCATGGTCATCTCCGATGTGGAGAAGAAGAGCACCGCCTACCACGAAGCCGGACATACGCTGGTTGCCAAGAAAATTCCGGGAACCGACCCGATCCACAAGGTTTCCATCATCCCCCGTGGCCGGGCGCTGGGTGTCACCATGCAGCTTCCGATCGAGGACAAGCACAGTTATTCCCGCGAAGGTCTGCTGGCACGGATAGCCGTCATGATGGGGGGCCGCGCCGCCGAGCATATCATCTTCAACACCTACACCACCGGTGCCGGCAATGACATCGAACAGGCAACGGAAATGGCCCGTAAAATGGTCTGCGATTGGGGGATGAGCGACAAAATGGGTCCGCTCTCCTTTGGCAAGAAAGATGAGCAGATTTTCCTCGGTCGTGAAATGTCGACCCACAAGAACTACAGTGAAGCAACCGCAGTTGACATCGACCAGGAGATCAAGCGGATTATCGATGAAGCGTACCAACGTGCCGTCACCCTGCTGAGCGAGAACCTGCAGGCACTGCACAATCTTTCCGAAAGCCTGATCGACAAGGAGAACCTGACCGGCGCCGAGGTGGAGGAAATCATCACCACCGGCAAAGTCATCCACAGCGTCAAACCATTAGCACCGGTCGTTACGGAAAACGAAGCGGCTCACACCGATATCCAGGCCTAGCATGGGAGATATCCGGGGGCGCATAGTCTCACTTGCCACCACGGAAGATGCCCGGCGTGAGTTGGCGTTGCTCGGTGTTGATCCGGTCGGGGTCGAAATGATGATTCCCAAGTGCTGGACCCGTTGCATCAAACTATCGGCGCTCAAGTGCCATCAGGCCAATATTTTAAAGCAGGAAATGCTTTCGGTCGGTGGGGACGCCGCGGTTGCCCGGGGAACCGTGGCCTGCAGCATTCCGGTAACGGACGTCCTCCTGATCGGCACCGACAAGCAACTGAAGCGCTTGTGTAAAAAACTTATGCAACAACCGTTTAACCTGGCGAGTGTGGCAAGCATGGTAACATCACTGCTTGCCACGCAACAGGGAGCGCCCGCCAGCTGGTCGACTTCCCGGCGCGAGCTTGCTCTGCAACGTCCCTTGGTAATGGGAATTCTTAACGTAACTCCCGACTCCTTTTCCGATGGCAATCACTACCTCGACCCCGGGCGGGCCGTTGAACACGGTATCCGCATGGCTGCTGAAGGGGCTGACATCATCGACATCGGCGGTGAAAGCACACGCCCCGGCTCAGATCCGATATCAACGGAAGAAGAACTGCGGCGAATTCTGCCGGTGATTTCCGCCCTGTCTGAAAAAGTGTCGTGCCCCTTGTCAGTTGACACCTGGAAACATGAGGTTGCCCGACAGGCCATGGCAGCCGGCGCAGAGATCATCAATGACATCAGCGGTTTTACCTTTGATCCCCGCATGGCGTCGGTGGTGGCGGAAACAGGCGCTGCCGCCGTATTGATGCATACCCGCGGCACGCCGCAAACCATGCAGCATAACACCGGCTACAGCGACCTGGTTGGTGAGATCATTGCCGCGCTCCATGATTCCGTTACCCTCGCCGAGAATGCCGGCATTGCCCGATCAAAACTGGCCGTTGACCCTGGGATCGGATTTGCCAAGCAGGCGGCCCACAACCTGGAAATACTCAATCGTTTGAACGAATTTGCCTGCTTTGGTTTGCCGATTCTGATCGGTTCCTCCCGCAAATCATTCATCGGCACAACCCTCGGTCGCACAACCGGTGAGCGGCTGTATGGCACGGCAGCAACCGTGGCGCTTGCCGTAGCCCGGGGAGCCCGGATCGTGCGGGTTCATGATGTACGGGAAATGCGTGATGTGGCCGACATGGCCTTTGCAATTACCCACCCATCTCGACTTACAAGCGAGTAGAACGTATGAGCACTCCACCAATTTTGACAGAGATGTCAGATACGCTGATCATGTCAGCATTGGTGGTTGCCTGCGCCACCGTCATACGACACGATGTTTCCATACGCCTGTTTGCCTGCATGGCATCCCTCTCACTGGTATCGTTGTTTGCCCGCATGGCCGGTTTTTTACCCGTGGTACGCGTAATTGACCTGCTGGTCAGCTCCACCCCCATAATTCTGGCAATTCTCTTTCAGAGTGATCTGCGCCGTGCCCTGCTGGCGCTTGGCAAGCGGACATCGGTTACCGCCGATTTCGACGCGGATCTGGAAACCGTCGATGAGTTGCTGAAAGCACTCAAGGAACTGGCGGAAAAACAGATCGGTGCCTTGATTGTGCTGGTACGGCACATACCGCTTGACCATATCATCCATGTCGGAACCGAGATTGACGCCAAGGTTACCAGCGAACTCCTGAATTCGATCTTTCTCCCCTACTCCCCGATCCATGATGGAGCGGTAATCATTGAAAAAGGGAAACTGACCAAAGCCGGCTGTGTGCTGCCGCTGTCGCAAAACCCGGACATTTCCAAGAGTTTTGGAACCCGTCATCGGGCAGCGCTCGGACTGTCGGAGCTTTCGGACAGCTATGTGGTGGTGGTTTCGGAAGAAACCGGGAAAATCTCGTTGATCCATGAAGGGAAGATCGCCTATGACATGGAATACGAAGAATTGCGAAAAAACCTGAAAAAGGCGCTCGGTATACGCCGCCCGGCCTGATACATTTTACGGAGGAATGATGAAAAAACTGTTTGGAACCGATGGAGTACGCGGGGTGGCCAACATCCATCCCATGACCGTTGAAACAGCGGTACAATTGGGACGGGCCGCGGCCTATATTTTCAAGAGCAGCAGCAAGCGGCGTCACCGGATCGTGATCGGCAAGGACACCCGCCTCTCCGGTTACATGCTGGAAAGCGCCCTGGTGGCCGGAATCTGCTCCAT
>Ga0209798_10001526_pt1 | contig 13920 bp, 13 predicted proteins | sample DOMMetBare3Fresh_FD_187475 | JGI IMG/M metagenome (GOLD analysis project Ga0209798, IMG submission 187475) | Wetland sediment microbial communities from St. Louis River estuary, USA, under dissolved organic matter induced mercury methylation -... | ecosystem: Environmental > Aquatic >...
GTTTGCTCCCAATGCCGGCACATTCGTAAATGCAAAGGTGACCACGCCAGTATTGTAATTTACGGTTCCGGCGCCATTTCCGGCCAGATTACCATTACCATCATCATGCAGTTCCTGATAATCGGAAATTATTTTTACATTATTTTTGACCAGCATATCTGTTGGTAAGGTAAATGAAAATGAGTTGGTTACACCATCCCCTGTTGCCACTGCTACTTTTTTATCACTCAATCCCCGGGTATCCTGCCAGGTTATCAGCAGCTTATTGGCTGAATTTATCAGATCCTGACGATACGCTACCTGAGGCACGGTCTGGTTACCGGCAGCGGTGGTAATCGGAAACGCGGCCGAGCAATCGGTGCCATCTGGTTTGATAAATTTACCGTAAACATTGGATCCTGACTGGTTGCGATCGCGGTAATCTTCCCAGGTGGCAAAATAAACCCGCTTATCTGCCAGATAGATCACCTGGGGATTTTGCTGGTCATCAATTGCCGTTGAGATTGCGATCTCAGGCACTTCAAGTTTTGACGTCGTTTTACTTTTAGAAGAGGTAGAACTGGTATCGCCCGAACACCCCCCGACCATCATACAAACAACCAAAATCCAAAAAGTCGTTAAAATTTTATGTACCTTCATACAACCTCCAGAACTGGTAACAGCTTTTAAGTATCATATTACGAGTAAACAAGTTCAACAATTCAATAAACAGCGGGAGATCCCCTACTCTGTTATAAACATGTACCAAGAAAAGACAAAACAACTTTACCGTGTGAACGTAATTCTACCGCCGTCCAGGTTAAAATTCAGGTCATTACCGGTTGAATCTTCTACCGCAGTTACATAGTAATGCAGATAGTACTCCCATACTTCGGGAGGATCCAATGCCAGAAAGCTTGACTCATTAATGAGTTTGTTCTGCAAAGCCAGGGACGCCACGTTAGCCTCTAATGTAATTGACCCACCACCACGAGGAATACTCCCCGTAGTACCGAATTGATCGGCAATAACCGGCGCACTTGGACCTGATGTGCCTGTTTTTGTATAGGTAATCCGGACCTGCTTTATGGTAACAGCGGAGGCTGTTTGTGCGTCAAAATTAGGATACAGTTTTGATGTTACACTCAAGGATGTTTTTACATCCGAATTAGTCGTGCCGATGACGACATTTGAAGGAGTCGTTACCGTTGGGGCGTCAATGAATACGGTTTTACCGAGTGTGGTAATCCCCTTGTTGTCACCGCACGCTCCTATAATGCTAACGGCCACTAATAACAAAACTATTTTCAGTGCATTTTTAAACATACCATCCCCTTTTCTTAAACTTTATTCGTACGGCAAACAGACCTTGACAACTCAAAGGAAAACAATCAAGCACATCCCTCTATTCATGCTCAGGACAGCTGAAATAAGCAGCAATTGCAGATAGTATCTATTGTGAGACCATAGCAGGTAGATCATGAATTGAATCAGATCGATCCGAGAATCCGCGGGGTGATAAATATCAGCAATTCGGTTTTGACTTTTGTCTTTGAATTGGAGCGGAACAGTTTACCAAGGTAAGGTATGTCCATAAGGTAAGGAACGCCATCATCAGATTCATTGTCACTATCAACATAGATACCGCCAATAACGGTGGTTTCACCATCACGCAACAGCATTTCCGTGGTGGCTTGTTTTTTGTTGATGGCCGGTGCTGTGCTGCCACCGGTAGCCTGGCCGACTGAATCGTTTTTGGCATCAATCTTCATGCCAATGGTTCCATTGGCATTGATGTGGGGAGTGACCTCTAGTGAAAGTGCCGCTTCAACAAACTTGGTTTCAACCTTGTCTGACGTTGAGGAGGTGTAGGGAACCTGCTGTCCCTGTGTAATTTTAGCGGTTTTATTGTTGAGTGTGGCGACTTTCGGGGTGGAAACAATTTTCACCAGACCGGCACTGGCGGCGGCATTCAAACGCAGATCAAGCTGAATATTGCTGGTCAGGGTGCCGAATGAAAAACCGGCGGCACCACCGGCATTGCCGGTTAATCCCGATGTCGGGGCAGCAGTTGAGGCAATACCGCCAAAGCTGGAGTCAAACTGGTTGATACCGAGCAGTGATGCTGATCCATCGCGGTAATGAATACCCCAGTTAACTCCCAGGCTGCGGGTAAAGGTCGATGTTGCTTCCACGATGCGCGCCTCGATCATTACCTGTTTTTCCGGCACATCCAGTTGCACGATCAGCTTACGCATATCATCGATTGCCTGGGCGATGTCCTTGACGATTACCTTGTTGGTTCGTGCATCCTGGGTAATACTGCCACGATCCGTTTTAACGGCATTCAATTGCGCCACGATACTGGCGACATCGGAGTAATTGATGCTGAAGGCTTCGGTTTTAAGGTCAAGCGATTTGAAAAGCGCCTTCTTGATTTCCTGTTCTTCTTCTGCCTGGGATTTGAACTTTCCCTTCCCTTTGATGATGATGATGTTACCATCCTCACGTTTATCGAGCCCCTTGGTATCAAGGATGATATCAAGCGCCTGATCCCACGGCACGTTTACCAACTTGATGCTGATACTTCCCGTGACGTCATCACCCAGAACAAAATTCTTGTTGCTGACCTCCGAAAGGAGTTGAAATATCTTACGAACTTCCGCATCAGCAAATTCGAGCGTTACTTTTCTTCCCTTGTAAGAGAGTTTTGATCCAGCTTGAATGCTTGGAGCTGCTGCAGGCTCCAATTCACCGGCCAATTCCGTATCCCGGTTGACGGCAGTTGCCGCAGGAGCAGCCTTCGGTTTACTCTCTTGAATATCAGCCGATAATTTATCGCTCACCATATTTTCAGGGTGTTTGAAATCAACGTAGAGCATATCCCCTTCCATCCGGTATTCGTAGGGGGCTGTCACACGCATGGCAATCCTGATCCTGGTATCAAAACCGGTACGGCTCTTGACCGAAAGCGGTGTTACCCGCAGGACCGGTGAAGCAAACGATTTCGCTTCCAGCGAACGTTGCAGGTTTTTGGGAAGCCGGGCATTTTTAATTGTCAAGGTAACAAAGCCGGCTGTTTTCACCGGTTGATCAGCCTTGACGTCTCCCTGAACCTTGACTGCCAACCGTGAAAGTCCCTCCAAAACCTGAAAATCGATCATCGCGACCGCCGGAGAGACAACAGCTGGTTTTACTTCCACCGCTTTCACTGCCGCCGTAGCGGCTTTCTGTTCAGACTTAGGCGCAGCAACAACTTTCGCAACCGGCACCGGTGCAGTAGTTTCAGGCACAGCAGCAGTGACACTCTTCGGCTCAGATTTTTTTACAACTTGAGGTAGCGTTTTTTCAGGAACTGCTGTGGGAACAGGCTGGGATGCGGAGCTTTCCGGAACCGCCGTCTCCTTGCCACCGGTCAGTGAAATGCGGATACCTTCCGCAGTTTTTTCAGCGCGAGCTTCAGGAAAGCTGCCATTGAGTGAATCAAGTACAACCCGCACCTTATCCGGGTACAGCCCGATTCTGGCAGAGGCAATTCCACCACTGTGGAGCGGCACAATCCGAGAAGCCATGATACTGCTCACATCCATAAGATCAATAATCAGGCGTTCAGGATTTGAAAGACGAAATTGTTTAAATTCAGCGATGCGACCATCAAGAACCAGAAGAATGGCATTATTTTGAGTACTTATGGCAGTAAGAGCCGTTTTACGGGGGATTTCTGACGTTGCAGAGGAAGATGGTTCAGCTGGAGTAACTGTTTCAGACGCTACGACAGGGGCAGCTGATTGAGTATTCGGTTGTGAACTAGAATTCTGTGCCTCCGAATGTGCCGGTTCTGATGCCGCAACCGGGGCTGAAGCCGCCGGTGCTGTTGTTTCGGTTACAGCTAACGAAGGGAATGCTATCCGTAGTTCACCGGGATGACTGGGGGAAGCGGTAATCACAGCCTCGGCATCCTGCACAAGTTCAATTTCGACACGGGTCAACACACCGGCGTCAGTATCAAAACGACTGGCGTGTACGGACTTGAAATTACCGGTTGTCAAGTTTTGTTGCAAATCTGCGCTACCGGGTGTTGCCTGTGAAAGATCGAGGATCAGTCGCAACGGAGCCGTCGTCTTATAACTGGTGTAGGTTGCCGGTGACGACATTTGAATCACCAACTCGGCATTTTTCCCGTTCCCGGCTATCTGGATTGAGGAGATCGAGGCAAGCTTGTCAGAAGTTATACGGCTAGCGTCTTGCGCAAAAACGGCGTCAGACGTCAGGCTTACGAAATATGTTGTTATACATAATAAGAGTATCCAGGCTGGTCTGATCATCCACTTCATGCGAGACTCCTTATTGTTTCCTGGGAAGTGCGATCTTGATAACTTCACGACGCACTTTGCCATTATCATCTTTAAACTGTTCTGTCACTGCTACCCCAGCTGACGTAATAGAGGTTACCTTGCCATCGTTTTTTCCGATGCTCATCCCTGTTTTAAGTACATATCCCTTGCCATTGGGAGCAACAACCATCGCCTTGCTTTCACCCGCTCCGGTAACTACACCAATCAGCTTGAACTGGCTCACATCGTACTGATGAATCGGTAAGCCTTCACGTATCTTTTGCTTCTGGGTTGGTAACGACTCAACCGGTTTGGCAGCCACATAAGGTTTAAACGGATCTTTTTTCTTGCTGAAATCAAACTGATTGACCGGAACCGACGGCAAACTCACCACCGAGCTGACCGGTTTTTGTACCGGTTTGGCAGGCACAGCAGCGGGCTTGGCTGCCACGGGAGCAGCCGGCGGGGGGGGAGGCGCATCCTTCTTGCAGCCGGCCAAATATCCGGACAGCGGAGTGATAGCCAGCATCAGCAAATAGAGACTATTTTTTAGGAGCAGTTTTTTTATCATCCTTAATCTCTTTCTTATCAAGGAAACGGAATGTGGTAGCGAGACAGGTCACCTTCGTCATCATCCTGTTATTGACACTTTTAATATCTGAAAAAGCAACATTGGCAATATTGACAATCCGGGGAAGATTGGCAACCGCTGCAAAAAAATTGGCAACACTGAAATATGATCCGGCAACGACAATATCAACCGGTACTTCAGCATAAAAATCCTTGGCGGTTTCACCCTTTGGCCTGAATGTTAAAAAGTCAAGACCGGCATTTTTCCCTAAGGTAGTGATACTGGTCAACAGCGACGGAATTTCTTTGGCATTGGGAAGTTCGGTCAAAGCCTGAGCAAGCTCCACATTCAGCTGTTCATATTCCTTCTGCAGCTTGGGGAGATTTTTGGCGATCCGCTCTTTCTCTGCTGCTTCATTCTCCAACTTGCTCAATTCGACCTGCAAGCCTTGCAGTTCCTTGTGTTTGGGAAGATACACGAACCAAACCAGCAACGCCGCCTCGATAATTACCGTCAAAGCAAGAATCATAATCTTTTGCTTTGTAGGGAGTTTTAATACTTTTTCCACCTGTGGGTTCATAATCAGACCGTCCTGGAAAAGAGACTATTTTTTGGCTGCGCCGGCTGCAGGTGCAGGAGGTAATGAACTTTTCAACTTGCAGGAAATTTCAAAACCTTTCAGTTTTGTTCCGGCAATATCTTTCTGTTCGGAAACAATCAACTCGACGCCGGTGTAATCGTTGGATCCCTGCAGGTTAAGCATGAATTTTGCTATCAATTCCTCTGACACAGCCATTCCAGCCAGTTTTATGGCGTCACCGTTCTCAGAGTAGGCAGTCAGCCAGAGTTGATCCGGGGTAATGTCGCTTATGGTTGCCAATCGTTGTGCCGGACCGGTTTTGTTTTTACGCAACTGTGCCAGTACATCCAGCTTTTTCTTGACCTGTTCTTTCAGGTTTTTCAGTTCTTCCAGCTTGCCGATTTTTGCTTTCAGATCGTTGATTTTATTATTGGTAGTGCTGATGTCCGCCTTGGTTTTATCAATCTGTCCGCGCTTATAGATATACATGCCGGCAATTACAACCAGCACAACGACCAGGCAAATAGAGAATATGGCTATCTGTTGAACCGCAGTTTCTTTCTTTTTAGCTGCCCTGACCGGTAAGAGATTAATTTTTATCATTTGTCTCCAACCCTCCTGACAGCAAGCCCAACTGTAACTGCCATAAGTGGGGCAATTTCCTGAAGATATTCAGGATCGAAATCTTTTTCATTGAATTTCAGTTTGGCAAACGGATTGATCGTAGCAACCGGTAATCCGATTTTGTCGGCAATCACATCCGCCAGACCAAATCCTTTGGAAGTGCCGCCACTCATATACACCTTTGATATCCGGTCATCATTGGCCGTAGAGTTGTAAAAATCGAGGGATCTTCGAATTTCCTGCGTAATGGTTTCATTGACTTTGTTGAGTACCTCAACCAAGGGAGGATTGCTGGCTTCATGGGCCAGTATTTTCATCTTTTCCGCCTCGGCACTGCTGACACCCAGTTGTTTTTGAATTTCCTCGGTGTACAGATTCCCCCCGATTTGAACATCGCGGGTAAACAGCGTGATACTATCCTTGACAACATTAATGTTCATGACGCTGGCGCCGATATTGACAAGCGCCAGCACATCATCCGGCGTTATATCATGATTAAGTTCAAAGGCATTCTGAACCGCAAATGAGTCGACATCAATGACCGAAAGATGCATTCCCGCCTCGTTAAAGACCGTTACATAGTCATTGATGATATCTTTCTTACTGGCAACCAACAGGACATTCATCTTGGAGGGGTCAATACTGTCGGGCGATAAAATCTGAAAATCCATATTGACATCATTTATGTCAAACGGGATGTATTGTTCCGCTTCCCAGCTGATCTGTTCTTCCAGTTCCTCCGGCGGCATGACCGGAAGCACTATTTTACGAATGATCACAGAATTGCCGGAAATGGAGCAGGCCGCATCCTTGACTTTCACTCCCAAGCTCGCAACCAGATTTTTAACCGCCGCAACAATCAGCGAACTGTCCATCAAGGTGTTATCAACTATTGCTTCGGGAGGAAGAGGCACAATACCAATATTCAGCAACTGGTATGATCCTTTGGTTTCCTTGAGCTGTACCAGCTTGATTGAGCTGGAACCGACATCAATGCCAATGACATCTTTTTTCTTGTTAAAAAGAAACATATCCCATTCCTGTCATAGTTAGCTCTGAAATACTTTTTCTTTTTCGTCCAATGAAAATCCGAGCGCCAGAATAATTTTACGCATGGTTTCCAAACGACAGGCAGCGCCCCGTTCGATGCGGTCGATCGTCAGAGGCGAAATTCCCGCTTTGCGAGCCAGTTCAGCCTTGCTCATCAATCGCGATTCCCTGATGGTTTTCACTCTGTTCATGGTTTGCATAGTTTCATCCTAGTATAAGTGAGACGTGTGTGACATTTACAACTTATCACTATAAAGTCAAGCAAATTATACGTAATTATAGTAACTATTAGAAAATGCCTTTTCACAGCTACGACCAGTGGCTGGTAACAATAAATTTACAGCATTTGACAATCTATGATAGAAACAAGCAGGTTCGGCTTTCGGAGGTTCTGTTTGATGAACAGCAATGCAGGTGGCTTTAAAAGAGTAATCGGATATCGGCTAATGTTTGTGCTTTGCCTGCTGACAGTTTTTTGTACTGCGTCTGCCTGGTGTGCTGAAACTTCAGCGCCGTACACCCAGCTCTACGAAAATGCACGGATCAATGAAGATGTTACCTGGCAAGGATCGGTAACCATCAAAGGATCACTGCTCGTGGCCCCCCAGGCAACGGTTCGCATCGAGCCGGGCACAAAGATTGTTTGTATCTCTCCTTCTCAAACCATGACTGCCCGAGTGGTGATCATGGGACGGATTCAGGCCAACGGCACACAAGAGAAACCGGTGATATTCAGATCCGCCAAAAATGCACCCTCTGATATGTGGGGAGGAATTCTGCTGCTGTCGAGCATGAAAAACAACCGCTTTGAACAGTGTCGCATCGAGAATGCACAGACCGGCATTGAAGCCCGTTTTTCTTCACTTACCACCACCAACATTACCATCACCGGCGCCGAGACCGGAATTGCCCTGTACGACAGTATTGCCACCGGCAATGCCGACCGCATCACCAGGTGCTCCGTTGCACTGACAGCAAGCTCCAGCGAGCTTGAACTACGCTCCTGCATCATATCTCAGCATAGAAACGGTCTGATGCTGGTCAATTCATCCTCCGTACTTTCAGGTATAACCGTCGATGCCGTTTCAGCAGTCGCTGTTTCGGTCGACCACGGACGAATTAAAATGACAGCCTGCACCGTTTCCGGCAACCGGATCGGCACGATCATCAGCCATGGAGAAGGAGAAATCAGTACCTCCCGTTTTACGGGGAACAAGGAGATCGCGCTTCAGCTGACCGCATCCCCCCTGAAAGTCAGTCACTGCCGCATAACCGGCAATAGTGGTGACGGAATCCGGGCGGATGACAACCGAGCCACGATCTGGGGTAACCTGATTCATGATAACCAGCGCTATAATCTGGTTTACAACGGTCAAAACGGATACAGCCTGGTTCAGAACTGGTGGGGAACGGGAGAGGCAGCTAAAATACTGGCAAAAATATCCGTAGCGGAGCACGACTCACCCACCGGATCGGTCACGATTATTCCCTGGCTGCTGGAAGCACCACCACTCCTGTGACACGACTACCCAACATGAATCTCTACCTTGATAATGCCGCCACATCGTACCCGAAACCAGAATCCGTGTACCAGGCAGTGACCGACAGCATGCGCACGGTCGGAGCCTCGCCAGGACGTGGCGGCTATCGCCAATCACTGGATGCCAGCCGTCTCCTGTTTGCTGCCCGCGAGGCAGCTGCCCGGCTGTTTGCAATTGATGACGCTAGCCGGGTTATCTTTACTCATAACGCCACCGAAGCACTCAACCTGGCACTGCGGGGGACATTGGGCAAAGGTGATCACGTTGTTACCAGTTCCCTGGAACATAACTCCATGATCCGCACACTCCACTGGTTGCAGCGACAGGTCGGCATTGATCTGACCATTGTGCCGGCTGATGGCAACGGATACCTTGACCCGGCTGACATCAGAAACGCCCTGACCAGCCGCACCAGCATGATTGCCATAACACATGTTTCCAATGTCTGTGGAACAATTCAACCACTGCAGGAAATAGCCCGGGTCGCACAGCAGGCCGAGGCTCTTTTCCTGGTGGATGCGGCCCAATCCGCCGGAGCAATCCCGCTTGACGTCAATCAGCTTGGTATCGATCTCCTGGCTGTTCCCGGTCATAAAGGATTATACGGACCGCCGGGAACCGGCTTGTTATACACGGCGCCACGGGTATCACTGCGGCCACTTCTCTTCGGCGGAACCGGGACATCCTCATCCCAGACCGAGCAGCCAACGATCATGCCGGAAGGATTTGAAGCGGGAACCCACAATCTCCCCGGAATTGCCGGTTTAAAGGCCGGAATCGAATTTGTGTTGTCCACCGGTGTGGAAAATATTGGCAAGCACGAACAACGACTCACAACGCAACTGGCCGCAAGATTGGCCGACTCCACTGCCATTACCCTGCATGGTTACTCTGACAGTTGCCGGCACAACGGAGTGCTCTCACTGACCATTGCCGGCCGGGATGCCGCTGCCGTTGCCTTCGAACTGGATCAACGCTTTGGAATTGCGGTTCGCTCCGGCCTGCACTGTGCCCCCGGCGCTCACCGGACACTCGGCACCTTCCCGGAAGGAACCGTGCGAATCAGCCCCGGGTGGTTCACATCCGATGAAGATATTGCTTTTGTCGCCGATGCCATTGTACAATGCATCCCATAATTTTGCCGAGCCAAAGGAGTCTGACCATGAAAATCCGGTTGTTGTTCCTCATAGTACTGTTTGTGTGTGCTGCCTGTTCGGCGGCCCCTGAAAAGCCATTCACCAAGGAACAGCTCTATGGCACCGGGATTTATACCTACTACACACTCAACGACTCCCCCGAGAGTGTACTGGCTGAAATCAACAAAAAAGGAGAAGCAATTCTGGATGCCAAATACAGAAACCGGCCGGTCTGGATCAAGATTCTCGGCAAAATCGAAGGGCTGACCGTCACGATTATCGATAAGTAATTTTCCTGTCCACAACGCCAACCGACAAGAGGATCCATGAAAAACTTCATACTCGACACCAATGTACTGCTCCACGACCCGCAATCACTGTTCAAATTCCAGGAAAACAACATCATTATCCCGATCACGGTAATTGAAGAGATCGACCGTTTCAAAAAGGATATGAATGAAACCGGCCGCAATGCCCGCCAGATTTCACGGATACTCGACACCATGCGGGAAAAAGGTTCGCTGGCACAAGGAATAACGCTTCCCGGTGGCGGCCTGTTGCGGGTCATCATGTATCACGAAAAGAGTCTCAAATATCTGCCGGTTGATTTACGGATCGACAGCGGTGACAACCGTATCCTGTCGGTTGCCATGGAGATCCGGGATCTTTCTCCCGAAACACAGCTGATATTTGTCACCAAAGACACCAATTTACGTATCAAGGCCGATGCCATCGGCCTGATGGCCGAAGATTACGAGTCTGACAAAGTTGATATTCAGGACCTCTATTCCGGAACCCGTACCGTTGAAGTAACCGCCGAAGATGTTGATCGTTTCTATGGCCAGGGATGGCTGGAAGCGCCGGTCGAGCTGCTGGCCAATGAATTCATCACCATCGTTGACAGCAGCAATCCGACCCATAGCGCCATCTGTCGCCATGCGCCTGACAGCAACCGGATTGTACCGGTTCGCAAAGTACCTAAAGAAGGGATCTGGAGCCTGTTTCCCCGGAACCGGGAACAATCATTTGCACTGGATGTCCTGATGGACGACAGCATCAAACTGGTAACACTGGTCGGCAAGGCCGGAACCGGCAAGACCCTCCTGGCAATTGCCGCCGGACTCCACAAGACAGCGGAAGAAAATATCTATAATCGACTGCTGGTTTCACGCCCCGTGTTCCCCATGGGTAAAGACCTGGGCTTTCTGCCGGGAGATATCGAAGAAAAACTGACTCCCTGGATGCAACCGATCTTCGACAACGTGGAGCTGCTCCTCTCCGGTCACGAATCGGACAAACGCCATAGCAATAAAGGGTATAAGGAGCTGATGTCAATGGGACTATTGGACATTGAACCACTCACCTATATCCGTGGCCGTTCGATCCCCAACCAGTACCTGATTGTCGATGAAGCGCAAAACCTTTCTCCCCACGAGATCAAGACCATTGTTACCCGGGTTGGCGAAGGGACCAAAATCATCCTGACCGGCGACCCCTACCAGATTGACAACCCTTACGTGGACTCATCCAGCAACGGCCTGACCTACCTGGTGGAAAAATTCAAGGGTGAACGGATCGCCGCCCATGTCACCCTGACCAAAGGTGAGCGTTCCGAACTGGCCGAACTGGCCGCCAACCTGTTGTAACCGCTCCATACTCCACCTGACTAACGAGACCAAATGCTGCTGCTCGCCATTGAAACATCCTGTGATGAAACCGCAGCGGCCGTTGTACAGGACGGCCGCACGATTCTTTCCTCGATTGTATCCTCACAAATTGCCATTCATGCCGAATACGGCGGGGTTGTTCCCGAGATTGCATCACGCAAGCATCTGGAGATGATCTCGCCGGTGATTTCCGAAGCACTTGACAACGCTGGCGTAACATTTTCCGACCTGGAAGGAGTCACCGTCACCCGCGGTCCGGGACTTTCAGGGGCGCTGCTGGTCGGTTTCTCCGTTGCCAGCTCAATTGCGACAGCCCGCCGGATCCCGTTCATCGGCGTCCATCACATTGAAGGACATCTGCTGGCCTGCTTTCTGGAACAGCCGGTACAATTTCCCTTCCTGGGGTTGATTGTTTCCGGCGGGCACACCCACCTGTACCACGTGGAAGGGATTGGCCGCTACACCACCCTGGGGAGAACGATTGACGATGCGGCCGGCGAGGCGTTTGACAAATCAGCCAAATTGATCGGCCTACCCTACCCCGGCGGTGTCAAAATCGATGCCATGGCACAAGGGGGGGATCGGGAAGCGATCAAGTTCCCGCGCCCGCTCCTGCACGACGGCACGCTCAACTTCAGCTTCAGTGGTCTAAAAACAGCGGTTCTGCAGCAGGTAAAGAAACATCCGGTAATACTGCCAAGCCAGGAAGCCGACGATCTGTGCGCCTCGTTTCAACAGGCGGTCTGTCATGTTCTGACCGCCAAAACGGCGGCTGCGCTGAAACAGACCGGCGCCACCCGCCTGGTGGTTGCCGGTGGTGTCGCCTGCAACAGTGGCCTGCGAAGCGCCATGCAACAACTGGCGAAAACGGAAGGGATCGAACTGCACATCCCCCACCCGTCCCTGTGTGGCGATAACGCTGCCATGCTGGCAGTTGCCGGCGATTATTACCTTACCAACGGGATCGTATCTCCGGTCGGTTGTGATGTGCGGGCAACCTGGGATATGGATTCAATCAAGGAGACTCTACGTTGACAAATTACCGCCGCCCGATGAAATCATTGGGGCAAAATTTTCTGATCGATGGTTCGGTGGTTGACAACATCATCCGCGCTGCCAACCTGCAACCGGATGACCAGGTGCTGGAAATCGGCCCCGGCCGGGGCGCCCTGACCCGTCTGATGGCTGATCGTGTCGCCCGTCTGGTACTGATCGAATTCGATCACGCCCTGGCAGCCGAACTGCAAAAAACCTACAGCCATGATCCCCGCATTACGGTCATCGACGCCGATGTGCTGGCGGTTGATCTTGCCACTATTTTGCAGGGGTATCACAACTGGAAAGTGGTGGCCAACCTCCCCTACAACATTTCAACCGCCGTGCTGTTCCGTCTGCTGGAAGTGCGCTCCTACTGCTCACGCCTGATCCTGATGCTACAGCGCGAGGTAGGAGAGCGCCTGGTCGCCTCCCCCGATTGCTCCGACTACGGCGTAACCACCCTGCTGCTCGGGCTCTGGTTCGACATGCGGCGCGAATTCATCGTACGTCCCGGCAGCTTCAATCCTCCTCCCAAGGTCGAATCGGCTGTCTTGAGTTTTGTCCCGCTCCCCGCCCCACGGGCCGAGGTGGGTGATGAGGAACTGTTCCGGCGCACGGTCAAGGCAGCCTTCGGCATGCGTCGCAAGACCCTCAACAATTGCCTCAAAGCTGCCGGACTGGTCCCGGATGGCGAGCTTGAAAAGCTGCTCCAGCAGTGCGGCATTGATGGCCGACGCCGTGGCGAAACCCTTTCACTGGATGAGTTTGCCGCCCTTTCCCGCCTGATCACCACACTTACGGCCTGCCCCTGATGTCACCCCTGGTTGTAACCACACTGATGATCCTGCTACTGGCCACCCTGGCGTTGCTGGTTCTGATCATACAACGGCTGACGACTCTGACCACCCAGACCCGCCTGACCGCTCAGAATGAGGAACGCCTGGAACGCACGCTACGTGAAGAGCTGGCGCGTACCCGCGAGGAAGCGCACACCTCGGCCCGGCAGGGGCGCGAAGAACAGACCGCCGCCATGACCGTACTGGGTGATTCCTTGCTGAAACGGATGGGGGAGCTGGCAGGATTGCAAAAGGGACAACTGGATATTTTTGCCGGGCAGCTCACGACCATGACCAACAGCAACGAAGGGCGCATGGATAAACTGCGGGAAGCGGTGGAAGCACGTTTGCAGGCGATGCAGAACGACAACGCCCAGAAACTGGAACAGATGCGGGCCACGGTTGACGAGAAACTGCACGACACGCTGGAAAAACGTCTGGGCGAATCATTCAAACTGGTGAGTGAACGGCTGGAACTGGTACAACGGGGGCTGGGGGAGATGCAGAGCCTTGCCAGCGGGGTTGGCGACCTGAAAAAGGTACTGAGCAACGTCAAAACCCGCG
>Ga0209798_10001527_pt1 | contig 13914 bp, 15 predicted proteins | sample DOMMetBare3Fresh_FD_187475 | JGI IMG/M metagenome (GOLD analysis project Ga0209798, IMG submission 187475) | Wetland sediment microbial communities from St. Louis River estuary, USA, under dissolved organic matter induced mercury methylation -... | ecosystem: Environmental > Aquatic >...
TTTGGGGCGTTTGTTTTGTATCCAGGGTGGTTTGAAGAGGGTGAAAAACACAACCCGTATAAAAAAGCAATTGAAGAAATTGGTATTGGTGCATTTCCCTTATTACCTAACACGAATAATTCTTGGTTAAAAGACTTTCTGGTAGAGCAGTTTGGCCATGCTGATAACCCGGAGAGTATTTATAAAACAAAGTCGCCAGACCATTTTTATGTAAAGGAAGCAGCACGGATAAGCTACACAGGCATGGCGTTATCCCGGTACCAGGATTTATGTTTGACGGTTGCTTTAGGTAAAGGGCGGACTAAAGCCTATTTAGAAAAGTTTAGACAGGGTGAGGCGCAGTATTATCACTTGCCTTTAAAAACGTCGCTGACTAAAAAGGTACAGCGGGAAGCCATGCGTGAGATTAAGTATTGTGCTTTTGTTGTTTATTATTCAGATGATAAACAACGGCGTATTGAATATATTTATGATGTCGTTTCAGTTCAGTTGGTTAAGCGGAAAGATATCAGTATTGAACAAGCGGGGGCTCCTTTTACAAATCCAGATGATGATTATTGGCTTTTTCAACTGGGTAGAGTTAATAAGATGGCGTTAACTATTGATGTGTCAGGTTCTAGGGACTTTAAATTCCGCCTTGCCAGCACCCGGGAATTAGCGAATGCCAAAACCTGGCAGGTATTGCCAAATCACTATGAATTTTTGCAGACGTCATAACGGCATTTTTACGGGTATGGGAGTATTTTCAGGTTATGGATGTTGTCGACAAGCAAACACGCTCCAGAATGATGGCAAACATCAAGGGCAAAAATACCAGGCCAGAACTGACCGTTCGATCTTTGTTGCATCGCCAGGGCTTTCGTTTTCGCATTCACGATAAATTTTTGCCGGGTACCCCCGATCTTGTTTTAAAAAAATATAAAGCGGTCATTTTTGTACACGGCTGCTACTGGCACCGGCACAAAGATTGCCATCTTGCCAGTACGCCCAAGCAAAATAATGTGTTTTGGAAAAACAAGTTTGATGCAACGGTATGCAGGGATGGCATGGTTTACTTTAAGTTAAAATGCCTTGGCTGGAGAGCAGCCATAATCTGGGAGTGCGGTATTCGTGATAAAGTAAATTTACCTGATTATATCAAGACACTGGCCGCCTGGCTAAGATCAGACTGCGAGTATATTGAGATTCCGGATGTTTTTACTGAGGTTTAGTAAATACTTTTCGTCAATACCTTTACCACTATTGCAACTAAAGCAGTGTCGAAATTAAAACAAGGAGGGATTTGAATAAGGCTAAATGCCATGACTAAAAATCTTGCCATTGATGATAATTTAATTAATGAGGCGTTAACACCGGGGTGCTTTGAAACCAGGGAAGATGCCGTTATTACCGCGTCAAGAGAATTTATTAGGCACCGTAAACAGCAATAAGTCATTGATTTATTTGGTCAATTTTATCCTGATTATGATTATAAGCAGGGGCGATAGTCTTGAAAGTATTGGTCGTTTCCATGCTCTGTCTCAGCGCCATTAAGTCAAGCCGTCATGCCGGCAGGGAATGCTGGTATCCAGAACACAGGGATGTTTAGGCGAGTTAAATGGAAAAACAGCCTTGTGTTTATATGCTTGCCAGTGCTCGTAATGGCACACTTTATGTTGGCGTAATCTCTAATCTTACCGGATTTACCAAAAGATGTGGCGTGCATAACTTGGCATGGGCGAATTCAATTCATAAATAAAACAGCTCCTGTTCACTAGTCCGCTAAAGTATTATGCTTTTTCTTTGTGTTTTTATGGTAAATTCCTGCGTTCTTTTTGATAGTTAAGACTTCTATTTTGTTAAAAAACTTTTACTTATCTGTTGGATTATGCAGCGTTTTATTGTGGTCTTTGCCATTTTCCGGTTACGCTGACGAATTTGCCGCAGAAGTGAAGCAAGCCGAGATAACCTTGCATGGCAACAGTTATATGTTGTCTGCTAATATTACTTATCAACTCAGTGACAAAGCCAAAGAAGCGTTGCAAAACAGTGTGCCTTTATTTTGGGATGTACGCGTTAAAATGTTGCAACATCGCGATTTTTTTTGGGATAAGACACTGGTTGATGGAGTGATAAGTTATCGCATTCAATATCATGCTTTGTTGAATATGTATCGGGTTAGAAATGAGGGTAGCGGCGAAGTTTATAATTTTTCCACTTTGTCTGCGGCGCTGGACTCGATGTCTGCAATTCGTCATTTTCGTCTGATAGAGAGTGTGGAGTTAGACCCTGAAAAACAGTATCTATGCGCTGTGAAAGTGAATTTTGTTCGTGAGAGACTGCCTTTGCCGCTACGCCCGATGGCCTATGTTGATCCGCAATGGTATTTATCCAGTGATTGGACGCTATGGCCCCTGAAAAAATAAAACTCCCTGTTAATCTGTCTGTTTTAATCCTGTTTGGTCTGATTCTACTGTCGTTGCAGTTGATGAGTTCAGCCACGCAGGAGTCGTCACAGTTAAGTGCGATGTATTCATGGCTGCTGTTAGTTAACGCCTTGGGATCGGTTGTGCTGCTGATATTGGTCGGGGCTAATATCTATACACTGGTTCAGCATACAAAAAGACGCGAGGCGGGTTCAAGGTTAACAACTCGAATGGTATCGCTGTTTGTGGTATTGGCTTTAGCGCCGGCTGTTATTGTGTTTTATTTTTCGATGCAGTTTTTACATCAGGGTATTGATAGCTGGTTTGATGTCGAAATAGATCGTGCCATGGAAGATGCGCTAGAGCTTAGTCAGGCCTCGTTGGATCAACGTATGCGCTGGCATCTAAAGCAAACGCAACAATTGACAGAAAAACTGGAAGAATCATCTGAAAATTTGGTGACGCTGGAGATGGAGAATTTGCGTGAGCTTTCGGGGGCCTCGGAGATGACGCTTTTTTCTCGTCAGGGTCGAATTATTGCTTCAAGCAGTATTAACCCCGGCGATATTTTACCGAGTTTGCCGGATGAGCATATCTGGTTACAGTTGCGTCAGAATGCTGAGTTTGTCGCTTTAGCCCCGGTACATGATGAAGAATTGATGATCCGGGCTATTGTCACGGTTAAAGCCCAGGAGCCGCAATATTTACAGGCTTTATATCCAGTGCCGGTAAGAATTGCCGATTTGGCAGATTCGGTAGAATTCGCCTTTGTGCGTTATCAGGAAATGAATTATTTAAGAAATTCATTAAAAATGAGTTTCTCGCTGGCGTTGTCGCTCGTGTTGTTAATGAGTTTATTAGCAGCGATATGGGTGGCTTTTATTAGTATCCGCCATATTGTCGCGCCGGTAAAAGAGCTGGTTAAAGGTACACAAGCGGTTGCTTCCGGGCATTATGATCAGTTTGTGCCGGTTCTTGCTCAGGATGATCTGGGTTTTCTGGTGGAGTCATTCAACGATATGACGCAACGTATTGCTATCGCCCGTGATGAAACCAGAATGGCGGGTTTTGAGGTGGAAAATCAACGCGCATATCTGGAAACAATTCTGGCGAATTTAACGGCCGGGGTTATCAGTTTCGATGCGCTATACAAAATTCGCACGGCCAATCAGGCGGCATACCGGATTTTTCATGTGCATGTTAACCGGTTTATTGGGCAGACTTTATTAGAACTTGTTCAGAGCTATGCTGAGCTGGCAGAGCCGCTAAAATCAATTCAGCGTCTATTGGAGCAAGCGGATGATATTTGGCAGCAACGAATTGCTTTTTTAGGGCCTAATGGCAGACAGGAATTGCTGTGCAGGGGCACGCCACTGTTTTCTCAGGAAGGTCTGCGGGTTGGGGCGGTTGTAGTGTTTGATGATGTGACCGATTTGATTCAGGCTCAGAAAAATGCAGCCTGGGGCGAGGTGGCGCGAAGGTTGGCTCATGAGATCAAAAATCCGTTGACACCCATTCAGCTTTCGGCAGAAAGGTTACAGCATAAGTTGGCCGATAAGCTTGCACCCATTGATGCCGCTATTTTGCAGCGTTCAACCCAGACCATCGTGCAGCAGGTTGAGGCGATGAAGGAAATGGTGGATGATTTTTCCGAATATGCCAAACCTTCCAAAAAACAGACTGTAAATATTGATTTGCCGGGTTTGGTTCAGGAGGTATTAGCCCTTTATGCGTTAAAATCGGGGGTGAAGTTTAAAGCCGATTACGAGACCGGCTTGCTGATGATTAATGGCGATCCTGTCAGTATCAGGCAGGTACTCCATAATCTGATAAAAAATGCGCTGGAAGCCATAGATGCTCACGGGCTGATCGAAATTAGTCTGCACAGAGTGCAAAAAAATAACACCGATTTTATAGAAATAGCACTCTATGATGATGGGCCAGGCATTAAAGATGAGCAAATTGAGAAAATTTTTGAACCGTATGTGACAACCAAAGCTAAAGGTACGGGGTTAGGCTTGGCGATTGTGAAGAAAATAATTGAAGAACATGGCGGTGCAATATGGATCGACACCAGTCGTAAGGTGGGAGCTGGTTTTATAATCCAGCTTCCGGCATGTAACTCTGAACAGCTGTAAAATATTATGTTTCAATCCACTTCCAACCTCATTCGCCGGAAGAAAACACCGACGGCTTCAGGCCGGTGGATTGCCTCTCCGGAAATGATGACACTGCTTACACAGTGCTGTCAAATTTTACCAATTCCCCGTGTGGGGAGGTTTTAGATCAACAAGGAATATTATGAATGAAAACACGCCGCGTATTTTAGTCGTAGATGATGAGCCGGATATTCGCAGATTAGTCTGCGAAATTCTTGAAGATGAAGGTTATCAGGTCACTATGGCGGAAAATGCAAGCGCTGCCCGGGAATTAAAAAAATCCCAACAACCCAGCCTCATCTTGCTCGATATCTGGATGCCTGATACAGATGGCATTACCTTATTAAAAGAATGGGTTGCCGAAGACCTTATACTGTGTCCGGTAGTCATGATGTCAGGGCATGGCTCAGTCGAAGCGGCTGTTGAAGCCACCCGGCTGGGTGCTTATGATTTTCTTGAAAAGCCTTTATCGCTGGCAAAGTTGTTGTTGATTGTTGAAAGAGCTTTGGAGGCAGGTAATTTGCAAATAGAAAATGCCGGGCTTAGGAGACAATTGGTTGTTGATATTGAGCCGGTCGGCAAAAGTGCTACTGTTGCCAGAATAAAGGATCAATTAAAGCGCCTGGCTCAACATGTTACTCGAGTATTGTTTATTGGTGAGGCAGGTGTTGGTAAAGAGCTGTATGCACGTTATTTGCATAACAACAGTACGCATCGGGATGGGCCTTTTATTGATGTAGCGGTAGGTAGTATATCGCCGGAAAACTCGGCAGTTGAGTTTTTTGGTAAAGAAAGCCAAGGAAAAATTTATCCCGGCTTATTAGAGCGAGCACATAAAGGGACGCTGTTTTTGAGTGAAATAGGCGGTATGGACAAGGAAACTCAGCTGAAACTGCTGAGTGCTCTTGAATCAAGTTCTTTTTTGCGCGTAGGCGGTAGTGAGGCTGTTCGGGTTGATGTCAGAGTGGTGGCGACCACTCGTATTGCGATGGATGAGGAAGTTAAGTATGGGCGGTTCAGGCAGGATCTGTATTATTTGCTTAATGAAATTACTCTAAATATTCAGCCGCTTAGAGAGCATAGTGAGGATGTGCCTGGATTGCTAAGTTTTTATGTTGATTATTTTGTCAATCAGGATAAGCTGGCTTTTCGGAAATTTTCTATGGCCGCGCAGAATTTTCTCCGCAATTATAGTTGGCGGGGTAATGTGCGGGAATTAAAAAATCTGGTGCAGCGCCTGATGATTTTGGGTGTTGGCGAAGATATAGAATTGGATGAAGTTAAGTCCGCGCTTGGATCGGTTGGCAGTGATGCTATGTCATCGTTATCATCGGTGCCTGATTTCTTTAACCTGCCGTTAAAAGAGGCCAGGGATCATTTTGAAAAAGCGTATCTGGAATATCATTTTGAGCGCTCAGGTGGCAGTGTTGCAAAGTTGTCGGCGGCCGTTGGTATGGAACGAACCCATCTTTATCGTAAATTACATTCGTTAAATATTAAGTTGTAGTAGATATAAAGGTATTTACACTTTATACTTCTCGGTTAAATCATAAATAAACATTGAAAAAAATGATAATTTTTAGTACAATTCTCACTCTTTTATTGAGCCTTTAAAGAAAGACTAAGTAACGATGAAAACATTTAGTGCAAAAGCAGCAGAAGTTAAACGCGATTGGTATGTAGTTGATGCAGATGGGAAGACGCTGGGTCGCCTTGCTTCTGAAATTGCACTCCGTCTTCGCGGCAAACATAAACCAGAATACACACCGCATGTTGATACCGGTGATTACATTATTGTCGTAAACGCAGAAAAAATTGGCGTTACCGGTAATAAAGAAAAAAATAAATTATATCAGCATCACACAGGTTATATTGGTAACCTGAAAACCGTTACCTTAGGCAAGTTAAGACAAACGTTCCCTGATCGTATTCTTACTGCCGCCGTTAAAGGTATGTTACCAAACAATCCATTAGGTCGTGCAATGTTCAAGAAATTGAAAGTTTATGCAGGTCCTGAACACGATCATCAGGCTCAACAGCCAAAAGTTTTAGAATTATAAGCGAGTAGACCATGGCAGCAGCTCAGTATTACGGAACAGGTCGTCGTAAAAGTGCAATAGCACGCGTTTACGCAACATCAGGCACTGGAAAAATCACTATTAACAAGAAAACAATCGAAGACTATTTTGGTCGTAAAACTGACCAGATGGTTTCATGTCAGCCACTTGAGTGTGTTGACATGGAAGGCAAATTCGATGTCAATGTGATTGTTAAAGGCGGCGGCCCTTCCGGTCAGGCAGGCGCTATTCGTCACGGTTTGACGCGTGCATTAATGGCGTATGATGAAACCTTGCGTCCAGCTCTCAGAAAAGCGGGTTTTGTGACGCGTGACTCGCGTATCGTAGAACGTAAAAAAGTTGGCTTACACAAAGCCAGAAAACGTCCACAATACTCGAAACGTTAATAAACTATTTCATAACAGGTAACCTTGTTAGCCGCTATGAAATAAAAAAAGGGTCGCATTCTTCCAAATGCGACCCTTTTTTATGGGCTAAGTCAATGGGTATGCTCGGCGAGAAATAATTAGCCATAATGTTGTTAGTCTCTCTGCCCAGTGATTTGATCCTTGTAGATTAATAGACGAATCTGCTTGTTGATAGGCCATAAAATTAACTATTAGCACTTGAAAGTGATTTTTTTTATCAGCAATGCTAAAATTCAACCATCAATAATTTAAGTAGATAGAACGGATGTCGATAGACTCTAAAAAAACGCCTAAACCCCCGTTTGCACTAGAATTTAAGAGCAGTACTTTTTCCGTACCTGTATTGGTTATATCTAGCGATGATTTTATTGTTATCGAGCAACAACTTCAAGAAAAGGTCAGTTTGGCACCAGAGTTTTTTAAAAATTCACCTTTACTGCTGGATTTGCAGGAAATAAACAGGCAGGGACTCGATGTCGATATTACAGGACTTATAGACATTATTCGTAAGGCTGGTTTATTACCGATAGGCATACGTGGCGGTAATATACAGCAGAATAAACAAGCGTTAGATCTGCTTATTCCGATTTATTCCATTCATAGCGGCGGTGTATCCGCCGAAACTAAAAAACAAAAAGCCACCATCCCGGTTCCGGAACCGAAAACAGGTGCCGATGATATTACAGCAACGACACTGATTACTCAGCCTATCCGTTCCGGGCAACGTATTTACGCAACCGGCGACTTAATCATATTGTCTCAGGTCAGCGCGGGTGCCGAAATTATGGCTGAAGGTAATATTCATGTTTACAATACATTAAGAGGTCGTGCGTTGGCGGGTGTGCAGGGGAATACTGGGGCACGTATTTTCTGTTTTGATTTACAAGCTGAGCTGATCTCTGTGGCCGGTAATTATAAAGTCAGTGAAGACCTGGATGAATCTGTACGCAACAAACCCGTTCAGATCTACTTACAAGACCAGGCAATAATTATCAAAGATATTGTGCAACACCATTAACGTAGAGGAACAATTGTGGCAAGAATTATAGTCGTAACATCCGGTAAAGGTGGTGTTGGTAAAACAACAACCAGCGCCGCTATTGCCATGGGGCTTGCAAAAAAAGGTCATAAAACAGCAGTCATTGATTTTGATGTGGGTTTACGTAATCTGGATTTAATCATGGGATGTGAGCGTCGGGTAGTTTATGATTTTGTCAACGTTATTAATGGGGAAGCAACGCTTAATCAAGCTTTGATTCGTGATAAAAACTGCAATTTACTTTACATACTGCCCGCTTCGCAAACACGCGACAAAGACGCTTTAAGTCAGGAAGGTGTGGGTAGGGTTTTAGATGAGCTAAAAAAAGACTTTAAATATGTAGTCTGTGATTCACCGGCCGGTATTGAAAAAGGCGCTCATTTAGCGATGTATTTTGCTGATGATGCCTTTGTCGTTACCAATCCCGAAGTATCTTCGGTGCGCGATTCGGATCGTATGCTTGGGATTTTAGCCAGTAAATCACGTAGAGCAGAGCAAAACGAGGAACCCATCAAAGAATATCTGCTGTTAACCCGCTACTCACCAGAAAGAGTAAAATTAGGAGAAATGCTGAGCGTAGATGATGTGCAGGACATTCTATCGCTACATTTATTAGGCGTTATTCCAGAATCAAAATCGGTGCTAAATGCATCAAATTCAGGTACCCCTGTTATTCTTGATGAAAAAAGTGATGCTGGTCAAGCCTATGCAGATATTGTTGCGCGCTATTTAGGCGAGGATAGGCCTCACCGCTTCATTGATGATAAAAAAGGATTTTTTAGGAATTTCTTTGGGAGCAAGTAATGAGTTTACTGGATTATTTTAAAATATCTAAATTGGGGACTGCATCCGTTGCAAAAGAAAGGTTGCAGATTCTGGTTGCTCATGAACGATCCTCACGTAACCAGCCATCGTACCTTCCGCAATTGCAAAAAGAATTGCTGGAAGTTATACAGAAATATATTCATGTAGGGCAGGATGCCATTTCTGTTAGCTTTGAACAGGATGAAAATCAGGAAACACTTGAGCTGAATATCGTGTTACCGGAACTCAACACTAAAAACTCTTAACAACTTCAATCAATACTTATACAGGTGACTTAAAATGCTTAACACAATCGATGATGCAGCGGGTAAAATCTGGCAATATCTGGATAAAAACGGATCGGCTAGTGTAACTAAAATTACCAATGAAACAGGAATCGGTAAGAATGACGTACAACGTGCCATTGGCTGGCTGCTTAGAGAGGACAAGCTGTCAATTGAAATGGTAGGTCGTACAGAAACATTGTCGTTGAAATAAAACAGGTGCAAGGTGCAAAGGAACGTGCATGACGTTTCGCTTTGTGCCTTGTACCTTTTCAGGTTAGCAGTAATATTGCCAATTTGACCCAGGAAACACCCTAAATCCAACAAAGTTGGCAAACTTGTGGCTTTTAAAGTTCGCCACCGACTGGTATTTATAGTGCAAAATCGGCAGCATTCTCCAAGCTGCTGATTAACTATTAGTGTTTCTGCCTATCCGCTTGTGCCGGTCGGGGTTTACAACCCCGACCGAAACGTTTGAAGATCGTAGCGACTACAAAACGTGAGTGACGGGGTTGCAAACCCCATCACGTTTCGTTATTAAGAAACTCGGCTACTGATTTTCGCGCTTGTTTGGCTTCTCCAGGGTAGCGACCAGTAAACAACCGGCATGTCAGAGAAAAAGCTACACTCGTAACCCAAAAGATCAGCGATATTGCGACGATGAACCAAGCGTAAACAACTGTATTAAGGTTATCAGTAAAGGTATACCAAGCAACACCAAGTATTACTGCTAGTTGCAGAAGCGAACCAAGCCATCCCCAAACCGTTCGTATCGCGCCACATAGATCGGATATTCTGTTTCTCAGTAGCTCTCTGCTGAAACGATCAGATGAAAGCTGAATTAACTTCGGAGCCATCTCTTTATTGTCTAGTTCCTCTACAGCGACTCCAAGCATTATGGACGCTTCCTCAATTGCCTGCTTCTGATTTCTATTTGTTTCCCAGCCTGCAATCAAGAGGATTATGAATCCGAGCACACACGGCTAATATCGAGCCACCGATGTGAGCAATTGCGATAAGTAGTTCCATTTTTTAGCCTAACTATGATTTAGACACACTTTTAGGTGCCCACTAATATCCAATAAACGGTGCATAATACCGACAAATACTCGCTACGGCTTTAAATGTAAGGCTTAAAGCTTTTGATAGGGGATTAATTTGCAAAAGACAAATCCCCCTCTTTACATTACCCGCAGATAACAAAGGGATTAAAATCCGCTTGATCGATAACAGCTTAGTTCAGAATGAATAATAAGAAAGGGTTCTACGAATAATAATCACCCATTTGTCTGTCTGTCTGGGTGGAGAAACCCAAGGAACTCATCGTTTGCCCGCCCTTGGCTGTTTAACAGACAACATAATAACCGCATAAAAACCTGGTATTTGGTTATAATGCCGCAAACTATCAGAAACCGCCGACACAGGTAAGCAATAATGACAATAACAACAAGAACTCTATCAAAATTGCAACACTTTTTTGAAACCCTGGTAAGTCAGATAAAAGATAGCGAAAATTATCAAAAGTTGCAGGCTTTACCGCCACTCAAGCGCTGGGCAACCATAGCGGGGCTGTTTTTATTATCGCAGCTGGTGGTTTTTGGTGGTTTATATCTGATTTTTGGCAAGATTGTTGTTATCGGTTTTTTTGCCAGTATTCTGGCCGGATTGGCTACAGGAATAGGCGCTTTACCTGCGCTGTTTTTCAAGAACATCTCCCGCAATTTATTTAACGGCATGTTGGGTGCTGCGGCTGGGGTCATGTTAGCGGCGACTGCATTTTCCCTGCTGGTGCCCGGCATAACTTACGGCAATGTAATCTGGCCCGGTAAAGGTATCTATGTGGTTTCCTTGGGCATGATGATTGGGGCGGCGTTTTTGCATTACGCTGACCGCCAGCTGCCGCATGTGCATTTTGATTCAATTTCAGATGTTCATCTGACTTCCCTAAAAAAAGTCTGGCTGTTCATCATTGCCATCACCATCCACAATTTTCCTGAAGGCATGTCGGTCGGCGTTAGTTTTGGCTCGGGAGAGATGAAAAACGGTGTGGTTCTGGCGGTTGCCATTGCCTTGCAAAATCTTCCTGAAGGTTTAGCAGTTGCCCTGCCATTGGTCGGTTTGGGCTACAACAAATGGAAAGCGGTAGGTATTGCTACAGCAACAGGCCTGGTTGAACCCGTTGGCGGCTTGTTGGGCATTACCATGGTGACGGCCTTTGAACCCATTCTGCCAATTGCAATGGGCTTTGCCGCAGGTGCGATGCTTTTTGTTATCAGCGAAGAAATTATCCCGGAAACTCATTCCGAAGGACGTTCGCGCTATGCAACCTTCGCTTTAATGATTGGGTTCATCATTATGATGATTTTGGACAACATGCTGGGCTAGTACTCCAGTTACGCTGATAAGTTTTTCTCTCGCAGCCGTTTCCGGCACAAGAGCTTTCGCTGTAGGACTTACTGCGTGCGCAGCAGCTCCCAAGGCCCGTGTAGCAAGCCCTGCGTATGCAGAGCAAAACTTATTTGAATAGCTATATTTACAAACTTCTCCTGAAATTACCTTCTCAAAAATGGCAGAGGTATCTACACAAGTGTTGCTTCTCTTCCTGGGGAGAAGGTTGATGATATGGTTCCTATCGTTTGCAGGAGTAATTTACTCAGACGCTGTTTCCAATCTCAGATGCCGAAGTAAATGTAACCGGCAATGGCGGCAGTTCCTATGCCGACAATTTTGATTTTGTCCGACAAGGTTTGATGGCCCCAGAAATAAAGACAACTTGATTTCTTGCGTGACCAGTATAAAAGCAGGCGCTTGCGCAATCGCACAAAAGCGGATGAGGCCATGCGCCCAAAAAAGTACAAGGCTACAAGTCCTAAGGTAATTAGCATATAAAATACGATAACCTGGGTCTCGTGCAAGCCGGTTTCAAAATGATGCTCAATGACATGATCGAGCTCCATTTCAATGAGCTCAAAGGCTAAATGCAGCATGTGCAAAAACATCTCGAACAGATGATGACCCAAGTCCACCAGTAGTCCCAATGCCTGGTCAGGCGCAGCCAGAATGGCTAGTATGAAGGCGACTATCGAGCCATTGACGACGAATTGTTGTTTTTTTCTTTTGTCCACATGTCTATTCAATAACTTGCTATCTTCTGCCGTCATATTGATAAACTGAGCGCCAATTGAATAAGGATGGCGGTTGCTTTCGTAAGGATTGCTGGGTTTGCAATATACCACTTTGCAGCAGGTCATCACGACTGTCATGCTAGACAGAAAAAGTATCCTAAGCATTAAATAATCGTCGGCTTTCAGCTCCTCCTTACAAGTAAAGGCAATGCCGCTGGAACTGATATTGACATTCAGCGTGTCATTTTCCTGGCTTTGCGAATACGGAAATGATGGCTCAACGGTTAAGCGTTCGGCCGTCTGAGATCGAGCAAAACTATTGAGAATATTATCGAAGCCGGGTTGCGTTTCGTTTAGCTGGCTAAGAGCAATTTTTTGGTAGAAAAGATTTACCTGTTCATAGACTCGCAAAGCAGCTCTATGATTTGATTTTTTGTCGTTTATCTTGGTCGTGCGCATTCTACTCCTTAAACCCTTGATCATTACAGTCTGTAGATAATAGCTGAAGAAGCTAAATTCTCAATCTGTGGGTGCCGCCATTTGGCAGTATGATTTTTAATACTGCCTTATCTGAATTCTATTTTCAAGTATTTTTATGCGCGATTGCCCTGGGCTACCAGCTTAATAAACTTGACATATTTTATATATTTATGCCTATATCTACACGTCATCTCAAAAAGGTGGCGCACTATTTAAACAACATAATAATAAGAGGTGTTTACTATGGGTATAGTTACAACAAGTATCGGTTTAGAAATGCTATTGAGGTGGGGGCATTTTTTAGGGGGTATTACCTGGATCGGATTACTCTACTATTTTAATTTTGTACAAACAGAATATTTTAAAGAAGCAGAGGCTTCTGCCAAGTCGGATGCCATACAAAAGCTGGTTCCTCGTGCTTTATGGTGGTTTCGCTGGGGGGCAATGTTTACATTAATAACCGGCCTTGGTATTTTTGCCATAAGAGGCGGAGGCATGTCGGTCGATATTTATGTAGGCGCACTATTGGGTACGTTCATGTTTTTGAATGTTTGGTTTATTATCTGGCCGAACCAAAAACTAGTGATTGCCTCAGCAACACAAGTAGCCGGAGGCGGAGACGCTTTACCAGAAGCAGCCAGTGCCTTGGCTACGGCGGGTTTGGCGTCGAGAACTAACGCCTTATTCTCAATACCCATGTTGTTTTTCATGGGTGCTTCATCTCATTATCCGCACAGTTTTCATCTATTTGCTTTTATACTTGCGGTTGCTGTCATTCTGGCGCTGGAATATAACGGTGCATACCCGGCCATTAAGCATATTGATGCGCTAAAAAAATTACCCGTTGCGGGTAAAATGGGATTTTATGCCAGCATTAAAGGCGTTATTCAATGCGGATTAGGACTAACAGTCGTGTTATTTCTGATTTTGGATCTGCTGTAGTTAGCTCTTGGCATAGGTAATGGGGAAATAGCCGCCACTTGGCGGCTATTTTTTGTCGAAAAATTGAATGACATGGGTTTCGTCAATGCCCTTGATGCCTGGCAGACAGGTGCGCAATTTTTTACAGCGCAATTGAGCTATCTTTACTTCGCCGTATAAATGCAATCGATAATGGAGAAGGTTAGCACCAA
>Ga0209798_10001528_pt1 | contig 13913 bp, 12 predicted proteins | sample DOMMetBare3Fresh_FD_187475 | JGI IMG/M metagenome (GOLD analysis project Ga0209798, IMG submission 187475) | Wetland sediment microbial communities from St. Louis River estuary, USA, under dissolved organic matter induced mercury methylation -... | ecosystem: Environmental > Aquatic >...
CGGGAAGTACGGGTCGCGGCCGTGGGCGACGACGCGACCGCCGAGCCGCAGGTAGTTCCCGGGCTCGCGGGCGAGGTCCTCCTCCGAGCCCTCGACGAGCCACTCGGGGCGGCTGGCCACCCAGGGGTGATCGAGGCCGGCATGGTTGGGGACGAAGTCGAGCAGGAGCTTCACGCCGCGGCGGGACAACCGCTCCCGGAGCCGCGAGAGCGCCGCGTCGCCGCCGAGGTCGGGGCTCACCGCGTAGGACTGGACGGCGAACGGGGAGCCGGCGATGTCGTCCTCGCCCAGGTCGGGCAGGGTGCGGAGGAAGCCCTCGCGCCAGTCGGCGCGAGAGCGCGACACGGCCCGGGCCAAGGGGCCGGTGGTCCACACGCCGAGGAGCCAGGCCCAGTCGAAGCCGCGCGCCGCGATCCCGTCCACGAGCGCATCCGGCAGGTCGTCGAGGTCGGCGCGCCGGCCGAGCGCACCGCCCATCTCCCGCAGCAGGAGGCGGGTGTCGATCTGGTAGAGAAGCGGGTGGCGTCTCAGGGAGCCCTCCCCGGTGGCGAGCCCCTACGATAGCGAGACGCGAACCGCTCCGCCGCCTCCACGTCCCGGAAGGGGCTGGGCGCGGGAAGGACCACGGCGGCGCGGCCGACCCGGAAGCCACGAAGTCAGGTCCCCGAGGCCGTGAAGCCAGGGGGCCACGGCGCCCGTCCGGTCACTCGGTCGCCCCGGCGGCCCGAAGGGCGGCGGCTTCCCGGGCGTGGCCCGCCTCGGTCGCGATCGCGAACGCGGTCTTGCCGCGGTTGTCCTTCGCGTTCACGTCGGCGCCGCGCGAAAGGAGCGCCTTCACGGTATCCAGGTGGCCCTGGCCGGCCGCCCACATGAGGAGCGTGAGGTCGTTGTCGTGTGCCTGGTTCAGGTCGACTCCGGCGTCCAGGAGCGCGGCGAGCGCCTCGGTCCGCCCTTCGCCCGCGGCGTACACGGCCGCCGTCTTGTGGGTGCGGTCGACCGGCTTCAGGTCGGCTCTCGCCGCGAGCAGGAGCCGCACCATCCCGACGTGGCCGCCGTACGCCGCGCTCATGAGCGGCGTCACCCCCGAAAGGTTGGGCCGGTTGGCGTCCGCGCCCCTTTCGAGAAGCGTCCTCGCCACCGGGAGGTTGCCCGCGCGGGCGGCCGTGTTGAGAGGGGTGTCCCCGAGGCGGTTGCGCGAGTTCGGGTCGGCGCCGCGGTCGAGGAGCGCGCGCACGGCTGCCTCGTCGCCCCCCCGCGCCGCAGCCAGCAACTGGGCGTTGACGTTCAGCAACTCCGGGTGGGCCTGCGCCAGCGCATGATGCGCTGCGGCAACGAGGACGACGGCGGCGGCGAGATTCCTGGGAGTCATCATGGGTTCACCTTAGGGGTTGCCCCCCCCAAGGCGAATTGCGGCCCGGAGGTCCTGCCCCTATAGACGCGGCGGCCGCCCTGGACTCACCGCAACCGCGCGTCGTCCTGCTTCTAGCCATCCCGGGGACCGCAACGCTCCTCTTTCCGATGCCAGAATTCAAGGAGGTTCGAATGAGCAGAGGTCCATTCGTCGTCCGCAGCGCGATCCTCGGTGCCATCCTGCTCGGCGCGGCCGCCGCTGGCGCGCAGGAGACGCCGGGCTCGGTGTCGACCACCGGTGCCGGGGTGCCGAGGAGCATCGCCGTCAGCCAGAAGCAGCTCACCGCCTCCGACGGCCAGTCGGCGAACTGGCTGCAGACCAACGGCGGCTACGCCCAGACGCGCTACTACCCCGGCAGCCAGATCAACGCCGGCAACGTGAAGAAGCTGCGGCCCGCCTTCGTCTTCCAGACCGAGGTGCTGGAGTCGATGGAGACCGCGCCCATCGTGGTGGACGGGGTCATGTACCTGACGACGTCCTTCGACCACGTGTACGCCATCGACGCCAGGACCGGGAAGGAGTTCTGGCACTACAAGCACAAGATGGGGCCCGTCACCACGTTCTGCTGCGGCCCCAACAACAGGGGAGTGGCGATCTCCGGCGGCAAGCTCTTCCTCGGGACGCTCGACGCGAAGCTCGTGGCTCTCGACGCCAAGACCGGAGCGGTCCTCTGGTCGAAGGAGATCGCCGATCCGGAGAAGGGCTACAGCGAGACGATGTCGCCCACGGTCGTGGAGCACAAGGTCCTCATCGGCACGAACGGCGGCGAGTACGGCATCCGCGGCTTCGTGAAGGCGTTCGACGCCGACTCCGGCGACCTCCTCTGGACCTTCCACACCATCCCCGAGAAGGGCCACGAGGGGGTCTGGGCCGAGAACGACGCCACCGGCCGCAACATGAAGCGCGACATCGCGGCCGAGAAGGCGCAGCTCGAGAGGCAGGGCGGCGACTTCTACCAGACGCTCGGCGGAGGCGTGTGGATGAACCCGGCGGTGGACATCGAGAACCGCACGGTCTGGTTCGTGGCCGGCAACCCCTCTCCGGACCTCTACGGCGAGGAGCGGCCCGGCGACAACCTCTACACCGACTCGCTCGTGGCGGTCGACCTCGACAAGGGCAGCTACAAGTGCCACTTCCAGTACATCGCCCACGACGTGTGGGACCTCGACGCCGTCAGCCCGCCCATCCTCGCCGACGTGAAGGACGGGTCCGGCAGGATGGTCCCGGGCGTACTCCACGGCGGCAAGACCGGGCACGTCTACGTCCACGACCGGAAGGACTGCTCGCTCATCCGCTTCTCCGAGGCGATGATCCCCCAGGAGAACATGTGGGTGCTGCCGACGCCGCAGGGCGCGCGCATGCTGCCGGGCGCCAACGGCGGCGTGGAGTGGTCGCCGATGTCCTTCGATCCGAAGACGCGACTCGCGATCGCGCTCAACCTGCACCAGCCGATGACCTACCACGTGGAGACGGCCAAGTACCCGGGCGGCTCGAAGCTGTGGCTCGGCGGCGCGTTCAAGACCATCCCGGGCGAGAGGCAGTGGGGGCGCGTGGCGGCGGTCAGCGTGGACACGGGCAAGGTCGCGTGGAAGCACGACACCGAGCAGCCGCTCATCGGCGGCGGGCTCGCGACGGCCGGCGGCCTCTATTTCTTCGGCGAGGGCAACGGCAGCTTCAACGCGCTCGACTCGAAGACCGGCAAGAAGCTGTGGAGCTTCAACTGCGGCGCCGGAGCGAACGCCATGCCGGTGGCCTACACGGTGGGCGGCAAGCCGTACCTGGCGATGGGCTGCGGCGGCAACACCCAGCTCGACTTCAAGCGAGGCAACAGCGTGTTCGTCTTCTCGCTCGGGGACTGATCCCGTATTCCGGGCGGCGACGCGGGGCCGTTTCTGGCGCGGCCCCGCGCGCCGCAGGGGGAGCCGTGATTCCAATGCAGCGTGCGCCGCTCGCCGCGATGCTCGCGATGTGCCTCGCCGGAGCCGCATCGGCGCAGGACGTCGAGGCCGGACGCGGGAAGGCCGCGGCCTGCGTCGCCTGCCACGGCCCGGGCGGGAACTCCGCGAACCCGGCGATCCCGATCCTGGCAGGCCAGACGTCGCGTTACCTCTACCTCCAGCTCAAGGATTTCAAGGAGGGGCGCCGCACCGATCCGCAGATGACCCCCTTCGTCGTCGCCCTCTCTCGCGAGGACATGCTCGACCTGGCCTGGTTCTTCGCCGCCCAGAAGCCGCTGCCGGTCGAGTTCAAGACCGACCCGGCCCGGATCGCCGCGGGGAGGGAGAAGGCCCGCGAGGTGCTGTGCACGATGTGTCACCTGGGAGGGTTCCGGGGCCAGAACGAGATCCCGCGCGTCGCGGGCCAGCACTACGCCTACGTCGTGAAGCAGATGCAGGACTTCAAGGCCGGCCGGCGGACGAACGACGCCGGCAACATGGCGAGCGTGTCGAAGACGCTCTCCGACCAGGACATCGACGACCTCGCCCAGTACCTGGCGGGCCTGGACTGAGGGCCGATCGGCCCCTCGGGATCGAGCCGCCGCGTCCGGCGCCCCGACGAGGCCCGCGCCTCATTTCTTCTTCACGTCGGCCTTCACCTCGATGGAGGCGTACCACGCCGCCAGGTCGGCGATGTCCGCGTCGCCGAGCCCCTTCGCCAGGATGCTCATCACCTCGTGGACGCGCTTGCCGCTCCGGTAGGCCTTGAGCTGGTTGGAGAGGTACACCTCCGGCTGGCCCGCCAGGTGAGGGGCATCCGGCTGCTGGCTCAGGCCGAGCTCGCCGTGGCAGACGTTGCACGCGGCCGCCTTGGCGCGGCCCGCCTGGGCGTCTCCCGCGCGGATCGACATCGGCGCGAGCAACGCCAGGAACGCCGCCGCCGCCCGTGCGGTCGTGCCAGGCGGCCGGGGCGGGTCTCGCCGGGCGTCCCTGGCTCTTTCGTCGCGGGTGGTCATGTCCGTTTCGAAGGGGAGGGGAGAAGCGACGGGGGGCCGGAGCCCCCCGCCGCTGCCGAGGGGGACGCGCGCCTCACTCGGAATAGGTGATCCGGTAGACCGCGCCGGCGAAGTCGTCCGAGACCAAGAGCGAGCCGTCGGGCATGGGGGCGACGTCCACCGGCCGGCCGCGGTACTGGTTGGTGGCCGGGTCGAGCCAGCCCTCGGCGAACACCTCGGTCTTGTCGGCGGATCCGTTCGCCTTGAGCGAGGTGAACATGATCCGCGCGCCGATCGGCGTGGTGCGGTTCCACGAGCCGTGCTGCGCGTCGAAGATGCCTCCCCGGTACTTCGCCGGGAACATCTTGCCCGAGTAGAAGGTCATGCCGAGGTCCGCCGCGTGCGCGTCGAAGCCGTGCTCGGGGAAGACCGCGTCCGCCGGCGGCTTCGAGTCCTTGTACTCGTTCGTCCGCGTATTGCCTCCGCCGTACCACGGGAAGCCGAAATGCTGGCCGGCCTTGGTGATCCGGTCGAGCTCGCCGGGCGGGATGTCGTCGCCCATCCCGTCCACCTGGTTGTCGGTGAACCAGAGCTCGCCGTTCTTCGGGTTGAAGTCGATGCCGCCCGAGTTGCGGATGCCCTTGGCGTAAACCTCGCGCCCGCTCCCGTCGAAGGCGTTCATCCGGACGATGCCGCCCATCCCCACCTTGGCGTACAGGTCGACCTTTTCCTTGGGCGTGACGTTGAACGGCTGGCCGAGCGCGATGTAGAGCTTGCCGTCCTTGCCGATGCGGCACACCCTCGCGCCATGGTTGAACGACTCCTCCTCCTCCGGGATGAGCTTCCCCTGGCCGACGACCTCGATCACCGCGACGTCCGGCCCTTCGTAGAAGAACTCGGCGGCCGGGAAGTTGAGCACGCGGTTGTGCTCGACGACGAGGAGGAAGCCGTCCCTGGTCCAGCAGACGCCGTTCGGCACCTTGAAGTTCAGGGACGGGGCGAAGGGCTTCACCTCGTCGGCCACACCGTCGCTGTTGCGGTCGGTGACCGCCCAGACGGTCGTCTTGCGGGTGCTGACGAAGGCCATGTTCGTCGAGGGCGCCACGGCGATCGCCCGGGCATCGGGGACGATGGCCCACAGGTCGATCTTGAACCCCGGCGGCAGCTTGATCCGCTTCAGGTTCTCGCGGATCGCGTCGGCGTTCTTGCCCGTCTGGGGGACCGGCGGGATGTTGAGGTCGGTGCCCGAGACCTTGAACTGCTTCAGCTTCTCCAAGTTCTGTGCGGATGCCGTCGCGCCGAGCGCGGCGGCCAGGACTGCGGCCAGTGCACCGGCCACTGCGGCTTTCTTCGAACCCATGAAGGACCTCCTCCCCGGCGATCGGGGCGAGAGAAGACGGCGTTCTGCAGGGTCACGAACCGAGGAACCTGGACCGGAGGTGGAACGACGAGGGGATCTGCTTCGGCGGCCAGGCTCGCGAGCCTCGTTCGTGCTCGACCTGAAGCCAATAAGCCTCTCGCACACGAAAAGCAAAAGCCCCTTCGGGGTTGGCATCACGCTGCGTGCATGTCACCCCGCGAGTGCCCGACCGGGCGGGTCGGGCCGGTCTCGACGCGCTGCGCCGTCAGAGCGACCGGAGGAAGGCGAGGATCGCCTCCTGCTCCTCGCCCCGAAGGCAGGAGAACCTCTTCCGGGAGTCGCCGGCCTCGCCTCTGTGGCGGACGATGGCGTCCCGCAGCGTCAGCGATTCCCCGTCGTGCATGAGCCTGCTGCGCGTGCGCACCCCCCAGAGGGGCGCCGTGCGGATCCGTTCGGCGGTCATCTCGAACGTCGGCTGCATGAACATGAAGCGCCTGCCGTGGTGCTCGCCCACGGAGAGCGCGATCCCGTCCCCGGTCCCGACGTCGTGCAGGAGGAAGTCGCCGAACGGGTGGAACAGCCTGTCGCCCAGCGCCTCCGGAACGGCGTAGGCGCCGCCGTGCAGCCGGGTCCCCGCCGGCGCCGTGACCAGGGCGCGGACGTGGCAGGTGGCGCAGCCCACGCGGTCGAAGAGCGCGGAGCCCTTCCTGGCCTCCTCCGTCGCCGCGAGCCGGAGGTCGCGGGGCGGCGGCTTGGTGGCCCGCACGAAGCGCGCGAAGCGATCGATGTCCGCGAGACCGTCCGTGCCGGGCCTGTCCTCCGGATCCTTCACCGGGTCGCAGAGCGTGGTCACCTCTTCCGGCAAGAGGCGGCTGGTGATGCCCATCTCGTTCAGGTAGGCGTCGGCCGCGAAGGAGAGCAGGCTCGCCTGCTGGTCCTTCCAGCCGAAGCGGCCCACGGCGTAGGCGTCTCGCGCCTCCAGCACCGGCACCTCGATGGCCTTGCCGCAGACGCGGCCCCGGCTCTCCCGGCACTGGCGCGCCGCGATCTGCCGCAGCACCTCGTCCGGCACCGCCTCGACCAGCCCGTCGCCGAGCAGGCCGAGCGAGATCCGGAAGGTGCGGATGGTCTCGCTCTCCGGCACGTGCTCCTGGAGCTCCGTGTCGGGGAAGGCGGCGCTCGGGCAGATGGCCCGGTCGTTGACGAGCGTCCGGTTCTCGATGACGGCGGCGCCGCCCGCGACCGGGATGCGTGGGAACTCGAAGCGGCCCTGCGCGTCGCGGTGGCCGACCCGGAGCTCGGTGACCTGGCTGCCTCCCCCGGAGAGCGGGTTCTGGTGGCACTCGCGGCAGGACTGGGCGTTGTAGACCGGCCCGAGGCCGTCGGCGAGGTCCTCGACCCCGTCGAAGGCCTCCAGGTCGGCGAGGAACGTCGCCTGGTCGACCACGCCGTTGGTGACTCCGTCGAAGGCGGCGGGCGCCTCCTGGGCTCCGGTGCGCGGGCTCTCCGATTCCGTGCCCAGCAGGGACGGCGGGTGCAGGCAGCCGGCGAGGGCCGAGGCGAGGAGCAAGGCGACGTGCCGCATGGAACACCTCCTGTCGCGTCTGGGTGGGCCATACTCCGAGCGAAGACGCTCCCGCAAGCCTGCTCGATGGGGCCTACCGACTTGGGGCGGCGCCGCTGTCGGCCCTGGCCCTACATCGACGAGCCGAGCAAGTCGAAGGTACGAGACGTACCGACTCGAACGAGGCGGCGCCTACCCGCGGCGTTTCCGCTGCCGCCGGGTCCGGATCAGGCGCCCGGCTCGCCGTCCCAGTAGTCGACCTGGGCGTCCCGCCGGAACACGAAGCGCTTCCTGTCGGGGCCGGCACCGACGGAGCTCGCCACCTTGTTCGAGTCGGGGTACTCGACGACGTCGGCGCCGGCCGTCGCTGCCATGCCCACGTACACGAGGGGCTCGGCCCCGTCGTTCACGAGCTGGTGAGCGGGCCCGCCCGCCGGGAAGGAGACGTAGTCGCCGGGGCCGATGTCGGTCAGCCCATCGGGAGTCCGCACCTTGCCGCGCCCGGAGACCACGAAGAGCGCCTCCTCGGTGACGTGGTGCACGTGCAGCGGAAAGGAGCGCTTGCCCGGCGGGAGCTCCCACAGCCCGCAGCTCAGCTTCTCGCCGCCCAGCCCCTTGCGGCGCTGCTGGAAATCGCCCCGCTTCAGCGCCTCGACCCACGGCATCTCGCTCGTGCGAACGACCTTCATGACGCGCTCCTGACTGGTCCAGCCGGGGACCCGCCGCCCTGCTTCCGCACCGGTCACTCCTCGTTTCCGGCGTCCTCGACCTTGCGCAGGTCGGCCTCGCCGAGCGGGACGAGGTTGCCGGCCCGGTACTCCTTGAAGAGCTGGAAGATCTGCTCCTTGTGGGGCCGCACCTTGCCGAGGGGGCAGGCCTCCCAGTCCTTCAGCGGCTCGTCGCAGTAGCCCATGCGCTTGTCGCCGCACTTGGGTTGCAGGTAGCCGCCGATCTCCGGCACCGCCTTCACGATCTCGCGGCGCATGAGCGCCACCATGTGACGGATCTCCCACTGGGCGCGCCAGCACAGGCGCAGGTCGGCGATGTGGAGCAGCTCGGCGAAGTTCACCATCACCTGGAAGTTCGTCGGCGTGGCGTTGGGGAGGACGAAGCGCGCGTCCTCGGCGGGGATGCCCTGCTCGAGCGCCGCCCGGTAGACCCGGGTGATCTCCTTCATGAGCCGGTCGTACTCGCCGGCCAGGCCGGCCTTCTCCCAGGTCTTCGGGCGCACGTACTCGAGCCGCTCCTCCTTGTACTTCACGTATCGCTGCGACTGCTGCTCGAAGCTGATGCCGATGCGGTGGCGCACGAGCTGGTGGCTGAGCGAGCGCGAGACGCCGGCGAGGCCGAACCAGAAGACCACCTGCTCGAGGGGAGAGGCATGGCCGGTCTTCAGGCGCTCCGCGATGAACTCGCGGATGGTGTCCCTGGAGACGGTCCCGTCGCGGATCTCCGACCAGACCTCGGGTGGCGTCTTGGGGCTGTAGCAGGTGCGGTAGGCCCCGTAGAGCTTCGCGAGCGGGTCGCGGGCGTAGTCGATGAGGATGACCTCGAGCGGCATGGGGCACCGTATAGCGGTTTCCCCTGACGGCCTCCAGCCGCACGGCCCGGACGGGTCGCGGGCCCCGGTGGGTCCGGCGTGCTACATCGGACCGCATGTCCGATCCCGCCCCGAAGCCGCCTTCCGCCTCCCGCGTGGAGATGACCCAGCTCGTGATGCCGGGCGACGCCAACATCATCGGCACCGCCTTCGGCGGCAAGGTGGTGGGCTGGATCGACCTCGCCGCCGCCCTGGCGGCGATGCGCCACACGCGCATGCCGGTGGTGACCGCGTCGATCGACCAGCTCGACTTCCTGGCACCGGTGCGCATCGGCCAGGTGGCCCTCGTCCGCGCCCGGCCCAACGCGGTCTTCGGCAGCTCGATGGAGATCGGCGTCGAGGTGCTCACCGAGGACCCCGTCGCCGGCGACCGGCGCAAGTGCTGCGACGCCTTCCTCACCTTCGTGGCGCTCGGACCCGACGGCCGGCCCGCCCCCGCCCCGCGCCTCGTCCCCGAGGGCGAGGAGGACGAGCGCAGGGCCGCGGAGGCCGAGCAGCGGCGCGCCCTGCGGCAGCAGCACCGGCGCGCGCGGCGCTAGCGCCGCGCCCGCCTCGACCCGAAAGGACCATTGCGTGAACCTCCGACCGCTCGCCCTCGCCGCCGTGGCGCTCGCCGCCTGCCGCACCGTGGGGCCCCTCGCCGGCGGGGCGCCCGCCATCGACGTGTCGGCCCTCGATCGCAAGACGGCGCCCTGCGACGACTTCTACCAGTTCGCCTGCGGCGGCTGGCTCGCCCGCGTCGAGATCCCGGCGGACAAGCCGCTGTGGGGCGCCTTCACCCTGATCGAGGAGCGCACGCTCGCGGAGCTGAGAGGCATCCTCGACGCCGCCGCCGCCGGGACGCTCGCGCCGGCGGACCGGGACGGAAAGCGCATCGGCGACTACTACGCCGCGTGCATGGACGAGGAGGGCGTCGAGGCGCGCGGACTCCGAGATCTGAAATCGGAGTGGGCCAGGCTCGACGCGGTCTCCGAGCCGGCGGCCCTCGGCGCCGCCGTGGCCCGGCTGCACCTCGGCGGCACGCCCGCGCTCTTCGGCTTCGGCCAGGTCCAGGACGCGAAGGACGCGACCCAGGTGATCGGCCAGGTGGAGCAGGGCGGCCTTTCGCTCCCCGACCGCGACTACTACCTCAAGGACGACGCCACGACCGGAGAGATCCGCGCCCTCTACGCGAGGCACCTCCGCAAGATGCTCGCGCTCGCCGGCCTGCCCGAGGCGGAGGCGGACCGCGAGGCGTCGGCGGTGCAGCGCATCGAGACGGCGCTCGCCGAAGCGCACTGGACCCAGGTCGAGCTGCGGGACCCCCAGCGCACCTACAACCGGGTGGACGTCGCCGGGCTGGAGAAGCTCGCGCCCCGCTTCCCCTGGAGAAGGTTCCTCGCGGAGCTGGGCATCCCCGGCGTCACGGCCATCACCGTCACCACGCCGAGGTTCGTGGAGCAGGTGGGCCGGCTCCTGGGAACGGTGCGCCCAGAGGACTGGCGCGCCTACCTTCGCTGGCACCTCCTCGAGGCGATGGCGGGCCGCCGGGCGCTCCCGAGGGCCTTCGTGGCGGAGAGGTTCGCCTTCTCGAGCGCCGCCTTCACCGGGCAGAAGGAGATGGTGGCGCGCTGGAAGAAGTGCGCCGGGGCGGTGGACGATGCCCTCGGCGACGCGCTCGGGCGGGTCTACGTGGACCGCTTCTTCGGCGCCGGCGCCAGGGAGCGCACGGCCGGGCTCGTCGGCGAGATCGAGAAGGCCATGGCCACGAATCTGCGCGCGGTCCCGTGGATGGACGCGGCGACTCGCCGGAAGGCCGAGGAGAAGCTCGCGAGGATCGCGAACAAGGTGGGGTACCCCGAGCGGTGGAGGAGCTACGAGGGGCTCGAGCCCGCGCGCGACTCCTGGTTCCGGTCGATCCTCGCCGCCGAGGCGTTCGAGACGAGGCGGCAGCTCGCCAAGATCGGAAGGCCCGTGGACCGCCAGGAGTGGCTCATGACCCCGCCCTCGGTGAACGCCTACTACGAGCCGGCCATGAACGAGATGGTGTTCCCGGCCGGTATCCTCCAGCCGCCCTTCTTCAACCGCAATGCGCCGGACGCGGTCAACTACGGCGCCATCGGCATGGTGGTCGGGCACGAGCTGACCCATGGATTCGACGACCAGGGACGGCAATACGACGGCTCCGGCAACCTCCGGGACTGGTGGTCGCCGGCGGTGGCGGAGGAGTTCAAGCGGCGGGCAGCGTGCCTGGTGAAGCAGTACGGTGAGTACGAGGCGGTGCCGGGCGTGAAGCTCGACGGCGAGCTCACGCTCGGGGAGAACATCGCCGACCTCGGCGGGGCGAGGCTCGCCTTCGCCGCCCACCGCGCCGCCTCGGAGAGGGCGCCCGGTCTCGACCTCGCCGGCTTCACTCCCGACCAGCAGTTCTTCGTCGGGCTCGCCCAGGCCTGGTGTACCCAGACCCGGGAGCCATTCGCACGGATGCTCGCTGGGATGGACCCTCACTCGCCGGCGCGCCACCGCGTCAACGGCTCACTCGCGAACGTCCCCGAGTTCGCGGCCGCCTTCCGGTGCGAGGCCCCGAGCCCGATGGTCCGGCCCCCCGAGAAGCGCTGCGAGGTCTGGTAGCCGTGGCCTGTGCCCGCCACGTCGCGATGGCCGCGCTCCTCGCGCTGGCGTGCCGCCGGGAGCCGCAGGCTACCGAGGCTCCGCACGGCCCCGGGGAGTGGGCGCGCCCGGTAACGGTCGAGAGCGCGCCACCCGGCGCAAAGGTGGTGGCGGACGGCGTCGCCCGAGGCTCGACCCCCTGCACCTTCCGCCTCGACCCGGGGCGCCACCGGCTCACGCTGCGCATGCCGCAGTACCTCCCCTACGAGACCGACGTCCTGGTGGGCTTCGAGGGCGAGGTCCGGGTGAGCGCCACGCTGATCGCGTCCCACTAGGAGCCCCCACGAACGCGGGACAACGCGAGGCGCCGGGAGGGCATATGAGGTTGGGCCAGGAGACGGCAGGCATGGATCCCGGCGCGTTCATCGAGGACCTGGACCGGGAGCTCTCCCGGGCGCTGGCCCGCATCGGCAAGGCGGCGAAGGCCCCGCCCGCGGCCGGCCTGTCTGTCGCCGACCTGCTCGCCGTCGCGCTCCGCAACGAGATGGAGGCGGCGGAGGAGGCGGCCATCTGGATGGCCGGAGAGCCGGATCTGGAGCTGAAGCTCGGCCTCGCCCGGCAGTGCGGCGACGAGGCGAAGCACTTCCGGCTCATCGCCGACCGGCTCCGGCAGCTCGGAGAGGACCCGTTCCGGGCCGGCCCTCTCGCCCGCGGCCCGAGCCCGATGTTCCGGTACCTCAAGACGCTCGCCACGCCCGCCGAGCGCCTCGCCGCCGGCGCCTTCGCGCGCGAGGGGCTGGCGGTGGTGCGCAACGGCGTGTTCGCCGATTACTGCGAGTCGAAGGGAGATCTGGAGACGGCGCGGCTCTACCGCGACGTGATCGGCCCCGACGAGGCCTTCCACCACGAGCTGGGCCGGCGGCTCCTGCCGCGCTACGCGGTGACGGCCGAGGACCAGGCGCGGGCGCGCCGCGCGGCGGCCCGCACGCTGCAGCTCGCCGAGGAGATCCAGGAGATCGCCCGGCTGAAGCAGGGCATCTCCAGCGCGCCGGGCTGCTGACCGCCCGCGCGCCGTCCCGCGGGTGCTCCTCCGGATCGCGCCCGGCCGCTCAGGCGCGCGCGGCGGCCGCGACGACCCCCGGGAGGTGGAGCAGGTTGCCGCTCTCCTCCAGCCGGACGAGCCGGCGGCCGAGGGACCCGGCGGTGCGGTGGCTCGAGAAGTACGGGAGCTTGATGGGCGAGATCACCGGGTGGCGCAGCACCACCTTGTCCACGTGCTCCAGCATGAGGGTGTTGTGGACCCAGCCGCGCCCGCTCTGGATGTCGTGGAGCGGCGAGCCGGGCGCGGCGCCCCACGGCGTCGTCCCCAGGGCGAACGAGAGGCCCGGCCAGACGTTGACGCAGACCGTACCGTAGCGCAGCTCTCCGATGGCCCGCTCCACCGCCGCGCCCGTCGTCGGGTCGGCGAGCGTCGATGGGTGGACCACCAGCACCGCCGAGAGCGTGCCCCACAGCCGCTCGTTGCAGAACGCAACCGCCTTCTCGAGGAACTCGACCGGATCGTCGCTGCCGATGGGGGCCTCGGAGAGGATCGAGCAGAAGGGCTCGGTCCGGAATGCCTTCTCGGCGCGGTCCTCCACGTCGAGGTCGGGAAGGATGGTCCACGGCAGGGCGCCCTCGCCTCCGCCGACGCGCCGGAGGCCGGCACGCCCGTCGGTGAGCGACTGGAACCGGGCCTCGGCCCCCGGGTACCAGGCCTTGCGGGCCGGGACCATCCCCATGAAGCGCTCCACCTCGTCCACGAACTCGCGGCTCCGCGCCCAGCCCTTGGGGGTGAGCAGCATCTTGGCGGCGATGCAGTTGAAGGAGGCGTTGTTGGTCACCATGCCGGCGACGTTGTCCGCCTGGAAGGCGAGCTGCCGGCGCGTATACGGGCCGGGGACGAGGAGCACCGGGGTGACGTTGCCGAGCTCGCTCGTGATTCCCCTCTGGAGGAGCGGCTGGCCGCGCGCCACGCGCTCGGCTCGCTCCGGGCCGGGCGGGCCCCAGACCATGAGGTCGTGGGTCTTGTCGGAGCCGGTGACGTGGACCTCGTCCACGCCCGGGTGGCGGGCCAGGTAGGCGCCCTCGTCGGCGCCGCCGTACACCACCTGGAGGAAGCCCCGGGAGATGGCCTCGGCGAAGGCCTCCTCGATGAAGGGCCCGACGTAGGCGTTCACCGGGTTGGTCTTGAGGAGGCACACGGTTCCCTCCCCGAAGAGCTTGGTGACGACGTCGGTGGACGGGATGGAGTTCACGTTGCCGGCGCCGAGGACGAGGCACACCCGCGGCCGCGGATCGGCGTCCTTGTAGAAGCGGGCGCGCGAGGCATGCAGCTCCTCCTCGCCGACGCCGGCCTCGAAGTGGACGTCGCCCCGCGCCCCCATGAAGAGGAGCGCGTCGAGGCGGTCCGCCGGG
>Ga0209798_10001529_pt1 | contig 13909 bp, 13 predicted proteins | sample DOMMetBare3Fresh_FD_187475 | JGI IMG/M metagenome (GOLD analysis project Ga0209798, IMG submission 187475) | Wetland sediment microbial communities from St. Louis River estuary, USA, under dissolved organic matter induced mercury methylation -... | ecosystem: Environmental > Aquatic >...
GGTCCGGAGGTCATCGCCATCGCCGGGCCCTGCTCGGTCGAGAGCGCCGAGCAGGTGGGGATCGTGGCGAAGGCGGTTGCCGCCTCGGGCGCCCGCATCCTCCGCGGCGGCGCCTTCAAGCCCCGCACCTCGCCCTACTCGTTCCAGGGCTTCGGGGAGGAGGCGCTCAAGTGGATGCGGGCGGCGGCCGACGCCAACCGCATGGCCGTGGTCAGCGAGGTCATGGACCCGCGGCAGATCGAGATGATGATGCGCTACGTCGACTGCCTGCAGGTCGGCGCGCGCAACATGCAGAACTTCGACCTCCTGAAGGAGCTCGGTCGCGTGCGCCGGCCCGTCCTCCTGAAGCGGGGCCTCTCCGCGACCATCGAGGAGTGGCTCCTCTCCGCCGAGTACGTCCTGGCCGGCGGGAACGGCCAGGTCATCCTCTGCGAGCGCGGGATCCGGACCTTCGAGAGCTACACCCGCAACACCCTCGACATCTCCGCGATCCCCGTGGTGAAGAAGCGCAGCCACCTGCCGATCGTGGTGGACCCGAGCCACGGCACCGGGCGGCGCGAGAAGGTCATCCCCATGGCCCGCGCAGCGGTGGCGGCGGGAGCGGACGGCCTCATCATCGAGGTCCACAACAACCCGGAGAAGGCGCTCTCCGACGGCCCGCAGAGCCTCTACCCCGACCAGTTCGACCGTCTGATGGGCGAGCTGCGGATCATCGCGCCCGTGCTGGGCCGGACGGTGCCGCTGGCTCGTGGGTGAGTGGCGCCTCAGCCCCGCGCGGGGAGGAGCGGCACGATTCGCGAGGCGCGCAGCTTCGGGTCGCGCGTGACCCCGGTCGAGAGGATGTCTGCGCGTACGTAATACGAGGCCGGTCCACTCGTCAACAACTCTCCTCGGGGCGGCTCATTCCGGGGCGCTCACTGACCCCGGCGGGGTCTGGACTGGCTCGCTGGGCCTTCACGGGAGAATGCCTGTGGCCTCGATCCGGCTCGAGGCGAGGCTTCTCGTGGATCATGCGACCGACGGTTCGAAAGGAGACGGACCAGCCGTTGCGGAGGAGGTTCCGGGCGATCTTGCGTTGTCCGCCGAAACCGGCGGCCTTCATCTGTCGGACGAGGTCTCCGACGGCGGTGGCGAAGAACTCCGAGCGCCTCGCGGAGAAGCGAGGCGTGGAGGATCTGCTCCTGGATCTGGGCGAAGCGATCGCGAGCGGGGTCCCGGCCATCTCCACTCCCGGACGAGAGGGGGCTAGAATGTGGGTAGCCATGGCCACGGCACCCAAGCTCGCCTTCGAGTACATCGTGAAGGCGCCGGACTACTGCAGCGGCAAGGCCGCGATCGGGGCGACGCGCGTCCGCGTCAACAACGTCGTCTACCTCCACAAACAGGGGCGAACGGCCGATGAGATCCGGGTCGAGTACCCGGACCTCACGCACGCCCAGATCTATGCGGCGCTGGCCTACTACCACGACCACAAGAACGAGATCGAGGCTGAGCTCGCCGAGGACGAGGGTGCGGACGAGCGGTACGAACAGCGCAAGGCCAAGGCCCTCGCGGAACGCCACGGCCGATAGTGGCAGGCAGATTCCCGCTGTACACGGACGCCGATGTCCGTGGCCCCCTCATCAAGGCACTCAAGAGCGCCGGCTGGGACATCGCCCGTGCGATCGATGAGATGGTCGAAGGAACCAGCGACCCACCGCACTTCGAGCGCGCGGTGAAGCTCGGCCGAGTCCTGGTCACGAATGACGCGGGCCAGGAGGCGCGGGCGCAGCAATGGTACGAGGCGAAGCGCAACTTCCCTGGTCTCATCGTGTGGCGGCAGGCGGTCTATGACCAGATGACCTTCGGACAACTCGTCGACGCCTTCGAGGAGCTGGCGGGGCAAGACGACCCCTTCACGCCCTACCCGATCATCCGCATCTGGCCCAAGCGCTGAAAGCGCTTAGGTAGTGCGTAGGTAATACGAGGCCGGTCCTAGAGTCCCTCCACCGGCCGCCGCGCCGTCGGCCGGCACTGTAGCCGTCAATCCCTGCTCTCGCAAGCGTTTTCGATGGAAGGACATCGGGGCTTCCCGAGGGGCCTCCTCCGGGGATTGGTGCCGGCGCCAATTGCCCGGTATTTCGGCGAAAGGTGGACGGGGCCACTTCGCTGGCGGCGCACGGCGAGGGCGTCGCGGGCGTCGACGGCCCAACGAATGTGCTTCAAGGGTGCGCTCGGCCTCAGAGCTGCGAGTAGTCGAAGACGCTCACGCCGTAGTACCGGCCGGCCGCCCACAGGGCCACGAGCAGCAGCAGCCACGCGAGGGCCAGCCAGAAGAGGACGCGAATGGCCGCGCGCGCCCGGCCGGCCGGCCGGTCGCCGAACCCGTGGGTGAACAGGAAGAAGGCCAGCAGCGCGCTCGCGGCGTAGAGGGGCTTGATCCACCAGCGGAGGAGCGACACGATGGCAGGAACGAGTGGCCGAGCGTCGTATGCCCAGAGTGGCGCCCTCGCGGCGCGAGTGGACGCCGAAGTCGAACATGTTCCACACGAAGCCGCCCCACACGACGGGGCGCGCCGCGATCGCAGCCCAGTTGCCCTCGTGGACGAGCGACGCCACCAGCCGCCTCTCCCCGCAGTCCTCGCACTTCAGGCGCGCAAAGCCTCGGCAGAGCAGCCCGCAACCGAGGTAGGCCTCCAGCTCCTTGCGCGCATGCTTGGGGATGCGCACCGCGATCGCTCCATCCCCGATCGCCCCGTGCAGCGTCTCGAGGTTGTCGCGCACGACCTCGTACAACGCCGTTGTTCGGGGGCAAGTACGAGGTCACGGCGCTCAGCGTCCACGCCTACGCCTACCTTCACGAACAGTACCTGCTGCTCGACTCCGGCGCCTCCTTCGGCGACGGCTACGGGCCGACCCTGGTCGTCCCCAAGGGCTCCAGGATCCGCAGGGCCGAGGACCTCGCCGGCAAGCGCATCGCCGTCCCCGGCAAGTGGACCAGCGCCGCGCTGGCGCTCTCCCTGCGCGTCCCGGATCACGTGCCGGTCCTCATGGACTTCAAGGCGGTGGGGGAGGCGGCGAAGCGAGGCGACGTGGCCGCCGGGCTCGTCATCCACGAGGGCCAGCTCACCGCCGCCGAGGAGGGGCTCGAGGTCGTCGAGGATCTCGGCAAGTCCTGGAAGGACCGGACCGGCCTGCCGCTCCCGCTCGGCATGAACGGCGTCAAGAGGGCGCTGCCCGAGCCGGTGCGCCGGACGCTCGCTCGCGTCCTCCGCGAGAGCATCGTCTACGGGCTCGACCACCGCGAGAAGGCGCTCGACCACGCCATGACCTACGCGCGCGGCCTCGACCGGAAGCGCGCCGACACCTTCGTCGGCATGTACGTGAACGAGTGGACCCGCGAGCTCGGGCCGAAGGGGCGCCGGGCCGTGGAGCTCTTCCTCTCCGAGTCGGCCGACCGCGGGCTCATCCCGCGGGTGAAGCCGGAATACCAGGAGCGGTAGGGGCGCTCCCCGGTCGGCCCGGGTTATCCTGGCGGCATGATCGACGCGACGCCGCGCGAGCTGCCCCAGGACACGCAGCCGGGTGGGCGAACCGGGTTCCCGCTGCTGGGCTGGAAGGCCATCCTCTTCGGCCTGCCGTTCGCGGGAATGGGGGCGTTCGTAGCCGTCGTCATCGCCCCGATGCCGCGCCCCGGCTGGGAGGCTCCGCTCGACGTGGTCCAGGCCATCGGCGCCTTCTTCTTCGCCGTGGGAGCGTGGCTCGTCCTCGCCGGGGTGCGATACCACTGGCGCGAGTGGCGGCGGGCGGAGCGCCTGGGGCGAAACCGGTCCGAGCCCTGGCGCGCCGACCGCGCCTGGGACCCGCGGGGCATCGCCGGCGACCCAGGCGGGAGGGCCCGGAGCGCATTCCTCGGGAGCGCGGGGATGGCCGCCTTCCTCGCCCTGTTCACCTACATCGCTTTCGTGAATCTCGACCCGCGGCGGGACGGAAACGGCGTCTGGTTCATGCGGTCCGTCGTCGCGGTCTTCGACCTCGGCGTCGCCGCGTCCTTCGGATACTCCGCCTACCTGCTCGTGCGCCGCCTCGAGTACGGACGAACCTTCCTCCACTTCGGCAGGTTCCCCTTCCTCCTCGGCGAGACCGCCGACCTCCGGCTCTCCCCGCCGCGCCACGCGCGCCGCCTCGCCGAGCTCGAGGTGACGCTCCGCTGCGTCGAGGAGCGGCTCCAGAAGGTCCGGCATCCCGGCGAGACGACCCTGTACGTCGCCCGCTGGCAGATGTGGGCCGACGCGCGGAGGGTCGATGCGGCAGGGCTCGCCGGCAGGGGGCTCCAGCTCTCCTTCGTCCTGCCGCGGGATCCCGGGCTCGGCACCGACCTCTCGGCGACGCCGCCGCGCTACTGGGAGCTGTCGGTGAAGGGCGAGGTGCCGGGCGTGGACTTCGCCTCCACCTTCCTCGTGCCGGTGTACGCGCACCCGGGGTCGGTGCAGCTCTCCGCGTGAGTCCGGCCGGGGGCGCTGCGGCGCGGGCGCGGCGCGGTTAGTCGTTCCGCATGCCCGATCCCGACCTCGTCGTCTGCGGCATCGCCGGGAGCCTGCGCTCCGGCTCCTTCAACAAGTCGCTCCTGCGCGCCGCGCGGGAGCTCGCCCCCGAGGGGATGGAGATTCGCCCCTTCGAGCGGCTCGGCGAGATCCCGCTCTACGACGCGGATCTGGAGGCGAAGGGGGAGCCCGAGCCGGTGGCGGCCCTGAAGCGGGCCATCGCCGGGGCGGACGCGCTGCTCGTCGCCACGCCCGAGTACAACTACGGGGTGCCCGGCGTCCTCAAGAACGCCGTCGACTGGGCCTCCCGGCCGGCGGGCAAGTCGGTGCTGGACCGGAAACCGGCAGCCATCATGGGGGCGAGTCCCGGCGCCCTGGGCACGGTCCGCGCGCAGCTCTCCCTCCGGCAGGCCTTCCAGCACAACGAGACCTACGTGCTCCTGCGCCCCGAGCTGCTGGTCGCGCGAGCCCACGAGAAGTTCGACGCCGCGGGCAGGCTCGCCGACGAGCCGACGCGCAAGGCTCTCCGCGCGCTCCTCGAGGCCCTCGCCACGTGGGCGAGGCGATTCCAATGAGGCCGCCCGCCGCGGCGAGAGATGGGGGCTCCCAGCAGGCATCCTGCGCGGGTCGGAGCGCTAGAATGCCCGCTCGGTGAGCATCACCGCCGCGTCGGCCAGGGCGCGCCGGTGGGGGCCGTCCGGCACCTTCTCCAGCGCCGCCATGGCGGCCTTCGTGTGCTCGCGGGCGAGGGCCCGCGCCGCCTCGACGCCGCCGGAGCGCTTCACCGCCTCGATGACCTCGGCAGCCGCCTGCTCGGGCGGCTCGCGACCGTCGGCGATGGGCGCGAGCAGCGCCTTGAGCCGCGGCTCCGCGGCCAGGGCGCGGATGAGGGGGAGGGTGGCCTTGCCCTCGACGAGGTCGGCGCCGAGGCGCTTGCCGAGCTTCTCCGGGTCGGCGGCGTAGTCGAGGGCGTCGTCCACGAGCTGGAACGCCGTGCCGATGCCCTCGCCGAAGGCGCCGAGCGCCCCGGCCAGCTCGGGGCGAGCGCCCGCCGCCCAGCCGCCGGCGGAGGACGCCCAGCCGAAGAGCGAGGCGGTCTTCCCGTCCACGACGGCGAAGTAGTCCTTCTCGGTCGCCTGGAAGCCGCCGCGGAGCGACAGCTGCAGCACCTCGCCCTCGACGAGCCGCCGCATGGTGGCGAGCAGGGGCGGCAGCGCGGCGCGGCCGGCGGGCTGGGCGGCCACGATCTCGAGCGCGCGCGCCAGGAGCCAGTCGCCGGAGAGCACCGAGACGGCGTTGCCCCAGAGGATGCGCGAGGCGGGCCGGCCGCGGCGCACCGGGCCGTCGTCGATGACGTCGTCGTGGAGCAGCGTCGCCGAGTGGGTCAGCTCCGCCGCCGCCGCGAAGGGCACGGCCGCGGCCATGTCTCCCCCGCAGGCGCCGCAGGCCAGCAGCGTCACGGTGGGCCGGATGCGCTTGCCGCCAGAGCCGACGAGGTGGCGGGCCGCGTCGCGGAGCCGCTCCTCGGCGTCCTCGGTGGCGCGGACGAGCTCCCGCTCCAGGGCGCCCAGCTCCTCGGCGAGGCGCGGCACCCGGGCGAGCGCCGCCTGGGCGCGCTCGGGGCGGACGCCCCGCTCCGCCGTGGTGGAGAGCTGCTCGAGGATCGCCTGGTCGTTCGCCATGCTCGCTGCGCCCCGAGCCTTCAAGGAAAGGTGAAGAGGCGAGGCACGCATATAGCTCGCCCGGGTCCGCGGGGTCAACGACGCGCCGGCCACGCTTTCTCCCCGCGCCGCGACGGACTAGGCTCTCGTGCGTGCCGGTGGTGAAGCTCGTCCTCGAGTACGACGGGACCCGCTACGTGGGCTGGCAGGTCCAGCCCAACGGCCCGTCCGTCCAGGCCGAGGTCGAGCGGGCGCTCGAGACCCTGCACGAGGCGCCGCGGCGGGTGACGGCCGCGGGGAGGACCGACGCCGGCGTCCACGCGCTCGGGCAGGTGGTCTCCTTCCCGGAGGAGCGGCCGCTCCCGCTCGTCGCCTACGTGAAGGGGATGAACGCGGTCCTCCCGGCGGACGTGGCCGTGCGCTCGGCCAGCCTCGAGCCGGAAGGGTTCGACGCGCGGCGCAGCGCCCGCGGCAAGCGCTACCGATACCGCATCCAGAACGTCGAGACCCGCGCCCCGCTCTCGCGCCTCGTGGCCTGGCAGGTGTTCCGGCCGCTCGACGTCGCCGCCATGCGCCAGGCGGTGCGGCCGCTCGTCGGCCGCCACGACTTCGCCGCCTTCCAGGCGGCCGGCTGCGAGTCGCACCACGCGGTGCGCGACCTCCGCCGCCTCGAGGTGCTGGGCGAGCCGCGCGGCGAGATCGCCATCGTGGCCGAGGCCACCGCCTTCGTGAGGCACATGGTCCGCAACATCGTGGGGACGCTCGTCGATTGCGGGCTCGGAGGCCGCGACCCGGCGAGCATCGCCGCGTTGCTCGAGGGCCTGGACCGGACGAGGGCCGGGGCGACGGCGCCGGCCCACGGCCTCTGCCTGGAGGAGGTCTTCTACTGATCCCCCGGCCGCCGGGGGCGGGTCAGTGGAGGGTCTGCTCGGCCTCGGGCGGCCGGGCGGTCGCCTTGAGTTCCAGCGCGCCGTCCTTCCCCTCGTCGACGACCACGTGGTCGCCGGCCTTGAACTCGCCGCGCAACAGCCGCGTCGCCAGCGGATCCTGCAGGAGCCGCTGGATGGCGCGCTTGAGCGGGCGCGCTCCGTACACCGGGTCGTAGCCGGCGTCGGCGATGCCCTCGCGCGCGGCCTCGGTGAGCTCGAGCGTGACGTTGCGGTCGGCGAGGAGCCGGCGCAGCTTTCCGAGCTGGATCTCCACGATGCGCGAGAGGTCCTCGCGGGAGAGCGGGCGGAAGACCACCACCTCGTCCACCCGGTTCAGGAACTCGGGCCGGAACTCGGCCCGGAGGTGCTCGAGGGCCGCGTCGCGGATCTCCTGCATCGAGACGCTGGGGCGGCTGGCCAGCCGCTGGATGTCTTCCGAGCCGAGGTTGGAGGTCATGATGACGACGGCGTTGCGGAAGTCCACCGTCCGCCCCTGCCCGTCGGTGAGCCGGCCGTCGTCGAGGATCTGGAGGAGCGCGTTGAAGACGTCGCGGTGCGCCTTCTCGATCTCGTCGAAGAGCACCACCGCGTAGGGCCGGCGCCGCACCGCCTCGGTGAGCTGCCCGCCCTCCTCGTAGCCCACGTAGCCCGGAGGCGCGCCGATGAGCCGCGCCACCGCGTGCTTCTCCATGTACTCCGACATGTCGAGCCGGACCATGGCCTGCTCGTCGTCGAACAGGAACGCTGCCAGGGCGCGGGCCGTCTCCGTCTTCCCGACGCCGGTGGGGCCGAGGAAGATGAAGGAGCCGATGGGCCGGTTCGGGTCCTGCAGGCCGGAGCGGGCACGCCGCACCGCCGCCGAGACGGCGCGCAGGGCCTCGTCCTGGCCCACGACGCGGGCGCCGAGCCGCTCCTCCATGTGCAGGAGCTTCTCCTTCTCGCCCTCCACGAGCCGGGAGACCGGGATGCCGGTCCACTTGGAGACCACCTCGGCGATCTCCTCCGGGGTCACCTCCTCCTTCAGCATGGCGCCGCCCCGCTGGGCCTCGGCCAGCTCCGCCTGCGCCTCGGCGAGCCGCTTCTGGAGCTGGGGCAGCGTGCCGAACTTGATCTCCGCGGCCTTGTTGAAGTCGGCCGCGCGCTCGGCGGCCGCCTGGGCCTCCTTCGCCCGGTCCGTCTCGGCCTTCACGGAGGCGATCTTCTGGATGAGCCCCTTCTCCCGGTCCCAGTGGCTCTTCAGGCGCGCGAACTCCTCGTTCCGGGCGGCGAGCTCCTGCTCCACCACCTCGAGGCGCTTGCGGCTTCCCTCGTCCTTTTCCTTGAGGAGCCCCTGCTTCTCGATCTCCAGCTGGCCAATGCGGCGGCGGACCTCGTCCACCTCCGCCGGCATGGAGTCGATCTCGATGCGGAGCCGGCTCGCCGCCTCGTCCATGAGGTCGATGGCCTTGTCCGGGAGGAAGCGGTCGGCGATGTACCGGTGGGAGAGGCGCGCCGCCTCCACCAGCGCCGCGTCCTGGATGCGCACCTTGTGGTGCAGCTCGTACCGGTCCTTGAGGCCGCGGAGGATGGAGACCGTGTCCGCGACCGACGGCTCGCCCACGAACACCGGCTGGAAGCGCCGCTCCAGCGCCGGGTCCTTCTCCACGTGCTTGCGGTACTCGTTCACCGTGGTGGCGCCGATGGCGTGCAGCTCGCCGCGGGCGAGCGCGGGCTTCAGCATGTTGCCCGCGTCCATGGCCCCCTCGGCGGCGCCGGCGCCGACGATGGTGTGCATCTCGTCGATGAACAGGACGATCTGGCCCTCGGAGGCGACCACCTCCTTCAGCACCCCCTTGAGCCGCTCCTCGAACTCGCCGCGGTACTTGGTGCCGGCGACGAGAGCGCCCATGTCGAGCGCCAGGATGCGCTTGCCCTTCAGGCCCTCCGGCACGTCGCCGTCCACGATGCGGCGGGCCAGCCCCTCGACGATGGCGGTCTTGCCGACCCCGGGGTCGCCGACCAGCACCGGGTTGTTCTTGGTGCGGCGCGAGAGGATCTGGACGACGCGCCGGATCTCCTCGTCGCGCCCGACCACCGGGTCGAGCTTGCCCGCCTTCGCGAGCTCGGTGAGGTCCTTGGCGTACTTCTCGAGCGCACGGTACTGGCTCTCCGCCTCGGGCGTCGCGGCCCGGGCACCTCCGCGCACCTCCTTCACCGCCTCCCGGACCCGCTCGGGCGTCGCCCCGGCGCCGCGCAACGCCTCGCCCGCGCCTCCCTTGTCCTGGGAGAGGGCGAGAAGCAGGTGCTCTGTCGAGACGTACTCGTCCTTCAGCTTCTTCGCCTCGTCCTCGGCGCGGTCGAAGAGCTTCAAGAGCCGGTTCGTGAAGTAGGGCTCGGCGCCCGAGACCCTGGGGACGGCGCGCAGCTCGTCCTCGGCGCGCGCGGCGACCCGTTCCGGGTCGGCGCCGATCTTCTCCAGCACCGGGCGCGCCACGCCCTCGTCCTGCTCGAGGAGCGCGAGGAGCAGGTGCTCGGCGTCCACCGCCTGGTGGTCGCGCCGGCGCGCCTGCGCCTGGGCGGCCTGGAGCGCCTCCTGGGCCTTGACGGTGAGCTTGTCGGTCCGCATAACGGTCAAGCTAAGGCGTCGCGAGGGCTTGGCAAGCGCCGGCCTCTCGAGGTTGCCTGCCGAGCGTCTCTTCTGGGGGTTGCGCGTGACCGATCCCGGTTCCAGACCATCGTCTGCGTGATGGCGGGCAACTCCGGACCTTTCGCGGCAGCACCGAGCCCCCTCGTCCGCGCGGTGGGCCGTGCCCTCCCCCCGAACTACGTGGACCAGGAGACGCTCATCGCCATCTTCCGGGCCTACTGGGAGAAGAAGCACTTCAACGTGGACCGGCTGGAGGACCTGCACCGCGCCGTGCAGGTGAAGGGGCGCCACCTCGCCCTCCCGGTCGATGAGTACCCGCCGCTCGACACCTTCGCGAAGTCCAACGCCGCCTGGATCCGCTGCGCCGCGGACGTCGGGGAGGCGGCCGTCCGGGACGCCCTCGCCCGGGCGGGCCTCGGCCCCCGCGACGTGGACCACCTCTTCTTCGTCACCGTCACCGGCATCTCGACGCCCTCGCTCGACGCGCGGCTCGTGAACCGGCTCGGGATGCGCTCCGACGTGAAGCGCACGCCGGTCTTCGGGCTCGGCTGCGTGGCCGGAGCGGCGGGGCTCGCCCGCGCCTCCGACGCCCTGCGCGGCTTCCCCGGGGAGGTGAGCGTGCTCCTCTCGGTGGAGCTGTGCTCGCTCACGCTGCAGCGCGAGGACCTCTCCATCCCCAACATCGTCGCCTCCGGGATCTTCGGCGACGGAGCGGCGGCGGTGGTCCTCGCCGGCGGCGGCCGCGGCGGGGAGGGGCCGCGCATCCTCGCCACCCGCTCGGTGTTCTACCCCGACAGCGAGTGGGTCATGGGCTGGGACATCGTGGATACCGGCTTCAAGGTCGTCCTCTCGGCCAAGGTGCCGGAGATCACCCGGGCGCACATCGGCAGGGACGTGGACGCCTTCCTCGCCTCGCAGGGGCTCGCCCGCCGGGACATCCGCCACTGGATCGCCCACACCGGCGGTCCCAAGGTGCTCGAGGCCTTCGAGGCGGCGCTGGAGCTCCCCGAGAAGGCCCTGGAGCGCTCCTGGCGGTCGCTCGAGGACGTGGGCAACCTCTCCAGCGCCTCGGTGCTCTTCGTCCTCGCCGACCTCCTCGAGTCCGGCGACGCCAGGGAGGGTGACCTCGGCCTGCTCATCGCCATGGGTCCGGGCTTCTGCTCGGAGCTGGTCCTCCTCCGATGGTGAGCCCGCGGGACCTCTATCTCCTCCTCCTCGCTCTCGTCGCCGCCGAGCGGGGCGTCGAGCTCGCGATCTCGACGCGCAACGCCCGCCGCGCGCTCGCCCGCGGAGCGGTGGAGTCGGGTCGCGGCCACTATCCGGCGATGGTCGCCTTCCACGCCCTCTTCCTCGCCGCCTGCGCCGCCGAGGCCCTGGCGCGCCCGATCCCGCCGGCGCCGGTGGCGCTGCTCGCCGTCCTGGGCGCGCTCCTCGCCCAGGGCCTGCGCTGGTGGGCGGTCGGGGCGCTCGGCGAGCGCTGGAGCACCCGCATCCTCGTCGTGCCCGGCGAGGCTCCGGTGACGCGCGGGCCGTACCGCTTCCTGCGCCACCCCAACTACCTCGCCGTCTCGCTGGAGATGGCCTGCCTGCCGCTCGCCTGGGGCTCCTGGCGGACCGCGCTCGCCTTCTCCATCGGAAACGCGCTGCTCCTGGCGGTGCGGATCCCCGCCGAGGAGCGGGCGCTGGGGCCGGCCTGGGCCCGGGCGCTGGGAGACCGCCCGAGGCTCGTGCCGGGAGGGCGCCGGTGACCCCGCGCGAGGCCGCCGTGGCGCGGGAGATCCGGCGCATCGCACGGGCCGAGCTTCAGCTCGACGTCGAGCCCGGAGACGACGAGGAGCTGGCGGGCGCGCTCGACTCGCTCGCCCTCCTCTCGCTCGTCGTGGCCGTGGAGGACCGGTTCCGCGTCATCCTCACCGAGGAGGATGCCGCGACCGCCCGGAACCTCGCCGGCCTCGCCCGAATCGTCGCCGCCCGCACGCGGGAGGAGGTGCCCGCGTGAAGGGCCCGCCCGCCCCGGCTTCGCCGCACCCCACCGTGAACGCGGCCCTGGGCTTGGCGGCGGGCCACGCCTCGGGCGTCACCTTCGTGGACCTGCGCGAGCGCGAGGAGCGGCTCTCCTGGGGCGAGGTCCGGCGACGCGCTCTCCTCGCGGCGGGGGCGCTCGCCGGCATCGGCGTCCGGCCCGGCGACCGGGTAGCCATCGTGCTCCGCACCGGGCCGGCCTTCCTCGACGCGTTCTTCGGCGCGATCCTCGCCGGGGCCGTCCCCGTGCCCCTGTACCCGCCGGTCCGGCTCGGACGGATGGAGGAATACCTCGCCGCCACCGCCCGGATGATGGCCGTGTCGGGCGCGCGCATCGCGATCGCGGGAGGCGCCACCCGGCGGCTCCTCGGCGAGGCGGTGGAGAGGGCCCGCCCCGAGCTGGGCTGCCACGACGCGGCGGCGCTCCTCGCGTCCGGATCCGGGGCGAGGCCCGAGCTCGCGCCGTCGCCCTCGGACCTCGCGCTCGTCCAGTTCTCCTCGGGCTCGACGGTGGACCCGAAGCCGGTGGCGCTCACCCACGCGAGCCTCATGGCCCAGGCCGGGGCGCTCCAGGCCCTGGTGCGGCCCACGGCCGCGGACTGCCTGGTGTCGTGGTTGCCGCTCTACCACGACATGGGGCTCATCGGGTGCGTGCTGGGCGCGCTCTGCTACCCCGGACCGCTGGTCCTCGTGCCGCCCGAGCACTTCCTGGCGCGCCCCGCGCTGTGGCTCAGGGCCATCGCCCGCCACCGCGGGACCATCTCGGCCGCGCCGCACTTCGCCTATGCGTACGCGGAGAGGCGCGTCCGGGACGAGGACCTGGCCGGGCTCGACCTCGCGAGCTGGCGCATCGCCATGGACGGCGCCGAACCCGTCGGCGCGGCGTCGCTGCGACGCTTCGCCGCCCGCTTCGCCCGCTTCGGCTTCGACCCGGGCGCCCTCATGCCGGTGTACGGCCTCTCCGAGGCGGCCCTCGCCGTCACGGCCGCGCCGCCGGGCCGGCCGATCCGGACCGAGCGCGTGGACGCGCGCCGGCTGGCGGACCGCGGCGAGGCGGTTCCGGGCGGCCGCGAGGTGGTCTCGGTCGGCGTGCCGGTCCCCGGCGTCGAGGTGGAGATCCGCGGCGAGGACGGGGCGCCCCTCCCCGAGCGGAGGCTCGGCCGCATCCACGTCCGCGGCCCGTCGGTGATGCAGGGCTACCTCGGCGACCGCGAGGCGACGGCGCGCGTCCTGCGGGACGGGTGGCTCGACACCGGCGACCTCGGCTTCGCCTCGGGCGGCGAGCTCTTCGTCCACGGCCGCGCCAAGGACGTGGTGATCGTGCGGGGCGCGAACCACGCCCCGGAGGAGTTCGAGGGCTGCCTGGAGGGGATCCCCGGCCTGCGCGCCGGCTGCGCCGTGGCCCTGGGCGCGACGCCGGACGGCGGCGACGGGGAGGAGCTGCTGGTCCTCGCAGAGCGGGCGCGCGAGAGCCCCACCCTCACCCCGACCCTCTCCCGTAGGGAGAGGGGGACGAAATCCGAGGGTGCCCTCGGCGACGCCGAGCTCGAGGAGGCCGTTCGCCGGGCCATCCTCGAGCGCACCGGCGTGCGCGCCCACGCCGTCCGGATCCTCGAGCCCGGGACGCTGCCGCGGACCTCGAGCGGGAAGATGCGCCGGGGCGAGGCGCTGCGCCGCTTCCTCGACGGTTCGCTCGCCCCGCCGCGCCCCGCCGGCGGCCTCTCGCTGGTGCGCGCCATGGCGCGCTCCGCGCTGGCCTACGCGCGCCTTCGCCGGAGCGCCGGGCCAGAGGACGCCTGAATGAGCCGGATCCGCGACGCGATCGTGGCCGGCGCGGGGCCCGCCGGCCTCGCAGCGGCCATCGCGGCGGCGGGGCGCGGGCTCGACGTCCTCGTGCTGGAGCGGCGGCAGGGGCCGCTCGACAAGGCCTGTGGCGAGGGGCTCCTGCCCCGGGCCGTCGAGGCGCTCGACGCGCTCGGGGCCCTCTCCCTCGTGGACCCGCCGGACCGCGCACCCTTCGGCGCCATTCGCTGGATCCAGGAGGACGGCTCGGCCGCCGAGGCCCGCCTGCCGGCGCCCGGCGGCCTGGGGGTGCGCCGCCTGGCGCTCTCGGCGGCTCTGCTGCAGCGGGCGCGCGCCCTGGGGGTC
>Ga0209798_10001530_pt1 | contig 13904 bp, 10 predicted proteins | sample DOMMetBare3Fresh_FD_187475 | JGI IMG/M metagenome (GOLD analysis project Ga0209798, IMG submission 187475) | Wetland sediment microbial communities from St. Louis River estuary, USA, under dissolved organic matter induced mercury methylation -... | ecosystem: Environmental > Aquatic >...
GGCCGCCAGCCCAACCGGCAGCAGCACGAGCGTAACGAGGGTGGAGAGCGTGAGGCCACCGATCACCGCGATCGCGAGCGGCCGCTGCAGCTCCGCCCCGGACCCTAGACCGAATGCCAGGGGCAGCAGCCCCGCCAGGGTGCAGAGGGTGGTCATCAGGATTGGCCGGAGGCGGATCCGCCCAGCCTCAGCCAGCGCGGCATCCGGCGTCATTCCCGAAGCGCGCATCCCGAGCGCCGCATCGAACAGGATAATCCCGTTCTTCACGACGAGCCCCACCAGCAGAATCAATCCCATGAAGCTCGAGACATTGAACGGAACGCCCGTGAGGGCGAGGCCGCCGAGCGCGCCGGTGAGGCCGAGTGAGGCAGCGAGGAGGATCATGATCGGGCCGCGGAAGCTGCCGAACTGCGCCACCATCACCAGCAGCACGGCGCCGGCCGCGAGGCCCAGGACGAGGAGCAACTGCCGGAAGGAGTCCCGCTGGCCCACCGACTGGCCACCATACTCGAGAGAAACGCCGGGTGGCAGCGCCACCTTGCCGAGCCGCTGGCGGATCTGGCTCATCACCTGGCCCAGGCTGGTGCGTTCCGGATCGATCGCGCCGGTAACCATGACCACCGGTCGCAGATTCTCCCGCAGCAGCTCCGAGGCGTCGCTGGTATCGCGCACGGTGCCGAGGCTTCCGAGCGGTGCCACGCCATTGGGGCCGACGATCGGCACCCGGCCGACGACTGAGGACGAGTAGCGCACACTGTCCGGCAGCCGGACCCGGATCGGCACGAGGCGGTCCGGCTCGCGTACCGCCCCGGCATCCGCGCCAAAGAGGGCGGCCCGCGCCTGTTGTGAGGCGTCGCTCGCGGTCAGCCCGAGGCGGGAGAGCCGCACCGGGTCGAGGATCACCTTCAGCTCCGGGAGCTGTCCGGCATCGCCATCGAAGAGATCCTCGAGGCCAGGAACGTCCTCGATGGCCGTCGCCACCTGCTTCGCGGCCGCGGTTGCCACGGCCCCGTCGGGGTGGAAGAGCTTGAGTTCCACCGGCTCCGGGGAGCCGGTGAGATCGCCGAGCAGGTCTTCGAGAATCTGGTGGTACTCGACCCGCACGGCGGGGACCTCGCGGTCCAGCCTGTCCCGGAGCCGGTTCATCACCGCGTAGACCGATTCCCCCCGTTTCGATCGCGGCTTCAGCAGCACCGTCATGTCCCCACGGTTTGGCGCTGTCGCGAAGAGACCGAGTTCGACGCCGGTGCGTCGGGTGAAGGCCTCGACCGCCGGATCGCTCTTGAGCACCGCCTCGATCTGGCCGATCTCCCGATCGGTCTCGGCCAGCGAGGTTCCGGTCGCCGTCCAGTAGTCGAGAATGAAGCCCCCCTCGTCCATCTGCGGGAGGAAGCCGGTGCCGATCATCCGCCAGGCGAGGAATGCCAGTACGACCATCGCGCCCACGATCCCGAGCGCGAGGATCCGGCGGCCGAGCACGCGCTCCACGAGGCGGGTGTACCAGGCCTCGATACGGACAAGGGAGATGCCGGGCTCCTTGCCGCTGTGTGGCTGCTGCCGCGCGGCAAGGATCGGAATGACCGTCACCGCGTAGACCAGCGACAGCAATACCGCGACGGCGAGCGAGAGCGAGAAGGACTTGAAGAACTGCCCGACGACTCCCTCGAGCAGCGCCAGCGGCGCGAACACCACCACGGTCGTCAGCGTCGAACTCGCCACGGGCGCCAGAATCTCATCGGTGGCGGCGAGGACGCTTTCGGTGTCCCGCACCCGCCCTGCCGCCTTGCGGGCGATGTTCTCCACGACGACCACGGCATCGTCGATCACCAGTCCGATCGCGACCGCGAGCCCGCCCAGCGACATCAGATTCAGCGAATCATGCGCCGCGGCAAGCCCCGCGAAGGTCCCGACGACGGCGAGCGGCAGGGTGATCGCGGCGGTGAGGGTGAGGTCGAGCCGGCCGAGGAAGAGAAAGAGAATGCCGATCGCGAGGAGGCTGCCGATCAGCATCGCGTCCCGGACGCTGGCAATCGAGTCGCGCACCAGCACGCCCTGGTTGTAGACCGATTCGAGCCGTACGCCGGCGGGCAGAAGCGGCCGGATCGAATCGACCGCCGCCTGCACGGCGGCCGCAACCCTGAGGATGTTGCCACGCGGCTGGCGCGACACATTGATGAGCGCGGCCGGCGCGCCATTCCCGGCAGTCAGCTGGAATCGATCTTCCGCGCCATAGTGCACCCGGCCCAGGTCGCCAACGCGGAGCAGGCCATCCCCTTCCCGCCGTATCACTGTCCGGGCCACGGCGTCGGGCGTTGCGGTCAGTGCCGAAATGATGATGCTGTACTGCAGGTAGCGGCGATCGACGCGGCCGGCCGCGGTGACGATGTTGGTCGCGGCGATCCGGTCCGCCAGGCTCTCGATCAGGTCGAGCGAGGGCCCGGTGATCAGCGAAACGATGTCGGCGGCCACCTCGGCGTAGCTGACGGTGTGCGCAAGGAGGTCACTTCGACCGGCCCGGCGCAGGTCGACCTCGAGCGTCACGTCGACGACGAAGTCCTGCCCCTCGACCTTCTCGAAGTCAAGCACCCCGTGAAAGCCACGGGCTGAGATCCCCTGCAGGACAATGTGATCCGTCACCGGGTCGCCTCCATCATCGGGATGCCTGCATCATCGGGACGCCTGCACAGCGGCGACCACCCGCAGGGCGTCGATGCTGGAGGCCACGTCGTGGACCCGAACGCCCCAGACTCCCGCGATCCCGGCAAGCACCGTGGTCGCGGCGGTCGCCACGTCTCGCTGCGAGGGGGGGCGTGGCGGGCCACCCCCGCGGACGCCAAGAGCACCCAGGAAGGACTTGCGCGAGGTGCCGACGAGCACCGGGAAGCCCAGCGCCTGCACCGCGTCCAGATGGGCGAGCAGCGACCAGTTGTGCTCGGCCAGCTTGGCGAAGCCGAACCCCGGGTCCAGGATCAGCTGGTCAGGGCGCACGCCGCGGGCGGCCAGGTCAGCCACGCGTTCGCCCAGCTCGCGGCACACCTCACCGACCACGTCGTCGTAGGACGCGCGGTCCTGCATCTGGTGGCTGTGCCCGCGCCAGTGCATGACCACGAACGGCACCCCTGTCTCGGCCACCACCCGCGCCATGTCCGGGTCGGCCAGACCGCCGCTGACGTCGTTCACGATGGCGGCACCCGCGTCGACGGCATGTGCGGCGACCGATGCCCGCATGGTGTCGACGGAGACCCTGACGCCGGCGCGGGAGAGCTCACGGATCACCGGGATGACGCGGTGAAGCTCCTCCTCCTCGATGGGCCGGTCGGCACCCGGACGGGTCGACTCGCCGCCCACATCCAGGATGTCTGCGCCCTGCTCCACCAGGTCCAGCCCGTGAGCGACCGCGGCCCCGGGGGAGAACCACCTGCCCCCGTCACTGAAGGAGTCAGGAGTGACGTTGACGACGCCCATCACCAGGGTGGTCATGACCACACCCCGCTGAGCCGGCGTAGACGCGGCCAGGTGAGGAATGCCTCGGCCTCGGCTGCGGCCACCGCGATGCGGGGAAGGTCACGGGTGGCCGGGTACACGACGAAGCGCGGCACCCAGGTCGGCTGGAACTTGGCGTTGAACCGATACAGGCTCTCGATCTGAAACCTGCGGGAGGCAGTCAGGAGCACGGTGCGCCATGCTCGCAGAACCGGTCCGGCGCCCAGGCGCTCTCCGCGTTCGATCGTCGACCGGAAGACCGCGAAGTTGAGCGAGACGCGCCTGACGCCCAGCAGCGGGCACGCTCTCAGCGCGTCCACGATGAGCAGCTCGTTGACGCCGGCATCCGCGGTCCGGTCGCGGCGCATGAGATCCAGGGACATCCCGTCCGGACCCCAGGGCACGAACTGGAGGAACGCCCTCATGACGCCGTCCTGGCGGGCCACCACGAAGACGCAGTCGGGGTCGACGGGGTCCACCAGCCGGCCCAGAGCCATCGTGAAACCCCTCTCGGTCTCGGTGCCCCGCCAGGCGTCAGCGTCGACCAGGGCGCGGCGCCGCTCCCCCTCGGACACGCTGCCGGCCCGGAGCACCTCGGTGGTGTACCCGGCCCGCTCGATCCGTCTGACCATCTGCCGGACGTTTCGCATCGGTCGACCCTCGAGGGAGAACGTCGCCACGTCCACCACGGCCTCGTCACCGAGCTCGAGGGCGCTGAACCCGGTCTGTCGACACCAGATCGTGCCGGCCCGCTCCGAGCAGCCGATCACCGCGGGTGTCCAGGCGTGCTCCTTGGCCTCGGCCAGGAAGCTGGTGATCGCCCCCGGCCAGGCTTCGGGGTCCCCGAGGGGGTCGCCACTGGCCAGCATCACACCGGAGACCACCCGGTAGGCGATCGCGGCCTTGCCCGACTCGGACCAGACCACGCTCTTGTCCCGACGCAGGTTGAAGTACCCGAGCGAGTCCGGACTGCGCTGGAGCAGGGCGCGCATGGCCCTGTCGTCTGCGTCGGTCAGCTCCGAGAGCGGGTTGGGGGGACGCAGTGCGAGGTAGACGGTCGTCAGGGCGGTCATCAGCCCCAGAGCGAGCAGCACGGACCCCACGAACTCGGTCGCCCGCTCATCGCGGAAGGCCAGGGGGCCCTCCAGTCCCACCAGTCCGGCGAGAACCTCCTGGAGAGCATCCGACGGCCCTGGTGGCCCCCCCAGCACGTGCTGACGCAGCAGGGTCACCATCAGCACGCCGACAACGACGCTGGCCACAGCGAGGGTGAGGAACGCCCGCACGGCCCGCCAGCGGGTCACCGGGTCGCCCAGGGCCCGGAACTCCGTCCGGTAGGCGACCAGCGCGATCAGCATCGCCAGCGACATGGCGAGCGCGACGAGGTCGAACTTGACGGCGTGAAGGGCGACGCTGAATGCCAGCAGCGTCACGGCGGCCCGCCAGGCCCGTCGTTTGCCTCGGCGCAGCGCATGTGCCAGCAGAAGCAGGAGTATGCCGGACACGACAGTCCCGGCCGAGGCTGCCGCGATGGCACCGGGCAGGAGATCGGTCAGCGGATGCAGCCGGTGGCGCCAGCCGGGCGCCATACCGGTGGCGATGTCGCCGAAACCGACGAGGTAGGTGAGCGTGCCCATCACGGCGGGGGCCCGCGAGCGACGCCTGACGAACCCTGCCCGCAGCAAGGAACCCCTGCGTGAGGAGTCCCCCGGGGTTGAGACCCCCGGCGACTCGTGCACGGGAGCGCGTTCGCTCACCGGGTACCGCCGAGCACCAGTCCCATCGCCTCGGCGCGGGTCGCAGGGTCACGCAGCTGGCCTCGCACCGCTGAGGTAATGGTCCGTGAACCTGGCCGACGAACCCCACGCATGGACATGCACAGGTGCTCGCACTCGATGACCACGAGGACTCCCAGGGGTTTGAGATGCTCGGTGAGCGCATCGGCGATCTGCGAGGTCAGCCGCTCCTGGACCTGGGGCCGCCGCGCGTAGACGTCCACCAGGCGCGCCAGCTTGGACAGCCCGGTCACCCTCCCGTCAACGCCCGGGATGTAGCCGACGTGCGCTATCCCGTGGAACGGCACGAGATGGTGCTCGCAGGTGCTGTAGACCTCGATGTCACGCACCAGGATGAGCTCGTTGTGCCCGATCTCGAAGGTCGTCGTGAGCACGTCCTGCGGCCTTTGCCCCATGCCCGCGAAGATCTCCTTGTAGGACCTCGCCACCCGCGCCGGAGTCGCCTTGAGGCCGTCCCGGTCAGGGTCCTCACCGATCGCGCAGAGGAGCTCACGAACGGCGCGCTCGACCCGCTCCAGGTCAATCGGAGCTGGGGTCGACACTATTGCCCTCGGGGAGCTCTATCACAGCTGTCGGCGGCTGGCCGCCGGGCGGTGAGTCCTGAGGCGGCTGCCCATCGGGGTGAGGCTGCCCATCGGGATGAGGTGGCCCATCGGACATGGCTGCGTGCTCCGCCGGCGTCATCACGGGCGGCAGGTCGCTGACGTGGCGACGCTCGCTCGAGAGCCATACCGGGCGTTGGGGGCGCTTGACCACGTCCGCGAAGATCTCGGTCAGCTGGCCCTTGGCCAGGGTCTCCTTCTCCAGCAGCTCGAGCACCAGGGTGTCGAGCACGTCGCGGTTGTCGTTCAGCGCATGCCAGGCCTCGTCGTGGGCAGCCTCGATCAGGCGGCGGATCTCCTCGTCGACGACGGCGGCCACCGACTCGGAGTAGTCCCGCTGATGGCCCATGTCGCGACCGAGGAAGACCTCGCCACTCGCGTCCTGGCCGAGCTTGATGGCACCGATGCGCTCACTCATGCCGAACTGCGTCACCATCCGCCTGGCCAGCGTGGTGGCCTTCTCGATGTCGTTGCCGGCGCCGGTGGTCGGGTCATGGAAGATCATCTCCTCCGCGACCCGCCCGCCGAGGGCGAAGGCCAGCTGGTCGAGCATCTCGTTGCGGGTCGTGGAGTACTTGTCGTCCAGCGGCATCACCATGGTGTAGCCCAGCGACCGGCCCCGGGGCAGGATCGTGATCTTGGTGACCGGATCGGTGTTGAGCATCGCCGAGGCGACCAGCGCGTGACCACCCTCGTGGTAGGCGGTGATCTTCTTCTCCTTGGCGCTCATGATCCGGGTGCGCTTCTGCGGACCGGCGACCACGCGGTCGATGGCCTCGTCCAGGGACAGGTCATCGATCAGCTTGGCATTGCCACGCGCCGTCAGCAGCGCTGCCTCGTTGAGCACGTTGGCCAGGTCTGCGCCGGTGAAGCCCGGCGTGCGGCGGGCCACCGCGAGAAGGTCCACACCGGTGGCCAGCGGCTTGCCCTTGCCATGCACCTGCAGGATGTTGTGGCGGCCGATCATGTCAGGGGCGTCGACCGCGATCTGTCGGTCGAAGCGCCCCGGCCGAAGCAGCGCGGGGTCGAGGATGTCAGGGCGGTTGGTCGCCGCGATCAGGATGACGTTCGTCTTGACGTCGAAGCCGTCCATCTCGACGAGGAGCTGGTTGAGCGTCTGCTCCCGCTCGTCGTGGCCGCCGCCGAGCCCGGCACCACGGTGGCGTCCGACGGCGTCGATCTCGTCGACGAACACGATCGCCGGGGCGTTGGCCTTGGCCTGCTCGAACAGGTCCCGCACCCGCGAGGCGCCGACACCGACGAACATCTCGACGAAGTCCGACCCGGAGATGGAGTAGAACGGCACGCCGGCCTCGCCCGCGACGGCGCGGGCAAGCAGGGTCTTGCCGGTGCCGGGCGGCCCATAGAGCAGGACGCCCTTGGGGATCTTGGCGCCGACCGCGAGGAACTTGGCCGGCTCCGCGAGGAACTCCTTGATCTCGAGCAGCTCCTCGACGGCCTCATCCACCCCGGCCACGTCGGCGAAGGTGACCTTGGGGGTGTCCTTGTTGGCCAGCTTGGCCTTGCTCTTGCCGAACTGCATGACCTTGGAGCCGCCGCCCTGCATCCGGCTCATCAGGAACCAGAACAGGCCGAGAATGATGACCAGGGGGATGATCGTGGCCAGCAGGCCGTAGAACCAGTTCTGCTGGGGCGGCTCGTCGGTGTAGCCCTTGGGCGGCTGGTGAGTCGTGAGGGCCTGAACCAGGATCTCGCCCCGCTGGGGGACGTAGTAGGCCGACACCTTGTTGGCAGCCTTGACCTTGTCCCCGTCGGAGTAGGTCTTGCCCGGCTTGAGGGTGAGGTCGAGCTGGTCGTCGCCGGCGAACTTGGCCGACTCCACTGATCCATCGTTGATCAGCTTCTGGGCGGCCGAGGTATCGATCCGGACGAAGGCGCTCGACGTGGAGAGGGAGAGCCACAGCAGGCCGATGCTGAAGATGAGCACCACCCAGACGATCGGGGTGCGAAGGATGCGCTTGAAGTCCATGTATTTCTGCGGGGCTTGGCGCCCCGTCCTTCCTGCTCGTTCGGCGCTGGTCAGTTCAGCCCTGGTCAGTTCGGTGATTCCAGCTCAGTAGTTCCAGCTCAGTAGTGCCAACCGCGGTACTCAGCGGGCGCGATGACAGACATAACGACCATACCCCGCACAGGGGCGCTCGACTTTCTCTTCTGGTCAACGAGTGAGCTGGCCAGGTAATGAGTGACACGTGCCAAACGCCCGGGAGATCGGCGAGGTTCCAGCCTCAGGCGTAGACGTGTGGGGCGAGTGTGCCGACGTCACGCAGGTTCCGGTACTTCTCGTCATAGTCGAGGCCGTAGCCGACGACGAACTCGTTGGGGATGTCGAAGCCCACATACCTGACGTCGACCTCGACCTTGGCGGCCTCTGGCTTGCGCAGCAGCGTGACGATCTCGACCGACTCAGCCGAGCGGGACTCCAGGTTGGACCGGATCCAGCTGAGGGTCAGCCCCGAGTCGACGATGTCCTCGACGATCAGCACGTGCTTGCCGGTGATATCGGTGTCGAGGTCCTTGAGGATCCGGACGACCCCCGAGCTCTTGGTGCCCGAGCCATAGGACGAGATCGCCATCCAGTCCATCGGAGCGGTGCCGGGCAGGGCCCGCATGAGGTCGGACATCACCATCACCGCGCCCTTGAGCACGCCGACCAGCAACAGGTCCTTCCCCTCGTAGTCATGCCAGATCTCGACGGCGAGCTCGGCGATCCGTACGCGGATCTCCTCTTCGGTGACGAGCACGCGTTCCAGGTCGGCTCCCATATGGGCGGCGTCCACAGCAACTCCTTGAGATATCGGTCGAGATGACCAGCCTGTCGGTGATCAGGCGGTATGAGGGATCAGGCGGTTTCGGTGGTCAGCAGGCACAGTGGGCTGTCAGAGAGTCAACGGCGAGCAAAGTACATGTCCCTGACAGGTCCCACCCCTATTCAACCGGACGGGTCGATGCCACGAGCACCCGCCCGTCGGCGCGGCTGCCCTGCACGTGACCCGGCAGATCGATCGGGCCCTGCCCCCGCCAGCTGGTGACCAGGGTGTCCAGCGCGTCGATGTGGGTGGCTATCAGGGCGCCTGGCGGACACCCCGCCTCGATCGCCAGCAGGCGCCAGACCCGGGTCCGGACTGCGCCGCGCAGCTTCAGCAGCCCGGCCGCCTCCACCCGGCGGGAACCCGGCTCGCCGAGCCCGGAAAGGGCCTCGGCCGCAAGATCGTCCAGCGCATCGGCGTCCTCACGGAGCAGGTCGGCCGAGCGCGCCAGTGCCGCAACGGTTCCCGGGCCCAGCTCGGACTCCAGGATCGGCAGCAGGGCACGTGCCCGAACCCGACCGTATGCCGGGTCGCTGTTGTGCGGATCCACCCAGGGTGTGAGGCCGGCTGCCTCACACGCGGCCACGGTGACTGTCCTGGCCACCCCCAGAAGGGGTCGTACATACGGTCCGCGACGGGCGGGCATACCGGACAGGGATCTCGCCCCGGAGCCTCGCGCCAGCCCCAGCAGGACCTGTTCCGCCTGGTCGTCGCGGGTGTGGCCGAGCAGGACAGCCACCGCGCCGACCCGGGCGACCACATCCTCGAAGGCGCGGTATCGCGCGTCCCTGGCCCGTGACTCGGGCCCGGAGCCTGAGCCGGAGCCCCCGGCAGCGGCGCCACCGACCCGGATGCTCACCACCTCGACGGGACCCAGGCCCAGGCCGCGACACTGGGCGGCGGCCCGTTCGGCCACGGCCAGGGACCCCGCCTGCAGGTCGTGGTCCACGAGCACGGCCCCCGCGGACAGGCCGGCCCGGGGCGCCTCGAAGGCAACGGCCGCCGCGAGGGCCAGCGAGTCGGCGCCGCCGCTGCAGGCCACGAGCACCAGCCCGCCGGGTTCCGTGCCGGCGATCCGTCGCAGAGCGTGTCGAGCGGCCACCCGGGTGGCCGCGACGGCGCTGTGAGGTCCCGTCATCGGTCGGCCGGCCGTCAGCCGTGGACGCGCTGGACCCAGGCCTGCGGGTTCTGGATCTCTGCTGGCAGCGGCAGGGTCTGCGGCGAGGTCCAGACGGCGTTGAACCCGTCGGTGCCGACCTTGGCCGTGACGGCGCGCACGAAGACGGCCCCCTCGTGATACTGCCGCATCTTGGCCTCGAGCCCGAGCAGCCTGCGGAAGAGCTTGTCCAGGCCGGTGACGTCGTTGCGGCGTTGCTGGAACCGGCCCCGGATGTAGTCGACGCTGGGCACGACTGCCGGTCCGACGTCGTCCATGACCACGTCGGCATGCCCCTCCAGCAACGACATGATCGCGGTGACCTTGTCGATCTCGGCGCGTTGCTGCGCAGTGGCGAAGATGTCGATCAGGCCGTTGCCTCCGCCGCGCAGGGCGTCGGGCAGGTTGCGGGCGATCTCCAGGATCCTGCCGCCCAACTGCTCAGGGTTCGGCGCAAGGTCCAGGGAGAGCCGGCGTGCCGAGTCGATGACGTGCTGGCGCAGCCAGGGCACCGCCGTGAACTGCACCCGGTGCGTCTCCTCGTGCAGGCAGATCCAGAGCCGGAAGTCCTCGGCGTCGACCCCGAGCTCGGCCTCGGTGTGCAGCACGTTCGGCGCCACGAGCAGCAGGCGCGGCGTGCCGTCGGGGGCCAGGTCGTACTGGCCGAGGATCCTGCTGGCGAGGAACGCGGTGAGCGCGCCCACCTCGGCGCCGGTGACCCTGCCGCCGACGCCCAGCAGCAGGGGCGAGTCAGGGGTCGGGGTCTTGCGCCTGGCGAGCATGGTCGTGATGACAGGCTCGAGCATGGACTGCATCGAGTCGACGTTCGCGTCGATCCAGCCGGGACGATCCACGATGAGGACCGGGCTCGCACCCTCGGGTGAGTGCATCCGGGCGGTCTCGGCGACCGGGCCGCGGGATCGCTGCGCCGCCGAGCGCAAGGAGGCGACGGCCTCGGCGGCCTGAGCAGGCAGGACCCTGGGACCGGCCTGGACCAGGAGCCGCCCGGTGGCCTTGGCGAACCCCCAGTCGACGAAGCCGCTGGTCTCGGTGTCCGATGGCTGCGAGGCGATTTCCGTTGACGTCATGGGCACATCCTCCCCGGCCGCGTCCCAGCGCTCAACCCGCGGGTTCGTGAAATGGCCGACATACGGGAGACTGACGCACGAGCCATCGCCAACCGCGATCGAAGGGCACCGCCGTGGAGTACGACATCACCATCGAGATCCCCAAGGGACACCGGAACAAGTACGAGGTGGATCATGCCACGGGCCGCATCCGGCTCGACCGGTTGCTGTTCACCTCCACACGCTACCCGGCAGACTACGGCTACGTCGAGGACAGCCTGGGCGAGGACGGCGACCCTCTGGACGCGCTCGTCCTGCTCGAGGAGCCGACCTTCCCCGGGTGCCTGGTCGGTGCCCGGGCGATCGGTGTCTTCCACATGACCGACGAGGCCGGCGGCGACGACAAGATCCTGATGGTGCCGGCTCACGACCCGCGGGTCTCCCACATCACCGAGCTGGAGCACGTCAGCGAGTTCGACCGCCTCGAGATCCAGCACTTCTTCGAGACCTACAAGGACCTGGAGCCGGGCAAGTCGGTGGAGGGGGCCCACTGGGATGGCCGCCTCGAGGCCGAGAAGATCATCGTGGAGGCCATCGAGCGCGCCGCCGAGGCCGGCCTGACCACGGCCCGCTGGAACGGGCCCCACTGAGATCCCCACCTGGGATCCCGGGCCGGGTCCCGGCTGGACCTGCCGTCCGGGTCCCGATGCTCAGCTGACGAAGGCTGCCGGGCGCCCCGCGGGATCAGGGTCCGGCTCGTCGGGTCGCCGCTCGGCGCGAGCCTTCCGCCGGAAGCGCAGGATCTGGACGACGCCGATCACCCACACGATGTACTGCACCGACATGGCCACCCGGAACGAGTCGACCGTGTAGGTCGAGGGGCCGCCCGGGGCCACCAGGTCGAGCACGATGCCAATCAGGGCGACCGTGCTCAGTGACGCGACGAAACCACCGACATTAACGATCCCGTTCGCGCTGCCCAGCCGGGTGGGCGGGTTGAAGGTCCGGGCGAGGTCGAAGCCGACCATCGAGCCCGGGCCACCCACCGCGAGGACCACCACCAGGACGACCAGCAGCCACAGGGGCGCTCGCCCGGGCCAGAGCAGCACCACCGCCCAGATCGCCATGATCGCGCCGACGATCCACAGGATCAGGGTGGATCGGGAGTACGGCCACCTGGTGACGAAAGCCCCGATCAGGGGGCTGGTCACGACGGCGGTGACGGTCATCAGGATGAGCAGCTCACTGGCCGTCCCGGAGGTCAGTCCCTGCCCTGAGACCAGGAAGGGGAACCCCCACAGGAGCGCGAAGACGGTGGCGCCGAACTGCGCGGAGAAGTGCGACCAGAGACCGAGCCGGGTGCCGGGCTCTGCCCAGGCAAGCTTCAGCGCGCGGCCGACCGCTCGCATCTTCAGCTCGTCCCGATGGTGGTCTTCGTAGGGGGAGTCCCGGACGACGACGACCAGGACGATGCCCAGGACGATGCCGACGCCCGCCGCCACGGCGAACGAGCGGGTCCATCCCGCGCTGTGCAGTGCTGCGGACAGGGGCACCGTGGCGGCGACCGCGCCGATCTGACCCATCACGCCGGTCAGCTGGGTGACCATCGCGGTGCGCGCGGGCGGGAACCACAGCGCGACCAGCTGCACCAGGCTGATGAAGATCATCGCGTCGCCCATGCCGACGAAGACCCGGGCGACGACCCCGGCGACGAACGTGCCCGCGAAGGCGAAGGCGAACTGGCCCCCGGTCATCAGCACCACCCCGGTGACCAACAGCTTCTTCGCACCGACCCGGTCCAGCATGACGCCGACCGGGACCTGCATGGCCGCGTACACGAACAGCTGCACCATCGTGAACGTCGCGAGCTGGGCGGAGCTGATCTGGAAACGCTCGGCGGCGATGAGGCCGGCCACACCCAACGAGGTGCGATGGAACACGGCCAGGATGTAGACGGAGATGGCGGCTGACCAGACCAGCCAGGCTCGCCGGCCACCGAGGCGGTAGCGCAGGGTGGGATCGGTCGGGGCCGGCTGGACGTGACGCGGCGTCATCGGGGGCTTCCCGCGGCCTCGGGCGCCGGACCCAGATGGTCGCGGGCGACCGCCGCGAAGTCGGCCCTGTCCCCGTTCTCCATGATGCCTCTAGCCTAGGTGCATCCTCACGCAGCAGCGCGAGGGCAGCGGGTCCAGCCTGGCGCGCAGACCCGGCGAGCCAAGACCGTCCAGGACTCCCTCGAGCAGATGCAGGTTCATGCCGCAGACCAGCTCCGGGTACTCCTGGGCCATGGCATGGAACGGGCAGTTGCGCAGGGCGATGTCTGTGTCCTCGACCCGCGGCTCGTAGCCGTGGCTCTCCAGCAGACGCATCAGGACAGCGGTGGCGTCACTGTCGGGCCGCCTGCCCACCAGGGCCCGGCCCCGGTCACGTGCCCGCCGCTCGAGCACGTCACGGGGAGCCTCACCGCACCGTTCGGCCTCGACGAGGGCGCCCGCCAGGAGGCTCGCGGCCAGGTCGTAACCACGTTGGGGAAGTGACACGGACACCTCGCGGGTGGAGCGGCGGTAGAGCTTGGCCGGACGGCCCGCGCCCGGCCCGCTGCGCCCCGTGCGACGCCCGAACGAGACCACGAGCAAACCGGCCCCGGCGAGGCGGTCCAGGTGAGAGGCCGCGGTCCGCCTCGGGACACCGAGGGCAGCGGCCACGTCGTCACGGCTCACCGGCTCCTGCTGCGCGCTCACGTGGCCGTAGACACGGAGCCTGGTCGGCTCGTTCAGGCTCGCCACCGCCGACACGTCACCCGGGACCGGAGCCGGCTCACCGGCCGCCTCGCCGGGGGGCAGGGAATGCATTACTGGCGCCATTGCTTTCATCGTTACCACCGTTCCCGCGGTGACAACCCGTTCCAGCTGTCACAGCCACTCTTGTTGACGAGCTCACAGTCTATCTTCTATTGTCAGCAAACATCGTTC
>Ga0209798_10001531_pt1 | contig 13902 bp, 2 predicted proteins | sample DOMMetBare3Fresh_FD_187475 | JGI IMG/M metagenome (GOLD analysis project Ga0209798, IMG submission 187475) | Wetland sediment microbial communities from St. Louis River estuary, USA, under dissolved organic matter induced mercury methylation -... | ecosystem: Environmental > Aquatic > Freshwater...
CATCAACGCCGGCGACGTCAACGAGATCCTCGAGGCCGGCGTGGCGGGCCGGACCGTGACACGCTTCGTTGAAGGTCAGCAGCGCTTCGCCGTCGCCGAACTGGATGCGGCTGATGTTGTTCCAGCGCGCACCGAACAGCAGGTGTTCGGGGGTCGTCGCGCCTTCTTGCATGCGTTGTTGGCAGCGCTCGATGATCTGGGCCACGCTTTCGGCCGCCCTCGGCGCCTCGGCCAAGGGTGCCACTTGGCCGCGCACATGCTCGGTCCAGGCATCGTTGACGAAGGCCTCTCCCGCCGTGCGGCCAACCACCGAGAACGACGCCGTCGGCGTGCCAAGGCCGCGCAAGTGGACGCGCAGGTCGCGCTCTTCGCCGGCACGCACGACGAACGGGGCCAGGAAGGTGACGTTGCGCAACTCGATCGCGCAGTTCGGGTTGTCACCATGGATCGCGAACGCGTTGCGCACGATCTCCAGATACCCCGTGCCGGGGATCAGCGCTTCGCCGCCCTTGATCTGGTGTTCTTCGAGCAGCCAATGCGTGGCGCGCGACAGCCGCGCGGCGACGACGCGCTCGTCGCGCGTGTCGACGAGCAACTGTTGCGCCAGTGGATGACCGATTTCCACGCCGTCTTCGCCGGACAACGCATCGGGTGCGAGTCCGAGCTGATTGGCGAGTTCGGCGGCCATTCCGACCTCCTGCCACTGGCTCCAATCGATCGCGATCGTGTTGCCTTCGCCGCGCGCATAACGCGCCTGCGCCGTGGCATCGAGAAAGGCGTTGGCCGCGGCGTAGTCGATCTGTCCGGCAAGGCCTGCGAAGGCACTGATGGACGAGAAAAGCATCAGGAAATCGAGCGCCGGTGCATGCTTGTCGTCAGCCAATGCAGCTTCGAGCGCCAGCGTGCCCTGCACCTTGGGGGCGAGCACCGAGGCCGCGACCGACGCATCTTTCAACTGGATGACACCGTCGGCGAGTACGCCGGCGGTATGCAGCACGCCGTGCAGCGCTCCGAAGCGTGCGCGGGCCTGCTTCAGTGCCACCTTCATCTGCTGTGTGTTCGTGACGTCGGCCGCGATCACAAGTACCTCGGAGCCGAGCGCTTCGATCGCCATGGTCTGCCGGATGCGATTGGCCAGCGTCGGCGATGCGTCGCCGTTGGCCAGATGCTGCGGCCATTCGCTGCGCACCGGCAGGCCTTGACGGCCGACGAGGACGAGGCGCGCCTGCACAGTCTTGGCGAGGTATTCAGCCATCGCCAAACCGACACCACCCAAGCCGCCGGTGATCAGGTAAACACCCTGCGCACGCAGTCGCGATCGACCTGCGGCCACCGCGGGCAGCGGCACTTCTGCCTGCTCCTGCACCCAGCGCTCGCCGGCACGCCATGCGATCACGTCGTGCGTCAGCGTCGCCGACATGGCGGCATCGAGATCGGCGGCCAGGCCTTCGAGCATGCGCCGCTCGAGCAGTGACGAGGCGACCGGCGCATCGACATCGACCAGCAGACAGCGCACGTTCGGGAACTCGCGCGGAATGACCTTGCAGGGGCCAAGCAGCGTCGCCTTGGCCGGGTCGATATCGGATTCGCCAGTCACACGCTGCGCGCGTTGCGTGACGACCATCAGCGCCATCGGGTCGGACAGGTCCTCGCGGCCGATGATTTGCGCGACTTGCAGCAGGCGGTAGAAACCGCGCTGCAAGGTGGCCTCGACATCGGCCGAACCCAGGTTCCAAAGGTGCACGATGCGCGACGGCGGTGGGCTCACCGCGAGCACGTGCTGGAACAGGCGCTCGATGTCGTTGGCACTTCTCGCATCGACGGTCACGTTGCGCGCATCGACTTCGCGCCAACTCTTGCCCATGGTGGCGACGATGACTTCATCGCCGGCATAGCGCAGTCGTTGGGACAGACGGTCTGCAAATCCCGAACCATCGGACAACACCAGGGTGCGCCGCGGCGTCGTGCCGGTGTGCGCAGTCATCGCAGGCGCGGCGACGCAGCGCTGCCACACCGGCTGGTAGAACCATTGCGACAAGTCCTTGCGCTTGTGCAGCGGCCGGTCTTCGGGTGCGAGCACGCCGGACACGCCGGGCTCGACCCAATGGCGCTGGTGATCGAAGCGATACGTCGGTAGCTCGATGCGATTACGCGCTTCGCCGTCGCGCAACTTGCTCCAATCGACTGCCGTGCCGAACGTCCACAGGTGACCGAGGGCGCCGAGCATGAAGGCCTCGTCGTCCACGGCTTGGTCCGGGTGACGCATCGACGTCACGATCGGCTGCGTCAGCTTGCGCGCCGGGTGGTTGCGCGCCAGACTAGACAGCGTGCGGCCGGGCCCGACTTCCAGCAGCGCTCGCGACTCGTCGGCCAGCAGCGCTTGCAGGCCGTCGGCGAAACGCACCGTGTGCCTCAGGTGGCGAACCCAGTAGTCGGGCGACGTGGCTTCGTCGGCGGTGATCGGCTGGCCTGAGAAGTTGGAGATGAAGGGGATCGTCGGCGCGCGCATCCTGATGCCGCGCAGGAAGGCGCCGAACTCGGCGAGGATCGGCTCCAGCATCGGTGAGTGCGCGGCAACGTTGATGCGCACGCGCGCGGCGTCGATCTCCATTTCAGCCAAGCGAACCTGCAGCGCCTCGATCGAGGCCACCGGGCCGGAGGCGACGCACAAACGCGGGCCGTTGATGACGCCGATCGACAGGTCGGCCGGCAGCAGCGGCAGCAACTCGGCCTCGGGCAGCGGCACGCTGAGCATTGCGCCTTCGGGCAGCGTCTCGAAGAGCCGGCCGCGCAGCTCGACCAGTGTCAGTGCGTCGACGAGACTGAACACGCCGGCCAGGTGCGCGGCGGTGTACTCGCCCATGCTGTGACCGATCATCGCGGTCGGCTCGACGCCCCATGATTGCCAGAGCTTGGCTTGCGCGTACTGTGTGGCCAATAGCGCCGGCAGCGCGAGCGATGGGCGCTGCAAATGGTCGGTAGCGACTTCTTGCTGGCCGGTCGCGGGGAACAGCAGCGGCTTCAGATCGAGATTCAATCGCGACTGCAGGATATGCAGGCACTCATCGACGGCGTTGCGATAGACCGGCTCGCTGTCGTAAAGGCCACGGCCCATGTCCGCATGCTGCGCGCCGCCTCCAGCAAACATGAAGGCCACGCTGCGCGGCGAGTCGGCTGCGGTCTCGGTGATCACGCGGTCACCATCGAGGAGGGCAGCCGCGGCGTCGGCCGTGCTGTCGGCGACGACCACGCGGCGCAACTGCATCGCCTGGCGGCCGACTTGCAGCGTGTACGCCGCATCGGCGAGGTCCGTGTCCGGCCGTGCCTTGAAATGCGCGGCCAGCGTTTGACTGCCGGCATCGAGCGACTTCATCGAACGCGCCGACTGCACGAGCACCTGGAAGCGGCGCATCGGCGCGCTCGACGTGCGCGGCGGCGGCGCCTGCTCGACGACGATGTGTGCATTGGTGCCGCCGACGCCGAGCGAACTCACGCCGGCGCGACGCGGCACGCCCTGTGGCGGGTTCCATGCAATGCGCTCGGCGTTCAGATAGAAGGGCGTGCGCTCGAAATCACAGGCCGGGTTGCCCGACTTGAAATGCAGCAGCGGCGGGATCTCGCCGGCCTGCATCGCCTTGGCCACGGCGATGAAGCTCGCCACGCCGGCGGCGGTGTCGGTGTGGCCGATGTTGGTTTTCACCGAGCCGAGGGCGCAGTAGCCCGTCCGGTCGGTGCCTTGTCGATAGGCCTGCGTCAGCGCCGCAACTTCGATCGGGTCGCCGACCGGCGTGCCGGTGCCATGCGCAGAAACGTAGGTGATCGTCTCCGGCGAGACGTTGGCAATCGCCATGGCCTCTGCAATCGCCTGCGCCTGACCGTCGACGGAGGGCGCCATGTAGCCGACCTTCTGCGAGCCGTCGTTGTTGACCGCCGAGCCTTTGATGACGACGTGGATGTGGTCGCCATCGGCGATTGCGTCGGCCAGGCGGCGCAGCACGACAACACCGGCGCCGCTGCCGAAGACCGTGCCCTTCGATGCGGCGTCGAAGGCGCGGCAATGGCCGTCGGGCGAGAGGATTTCGTTTTCGCGGTAGAGATAACCGTGGCGGTGCGGCAGCTCGATCGTCACGCCGCCGGCCAGCGCCATGTCGCACTCGCCGTTGAGCAGGCTTTGCACGCCCATGTGGATGGCGACGAGCGAGGTCGAGCAGGCGGTCTGCACATTGACGCTGGGGCCGCGCAGGTTCAGCAGGTAGGAGACGCGTGTCGTCAGAAAGTCTTTGTCGTTGCCGGTATGGCGGACGAGGAAGAAGCCGACGCTGCCCATCAATTTCGGGTTGGTCAGCAGGTTGTACGGCATGTAGGCGTTGTGGCCCGAGCCGCCGAAGATGCCGATCGAGCCGCCGAACTTGTCCGGCACATGGCCCGCATTCTCGAGCGCCTCCCACGCCACTTCGAGGAAGTGGCGGTGCTGGGGGTCCATGATCGACGCTTCGCGTGGCGAGAAGCCGAAGAACTTGGCGTCGAAGTCCTCCATGTCGGGCAGCACCGCGCCGACCTTGACGTAGTTCGGATCGGCGAGTTCGGCCGGGTTGACGCCGGCGGCCGCGAGTTCTGCCTCGGTAAAGGTGGTCAGCGACTCGACGCCGTTCCTCAGGTTGTTCCAGTACTCGTCGATCGAGCGTGCGCCGGCAAAACGCCCGGCCATGCCGATGACGGCTATGTCGGTATGCAGTGCTTGGTCGTCGTCGTGTGAGGTCATCGGGTCGTCGTCGTCGCGTGCGTACCGCTTTTTTGCTGTTGGCGACGCTGCATCGCGGCGCGCCGGCCAAGGGCACGGTCGGTGCCTTGCTGCGCGCCGCCATGGCTGCCTTCGGTCAGGTACTTGGCCAGGCTTTGGATCGTCGGAAAGCGGAAGATATCCGTGATCGACAGATCGCGCTGCAGGGCCTCTTTCAGGCGGCGGTGTGCCTGCACGGCCAGCAGCGAGTGCCCACCCAAGTCGAAGAAGTTGTCGCGCGTGCCGACCTGGGCGAGCTTCAGCACGTCTTTCCAGACCTCGGCGATCTGCGATTCGAGGTCGCTGGTCGGGACGACGAACTCTGCCGTGGGTGCAGTTGCAGCGAGCGCATGCGGTGCGGGGAGGGCCTTGCGGTCGATCTTGCCGTTGGGCGTGTGCGGGAACTCGTCCAGCGTCAGAAAGACCGACGGCAGCATGAAGTCGGGCAGGCCTGCGCGCAGTGCTTCGCGCAATGCCGCGCCGTCGAGCTCTGTGCCCACAAGGTAGGCCACGAGTCTCACATCTCCCGGCTGGTCTTCGCGCGCCATGACGACGGCCTGCGTGACGCCCGGCTGTTCGGCAAGTGCGGCTTCGATCTCGCCGAGTTCGATGCGGTAACCGCGCATCTTGACTTGATGGTCGAGGCGGCCGAGGAACTCGAGCACGCCGTCGTCACGCCAGCGCGCGAGGTCGCCGGTGCGGTAAAGGCGACCTGCGCCGCGGATCGTGTCGGGCACGAAGCGCTCGGCTGTCAATTCGGGGCGCTGGACGTAGCCGCGCACGACGCCGTCGCCACCGATCGCCAACTCCCCAGGCACGCCCGGCGGTAGCGGCTGCAAGCGCGAGTCTAGGATGTGGATCTGCTGGTTGGCCAGCGGCCTGCCGAGCGGAATGACGCCGCTGGCATCGCTGCCGACGGTGTGCACTGCCGACCAGATCGTCGTCTCGGTCGGGCCGTACATGTTCATCACCTTGCCTTGCACGAGGCCGGCGAGATCGCGCGCCAAGGTGGGCGGGAAGGCCTCGCCGCCAACCATCATGCAATGCAGCTTCGACAAACCGGCACGCGCCGCGTCGTCGGCGGCGAGCATGCGCGCCATCGACGGCGTGCATTGCAGGTGCGTCACGCGGTGACGGACCATCAAGTCCGCCAGCGACGCGTCGCTCGTGACGGCCGGCATCGACTGTTCGCGCAGCGCGTTCAGGTGCGGCAGGTGGGCGAGCACAGTGTCGGATGCGATGCCGAAGTCGATCAAACACGCCACATCATCGACGCCGACGGCCTTGATGCGATCGATCATCGCCAGGCAGGACTCGGGCGTGCCGAACAGACCGCTGTCTTCGAAGTAGCGTTCGAACGAGTACTCGAGCAGCGCGTCCATCTCGTCGGGCGCGAGGCTCTGGAGGTCGACGCTGCCCTGGTCCTTCGCGTCCATGCCTTCGCGGCGCTTGAACGCCGGAAAGCTCCATGCGTATTGCTTGACGAGGTGCAGCGAGGTCTTCAGGTATTCGATCAGCGGCCGCTTGACGGTGGCGCGCACCGCCCCCATGTCGGGGCCGACGAAGCTGTGCAGCATCAGCGAGACGAATCCATCACCGGCATGGCCCGCTTCCTTGTAGGCCTTGCGATAGGCAGCGATCTTTTCGGCGAGTTCTTCTACCGACTGGCCGAGGAGATGCGTCAACACGTTGGCGCCGATGCGGCCGGCGTCGATGAAGGTCTGCGGGTTGCCGGCCGACGTCACCCAGTACGGCAACTCCTTCTGCACCGGACGCGGCAGCGTGCGCAGCTCGACCGGTTTGCCGAGGGGGCCGTCGAAGGCCACGCTCTCACCGCGCCACAGCTTGCGCACGACTTCAATGTTGCGCAGCATGATGGCCTTGTTATCGGCGAAGTTGCCGGGCATCAGTGCGAAGTCGTTCGGCTGCCAGCCTGAGGCAAACGAGATGCCGACGCGGCCGTTCGAAATGTTGTCGACCACGGACCATTCTTCGGCCACACGCGCCGGGTGGTGCAGCGGCAGCACGACGCTGCCGGCGCGGATGCCGATGCGCTCAGTGACTGCCGCCACCGCGGCGCCGGCGACGGCCGGGTTGGGGTACAGGCCGCCGAAGGCATGGAAATGGCGTTCAGGCGTCCACACGGCGGCAAAGCCGTGCTTGTCGGCGTACTTCGCGCCCTCGAGCAACAGGCGGTACTTGTCCTGGCCGCCTTCGTTCTCGTCGGCGGAGAAGTAGAAGAGGCTGAAGTCGAGCGTGCGACTTGCATGTGAGCCGCGCTTGGCGGTACCGCCCGCGCCAAGCTTCTGCGCTTCGCTGGCGACGATGACGGTGTAGCCGCGCGCCAAGGTCCAGCAGAGTTCGAGCACCGAGATGTCGAACGACAGGCTCGTCACCGCGAGCCAGGTGCCGGCGACCTCGGCGTCGAGATGCCGGTCCATGCCGGCGAAGAAGTTGACGACGTTACGGTGCTCGACCATCACGCCCTTGGGCTTGCCGGTCGAGCCCGAGGTGTAGATCACATAGGCCAGGTGTTCGGGCTTCGCGCCGCCATCGATGCGAGCTTCGCTGGCCTGGGCTTGCAACGCGTCTTCGATCAGCAGCACGCGCGTCGCGCCCACTTGCAGTTGCGCGCCATGTGTGCGGTCGGTAATCAGCACCGCAGCCTTCGCATCGTCCAGCATGTAGGCGATGCGGTCGCGGGGGTAGGCAGGGTCGAGCGGCACATAGGCGCCGCCGGCCTTTTGAATTGCCAGCAGGCCGACGATCAGCTCGATGCCACGCGGCAGGCACAGGCCCACGAGCACGTCAGGGCCGATGCCCAGGGTCACCAATTGCGAAGCGACGCGGTTGGCGCGGCGGTCGAGTTCGGCATAGCTGATCTCGATGCCTTGTGCGACGAGTGCCGTGCGCTGGGGCGTGCGCGCGACCTGCGCTTCGATCAGCTGATGCACGCAGGCCTGCGGTTGGCCCGCGGCACGAACAGCATTCCAGTCGTGCAACACTTGCTGTTGCAACGCAGCGCTCATCAGCGGCAGCTCGGCGATCGCACGATCAGGGGCAGCCGCGGCGGCACTGGCCAGCGCAAGCCACTGCTGCTGCAACTGCGCGACTTGCGCGGCGTTGAGCTTGGCAGCGTCAAAAAGCCAACGCGAGGCGGAACCGTCGCGAGTCAGGGCGATCGTCAGTTCGCTGCCTTTTTCTGCCCACGCGTCGTCGAGGCGATCGACAACCAACAGCGCCACCGGCAGAACGCGCGGGTCGCGCTGCAGAGCGCGCGCACGCAGATCGGGGCGCCGCGCGACGAGGTCATTCAGATAGCCGCCCCGGCGTTGCAGCTCTTGCTGCTGCGAGGTGCAGTGCTCGGCCAGCACATCCAGGCTCTGCGTGAAGTCGATGCTAGCGCGCCAAGGCACCTGTGCTGCCCAACAGCCGGCGCGATCGGCCTCGATGCCCCAGGCGATGTCGAAGCTGCCCTTGTCGGCACAGCGCGCAAGCCATGCCAGCACCGAAGCCAGGCGCTGTGGCTCTGCGAGCGCTGCGGGCGCGGCAACGTCGGCGTGCGCGTAGGTCGATGCAGCAACCGCATTGCTGCGCTCGGCCACAGGCAACTCGAGCGCGTCCTGCGTCTCGAGCAATTGTTGCCAGAACGGCTCGTGCTCGGCCGTTGCCTCGAGGCGTTGCTGCATCGCCGCCGTCGGCGAGGGCAGCCGCACGCCGACTTGCAAGCCGTGTGTCTGCGCGGCCACCGGCGTGTCGATCGCGCTGCCGCAAGTGCGCTGCAAAGCGGTCAGGCGCAAGTCGTTGTCGGCGGTGGCGACGGTGATAGCCTTTGTATCGAGCGCGGTGACCGAGCCGGCCGGTTTCGTGCTGCTGTGCCCGGTGAGCTCGGCGCCGGTCACGATCAGCACGCCCTGCGGCGTCAACAGCTTGGCGCTGGCGACAGGGTTGGCATAAGCGCCGAAGTCCAGCGCGCGCACCAAGCGTGCGATATCAACGGCCGGCTTCGACCAGTCGATCACCGCGAGCGGTCGGTCCTTGCGCTTGTACAGGCGCTGCGGCGCCGACGGCTGCACACGCGGCACGAGCGTGGCGTCGAGCAAACCACGCGCGACCTGCTCGAAGCTCTCGATCGCGGCTTCGAAGCAGCGTGTATTCAGTGTCAATGCGCTTTCGTCGTCGGCCAGGTCGAAGCGGCGCTGGGCCAGGATGTCGCCGCGATCGACCTGCCGCGTCATCAAGTGCCATGTGATGCCGTGTTGTGGTTCGCCGTTGAGCAGCGCCCAAACGGGCGTGTTCAACCCAGCGTATTCGGGCAGCGGGCCGTCGTGGAAGTTGATTGCCGCGCGGGTGGGTAGGGCAATCACCTCTGGTGCGAGAACCTCGAGGTTGGTGATGCTGAAAAGATACGCAAAGCCGCGCGGCGCCTCGGCGGACAGCAATTGCGACGGATCGGAGAACAACGTCAGCTTCTGCGACGCCGCCCAGCGCCGCACGGCAGGCGCGCGCGAAACCACTGCGGTGATGCCGAAGCCTGCCAACCGCAGCGTTTGCGCGCACTCGATCAACAGCGATTCGCCGCCGATGAGAACTGCTTGTATGTCTGAAGGCGAGAGCATCTTCGTCATGTGGGGTCGTCAACGGTCGGTGGCGCGCGCCGGGGTCGCAATCCTCAAGCCCGATCGGTCGTTGATCTGCTGCTCCGGTTGCGCTGAGTAAGTGAAGATTATTCTCGTGCCGGCACGCGAACCGACCCCCCGATCGCACACCCGAACATTGTTTGAGCACGCGTCCGCCGCGTGGTCGTGATTTTGTTCCGTCCAAGGCCGGACTGTGCGCCTGTTTGGGTGACCCATGATCCGCGTCACCGTTGTCGTTGCTGACGCCAGTCGGCGCCGCAGATGAGCCGTGGCGCGATAATTGTGCAAACGTAACCCGCTTTGCCTTGTTCCCTGCGGCGAAGGCCTACTAACAGTCCATGAACCCCACTCGTCGAGGCGTCGTGATCGCCAGCTCGATGGTCGCCGTGGCCGCGGCGACGATGGCCGCGCGGCATGCCTTGTCCGATGGTCAGAAAGCGTCGCCACCACAGCTGGCCCGCATCGTGCCACGCGAGTTCGCGGGCTGGCGTGAGTTGAACACGCCAGCGACGGTGGTCAGTGCGCAGACGCAAGAGATGCTGCAGTCGATCTACAACGAGATCCTGGCTCGTGCCTACGCAGCTGCAGATGGCTACCAGGTGATGCTGTCGATCGCCTATGGCGGCGACCAGCGCGGCGCGTTGCGGGCTCATAAGCCCGAGGTCTGCTATCCGGCGCAGGGCTTCAAGCTGCTGGAGATTGCCGACACGGTCTTGAGCACTGAGTACGGCTCGATTCCGATGCGCACGCTGCGCACCACGCTCGGTGCGCGAAACGAACCCTTGATGTACTGGTTTGCTTCTGCGGGGCGCACCAGCGCGTCGGCGTTGCAGCAACGCCTGCAGAGCCTGCACCTGATGCTGACCGGCCAGGTGCCCGACGGTCTGCTGTTTCGTGTGTCGTCGATCGATGCTGACGCGCAACGTGCCTGGCGCCGACAGGGCGACTTCGTACGCGCGCTGCTCAGCGCCTGCACGCCGATGGCGCGCGCGCGGCTGGCGGGGTTCGACACTGCGGTGTGATGGCGCTGCGCGCAGGGCGTCGCACGCGTTCGTAGTTCACATCCCGCTGCCGCCCCTGTAAGGGCCGGCAACAACGACCGCGGATGCGCGCCTGTCGCATCGCCGGCGTCGAACGTGGATCAGTTCACTGGGTATTGCGGGGACGCGGTGCCGGTCGTGCACTTCTCACGCGCAGTTGTGCCGCGCGTTCTGAGAGACGAAACGCAGCGATGCCGCTGCGGCCTTACAGGCAGCGCGTTCCCCGCCGCTACCTTGAGCCCTCGCATCGACGAACACCGGCCGCGCGACTCGCAGAAGTCGTCGGCAACAACAGGGGGAGTGGCCAAGTCGATGCAGCGCCTTCAACGACCAGGGCCCGCCCATGAAAACCTCATCCGCTTTCGCCTTCCACCCGTCTGTCTTGGCTCTGTGCCTGGCGCTCGGCGCATGCTGGGGCGGGGATGACGATCCCAACGCCGTAGCGCGCGAGGAGTTCGAAGCGCGGCGCGACCGCGTTGCACCCACGCTGGTGGTGAGCAGCCCGACCTCCGCGGCGTCGATGGAAAGCCTGGAGGCGACATTGGCACTGGCCGGCACGGCGAGCGACGACCGCATGATTGCTCGGGTGACCTGGGTCAACGACCGTGGCGGCAGTGGGGTCGCTCACCAGGACTCTGCGTCGGCCAACGTGACCTGGAATGCCTCGAACATCATATTGGCCGACGGCAGCAACAACATCGTGCTGCGCGCATATGACAAGGCCGGCAACAGTGTTGCGAAGAGCCTGCTCGTCAACTACCGGTCGGCGACGCTGCCGCCGGTCGCGCCGGACCCAGCGCCCACGCCGTCCCCCGATCCCAGTCAGCCCGTGCCGGCGCCGATCCCTGCGCCGCCCAGCGGCCCGGTCACAACGGCCCCTGGCGAGCTGCGCTGGAGCGACGCTGGAACATGGGGAGGTAGTGTTCCTGGGGTGGGGGCGGAGGTGGTGGTGCCGGCTGGGGCGACGGTGGTGGTGGACAGCGACACGGCGGTGCTGGGCAACCTGCGCATTGAAGGCACGCTGCGTTTTGCTGCGGCCGATGTCGAGCTCAAGGCCGCGGCCATCCAGGTCATTGGTGCGCTGCAGATCGGCAGCGCCGGCGCCCCCCACCTGCACCGCGCCACCATCACCCTCAGCGGAGCGCCGCAGAGCAGCGGCAACAACGGCATTGCGCGCGGGCTCAACGTTCAGGGCGGGCGGCTGGAGCTCTACGGTGCTGCTCCCCAGCCGCTGTGGACGCGGCTGGGCGAGCACGCCGCGGCCGGCAGCAGCCAACTGACGCTGGCCGCGCCGGCCAACTGGCGCGCAGGCGACACCATCGCCGTGGGCCCGAGCGACTTCTACGGGCTGGCCGCCACCGAACGCCTGAGCCTGGCCAGTGACGCCAGCGGCCAGCGCATTGCCACCCGCAGCCCGCTTGCTGGCGCGCGCTGGGGTCGCCTGCAACACGTCACCAGCGCCGGCATGAGCCTGGCCCCCGAGCCCGGCTACACCCCGCCGGTGACCCCGGCGCCGACCGTGCTCGACGAACGCGCCCCGGTGGCCAACCTGACGCGCAACATCGTCATCCAGGGTGTCGACGACGCTGCCTGGCGCGACAGCGGCTTTGGCGCCCACGTCATGGTCATGGACCTCAGGAGCAAGATCGTCATCGACGGCGTCGAGATGCGCCGCATGGGCCAGTCCGGCACGCTGGGCCGCTACCCCATGCACTGGCACATGCTCAGCTACGCCAACGGCAGCTTCCTCGGCGACGCCGCCGGCCACAGCATCAAGAACAGCGCCATCTGGCAGTCCGCCCAGCGCTGCATCGTCATTCACGCCACCAACGGCGTCGAAGTCAAGAACAACATCTGCCACGACATCGCCGGCCACGCCTACTTCCTCGAAGACGCCGTCGAGCGGCGCAACGTCCTCGAAGGCAACCTGGCGCTGATGATCAGAAGCCCGGCCGCGGGCAAAGCCCTCAAGGTCCACGAGACCCCCATCTTCCAGGCCGGGGCCTCAGGCTTCTGGCTGACCAACCCCGACAACACCGTGCGCGGCAACCTGTCCGGCGACGCCCAAGGCAACGGCTTCTGGCTGTCGTTTGCGCGCAAGCCCAGCGGCCCGAGCGCCAACGTTGCCCTGCTGCCCGACCGGCTGCCCTTGGGCGTGTTTGACGACAACGTGGCTCACTCCAACGGCCAGCCCGGCATCAATCTGGACTGGGTGGTGCAAGACGAAGCCGGCAACGTCGCACCCAGCCGCTACATGCCCACCGTGGACGGCAGCGAGAGCCGCAACGACAACACATTGCGCGTGGCCATGCGGCGCAACACCGTCTACAAGAACGGCGGGCACGGCCTGTGGAATCGCGTCAATCGCCCCGACTACCCCGAATGGGTCAGCGCCGACAACGCCGGCGTGCACTTTGCCGGCGCCGGCGATGACGGCGTCATCACACGCGGCCTGCTCGTCGGCCAGAGCCTGAACCACAGCGGTGCCTACCCGCAAGGCGCCGAGCTGCCTTCGGCCTTCGCGACCTACCACTCGACGTTTGCGATGCGTGACAACACGGTCGTCAACTTCGCGTTCGTCGACGGCCAGCCCAGCGGCGTCTTTCGCACCAACGACTACTACACCCTGGGCGTCGACAAGGGCCCCCTGCGCAACCCCAACAACCGCCTGGTGGCCAGCCACCCCGGCTACCGCTCGCTGCCCCCGGCGCTCGATGGCCTGCCCCTTGCCAACCGTCACTGGAGCGTTGCCGGGGCGCTGTGGGACCCGCACGGCTACTGGGGCCCGAAGGGCAATTTCTGGGTCTACGACCAGCCCTTCCTGAGCGCAGGCGCGACCTGCCAGGCCGTGGCCCCGGCCGGGCGCAACGGCCTGTCCTGCGGCGGCGAGTTCTACGGCGTGGGCAGCTTCCAGACGGACTTCGACAACAGCCGCTACAACTTCATGGCCCCGATCGAGGCCACGCGCCAGGATGCCAACGGCCAGACGATCGGCACCTGGAGCGTCGGCGACGGCGCCACCTCCACGTTCCTGGGCAACATGCGCCACTTTGCGGCCCGCCCCAATGGCCGCTACGTGCTGCGTTTCCCGGGCAAACCCAACCCGAAGTGGTTTGCGATGACGGTGGGCAATGCGTTCCGGCAAACCGACTCGATGTTGATGGCCGTGGCCTTCGACGGCAACACCACGGCCACGGGCTACACGGTGTCGGGCTACGAGCACGGCCGCGAGTCGCCGCCCGAGCCGGGCACGACGCGCGCCTTCACGCCGGCAGCCAGCCTGGCCGAGGTCGCCGCCAGCGCCGGCACCAAACTCTGGCAGGACCGCGCCAACAACCTGGTCTGGTTCAAACTCCAGGGCGGCCTGCCTTACCCCAATGCGGCCAACCTCGCAGCCGAATCCGACGAGGCCGTCTATCGGCCACTCAGCGTGGTCTTGAAG
>Ga0209798_10001532_pt1 | contig 13894 bp, 14 predicted proteins | sample DOMMetBare3Fresh_FD_187475 | JGI IMG/M metagenome (GOLD analysis project Ga0209798, IMG submission 187475) | Wetland sediment microbial communities from St. Louis River estuary, USA, under dissolved organic matter induced mercury methylation -... | ecosystem: Environmental > Aquatic >...
GGTTTCGGCGGCACCGAGTACCTGCTGAGCGCGCTGGTGAGCGAAGGCACGAAGCGCGGCATGGGCTTCGACCACATGGCCCGCGTGACGAGCTGGAACCCGGCGCAGCGTTACGGCCTGAACCGCAAGGGCGACATCGCGCCGGGCTTCGACGCCGACATCGCGCTGGTCGACACCGCCCACTCGTGGACGATCCGCGCCGCCGACTCGCCGTCCACGCAGGGCTACACGCCGTTCGAGGGGCTCGCGCTGTCGGCGCGCGTCGAGGCGACCTTCCTGCGCGGGCACAAGATCTTCGAGAACGGCCAGCTGCTCGGCGCACCGCTCGGCCAGTACCTGCACCGGCCCACCGCGTGATATGACCGCGCCCGTTGCGCCTTCGGCGCTCCCCCCCGAGCGGGGCGCCGCCGGCGGCATTGTTCGTGCGCGAACCATGCCGCGCGGCACGCCCGAGGTGCCGGTGGCGATCGTCGGTGCGGGTGCGTGCGGCCTCACCGCCGCGATCGCGTTGCGCGACGCGGGTCTGGACTGCCTGCTGCTCGAGCGCGATGCGTCGCCGCAAGGCTCGACTGCGCTGTCCTCGGGCTTCGTTCCGGCCACGGGCACGCGAGTGCAGCGCGCGGCGGGCGTGCACGACGACAGCGCCGATCGTCTTGCCGCCGACATCCAGGCCAAGGCGCATGGCCAGGCCGCCGCGCCGCTGGTGCGCGCCTACACGCAGGCCATCGGCCCGGCGATCGATGCGCTGCAGGCGCGCCATGGCATCGCGTTCGAACTGCTAGATGATTTCCTCTACCCCGGCCACACGCGGCACCGCATGCACACGCTGCGCGAACGCACCGGCGCCGCGCTGATGGGCGCGCTGCTGGCTGCGGCCGAGCGTGTGGGCGCCACGGTGCTTGCGCACTCGCTGGTACGCGAGCTGTGGGTCGACGCCGACGATCACGTGCTCGGTGTGGGCATCGAGCGGCCCGACGGTGCGCACCAGCACGTGGCCTGCCGTGCCCTGCTGCTCGCGTGCAACGGCTACGGCGGCAATGCAGCGCTCGTGCGCGAGCACCTGCCCGCCTTTGCCGATGCGCCCTTCGCCGGCCACCGCGGCAACGACGGCAGCGCCCTCCTGTGGGGCCGCGCGCTCGGTGCGCGGCTCGCCGACCTCGGTGCGGCCCAGGGGCACGGCTCGTGGGCGGTGCCGCAGGGCGTGCTCGTGACCTGGGCGCTGATGACGCAAGGCGCGATCCAGGTCAACCGCTCGGGCCGGCGCTTCCACGACGAGACCGGCGGCTACTCCGAGGCCGCGGCCGCGGTCCTCGCGCAGCCGGGCGGCGTGGCGTGGAACGTGTTCGACGAGCGCCTGCTCGCGTTGGGGCGCCAGTTCCCCGACTTCCGCGACGCCGAGGCCGCAGGCGCCCTGCGGCATGCGCATGACGCGCCCACACTGGCCGCGCTGATCGGCTGCGATGCCGCCGTGCTCGCCGATACGCTGCGCGGCACCTCGCTTCGCGCGCCGTACGTTGCGATCAAGGTCACCGGCGCGCTGTTCCACACGCAGGGCGGGCTGGACATCGACACCGGCTGCCGCGTGCTGCGCCACGACGGCGTGGCGCTGCCCAACCTGCTCGCGGCCGGTGGCGCGGCGCGCGGTGTCTCGGGCCCAGGCATCGACGGCTACCTGTCGGGCAACGGCCTGTTGTCGGCACTGGCCGGCGGCTGGATCGCGGCCCACACGATCGCCAAGGAGCTCGTGACATGAACTTCAAGCAGCGCCTGGGCGCGCCCCGCCTCGTGCTGGCCCCCGGCGTCTACGACGCGCTGTCGGCGCTGGTGGCCGAACGGGCCGGCTTCGAGGCGCTGTACCTGTCGGGTGCGTCGATTGCCTACACGAGGCTGGGCCGGCCCGATGTGGGCCTGGTCACCGCCACCGAGGTGACCGAGACGCTGTCGCGCATCGCCGATCGGGTGCAGGTGCCGCTGATCGTCGATGCCGACACGGGCTTCGGCAATGCGGTGAACACGCAGCGCACCGTTCGCGACTTCGAGCGCGCCGGCGCGGCGATGATCCAGTTGGAGGACCAGACCTTTCCCAAGCGCTGCGGCCACCTCGACGGCAAGGCCGTGATCCCGGCGCCGGAGATGTGCGGCAAGCTGCGCGCCGCGCTCGATGCGCGGCGCAGCGCGGCGACGTTGATCCTCGCGCGCACCGATGCACTCGCGCTCGAGGGGCTCGATGCCACGCTCGAACGCGCCGAGCGCTATCTCGCCTGCGGTGTCGATGCGCTGTTCATCGAGGCGCTGCGCACGCCCGAGCAGATGGACGCGGCCTGCGCACGATTCGCCTCGCGCGCACCGCTGCTGGCCAACATGGTCGAGGGCGGCAAGACGCCGCTGCAATCGGCCACCGAGCTCGAGGCCCGGGGCTTTCGCATCGCGATCTTCCCGGGCGGCACCGCGCGCGCGGTGGCGCACACGCTGGCCGGCTACTGCGCCAGCCTGAAGGCCACCGGCAGCACCGCGGCCTGGCGCGACCGCATGCTCGACTTCGACGGGCTCAACGCGCTGATCGAGGCGCCCGCCCTGCTGGCGCACGCGCGCCGCTACGAGGACCCTTCTTGACGTAGCCGCCGCGGCCGGGCGCGCGCACGTCGGCGCGCTCGCCGCGACCTGCCGGCGCGGGCCCGGTGAAGATGCGCGGCGCCTCGCGGCGCGGTTCGAGCCCGCTCACGGTGGCCACCGGGATCTTCTGCGTCGTGAACTGCTGGATGCGGTTGATCATCGACACGTCGCGCCGCTCGGCCAGCGTCACCGCCAGGCCCTGGCGCCCGGCGCGGCCGGTGCGGCCGATGCGGTGCACGTAGTCCTCGGCCTTCATCGGCAACCCGTAGTTGATGACGTGGCTGATGCTGGGCACGTCGATGCCGCGCGCGGCCACGTCGGTGGCCACCAGCACGCGCAACTGGCGCGTGCGCAGGCCCTGCAATACACGATTGCGGCGGCCCTGCGGCATGCCGCCGTGCAGCGAGGCCACGTGGTGGCCGATCTCGGCCAGCTTGTCGGCCAGCCAGTCGGCGTCGCGCTGGGTGCTGGTGAAGACGAGCGCCTGCTCGACCTCGCGCTCCGACAGCAGTTGCTCGAGCAGCGCATGCTTGTGCTGGCCGTCGTCGGCCCAGTGCAGGCGCTGCTCGATGTTGATGTGCGTCGTCGTGTGGGTGTCCACGGCGATCGTCTGCGCGGCGGGCTTGAGCATGTTCTTGGCCAACTGGCCGACAGCGCCGGCAAAGGTGGCGCTGAACATCAGCGTCTGCCGCTCGCGCGGCAGGAACGACGCGATGTGGTTGATGTCGTCGATGAAGCCCATGTCGAGCATGCGGTCGGCCTCGTCGAGCACGAGCAGCTCGACATTCGACAGGATCGCCTTGCCGTTGGCCATGTGATCCATCAGGCGGCCAGGCGTGGCGATCAGGATGTCGAGCGGACCGCGCAGCGCCTTGAGCTGCGCGCCGTAGGGCACGCCGCCGACGACGGTGGCCACGCGCAGGCCGGGGACGTGGCGGCCGTAGCCGTCGGCGGCCTTGGCCACCTGGATCACCAGTTCGCGCGTCGGCGCCAGCACCAGCACGCGCGGGCCGTGCACGACGCCCTTCTCGCGCCGCTTGGACGCGTCGCCGCGCGCGGCCAGCACGCGTTGCAGCGCCGGCAGGATGAAGGCCGCGGTCTTGCCGCTGCCGGTGGACGACGAGACGCGCAGGTCGGCGCCGGCGAGCGCGGGTGGGATCGCGCGCGCCTGCACGTCGGTGGCGGTGGCGTAGCCGGCGTCGGTCACGGCGCGGGACAGTGCCGGATTCAGGCCCAGGGGTTCGAAGCTCATGGAACTCACTCTTCTTCACGGACTCACGCACAGCCACGGCTGCCGGAGCAAGGCTCCGGGCAGAACGGGGTTGAGCGACAGGCATCGCCGCCAACCGTTCCGCAAGAGTGGAATCCGGGATTCGCGCGCCGCGGGTGCGGGCGGGACCGAGAGGTCAGAGGGGATGAGCGAAACGGCCTCGGTAGTCCGAGGCCGTGCGCGCATTGTAGGCGAAGCGGCGAGACAATGCCGGCATCCACGTTTCCGGCACCCTGACGACCATGTCCATCCTGATTCTGGGCCTCGTGATCTTCCTGGGCATCCACTCGGCTCGCATCGTGGCCGAGGCTCAGCGCGGCGCCTTCATCGCTCAGCGCGGCGCGAACGCCTGGAAAGGTCTGTACACGCTCGTGTCGCTGGCCGGCTTCGCGCTGATCGTGTGGGGTTTCGGCCTGGCACGCCAGCAGCCCACGGTGCTGTGGGCCTCGCCGACCTGGCTGCGCCACGTCGCGGCGCTGCTGATGCTCGTGTCCTTCGTGCTCCTCGTCGCGGCCTACGTGCCGGGCAACGGCATCAAGGCGCGGCTGCACCACCCGATGACGCTGGGCGTCAAGACCTGGGCCTTCGCCCACCTGATCGCCAACAACACGCTGGCCGACCTGCTGCTGTTCGGCGGCTTCCTCGCCTGGTCGGTCGCGGTCTTCATCGCGGCGCGCAAGCGCGACCGCGCCGCAGGCACCGTCTACCCGCCGGGCCGAGCCGACCGCACGGTGATCACGCTGGTGATCGGCGTGCTCGCCTGGACTGCGTTCGCGCTGTGGCTGCACACCTGGCTGATCGGCGTGCGGCCGTTCGGCTGAGCGTCGCCGCGCGAACCGGGCGGGCGGACTACTTCAGCGAGTTGGCCAGGAACCCCCGCAGGCGCTCGCTCTTCGGGTTGGCGAGCACCTCGCGCGGGTCGCCCTGCTCTTCCAGGCGCCCCTGGTGCAGGAACACCAGGTGGTTGCTGACCTCGCGTGCGAAGCTCATCTCGTGCGTCACGACGATCATCGTGCGGCCTTCCTCGGCCACCGAGCGCATCACGCGCAGCACCTCGCCGACCAGTTCGGGGTCGAGCGCCGACGTCGGCTCGTCGAACAGCATCACCTGCGGCTCCATCGCGAGCGCGCGGGCGATCGCCACGCGCTGCTGCTCGCCGCCCGAGAGGTGCGCCGGGTAGGCGTCCTTGCGGTGGGACACGCCGACCCGGGCGAGGTAGCGCTCGGCCCGCTCCACGGCTTCGGCGCGCGTCAGGCCGAGCACCTGCATCGGCGCCTCGATCACGTTCTCCAGCGCGGTCATGTGCGCCCACAGGTTGAAGTGCTGGAACACCATCGACACGCGCGACCGCAGGCGCTGCAGTTGCGACGGGTCGGCGGCCTTCAGGGCACCGGTCTTGCCGTCGGGCACGAGCTTCAGGTCCTCCCCTTGGAGCGCGATGCGGCCGGCGTTGGGCTGCTCGAGCAGGTTCACGCAGCGCAGGAAAGTGCTCTTGCCCGAGCCCGAGGCGCCGATCATCGAGATCACGTCGCCCTGGCGCGCGCGCACGCTCACGCCCTTGAGCACCTCGTTGGCGCCGAAACGCTTGACGATGCCGTCGGCCTCCAGCAGCAGCGGGGTTTCGGTGTTCATGGCTCAGGGGCTCAGCAGCTTGCCGCGGCGCATCAGCGTCGTGCCGGCGATCTTGGCCAGGCGCTGGCCGGGGGCAGCCCAGCGCGTGGCGCCGCGCGCGTAGAGGCGGCCCGACGCGCGTGCCGCCAGTGTCGTGACCGCGCCGGTGCCGACGTCCACCAGATCGGCGATCGCCCGTCCCGGCTGCACACGGTTGCCCAGCGCCGCGCGGTAGATCACCACGCCGGCATGCAGCGCCTCGATCGGCTCGGAGCACGCGAGCGAGGTGGCGCAGGAGGCGGCGCTCGAGCAGCTTGAACAAGCCGGCGAAGATCTCGGTGGTATGTAGGCCGTGCTGCTGAGCGCGAACGCGAGCCGGGCGCAGAACCAGACCTCGCGAAACGCCGGCCACAGGTAACTTTCGCGCACCAGCGGGAACTGCGTCGAAGCCGTAGTCGATGACCAACAGCTGCACCCGCAGCGGCGTGCCGCGGAACACATGGGTGAACAGCCACACGGGCTTGGCGATCACCTGATGGGCCGACACCCGCGCCACGGCCAGCGGCAGCGACAGCGCGAAGCTGTTGCCCAGGCTGATCTCCGGCAGCGTGAGGCACAGCCCGACGCTGCGTGCGAACTCGGGCAGGCTGCCGGTGACGACTTGCCAGTCCATGCGATGAACCGGTCCTAGAAGGCGATCTTCTTGACGCCCAGGCTGAAGCGCTTTTCCAGGCGCGACAGGGCGACGATCGACACCGTGGTGATCGCCAGGTAGATCAGCGCGATCAGGGCATAGAACGTGAAAGGCTCGCGCGTCGAGGCCGACGCGAGGTTGGCCCGGTACATCATGTCGTCCGGCCGATGGTCGACGCCAGCGCGGTGGCCTTGACCATCACGAGCCCGTTGTTGGAAAAGCCCGGGATCGCATGCCGGACCATCTGCGGCAGCACGATGCGACGGATCACGCGGCCCTTGGACAGCCCGAACGCGTGCGCCGCCTCGATTTGCCCCTTCGGGATCGCGAGGATCGCACCGCGAAAGGTCTCGGTCAGTTGGGCACCGAAGATGAAGCCGATCGTCAGCACGTCGGCGGCGAACGGCGGCACGTCGATGTATCCCTACAGCCTTGCCTCTCGGCGACGTGGTTCAACGCGATCTGGCCGCCGTAGAAGATGAACGGCATCAGCTCCAGGTCGGGCAGGCCGCGGATCGGCGTGGTGTAGATGTCAGCGGCCCAGCGCGCGGCGCGCGATCGCGACAGCTTGGCCACCGCACCGAGCAGGCCGAATCCGCAGGCGATCGTCAGCGACAACGCGGACACGCTGAGCGTGACCGCGACGCCGCCGAAGACCGCGGGGCCGAAGCCGTGCAGCACCTAGCGACCCCAGAGCGCGCCGGGCCGTTCCCGCGCCGTCGGGGCGCTCCGTCGAGCGGACGCGCACGCAGCGGGCTCGGGGGCGGCTGTCGCTGCGCGCCGGAAATGTCGACGTCGAAGCATTGCGCGGCCATCTTTTTGTAGGTGCCGTCGGCGCGGATCGCCTTCAACGCGCCATTGACCTTGTCACGCAGCGAATCCTCGCCCTTGCGGACCGCGATGCCCACGCCGCCGCCTGCGTCGAGCCGCACCGTCTGGCCGACCTGCTCGTGGCCCTTGCCTTCGGGCTTCTTCAGGAAGGCCTCGCTGGAGACGACCGACGAGCCGAAGCCGATGTCGCCGCGGCCGGCCGCGAGCTCCATGTCTCCATGTAGATGTCGGTTTCCTTGTTGACCAGCGTGATCTCGCTGTCCGTGTAGCGATTGGCCAGCCACTTGGCACGCGGACTGTTGCGCAGCTCGATGAGCTTCCCGCCCTTGATCGTCGCAGGCTCGAAGTTCTTGAACAGGCCGGCTTTGGCGACGAAGCGCGACGGCATGTCGTCGTACGGATCGGAGAAGTCGGCGTTCTCGTCGCGAGACCGCGTCGAACCGACTGATGGTTTTCCCCAGCGCCGGACAGAGGTTCGCCTTGAGTTTCATCAATCCGATCCTTTGTTTCGGTATTTATCTTTTTGTTACATCTGTGAAGGAGAACCTGGGAGTGCGCACGGCGCCCACGCAAAGCAGATGAGGCCGCACGGCACTGTCGCGACGACCGCAAAGGGAAAACTGCGGAAGCGACGCGCGACAAGCCGTGCCTTCGTGTCCATTCGGGTCTGGAGGAAACGTGGCAACGAGAAGGTCTTTCATGGCGTACATGGGCGGCACGACGCTGGCGCTGTTCGCCTACAACAAGTTCGGCATCAAGGAGGCCGTGGCGGCGATACCGGGCGGTTCGCTGGATCCCAACGGCATACGCAAATACGTCACGCCGCTGCTGATTCCGCCGCAGATGCCGCGTGCGGGCATCCTGTTCGAGCGGGGGCAGCTGATCGACTACTACGAGATCGCGGTACGGCAGTTCCAGCAGCAGATCCTGCCCGCGCCACTTGGAAAGACCACCGTCTGGGGCTACGGCCCCGCCAAGGCGCTGAGCCCGCTGGCGCTGCGGATCTTCAACGCGCCGTCGCTCACCATCGAGGCGAACGCCGGCATACCGGTGCGCATCAAGTGGATCAACCAGCTTGTCGACGCCAAAGGCAAATGCCTGCCGCACCTGCTGCCGATCGACCCGACGCTGCACTGGGCGAACCCGCCGGGCGGCACCGCGGGCCGCGACACGCGGCCGACCTTCACGGTGAAACCGAGCCCATACGCCGGGCCGGTGCCGATGGTGCCGCATGTGCACGGTGCAATCGGCGTCGGTGACGACAGCGACGGTTATGCGGAGGCCTGGTGGCTGCCGAACGCCTCGAACATCTCCACCGACTACGCCGACTACGCCAAGGTCGGCACCTGGTACGACTTCTTCGCTGCGAAGGCGAAAAGCAAGTACGGCGTCACCTGGGGGCCAGGCTTTGCCACCTTCCAGTACCCGAACGACCAGCGCGCCTGCACCCTCTGGTACCACGACCACACGCTGGGCATGACCAGCAAGAACGTTTACGCGGGGCCCGCGGGCTTCTTCATCATCCGAGGCGGTCCCGCCGGCGATAGCGCCGTACGCAACTCGCGCACCGGCGCGCGCGCGATCCTGCCCGGCCCGGCGCCGAGCGAGATCGACCAGGTGATCAGGACCCGCAAGTTCTACGAGATCCCGATCGTCATCCAGGACCGTTCGTTCAACGACGACGGGTCGCTGTTCTATCCGGACTCGCGCGAATTCTTCGACGGCGTCACTCGGCACAAGCCGGAAACCGATATCGCGCCGATCCACAACCCCGAGTTCTTCGGCAACTGCATCATGGTCAATGGCGCGACCTGGCCGAAGCTGCAGGTCGAGCAGCGCCGCTACCGCCTGCGCCTGCTCAACGGCTGTGGTTCGCGCGCTTTGGTGCTCAAGTTCGACGACCCGGCCATCAAGGTCTGGCAGATCGGCAACGAGGCCGGCTTCCTGGCTTCACCGGTGAATGTCAACGCCACTCCGCCGGACTCCTCGGTGGCGGACAACGGCAAGGCCGTCCTGCTGATGGGCAACGCCGAGCGCGCCGACCTGATCGTGGACTTCACCAACGTGCCGGCGGGCACGCAGGTGATCCTGCGCAACGTCGGACCCGATGCGCCTTTCGGCGGCTTCCCGATAGACCAGAGCGACATGGCCGACCCCGACACCACCGGGCAGGTCATGCGCTTCGACGTGGTCGCCGCGACGGGCGCCGACCTCTCGACGCCGCCGCAGTACCTGCGTCTGCCCGCGATCGCCGCGTCGCCGGCGTCAAAGCGCACACGCAAGCTGTGCCTGGTCGAACTCACCTCGCCGTTTGTAGGCGACGTCCCGGCGGAAACGCGCCTAGGCACCGTTGACCACGTAAGCGGCAAGTACGAGGCCAAGATGTGGATGGACGAGGTGACCGAGAACCCGGGCGTGGGCGACACCGAGGTCTGGGAGTTCTACAACACCACGGTCGACGCACACCCGATACACGTCCACGAGGTCGGCCTCGAGGTGGTGGACCGCCAGGCGATCACCGTCACTCCGACCAGCACCGAAGAAGGCACCGGCACAGTGACACTGATCGGCGGTACCGTGCGGGGACCGGAGCCCTGGGAACGGGGCCACAAGGATGCGGTGCTCTGCCTGCCCGGCGAGGTGACGCGCGTGAAGGCGACGTTCTCGAATCCGGGCCAGTTCGTCTGGCACTGCCACATCGTCGAGCACGAGGACAACGAGATGATGAGGCCCTACCGGATCGGTCCGCGTCAGTACGGGCAACCGCGATAGCGCATGTGGGGCGGTCGCTGTCGACATCCCGATCGGCGGCGACCGCATGATCGTCATGGGCTCGCGCCCGGAGCCCTGAACGCGACTGCGATGGTCAAGCCGTCCGCCCTCCGCCTCGAAAGCCTGCTGGATCAGGCGGCGGAGCCGTTCCAGCGGCTCCTGCAGGAGTCGTTGCAGCAGCTGCTCGAAGCGCAATTGACGCAGTTCGTCGGCGCAGCGCCCGGCGAGCGGACGCAGGCGCGAACGGGCTACCGCGCCGGCCATGTCAAGCGCCGCATCGCCACCCGCGCGGGCACGCTCGAGTTGCGCGTGCCGCGCGACCGCGCGAGGCGGTTCTCCACCGAGCTGCTGGAGCGCTACCCGCGGTCGGAGAAAGCGCTCGTCGCGGCGCTGGGCCAGATGTTCGTGCGGGGTTGCAAGACGGCGAACGTCAAGGCGGTGGCCGAAGAACTGTGCGGCCACGCGTTTTCGGGAAGCACTCTCCAGCTGATCGAGAAGGGGTTCGACGCGGCTCTGGCGCGCTACGAATGCGGCATGCTCGAAAGGGCCTACCCGCGCCTGATCCTGCAGGCGCGCCACGAGCGGGTGCGCGTGGACCGCATGGTCCGGTCGCAGGTGGTGCTGATGGCCATCGGCATCGACGGGGCGGGCCGGCGCCGGACACTGGGCGCCGAACTGGCGAACCGCGCGTCGCGCGCAAGCTGGACGGCTCTGCTGCACCGGCTCAAGCACAGCGGGCTGCATGGCGTGCAGCGCGTCGTCGGCGACGATCGCGACGGGTTGCGGCAGGCGGTGCGCAAGACCTGGGGCCAAGGCCTCGTGGCGTCGTCTCGAGGCACGCTCGTTGCGCGGCGCGCCCACAGGTCGGCCGCGCGTGATCCACGAAGCGATTCGGACCGCGACATCGTTGCATCGCCTGCCATCGCGTACGCCCCGCCCGACGCAACCGGCCGACCCGAGGTTCTTGGGTACGCTGCAAGGTCGGAAGCCGATCGCCCGGAAGCCCAACGCGCGACGGGGCCAGACCCACGATCGCGCGCCGACAGCCAGCGTTCGAAGGTGCTTGCAGTTCTCGCTGGCGCCGTTGGCGCCATGGGTCTGTTGTTCTGGGGCATGGGCCCGGTCGTCGATCCGCCACAGGACATCGTCAGCGCAGCAACGACTGAACTCCACGGTGCGCCACGCCACGCGGAGCCTGCGCCGGCCCTGGCCCCGCCGGCCCCGGCCGCGCCGCAGCCCGCAACCACCGCGCCGATGCGTTCCCGATTTCTGCTCAGTGGCGTGGCGGCGGCCAGGACGCCCGGCGGACCCGGCATCGCACTGATCGCCATCGACGGCGGGTCACCGAATGTCTACCGGGTGGGCGCCACCGTCTACGGCGACCTGGTCCTCAAGGGAGTCACGTGGGATCGCGCCACCCTGGGCCCGGCCCGCGGGCCCGTGACCGTGGTTCTCGATGTGACAGCTCCCGCGGCGCCTTCTCCGGCTGTCGCGCAAGCGGTTGCAGGCAGGATGTGGAACGTCGCGGGCGCCAGCCCGTCCGCGCTCGCATCTGCCGGAACAACGCTGTCCGCAGCGCCCGATGCGTACAGCATGGTGCCGATGACCGTTGCCATGGGCGACGTGCAGCAGACGACGGCCATGTCGGATGGCGTGACCCTGGTTCCGCCCGCCTCGGGCCTCGAGCCGGAGTCCGCCACGCAGGCTCAGGTGCTGTCCAGCTCGCCCCCTCCGGCCAGGCGCCATCGCTCGCGCCGATTGAACGCGCCGCGCTGAGCGGCGCCATCACCGGCGCGGCAGCAGCGCGGCCACGCCGCGCCGGCCCGCACCAGGCACTACCATCGCCTTCTTGATCATCCACCTCCGGAGGCGTGAATGAAACCGTTGGCTTCCTTTCTCGCCCTGCTGTGTTTCGCCGCTGCGGTCCAGGCCCAGGCGGTGCGCGTGGGCTCGAAGATCGACACCGAGGGCGCGCTGCTCGGCAACCTGATCGTGCAGGTGCTCGAGGCCGGCGGCGTGAAGACCGAGAACAAGGTCTCGCTCGGCAACACCAAGGTCGTGCGCGGTGCGCTGCTGGCCGGCGAGATCGACCTGTACCCCGAGTACACCGGCAACGGCGCGTTCTTCCACGGCGACGAGAAGAACCCGGCTTGGAAGCAGCTCGACGCCGGCTGGCAGCGCATCAAGTCGCTCGACGCCGACAAGCACAAGCTCGCCTGGCTGGCGCCCGCGCCGGCCAACAACACCTGGGCGATCGCGCTGCGCAAGGACGTGGCCTCGACGAACCAGCTGAAGACGCTGGCCGACTTCGGCCGATGGGTGTCGGGCGGCGGCAAGGTCAAGCTCGCCGCCTCGGCCGAGTTCGCCGAGCGCCCCGACGCGCTGCCCGCGTTCCAGAGCGCGTATGGCTTCAAGCTGACGGCCGATCAGCTGCTGCTGCTGGCCGGCGGCGATACCGCGGCCACGATCAAGGCCGCGGCCGAGCAGACCTCGGGCGTCAACTCGGCGATGGCCTACGGCACCGATGGGCCGGTGGCCGCGCTCGGCCTGGTGGTGCTCGAAGACCCGAAGGGCGTGCAGCCGGTGTACGCCCCCGCACCGGTGGTGCGCGCCGAGGTGCTGGCTCGGCAGCCGAAGATCGAGACGCTGCTCGCGCCGCTGTTCAGGACGCTGGACACCGCGACGCTGCAACGCCTGAACGCGCAGATCGCGCTCGAGGGGCAGGACGCGAAGAAGGTCGCCGCGGCGTACCTGAAGACCAGCGGCCTGGTGAAGTGAGTTTGCCGCCGGGCGCTGCGCTGGTGGTCGCGCCAGGGCAGCACGCGGCGCCGCGGGTTCGCAACCGCGTGCTCGGGGTGCTGGTGTTGGCGGCACTGCCGGCCGTGGGCGCGTTGGCGTTTGTGCGCGTCGCGCCGAACCGGCTGGTCACTGGCGAGGCAGTCACGCTGCTGGGCTTGATGAGCGAGGCGCGCCACGCGCTGTGGCTGCCCGCCGCCGTGTTGATGTTCGCGGTGTTCGCCCCGGCCGCGCGCTGGGTGCACGCCACGGTGCTGGTGGCGTCGGCGGGGCTGCTCGCTGCGCTATTCTGGATCGCCGGCAGCGAAGCGGCGCTGCAGTCGGCCGCGCCGGCGAGCGGGCTCGCGCGCGTCTCGCTCGGTGGCGGCTTCTGGCTGCTCGTGGTGCTCGCGGGCCTGGCCGCGGCCGATGCGGCGCAGCGCCTGGACCTCGCGCCCGCGCGGCGCACGATCGCGCTCGCCGCCCTGCTGCTGCCGCTGGCCGCGCTGCTTGCAGCGGGCCATCTCGACGCCCTGTCGCTGCTCAAGGAATACGACAACCGGCGCGAGGCGTTCGACGCCGCATTGCTGCGGCACCTGCAGATCGTGCTGGCGGCGCTGCTGCCGGCGCTGGCGATCGGCGTTCCGCTGGGCGTGGCCGCGGCGCGCAGCCCGGCGATCGGCGGACCGCTGCTGGCGGCGCTCAACATCATCCAGACCGTGCCGTCGATCGCACTGTTCGCGTTGCTGATCGCGCCGCTGGCGGCGCTCGGCCTGCGCGGCATCGGCCTGCTGCCCGCCGCGATCGCACTCACCCTGTACGCGCTGCTGCCGATCGTGCACGGTACCGCCTCCGGCCTGGCGCAGGTGAGCGCCGCCGCACTCGAAGCCGGGCGCGGCATGGGCATGACCGCGGCCCAACTGTTCTGGCGCGTGCGCGTGCCGCTGGCGCTGCCGGTGCTGGCATCGGGGCTGCGCGTGACCACCGTGCAGCTGATCGGCCTGGCGGTGGTGGCCGCGCTGATCGGCGCCGGCGGCTTCGGCGCGCTCGTTTTCCAGGGCCTGGCCAGCAGTGCGATCGACCTCGTGATGCTCGGCGTGCTGCCGGTGGTGGCGCTGGCGGTGGCGGCCGATGCCGGCTTCGGCCTGCTGGCCGCGCTGCTGCGCAAGGACGCGGCGCGGTGATCGAGCTGCGCGAGGTCGGCAAGTCCTACGGCGCGGTGCGCGCCGTCGACGGCGTGTCGCTCACCATCGAGCGCGCCGAGTTCGTCGTGCTGATCGGCGCGTCGGGCTCGGGCAAGTCCACGCTGCTGAAGATGATCAACCGCC
>Ga0209798_10001534_pt1 | contig 13889 bp, 11 predicted proteins | sample DOMMetBare3Fresh_FD_187475 | JGI IMG/M metagenome (GOLD analysis project Ga0209798, IMG submission 187475) | Wetland sediment microbial communities from St. Louis River estuary, USA, under dissolved organic matter induced mercury methylation -... | ecosystem: Environmental > Aquatic >...
GCGTCGCCGACCGCGGGCTGCGCGAAGGCATGCTGGTGCAGATGATGCGCGAGGACGGCGTCTGGGACCGCGGCGGCGAGGGAGCGGGCGCGCGGTGACCGCTTATGCCTCCATCTCTCTGTCGCCCCCGCAAAAGCGACATATAGGGTGGGCAAAGGCGCGGAAGGCGAGTGCAGGCCCTTCCGCTTGCACAGCGCAGCGCCGTGCCCACCATCTTACGCGGTGCATGTGGGTGTGCCACACACGGTGGGCACGGCGTACGATGGGCTTCGCCAAATGGCAAAGCCGCGCCAGCGCCTTTGCCCACCCTACGAGGCTGCAGTAGGCTGATCTCGCCCATGCCCGATGATCGCAACAAGCGCCGGCTGAAGGTGCAGGTCAAAGCCGGCAAGACCCGCTCGTTGTCGTCGAAGCTCTGGCTCGATCGCCAGCTCAACGACCCTTACGTGGCGCGCGCGAAGCGCGAAGGCTATCGCTCGCGCGCCGCCTACAAGCTGATCGAGATCGACGCCAAGCATAAGATCATCAAGCCGGGTGCCCGCGTGGTCGATCTCGGCGCCGCGCCCGGCGGCTGGAGCCAGGTGGCGGCGCGCCGCGCCGGCGAGGGCGGCCGCGTGGTGGCGATCGACGTGCTCGAGATGGGCGCCATTCCCGGTGTCGAGTTCCTGCAGCTCGATTTCCTCGATCCGGCCGCGCCCGACAAGCTCAAGGCGCTGATCGGCGGGGAGGCCGACGTTGTGCTCTCCGACATGGCGCCGAACACCACCGGCCATCGGCAGACCGACCACCTGCGCATCATGGCGCTCGCGGAATTGGCCGCGGATTTCGCCGGCGCGGTGCTGGCGCCCGGCGGGGCGTTGCTGTGCAAGGTGCTGCAAGGCGGTGCCGAGCCGGCGCTGCTCGCTCAGCTCAAGCGCGACTTCGCGGTGGTCAAGCACGTGAAGCCATCGGCAAGCCGCGCGGATTCGGCGGAGCTGTATCTGCTGGCGACGGGCTTCCGCGGGCGGAGCCAGGATGCCGTTCGTCCCCGCGAAAGCGGGGACCCAGGGCCATAATTCGAGCCAATGCAAGTAGCCCCTGGATTCCCCGCGCCTGTCCTCGCGCAGGCGGGGATGCGTGGGCATGAACGGGTTGAGAGCGAGGCAATATTCAAAAGAGATTGCTGCCCCCTTGTGGCAGGCCCGTCGCCGACGCATCCTGAGGCGAAGCCGCGCAAACGCGGGCGGCATGAGGGGAGGGCGCGCGATGCGATCCACGCTGCGATCGATGGGTTGGGCTTCGCTTTGGCCGGTCATGGTATCGATCACCACCGCGCCCGTTCTCGCGCAGGGGAGCGCGCCGTTCTCCGACACGACCGATTGTCCCAAGGAGGTGGCGGCGATCGCGACCTGCTATTCCGCCAGGCATCCGAGCGGCGCCTATCTGCTGGCGGCCATACCCACGGCGTGGAACGGGCATCTCGTCGTCTTTGCCCATGGCGGCCCGGCGATCGTGCCGCCGACCGCGAATACCAGCAAGTCCGACCTCGCCAAATATTCAATCGCGGTCGAGCGCGGCTTCGGCTGGGTGGCGTCGAGCTATCGGCGTGAAGGCTATGGCGTGCAGATGGCGGCCGAGGACACCGAGCACGCGCGCCAGTTCTTCGTCGAGCGCATCCGGCAGCCGCGCCGCACCCTCCTGCATGGCGCCTCCTATGGCGGCCTCGTGGGCGCGAAGCTGATCGAGGCGCAGCCGAAGAAGGCCGATGGCAGCCTGGCCTTCGACGGCGCGTTCTTCAACAGCGGGCTCGTCATCGGCGCGGCGCGCGGCCACGACTTCCGGGTCGATCTGCGCGCGGTCTACCAACATTACTGCAAGAACCTGCCGCGCCCGGGTGAGCCGCAATATCCGCTCTGGAACGGTATTCCCGCCGGCGCCAAGATGACACTGAAGGACGTCGAGGCGCTCATCGACGAGTGCGCCGGGCTCACCAAGGCGGCGGACGCGCGCAGCCCGCAGCAGAAGCAGAATCTTGCGAACATCCTCGGCGTCATGCGCTTCCCGGAAGCGATGCTGCTGCGGCACATGCAATCGGCGACGTTCCTGTTCCGCGAGATCGTCGAGCGCACGACCCAAGGCCGCAACCCGTTCTCCAATGTGGGCGTGACCTACAAGGGCTCGAGCGACGATGCCGCGCTCAATCGCGATGTCGCGCGCTTCACCGCCGATCCCGCGGCGGTCGCGGCGCTCAAGGCCGATGGCGAGCCAAATGGCGCCATCCCGGCTCCGGTGATCTCGATCCACTCGATCAATGACCCGCAGGTCGCGGTCGAGGTGCAGTCGCCCTATCGCGACGCGGTGCATGCCGCCGGCAATGGCGAGCGGCTCGTCCAGGCCTACACCGACGAGCGCGTTCACACCGGGCAGAGCGCGCCCGAGCTTGCGGCCTCGCTCGATGCGCTGATGCAATGGATCGAGCAGGGGATGAAGCCGTCGCCGCAGTCGATTGCCGCGTCATGCCAGCGTCTGCGCGTCACGAACGACGGGCCGTGCCGCTATCATCCGGAGTTCGTGCCGAAGGCCTACGAAACGCGCTACGCGCGGGGTGCTGCTGCGGCCGCCAATTGAGCAGCAATGCAATCTCTGACAGTCACACGACGGGCCTCTCCGCTCCCCTCCCCACCGCTGTCGCGGGGGGAGGGATGGAGCCCGCGGCGCCATCTCGGCACAGTCCGGTAGCCATCTATCTATTGCACGGCTCACCCCTGCTTCTGGTCGGTCGCCTCGGTTGGCCCGGAGGCGGCCGGGCGGCGCGAGACCTCGGAGCCGGCGTCGGCCGGCATGCTCCAGAACAGCAGCGCACTCGTCGCCGAGATCAGCGAGACGACGATCCAGGCCGGCTGGAAATCGGCGGCCGTGATCACGTCCTGGCCGCGAAAGCGCAGCGTCAGCTCGACCAGCGCGGCGCCGATCGCGACGCCGACCGAAATGGAGAGCTGCTGGCTCACCGCGACCAGCGAGGTGGCGCGGCTCATCTGCGCGCGGTCCATGTCGGCATACGCAATCGTGTTGAGGCTCGTGTATTCGAGCGATCGGAAGAAGCCGCCGATCAGCAGCACGCCGAGGATCCAGGCGAGCGGAACGCCGGGCACGAAGGTCGCGCATAGCCCCACCATGGCCGAGGAGATAAGCGCGTTGGCCGAGAGCGCGACGCGGAATCCGAAGTGCCGCAGCACCCGCGGGATGATCATCTTCATGCCGAGCGCGCCGAACACGTTCGCGACCGTGATCATGCCGGCCTGGAACGCGGTCATGTTGAAGCCGAGCTGCAGCATCAACGGCAACAGGAACGGCATCGCGCCGACGCCGCCGCGGTAGATGAAGCCGCCGACCACGGCGGCGCGCAGCGTCGGCAGCCGCAACAGCTTGAGGTCGAGGATCGGCACCGGCGTGCGCCGCGCATGCAGCACATACGCGAAGGTCGTGAGCGCGCCGATCACGATCAGCGCGATCGTCATCGGCAGCGGCAGGAAATTGAGCCCGAGCACCGAGCCGCCGAACACGAGTCCCGCGATGCCGGTGCCGGCAAGCAGCGCGCCCTTGGCGTCGAACGGGTCCGGGTGCTCGGCGCGGATGTTCTCAATATAGATGGTCGCGAGCACGATGCCGGTGATCCCCATCGGCACGTTGATGAGAAAGATCCAGTGCCAGGAGATGTAGGTTGTGATGAAGCCGCCGAGCGGCGGCCCGATCATCGGCCCGGTCAAGGCCGGCACGGTGACCCAGATCATGGCGAGCACGAGCTCGCGCTTGTCGACGGTGCGCACCAGGATCAGGCGGGCGACCGGCGTCATCATCGCGCCGCCCATGCCTTCGATGATGCGCGCGATGACAAACTGGGTGAGCGAGTTCGACAGCGCGCAGCCGATCGAGCCCGCCATGAACACGATGATGGCGGCGCGGAACACGGTGCGGGCGCCGAAGCGGTCGGCGGTCCAGCCGCTGACCGGCAGGAAGACGGCGAGCGACAGGAGGTAGGAGGTGATGGCGAGCTTGAGCGCGAGGGGGCTCGTGCCGATGTCGGCTGCGATCGCCGGCAGCGAGGTCGCGATCACGGTGGAATCCATGTTCTCCATGAACAGGGCGACCGCCACGATCAGCGGCACGATGCGGTTGGAGAGCATGGGTTTAAGTCTGGTTCCGGCTTTTCTGCTGTTGTCGACGCGCTGCTCGTTATCTATCAGGCGGTTAGCGCCCGCAGCAAGTAAGGGCGGGGCCGCCAAACGCATCGCGGCATTGCGTCCCCGCGAGGGATCACTAGATAACGGGCGGTTGCAAGATGACAGGCCGGTGACGAGGGTTGCGATGATCTACATTCTGGCGGTGTTCCTGCCTCCGCTCGCTCTGCTCATCAACGGGCAGCCGCTGTCGGCGCTGCTCAACCTCATCATCCTGGTGCCCTGCCTGGTCTTCGGGCTGGTGTTCTGGGTGCTCCTGCTGGTGCCCTCGCTTCACGCTCTGATTGCGGTCCACATGAGGCGTGAGGACCGCAAGCATCGCCAGATCGTCGAGGCGATCGAGCGGCACGGTCCGCCGCCCGGCTGGGGACGCTGACGGGCGGTCTGTACACACCTCACGGGAAACGGCCTAGGCATGGTGGCGTCGCCATGCTATCGACCTCCGCCAACCCAAAACGGGCCACCGATTCGCGCGTGAAGCCGCTGCGTTTCACCGCCGACCAGCCTTCCCTTCGGTCGCCGGCGGCCCCATCTAGACCCGTACCTGACGGGCGAGCGGAGTTGGCGATGGCCGTGAATTCCAACGGAAACCTGCGCGAAGCCCTGACCTTCGACGACGTCCTGATCAAGCCAGGACTGTCCGAGGTCATGCCCTCGGACGCCGATCTGCGCACCCGCATCACCCGCGAGATCGCGCTCAACATCCCGATCGTCGCCTCCGCCATGGACACCGTGACCGAGGTGCGGATGGCGATTGCCATGGCACAGGCCGGCGGGCTCGGCGTCATCCACCGCAATCTGGAGGCCGAGGACCAGGCCGCGCAGGTCCGCCAGGTCAAGAAATTCGAATCCGGCATGGTGGTGAACCCGGTCACCATCCGCCCCGCCGCGACGCTTGCCGAGGCCCTCGACCTGATGAAGGGTTACGGCATTTCCGGCATCCCGGTGGTCGAGGGCGGCGGCAACGGTCGGGCCGGCAAGCTGGTCGGCATCCTGACCAACCGCGATGTGCGCTTCGCCACCGACCCGCGCCAACAGGTCTCCGAGCTGATGACCAAGGAGCGGCTGATCACGGTGCGCGAGGGCGTCGGTCAGGAGGAGGCCAAGCGCCTCCTGCACCATCACCGCATCGAGAAGCTCCTGGTGGTCGACGCGCAGTACCGCTGCGTCGGGCTGATCACCGTGAAGGACATCGAGAAGGCAGTTGCCAATCCCAATGCCTGCAAGGACGAGCAGGGGCGGCTGCGGGTCGCGGCGGCGACGACCGTTGGCGAGGCGGGCTTCCGCCGCACCGAGGGACTGATCGACGCCGGCGCCGACCTGATCGTGGTCGACACCGCGCACGGCCATTCCCATTCGGTGCTGGATGCGGTCACGCGCATCAAGCGGCTGTCGAACGCGGTGCAGGTGGTGGCCGGCAATGTGGCGACCGCGGACGGCGCCAAGGCGCTGATCGACGCGGGCGCCGACGCCATCAAGGTCGGCATCGGGCCGGGCTCGATCTGCACGACCCGCATCGTCGCCGGCGTCGGCGTGCCCCAGCTCACCGCCATCATGGACGCGGTCGAGTCCGCGCAGGCCACCGGCACGCCGGTGGTCGCCGACGGCGGCATCAAGTATTCCGGCGACCTCGCCAAGGCGCTCGCCGCCGGCGCCAACGTCGCCATGGTTGGCTCGCTTCTGGCCGGTACCGATGAGACGCCGGGCGAGGTGTTTCTCTATCAGGGCCGCTCCTACAAGACCTATCGCGGCATGGGCTCGGTCAGCGCTATGGCGCGCGGCTCGGCCGATCGCTACTTCCAACAGGACATCAAGGATTCGCTCAAGCTCGTGCCGGAGGGTGTCGAAGGCCAGGTGCCCTACAAGGGCGCGGCCGCGACGGTGCTGCATCAGCTCACCGGTGGCCTGCGCGCCGCGATGGGCTATGTTGGCGCCAAGACGCTCGCCGAGCTGCACGCCAAGGCCGAGTTCGTGCGCATCTCGGGCGCGGGGCTGCGCGAGAGCCACGTCCACGACGTGACCATCACGCGCGAGAGCCCGAATTATCCGACCAGGGCGTGAGGCTTCGCCGCCGCTGTAGGGTGGGCAAAGGCGCTGGCACTGCCTATCCGAAATGCAAGACCTCTCGTGCGCCGTGCCCACCAAGGAGTCTCGACAATCGGAGCGATCTGTGATGGTGGGCACGGCGCACGAACGGCCTTGCCGAAAGGCCGTGCGCGCGCCTTTGCCCACCCTACATCGCCCGCCGCGCTTGGCCGGGACGACAGCGGGCTACGATGCCGCGACTGCTTTCAATCGTCTGTTCTCCATTCGATCAATCTGGCGCCGTTTCGCCTCGCGTCGGCGCGCGTGCAGGATCCATTCGGTGTAGCCGTTTGGCTGCGCGCGTCCCTTGAAAATGAGATCGCAGGCGGCCGCGAAGGCGGGGCCGTCGAATGATGGCGCCATCGCGCGGTAGTTCGGATCGGCGGCGTTCTGGCGGTCGACGACCTTGGCCATGCGCCTGAGCGTCGCCATCACTTGCGCCTCGGTGACAATGCCGTGGCGCAGCCAGTTGGCGATGTGCTGGCTCGAGATGCGCAGCGTGGCGCGGTCCTCCATCAGCGCGACATCGTGAATGTCGGGCACCTTCGAGCAGCCGACGCCCTGGTCGATCCAGCGCACCACGTAGCCGAGAATCCCTTGCGCGTTGTTGTCGAGCTCCGCTTGGATCTCGTCTCCCGACCAGGCCGGCGTGCCGACCGGGATCGTGAGCATGTCGGCAAGCCGCGCGCGCGGGCGGTGCGCCAGCTCCCGTTGGCGCGCCGCGACGTCGACGTGGTGATAGTGCGTCGCGTGCAGTGTCGCCGCGGTTGGCGACGGCACCCAGGCGGTGGTGGCGCCGGCCAGCGGATGCGCGATCTTCTGCGCGAGCATGTCGGCCATCTTGTCGGGCGCCGCCCACATGCCCTTGCCGATTTGCGCCCGGCCGGGCAGCGCGCAGCCAAGCCCGATGTCGACGTTCCAATCCTCGTAGGCCTTGATCCAGGCCGAGCTCTTCATGTCGGCTTTGCGGATCATCGGGCCTGCTTCCATCGCGGTGTGGATCTCGTCGCCGGTGCGGTCGAGGAAGCCGGTATTGATGAACACCACGCGGTCGGCGGCCGCCCGGATGCAGGCCTTGAGGTTGACGGACGTGCGCCGCTCCTCGTCCATGATGCCCATCTTCAGGGTGTGCCGCGGAAGCCGCAGCATGTCCTCGACGCGTGCGAAGATCGCGTCGGTGAGCCCCACCTCGTCCGGCCCGTGCATCTTCGGCTTGACGATGTAGATTGAGCGGTTGTTGCGCCCGCGCGCCGCGATCAGGGCGGTGACGACGGCGTCGAGCATGCCTTCGGGGATCTCGTCGCCGGCGCCATCGAGGATCGCGTCCGTATACATGTGATGGCCGACATTGCGCACCAGCATCAGGCTCAGTCCGGCGAGCCGCAGCTCGCCACCGTTCGGATCGCGATAGACCCGATCGGCATGGAGGCGGCGCTGGACGATCCGACCATCCTTCTCAAAGCGCGCGACGAGCGAGCCCTGCATCAGGCCGAGCCAGTTCCGGTAGAGCGCGACCTTGTCGTCGGCGTCGACCGCCGCGACGCTGTCCTCGAGATCCATGATCGTGGTGATCGCGGATTCAAGAATGACATCGGCAACACCCGCGCGGTCGCCGCGCCCGATCGGATGGCTGCGATCGATCCTGATCTCGATGTGGAGCCCGTGATTGCGGATCAGTACGGCCGATGGCGCGGCCTCCCCGCCCTGGAAACCCGCGAGCTGCTCGGGCCGGAGGAGGCCGGTGCGCGCGCCATTATTGAGCACGACCAGCAATTGGCCGTTCTCGATCGCATAGGAGAGGGCATCCCTGTGGCTGCCCTGCTGGAGCGGTGCCGCCTGATCGAGGAACGTTCGCGCCCAGGCGATCACGCGCTCGCCGCGGACCGGATTGTACGCCCGCCCGCGTGCGGTGCTGCCCTTCTCCGCGATCGCATCGGTGCCGTAAAGCGCGTCGTAGAGGCTGCCCCAGCGCGCGTTGGCGGCGTTGAGCGCATAGCGCGCGTTCGACAGGGGCACCACCAGCTGCGGCCCCGCGATGCTGGCGATCTCGTCGTCAACGTTGGCAGTGCGGATCGCAAAGTCGGCGGGCTCCGGCAGCAGATAGCCGATCTTGCGCAGGAAGCGTTCATAGGCGACGGGATCGACCGGCGCGCCGGCGCTGGCGCGATGGAAGTCGTCGATGCGGGCCTGCAGCTCGTCGCGCAAGGTGAGGAGCGTATGGTTGCGGGGCCCGAGCTCGCGAATGAGAGCGGCAAGCCCGGTCCAGAACTCCTCGGCCGTGACGCCTGAGCCCGGCAGCGCCTCGGATACGATGAAGTCGTGGAGCCTGCTTGCGACCCGCAGCCCGGCGACTTTGACTCGATGGTCCATCTTGCCCCTCCTGGGCGCTCGGGTTCAGGCGATCGCGGCGCGTGCGTGCTCCTCCACGATGGTGAAGCGCACGGTGCAGCGGGCGCGATGCTGCTCGGACACGTCGCGCCAGGTGCGCTCGGCATCGTCACGCGTGCCAAACGGGCCGATCAGCCGTTCTGTTCCACTGACGATTTGGTCGAAGCCGAGCGACTGGAACTCTCCACCGACGACCCAGAAGCGATGCATGGTCTTCCTCCAAGGTTTGAAGGGTTGCGGTTACTCTGCGGCAGCCGGAAGCTTGGCGGCTTCGAACTGCTCGTTCTCGGTCGAGCCGGCGAGCGCGGTGGTCGAGGCGGTGCCGGCCGAGACCGCAAGGCTGATGAGATCGAAATAGCCGGTGCCGACCTCGCGCTGGTGGCGCGTCGCCGTGTAGCCGCGTGCCTCGGAGGCGAACTCGGCCTCCTGCAGCTCGCAATAGGCGCTCATGCCGCGCGCCGCGTAGTCGCGCGCCAGCTCGTACATGCCGTGATTGAGGCTGTGGAAGCCCGCCAGCGTCACGAACTGGTATTTGTAACCCATGGCGCCGAGCTCGCGCTGGAAGCGCGCGATGGTTGCCTCGTCGATATTGGCGCGCCAGTTGAACGACGGCGAGCAGTTGTAGGCGAGTAGCTTGTTCGGGAACTCGCGGCGGACGGCCTCGGCGAAGGCGCGCGCTTCCTCCAGGTTGGGATGCGAGGTCTCCCACCACAGCATGTCGGCATAACGCGCGAATGAGAGCCCGCGCTTGATGCAATGGGCAAGACCGGTGCCGGGCTTGAGCCGGTAGAAGCCCTCGACGGTGCGCTCGCCGGTGATGTACTCGCGGTCGCGCTCGTCGACGTCGGAGGTGATCAGCTTGGCGCTCTCGGCGTCGGTGCGCGCGATCACGAGGGTCGGCACCCGGCACACGTCGGCGGCCAGCCGCGCCGCGGTCAGGTTGCGCTCGTGCGCGGCAGTTGGAATCAGCACCTTGCCGCCCATGTGGCCGCATTTCTTTTCGGAGGCGAGCTGATCCTCGAAATGCACACCGGCGACGCCTGCCTCGATGTAGTTCTTCATGATCTCGTAGGCGTTGAGCGGGCCGCCGAATCCGGCTTCCGCGTCGGCCACGATCGGCGCGAGCCAGTCGCGCTTGCTGCCGCCTTCGGAATGCTCGATCTGGTCTGCACGCAGAAGCGCCTGGTTGATGCGCCGGCACAGCTCCGGGCCGGAATCCGCCGGGTAGAGGCTCTGGTCCGGATAGGTCGCGCCCGCGGTGTTGCTGTCGGCCGCCACCTGCCAGCCCGACAGGTAGATCGCCTTGAGGCCGGCGCGCACCATCTGCACCGCCTGGTTGCCGGTCATGGCGCCGAGCGAGGGCAGGTAGGGCTCCGATTGCAGCAGCTGCCAGAGCCGGTTGGCGCCGCGCTCGGCGAGCGAATGGCGGACCTGGAACGAGCCCGACAGCCGCAGCACGTCCTCCGGCGAGTACGGGCGCTCGATGCCGTCGAAACGGCCTTTCGGGAGGCCGAGGTCGCTGAAGCTCAGAGTTTCCATGCGGTGTCCTTTCTTACAAATTTGACAAATGGTGTGCGCGCTTGACTCAAGTCTATAACTTCAGTTGGAATGATTTGGGAATATGCGCTGATGGGCAATCGTGCCACATTGTAAAACTATGACACCGGTTCGTGTTTGGATGTCACAAATGTCAAAGACAGGCGCCGACTCTGCCACCAAGCTGTTCATCGGCCCGCGATTCCGGCGCATTCGGCGCCAGCTCGGGCTGTCGCAGACCCAGATGGCCGACGAGCTCGGGGTCTCGCCGAGCTACGTCAACCTGATCGAGCGCAACCAGCGTCCGGTGACCGCGCAGCTCCTGCTCAAGATGGCGCAGGCCTATGACATCGACCTGCGCGACCTGGCGGCGGCTGACAAGGACCGGTTCTTCGCCGAGCTGAACGAGGTGTTCAGCGATCCGCTGTTCCGGCGGATCGAGCTGCCCAAGCAGGAGCTGCGCGACCTGGTCGAGCTGTGTCCGGACGCGGCCAACGCGGTCCAGCGTCTTTATCGCGCCTATGTCGAGGCGCGCCGCGGCGAGAGCCTGGCGGCGGCGCGGCTTGCGGGTCGCGACGAGGCGGCGAGCTTTGAAGCGAACCCGGTCGAGCGCGTCCGCGATCTGATCGAGGCCAGTCGCAATCATTTTCCGGCGCTTGAAACCGCGGCTGAAAGCCTGCGCGACGGGCTCGACGCGCCGAGCCACGAGCTGTTTCGCGCCTTGTGCGAGCGGTTGCGGGAGCGCCACGGAATTCTGGTGCGCACGCTGCCGGTCGACGTCATGCGCGATACGCTGCGACGTTATGTGCACCACCGCCGGCAACTGCTCCTGTCGGAGCTCCTGGACGCGGCCGGCTGTATCTTCCAGGCCGCCTTTCAGCTTGCGCTGGCGGAGGCTTCGCCGCGGATCGACGAAATCATCAGGGCGAGCGGAGAGCTCGACGAGCCGGCGCGGCGCCTCTATCGCATTTCGCTCGCCAACTATTTCGCCGCCGCGGTGATCATGCCGTACGGCCGCTTCCAGGAGACCGCGGAGGCTCTCAGCTACGACATCGCGCTCTTGGCGCATCGCTTCGGTGCGGGCCTGGAGCAGGTCTGTCATCGACTGACCACCTTGCAGCGGCCCAACGCGCGCGGCGTGCCGTTCTTCATGGTTCGGGTCGATCGCGCGGGCAATGTGTCGAAGCGCTTCTCGTCCGGCACGTTTCCGTTCTCGAAGTTCGGCGGCACCTGTCCGCTCTGGAACGTGCACGCGACGTTCGAGACGCCGGACCGCCTGGTGACCCAGATCGTCGAGTTGCCGGACGGCGCGCGTTATTTTTCGATCGCCCAGATCGTGCATCGCGCCATTGCGCCTTATGGGCAGCCGCAGCCGCGCTACGCCATCGGGCTTGGCTGCGAGCTGAAATACGCGCCGCGGCTGGTCTATTCGGCTGGCCTCAATCTCGACAAGGCGGAGCCGACGCCGATCGGCGTCAACTGCCGGCTATGCGAGCGAATGAATTGCGGCCAGCGCGCCGAGCCGCCGCTCACGCGCCCCCTGGTGCTCGACGAGACGATCCGCGGCGTCTCGCCTTTCATGTTCGAGATGGCGCCGCCGGAGTGATGCTTGCTTGTCGCCGCGAATTCCACATGGCATCGTTGCTGATTGTAACGCAATCATGTGGGGGGATCCGCGTGCTCTTGTGGCTCTACGACATTCCAACGGTGGCGCTGATCGCGCTGTTTGCCGTCGTCTTTGTCGGCTTCACGTGGCTCGGTGACGTTCTGATGCGTCCGGTGCTGCGCCGGCTGTTGCACAAGCAGCAGCGCCTCAACGAGATGGTCGGGGTCTCGATCGCGTGCCACTGCGGGTTTTTCGGCATTCTGCTTGGTCTCCTGGCGGTCGCCACCTATCAGAATTTTTCGGATGTCGACCGGGTCGTGACCCGCGAGGCCGGTCTGCTGCGCGCGTTCTATCGCTCGATCCAGAGCTATCCGGAGCCGACGCGCTCGCAGACGCTGCCGCTGATCAAGGAATATGTGCGCTATGTCATCGAGGATGCCTGGCCGGAGCAGCGCAAGGGGCGGGCGGCACCGGGCGGCGTGCCGCGCATGAACGCGGTCCAGAGCAAGCTCTTCGCGTTCGAGCCGCAGACCAAGGGGCAGGAAATCCTGCATGACCGCACGGTTGAGCAGTTCAACCAGATGGCCGACGTCCGCCGCCAGCGCATCCAAGCGGCCGACACCGGCATCGCGCCGGCGATGTGGTACGTGGTCGCGATCGGCGCGCTCATCACCATCTTGCTGTTCTGGCTGCTGGAGATGGAGCCTGCGACCCAGTTCATCCTGGGCGGCCTCCTCGCCTTTTTCTTGAGCACGGTGATCTCGGTCCTGGTCGCCATGGATCATCCCTTCCGCGGCGAGATGAGCATCGGCCCAGACGCCTACCAGGCGATCTACGAGCGGATGACCGATTAGCAAATCGCTCGCAAGAGCGGGTGGCGCATGTGGCGCGCGAGTTTGCGCCTTCGCGCGCCTGGGTCTTGGGTTTTCCTTGGGTTTTCCTTGGGTTTGGTTGCCCTTGGCATCCGGGGCGGCCGGCCGATAAGATGCCGACAGACTGAAGCAAATGTCGCTGGAGGGAGCCCTTGTTCGCCAAGATCAATCACGTTGCCATCGTCAGCGAGCGCTACGCGCTGCTGGCCGCCTTCTACCAGTCGCTGTTCGGGATGAGCACGTCGGAGAAGACCCGCACCAACCGGGCGATCACGGTCGGCGACGGCTATGTCGGCCTCAACATCAATCCGCGCAAGGCCGGCCGGCCGGCCGGGCTCGATCACTTCGGCGTCGAGGTGGAAGACGTCGAGACCGTGCTCGATCGCATCCGCACCAAGTATCCGGGCGCCGATTACGTGCAGCGGCCTTCCACGCGGCCATTCGCCGGCATCACCGCCAACGATCCGGACGGCAACGTATTCGACCTCTCGCAGAAGCAGATGGCCAATCGCGCCGGCGTCTATGTCGACAACGAGAAGGCCGCGCAGCATAACCGCCACATCAGCCACGTTGCCATGCGCACCATGCGGCCGGATGAGATGGCGCGCTTCTATGTCGATGTGCTGCAGCTCTCCGAGCAGAACGCCAAGCCGGGCGATCCCAACCACTATCTCAGCGACGGCAAGATGACGCTGATGATCATGCCCTGGCGAATCAAGAACTATCTCGGCACCTCGATCCTGCCGACCGGCATGGATCACGTCGGTTTCACGGTCGAGAGCGTCGACAAGCTCAAGGAGGACGTCGAGGAGCTGGTCGGCGTCAATCCGGTGCTCAACCCGATTCCGGTTGGCAAGGGCAAGGAGAGTGCCGCGCGGCTCGATCTGCTCAAGCGCCAGTGCCCGATCGGCGAATATTTCCTGTCCGATCCCGACTTCACTATGATCGCGGTGCGCGGGCCGCACTGAGCTGTCAGTGCGGGGGGCCGGGTCGCCGACGCGTTCAGCCGAGCTACCGATCTCTCGACGTTCACTGAACGCGAAAAAATTATGCTTGTGCTGTGCGTGAAAGTGGCCTATGTAGAGGCCATCCCGATCCGTGTTTCGAGGGGCGCATTCATGAGGCGTCTTGAAGGCGGGGAGCGGGAGCGGCACCTGCGGGAAGGCACTTACGCAAACCGGCCCA
>Ga0209798_10001535_pt1 | contig 13887 bp, 11 predicted proteins | sample DOMMetBare3Fresh_FD_187475 | JGI IMG/M metagenome (GOLD analysis project Ga0209798, IMG submission 187475) | Wetland sediment microbial communities from St. Louis River estuary, USA, under dissolved organic matter induced mercury methylation -... | ecosystem: Environmental > Aquatic >...
GGACTGCACTTTTTGGCCTTCATCTAATGATTTATAGCCGCCAGAGTTATTGATTTGTTGAAAATGTACGAAAACATCGGGGCCTGATTGTTGTTCAATAAAGCCGAAGCCTTTATCAGAATTAAACCATTTAACGGTGCCAGTTGTGATTGTAGACATAATGAGTCCTTTAATATAATAAGTAAAAAGCCTTTAAGGCGGGTAAAGCTGGGAAATTTTGAAATTACTTAATGAAACAAGGACGAGCTACTACAAGGAGAAACATCGAAACGGTAAACAGAAGGATAAATCAGATTTTCAAGCTAGATTGCATTATAAGCATTATCTTATTAATGTCAACTTATAAAATTTGATTGTATGAATTCGCCATTGCACTTATAGGGGGCGCGGATTTACCGCAGCTCAAAGCCCAATCTTTAAGCTGTAATGCCACCCATGCTTCATCATCCAGCGCAAGATCGTGTCCTCCCCACGGATGACGGCGGAGCTCTAACTGCCATTTTTTGTGTATTGTTTCTGAACAAATGGGTGCAACCAGCCTGTCGCCTGTGCTGTTTAATAATAAAATGGGTTGCTTTGGCTTTTGGTCTCCGGGGCGATAGCTTGCCGCCGCTATAATTTGTCGAAAGCTGTTTTTAAGACTAATCGGACGTTGATTTTGTATCTTCTTCCACGCCTGGCTTATTCGTTCATCCTGATCGCGGCGATTGCTGACCAGTTGTAAAATGGCTGTTTCCCGATTACGTACATCACGCTTCATCACCAGCGCGGCAAATTTTCCATAACTTTGCCAGCGCAGCCGATAATAAAAAGGACTCAAATCGGCAAAACTGGTATTAATCAGACTCGCGCCACAAATATCATCAGGATAATTACGCATCCATTCCCAGGCAACCATGGCTCCCAGCGAAATCGCCAGAATTGTTACGGGCCGTTGCAGGTAACCCTTATCGAGCGCCTGGCGGCGGACTGCTTCGGCAATTGACTTGACAGTGCGCGGACTGTTTTCTTTGTTAAAACAGCCTGTGCCGGGCAAATCCAGCATGGTTACATTAGCGTCCGGAAAAGTCGCTTGCAGCAGCGGAATAAAATCGCCCCAGTGCCCTGATTCACGCGCCAGACCTCTAAGCAGAAGCCAGTTTTTACCCAGATCACTATTCATACCAAAACGCCTGCGCTTTTTTTGTATAACCGGCTTTTTGTTGATGCTCTAAGTGAGCCCAATTTTTTGGATACAAAAGACTCCGGTGTAAAAAATCAAAAAGCATAAAATGCCTGCGAAAAACTCGTTGTTGCCGATGCGGCAAGAGCGGGTGAAACAATCCGTGGCGCGAAAAAAGATGTGTTGGATTCTTGCGTAACCACAGCCATGAGCCCATTTCCAGAGTCAAAGGCAAAAACAAACGATCGGCGCTAAACCGTTGTATAAAATCATCGAACAGGTAATCCCATAGATCGCCGTTAATTACATATTCCTGGCACATCGGTTCAATTTTATAGATATGGTGTTGATAGCAGCGATCAAAGCGTTCCTTTAATGCCAATGTTTCAGCAATAAAGGCAAAAGGCGTTTTACGTGAAGCGTAAGGAAACCATAACCGGTCTCTTATGCCAAAACCTGAATGTAAATCCAGGGCGATTGATAATGGCGAGTTGAACAATTGTTGATCCACAACACGACATAAAGCCAACGCCTCCTTTTCCATGTTCAAGACATCGCCGCGATACCAGGGCAAATGCGGCGTAATGTGCTGACCACTATAGAGCCGGGTTGCGCCCACACCTTCTACAGGCGAATTGCGCATAAGATCAACACCATTTCCATTAGCACGCGTGCCCAGATAAACGCCCACCGGATTGACGAGAGGCACAAAGACCAGCCGGGATTTCTCCAGCCGGGTTAGAAGCTCCTCATCCCAATCCAGCAATTGACTGATGGTTTCCATATAAGACAGAATGACTTCCGAGCCGATTTTCTCCAGTCCGTGGACGCCGCCAAAAAAAGCCAAAACGGGTGCATCCGGCTGAATTGAGCCCAAGGTAATGCAATGGATAGGAAATTCATGATCTTTATAGTGAATCCGTTCTATAACTTGGGTGCGGGCTTGGTCGCCGAAACCCTCAATGATACGTTCAAGTTGTTCAAGCTCCGGGAATTTAAAACCAGTCATAAATATAAATTAAAGTGTGCGATTGTCCTGCTCTGGCATGAGAATCAGATGATAATCTGCTAGCAAAAGGTCATTCTATTACAGACTCGTGACAGGGAGATGAAACCTTACACATTCTACTGAGCCACTTGCAAAATTACCGGCCAACTCGATAAGATGCTTAAACATAGGATGCTACCGACCTAAGGAGGCGCATCGTTCGTTCGAGAGACATAAGGATTAACGCATGACAGACTATCGCCGAATTTACCTGCCTAATGCAAGATGGTTTTTTACTGTGAGCCTTGCCGAGCGTCAGAACAATCACTTGTTGGTTGAAAAGATTGATTCCTCACGTATGGCTTTTGGTTATGTGAAGGATCGAAGCCCTTTCCATATTAATGCCGTGGTGATAATGCCGGGTCACCCTCATTGCATCTGGACGTTGCCACCAGATGACACTGATTTTTCGATACGCTGGAATTTTCTCAAAGGCCAACTTCCGGAGCAATAGGCAAAGGTGAAAGAATTTCGGAAAGCTATAACAAGCGACGTGAAAGCGATTTATGGCAACGCCGTTTTTGGGCGCATTTGATCACTGACCAGGACGATTTTGGCCAACATGTGGATTTATATCTACTGGAACTCTGTCAAATAGGGTTGGGTGCGGCGAGTTGTGTACTGGCCTCATTCGAGTTTCCGTCAGTTTGTGGCACTCGAACGATGCGCCTCATTAGGTTGGCAGCATCCTATGTTTAGGCATCTTATCGCGTTGCTTTTAACTTGAGGTTGGGAAGTAGTACCGGTTGGTTTTATAAGCCTTCCAGGGTTGGCTCCTGTCTTTTTGCCCCCGCTAAGCAGGATCGCCTAAAGGACTACCCTAACCGCATTAATTCTTTTATCAAGAGCTCAATGCCGAAGGTCACCAGCAAGCTAAGAAGGATCATCATTAGTGATGCATAGATGAGGCTGGAGGGACTGATCCAGTCGCTATTGAGTGTTAGTTTTTTCATGGAGCGGCCCGCAATTAATTTTTCAATTGAGCCATTGTGATTAAACCACGTTAAAGCATGATGACGCTTTGATGACATTTTTGTGATATTTTCGTAACACACAGGGCTAAGCAACATTAATCATTTACTGTATCAATGCGGTAAGCCTCTATCATGGCTTTATTCGTGCCGGGCATTATTGAAGCCGCATAAAGATTATTGCCATGTATTAATGGAGCAGAAAGTGGCCGTCCGGCTCCTTTTAAGGAATGTTTGGCAACCAAAGCTCCATCTTTTAAGCGTACGCCGTAAACGGTACCATGATTGCCTATGTCCACCACCCAGATGGTGGCATCGCCGTTTTTACTTAAGATGGCCGTTGCCGGCAGAGAAGGATGGCTTCTGAATGTTTGTAAGGCTTCAGGACTTGAAGGGTCAGGGAATTGCCAAAAACGTTTAAATTTTGGCCTGCCTGCCTCCTGCACAATTTTTAACGCTACCAGTCCAGCCGGATGAGTTTTGTCAGGGACAAAAGTGGGAGTGACCACAACCGGGTCTTCATCAACAGAAGTCAGCACGGGTTGGGTTACAATCATGCCCATCCAGCCAAACTTGCATTCATCGGCTTTAGTTCCACACACGTCAACAATTTGCAATCGATCATATTGAGTGCCCAGGTGTTCCGCATCGATTAAATAAACACCACCATCCTTACCTGGCTGCACCAGCACAGACTGGCCATTATCCAGCTCTACTTTAACCGGCGCGCTCGCACCCAAGTCGTAATCCATCCAGGCCAGACATTCCCAGAAGGATTTGTTATCACATTCGCCCGTAGCAGGCTTTAGGGGGGCATCGCCTTCTGCCAGACGAGGAATAAACAAATTTTTGCAAGATGCCATACAGGCTTTATCTGGATTAGCTGGATTGAAATTCGCACATAACTGTGCATCACAACCTGCGTCAAATATCAGACCTGGCTTTAAGCGCATAATCGTATTGGCATAATCCTGTCGGCCAAGATCAAGTTGTCCGTTACCCGTAGGAACAAATAATTCAAATTCATCACCGGACGGATAAATTTGTGGGCCTGGAGGCGTCCAAATACCACCGCCGCAAATCATTTCCTGATTGCCATATTCTTTTGTTACCGGACAATCAGTCTCTGGCGTTATTAATAGCACACTACTTACTGCCGGTTTTAAGTCTGTGTTCCTAAGTCCTTTCCTGGTAACGCGCCAGGCATCCATATCTATTTCAAAAAGCCAGCCATGATAGGGTTGCTCATCACCGGAATTACCAAAGGCGGCATACAGATAGCCCAATTCAGACCCCGGCTTAAGCGCATGTTTTAACGCTGAATGTGAAAAGGCTTTTGGTGGGTCAAACTTTACTGTTCCAATGCCGTTAGCGGCAGGTTTTTCAGCAGACAGCACTAGCACAGGAAATGCTTCGTCCAATTTTTTTGTAGTCAGATCAATAACCGCTAAACGATGGCTGGTGCGCACGCCTTTTTCCAGACATTGATAAAGAATAACCAGCTTGCCGCCTATTATTATCGGCGTAGAAATAAGTTGAGCCTGTTGACCTTCAGGTGTTGGCGCATTGATTTGCCAATCTAAAGCACCTGTTTCGCTATCCAGTGCGGCAATAATTCCATTTGAAACGGGTACTATGACAAGCGGCTTGCCCTGCGACAAATCCAGCAGCGGAGAGGCAATAATACTGGCATCAAAGGTAACCGAGGGGTGGGTGTCGATAGGAAAGAGTCTTTCCAGCTTGAAGTGTTCCGGCTGGATTAACTTGGTACTATAAAAACCGGCACAACTTATTAGGACTATGCTCGCTAGTATAGCGATAGCAGCAGAAAAATGACGCAATGCGAATTGAATGGCGGTATTGTTCAAACGTTACTCATTGGTGTGAAGAAAAATGAGTAAGATTTTACAGATGAACTATGACGGAATTATTAAACCTGGGGAAATCATTTCGTCCACGAAAAACACAAAAAGCACGAAAATTTTCAAAGAGATACCAAGCTGTAGATTGTCACCCAAAAGATGAATGGCTAAATCAACGGAACGTACTGATTTGTTTCGTGTCTTTCGTGCTTTTCGTGGACTAATTAAAATACCACTAATGCAAAGCATCAATCGCCAATTGCCCCAGTTGGGTATGATGCAGGATTTTTGCAAAGGGACGTATAGTTTGTTCCGGGCCGTTTACAAAAACATAAACCGGCGTACTGGTGTGTGTTCCTGTCGCCCAAACAACTTGTTGGCTAGTAGCAACGGCTTGTGCCAATAAATTTTCACGGTTTTCTTTCTGATAAACAAAAAATGCACCATTAGCGTCAATTTTGGGCACTATTTTTTCACCGAGTGAAATATGACCTTCTGTGTAAAATGGATTGTTTTCAGTAGTCAGGATTTTTGCGGCTTGTGCTTCGGTAATCTTGAATGCTGTATAGCGATTAACCAGCTCAGTCAGCTTTAAAGGGTTTTGCAGGTTCTTGGGCAGAGCATCAAATTGCGCAAAAATATCGTGATAACTCAGTTGTTGTGCGTACAGTTTGTCCAATACGTCAGGATTGCCAAAGTTAAAGTTGGGTTTAAATAAGGTTCCGTCCGCAAATGCGCCGCCCGGTAATTTATGAGGTTTTGGGATATTTTCAGCGGAATAACTAAAGCCAAAACCGCCGGTTTCATGATCCGCTGTGACTATAATCAGTGTGTCCTGTCGATTAGCAGCCCAATCCAGCACGGTGTTCAAAGTGTCATTGAATCTCAGCATTTCATGCAGCAACAAGCCGGTATCGTTGCGATGCGATGCCCAATCAATTTGCCCCGCCTCGATCATTAAAAAAAATCCCCGCTCATTGTGTTCAAGAATTTTCAGCGCTTGTACGGACATCTCGCTCAGAGTCGGTTGAACGTGTTTTGCGTCATTTTTATGTTGTGTTTCAACAATGCCATTTTGCATGCCGGAATCCGCAAACAAGCCAAGCGTTTTACCCTTTGCTTGTTGCAGTTGCTCGTTGTTAAAAACCAGTGTATAGCCTTTCTGTTGCGCGGTGGTTAATAAGTTTTTGGCATCTTTACGAGACGATTTAATCTCAATGCTGTTGCTGGTTGCGTGCGCCAGTTGTTGATGAATTAAGGATTTTTTATCGCTGGCTTGCTCGGGGATCCAGTAACTTAAGCCGCCCGACAACATGACATCCGCCCCGGTTGCCAACAAATCTTCCGGAATATTATTTTCCTGGCTACGGTGGGTCTGGTGTGCAGCAAAAGCGGCGGGGGTCGCATGCGTAATGCGCGTATCCGAAACTAACCCTGTTGCTTTTCCCAAACGCCTGGCTTTTTCGATAATGTTTTCCTGGGTGTTACCATCCTTATCCAGACCCAGCATTTCTGCGCCTGCAAACTTGCCTGTTGCCAGTTGCGTGGCGGATGCGGCTGAATCGGTTACCAGCGCATCGGCAGTGTGAGTCATGGAAATGCCCAGTCGCCCTTGTTCCATCATACGATCTAAGGCCGTGCTGCGATTAGCAATAACGCCATGCGGTGCTTGTCTGGCATAAGATAATAATAAGCCGACCTGCTGCGGCCCCATGCCATCACCAATTATCATGATGACATTTTTAACTTCTGCTTCAGTTGGTCTGGTTTTATCCAGGGTTGAGCAACTCAATAAGGTAACGCTGATCAGGCAATAAGCCATCAATTTTTTCATAATCGTACATTTTTGGGGTGGGATTGAGCATTGTAGACCAAACCTCAAGGTACGTTGATATGTCATATAAATTTAACCCTACTGTCATTTTACGTTCATCAATTCGACACGAAGCTGACATTTTAATTGATTACTGTATCCACATCTTTTATTGACCTATGTGGATACCCATGAAAAAAACAAATGCCGAAATCCTCATCAAACCGGCTAAGAAACTGGATTGTTTTTTAGCTAACTCAGAGGCTTTGATAAAAGAAGCCCAAGCCTTACGTTACCGTGTTTTTGCCAAGGAAATGGGCGCTAAACTTAAAACCGAATCCGAAGGTCTGGATTATGATGAAGTCGATAGCTATTGCGATCATTTGATTGTGTATGACAATGTTAATAAGAAAATAGTCGGCTATACCCGATTGCTTAATCAATCCCAGGCGCAACGACTGGGTCGCTTTTATTCGCAAAACGAGTTTAATCTGGATAAAGTTCTGGCATTACCCGGCCGTTTTCTGGAAATAGGCCGCACCTGCGTAGACCCTGATTATCGTGGCGGCGCAGTGTTGACGACGCTGTGGTCGGCATTAGTGCAGTACGCAGTAGAAGGTGGCTATAATTATTTACTGGGCTGCGCCAGCATCACTCCCGGCCCTAGCGGGTTTGCTGTGGATGCGGTTTATCGAAATATTGATGCTAAAAATATGGCACCTGTCTCTATTCAAGTTAAACCCAGCATTCCAGTACCCAAGGCATTAAGATGTCAACGCGACGAGTCGGGCATTCCGCCATTGCTCAAGGCGTATTTGCGTTTCGGCGCACTGGTTTGCGGTGAACCGTATTGGGATGAAGACTTTAACTGTATGGATTTATTTGTCTTATTGCCGTTGGATCAATTAAAAGATCGCTACAGCAAACACTATATGAGAAGCAATATTGACAAGGACGGTGTGTATGCTGCAAGCGTGCCAAAAGCAATGCGCGGCGTAGACGCTTAATGGAATTGAGACTGCGGTTGTTTTATAAACTTATTCTCATTATCCTGCTATTTAGTTACGGCTTAATCATTGCCGGAGGTGTTTTTCCAGCACTCAATCTGCTGTGTGCGGCAAACAAGGCCAAAAGCAAACGAGATGCGTTAAAAACCCATTGGTTAAAAATATTCGGCGCTATTGTCAATCTGAGTGTTACTCAAGAAGGAGAACTGCCGGAACTGGGGACTCTTCTGGTGGGTAATCACATTTCCTGGCTGGATATTATTGTAATCGGCCAGTATTTACCCGCTTATTTTGTCGCCAAGAGCGATATTTTAAGCTGGCCGATCATTGGTTATTTATCCAAACAGGGCGGCACGATTTTTATCCGCAGGGGGGATAAAAAGCATATTAAGGCGACGACTGAAAAAATGGTCTGGGTCTTAAAACAAAACAGCAATATTATTGCTTTTCCTGAAGGCACAACAACTAAGGGTGATGAGGTGCTAAACTTTCATGCCTCATTATTTCAACCTGCGCTATTAACCAAGTCGGCTATTCAACCGGTAGCGCTCCAATATCAAGGTGCCGCCAAAAAACCAGCGCCTTTTATTGGTGACGATGATTTTATTCCGCATTTAATAAACATGCTGAGTCTGGATAAAATTGAAGTGAGTGTTTGTTTTTTGCCGGTGATTAAAAGTGCAGGCAGGGATAGGCATTCAGTGAGTGTTGAAGCAAGAGATATGATTTTGGAAGAGATTTCCAAAAGTATTGAGGCGGCTAAGCCGGATAGGATCCATTCTTTTGGGTAAGCCGCAAAAATAAACTAATACCCCGTAAGTATGTGCTGAAGCCAGGAAGCGCATCAGTCGAGATTGATGCGCTTCCTAGGAGTACAAGCTGCCCACTCTAGCTATTGCAAGCTTTTATTTACGGTGTCAAGCGTACCCCAATCCAGCCCCCTCTTGGTGCGCCGGGCGATACAAACCGGCCATCATTAAAGTCAGGGCCCAATATCCCCGATGCATTCCCATAAACACCAAACGAGTTATAGTCTTTGTCGAAAATATTATTGATCTTGCCAAACAAGGAGAAATACTTCGTCACTTTATATTCTGCGGTGGCATTAAATACCCAGTAACCGCTTAATTTATCATTGTTATTGGCTTCATCACCTCTAAAATACTGGTCTCCACTGTATAGTCCGTCAATACCGATTAATACTTTTTTCCATAAATCAACACCGATAGTGGCTTTATAAAGATGCTCAGGAATATTCGGGATTCTGTCTCCTTTGCTGACAGCTAAAGCCTGAGCAGGATTCAGTGGATCAATGTTGTCAAAGCCACTTAAAAAAGTAGTGTTTAAATAGGTATAGTTGGTCGAAAAATGCCAATCATCAATTTGACTGAATAATTGCGGGTAATTAGCGGTTGTTCCGGCTTCAATACCATAACGACGGGTTTGTCCCACATTACTGAAAAACCCCTGGCTGATAATATTACTTGACGCGTCGCGACGAAAAATAATATCGTTACTATTAATGGTATGAAAAAAGCCCAGATTCCATTTTAAATCACCTTTACCGAGTAACTTATCCAAGTCCCCCCTAAAACCGGCCTCCCAGGTTTTGGCAACAACTTGCTTCAAAGGCGGATCAGAAATAAAAGAATTGGGTAATTTACATGGCGCAGTTGGATCCGCACAGCTCAATTCCACCGGCGTCGGTGCGCGATTAGACTCACTGTAACTGCCGTATACACCCAGATTATTAAGAATTTGATAAGTTAGTCCGGCAGAGGGATTAAACCGGTCAAACGTGTGCGATCCATTTAACGTTTTTAAGGGGTCGTTAATGTACTGATCTTTCAAATCGATGGCGATATGGTTGAAACGTCCGGCGATGGTGGCGGTTAAATCATCGGTAATGGAGAAACTGTCGGTAAAAAATGCACCCACCGTTTCTGTGGTGGTGTTCAGACGCACTTTGGACTCATCTACAAAAACGCCACTGCCGACCGTACCTCTACTATCTGTTAAAGAGGCAAGCTCTGTGTTCGATGCAAAATGCACACTGGCATAAGCGTAGCTTGCGCCAATGGTCAGGTTGTTTTCATGGTTGAATAAATCCTGATTAAACACTGACTGTAATGAGCCGCCTTGACTACGCGAATAGGTTTGGCTGGTATTGTTGGTGGCGCCTATTACGGCATCCGCGGCATTAACATCCTGGCCGTTAGTATCAAGCACAACGGCTTCTCCATCACCGGGGTCGGTACACAAAAGGCCAGTATTTGCAGCTAGCCCGCAGTTATCGAAATCACTGTTATCGCCATTAAAATTTCTGATGCGATTCTGCCGAAAATAAGCATTACCACTGACTTCAACATCATCAGTCAGATCGTAGCTACCGGCCAACTCAGAAAAAAACAGGCGGGTAGTGGTCTGGTCGGGGTGCGTAAAAACTGCTTTTCTGTTTAGCTCCTGCAACTGGATAGGCGCTGCGCCATTGCCCTTCAAGTTATTATCATTAGCAGCCAGGGTTAAATCCAGGGAACCTTTATCACCCCGCCAGCTTAATGCACCTAAACCTTGTTTAGCCGATGACGGTGAAAAATCCCGCCAGCCTTGTTCATCAAAATTATGCAGGTCTAAAAAATAACCCCATGTGCCATTATTCCAGCCGCTGGTTAATTCTTCCGAGTGCCTGTCCCAGGAGCCGCCGTAAGCCTCAAACTGATGTCCGGGCGCTGTAAAACCGGTTTTGGTTTTGATAGAAATGGCACCACCCAACGTGTTCAAACCATACACAGGATTAGAGCCGGGATATAAGGCAACGGAATCAATCGCCGCTTCCGAGATTAAGTCCCAATTGACTGAGTCGCCAAAAGGTTCGTTAAATCTGACGCCATTCACATAAGTTGATATGCCTTGTGGCAAACCCAAAATGGGTGTCGCCGCAAAACCGCGATAATAAATGTCCGGCTGCAATGGATTGCTTTGCGCTTCATTAATGCTCACGCTACCCAGATAGCGATTTATGTATTCCGATAATGAGAGGCTTTGAGATTTTTCCAGTTGTTTTGAAGAAACCGTTTGAATATTCGCGGGTATTTTTTGGGCAGCAATACCGCTGCCATCCAGAGGCGTAACACCGACAACATCGATGACTCCCAAGTCTAGCGGCTGATCTTTTTCAGGCACAGCGCTCATTGCCGAAAGACTGACTAGACCAAACACTCCACATAAAACCTTTTTCATAGTTCGCTCTAACTTTATTATAAATAACGACATCATAGCCAAATCATTAATAAATGCATAGATGAACGCTATGAAAAGGAAATATTCCTGCTCAGAATGAAGGGATGCAGGGTGAGTTTATGTTATTTGAAGTTAAGAAGGTATCAGCTATCATCGGTTACACCGCGTCAATATTAAGGGTTATAGAAAAACGTTGTGATACTCAAAAGAAATAGCGTATAAATTCCTTTCGATCCATCTAATCAATTTGGAGCATTCCATGGAACTCAAGACGTTTTCCTTAATATTGCTGTTTACTATTTTTATTACCCCATCTTATGCTCGAGAGGATAGCGAGTGTCGATACGACCCGCTACCGGCAATATCGTTTATAGAACTACAATCACTTGATCTGACGCAACGGCCACCGGGGCCGCTCACGGTAAAAGGCAAGCTGAGTGTGCCGGTCAAGTCGTACCAGCAAAGAAGGTGTTATCTGCCTAAGCAGGGTCTTCCTGCGGTGGTGATTTTGCATGGCTCAAATGGCGTAGATTCTCGTGGCGACTTTTATGCACGCGCTCTAAACGCTGAAGGTATTGCCACACTTGAGATCGATATGTGGGAGGCGCGAGGGGTAACAGGCATCGCCAATCGCCCCCCACTGCCTTTATTTACCTATCCGGATGCCTTTGCTGCGCTGGCTTTTTTGTCATCGTATCCCGGCGTTGATCCTGGCAGAATTGGAGTTATGGGGTTTTCATGGGGTGGTGCTGTGACAATGGCATCAGCCACGCAGCGTTATGCCACCCAGTTCGGTGGTGGTCTTCGGTTTAAAGCTCACGTTGCACATTATCCTATTTGTTATGCCTACAATAACCCACGCATTCCAGGTTCCGAATTCGGCGGTAATGGTTCCAATCCACTCACAGGCGCTCCTATCCTGATTCAAATAGGAGAGGAGGATGATTATGACGACGGCTCTGCTCGTTGCCTTGCTTTGAAGGCTGCCCTGCCTGCAGGAGAACAGCGTATTGTTAAAGTGGTTAGCTATGAAGGTGCTTACCACGCTTGGGACAAATTGCAGGTTCCAATAAGGGGCGAGGATCCCTTCGCTCATCTTGGATCGGGCGGAACGATAGAGCTAATACCCAATGTCGGTCAGGCGTACAAGTCACAGGAAAAAGCCGTCCGGTTCTTCCTGTGGAAAATCTCTAAGACGCTGTTTGACAGCCGTTGTTGAGCAAATACGCCGAGGCAGCGGGGGGGGTGATCTTAAAATTAAATTAGCTCGTAGGCGGTTTCGCGATAGCAAACTGCCATGCTCAACCTATAACCATAATCAGACAAGCGTATCCAGAGCATAAAAAACTCTCGCTTGGAAAATTCCGAGCCAGGGATAGTTTGGTGTGTTTCGTTGATGGTGGATTGATAGCGCAAATCCACCCTTGTATGATGAAATTTACATTTTATCCGCCGTATAGCCTTCAAACTGATGTTTGGCGCTGTAAAACCGGTTTTGGTTTTGATGGAAATGGCACCACCCAACATGTGATAATGTGTCTCGTAATTTGCTTATTTAATTGATGCGATTGGATTTTAAAAACTTTTATTTTTCACTTATGGTCGGGTTATTTTTCTTTTTTGGCCGTTCTGGCTACGTGTCCGCTCGCTTTATTGAGTTTTGCAAGTTCCTCTAATGATCTGGATTAATACATGACTGAACTGGAAAATTTCAAGCTTCTGGGTGTCGCCTTGGCAATAGGTCTGCTAATCGGCCTGGAGCGTGGCTGGCGTGCCCGTGACCGGGATGAGGGGATGCGGGTTGCAGGATTACGTACCTACGGGATGATTAGCTTGCTGGGCGGCTTGTCGGGCATCCTGGCTCAGCAAGTAAACTCTTTTTTTATGGGGTTTGTTTTCTTAGGGTTAACATCAGTCTTACTGCTTGCTTATAGTAAAAGTCTCGACAAATTTGGAGATTTCAGTATCACCGGCATCATTGCCTCGCTGATTACCTTTACTTTGGGTGCGCTGACTGTTTTCGGCCATATCACGCTTGCTTCTGCAAGCGCCGTGGTCATGACATCACTGCTGGGTTTTAAGCCATTACTCCACGGTTGGCTGAAAAAACTGGAACAACAAGAATTGTATGCAACGCTGAAATTGTTGTTGATTTCGGTTGTTATGCTCCCGATATTGCCCGATCAGGGCTATGGCCCCTGGGCCGCCTTTAATCCCTATCATATTTGGTGGATGGTTGTGCTGATTGCAGGCATTTCCTATCTGGGTTACTTTGCCATCAGGATTGTCGGAAATCAGCATGGGCCAGTCTTGACCGGCGCATTGGGGGGATTGGTTTCTTCGACAGCTGTTACGCTTAATCTGTCGAAGCTATCAAAGCAACAGCCAAACATGGAAAACGTGCTGGCGGCCGGCATTTTGACTGCCTGCGGCACTATGTTTGCACGCACCCTTCTGCTAACTTCGGTTATGAACTCAGCGCTATTTCGAGCGCTGCTCCCTGCGCTGCTGATTATGACCATTTTTACTTACTGTGTTGCTTTTCTGTTATGGCGAAATGCGCGAGAATTCAAAACCATTGAAGATGTGGTACTAGAAAACCCTTTCCAATTAGGAGTGGCGTTAAAGTTCGGTGCATTTTTAGTCGTTATTATGTTGTTGTCCAAGTTACTAAAAATGTATTTCGGTGACATGGGTACTTACTTTCTAGCCGCGACTTCCGGTTTGGCGGATGTTGATCCTATCACCCTTTCCATGTCGCAAATGAGCAAAGAAGGCTTGGAC
>Ga0209798_10001536_pt1 | contig 13885 bp, 12 predicted proteins | sample DOMMetBare3Fresh_FD_187475 | JGI IMG/M metagenome (GOLD analysis project Ga0209798, IMG submission 187475) | Wetland sediment microbial communities from St. Louis River estuary, USA, under dissolved organic matter induced mercury methylation -... | ecosystem: Environmental > Aquatic >...
AAGATCCCGGGGGGCACGGGGGCGGCGTCCACGATCTCGCCCTCGGCGTCGTCGGTGTCGGTGGCGGTGCCGAACGCGATGCGGGCTTCATAGGTCTTCCACCCGCCGGAAAGGAACGGCTCGAGACGCGTGTACGGCCCGATGAGCACGACGAGAAGGCCCGTTGCCATGGGATCCAGGGTGCCGGCGTGGCCTACGCGACCCTCTCCGGTGGCACGACGGATCGCCGCGACGACATCATGACTGGTCATGCCTCCCGGTTTGTCGATCGGCAGGACGCCGGCGAGGTCTGTGGCGCCCCGTCGTGTCACGCGCCGCCGCCTCCAGGGAGCAGCGGCAGCACGGCCGCGAGCGCGTCCTCGAGTGTGCCGGAGACAGTGGCGCCCGATGCGGCATGGTGCCCCCCGCCGCCGAGGGCGCGGGCGGCGCTGCCGACGTCGAACGTACCCTTTGCCCGCAGGCTGACGCGTGTCGTCTCCCCGTTCGGCTTGAGGAGGACGACGGCCTCCACACCCGAGACCGTGCGCACGACATCCACGAGGTCCTCCGTCTCCTCGGGAAGCGCCCCACTGGACGCGATGTCGTCGTCCGTGATCCAGGAGTACGCGACGTGCCCGTGATTGGCGTGCGTCACCCGCTGGAGCGTGAGCCCGAGCAGGCGCAGGTAGCCGTGGCTGCGTGTCTCATAGACCGCGGCGTACGCGGCGAACGCGTCGGCGCCCGCGTCGAGCATCGCGGCGGCGTCCCGTAGCACGGTCTCGTCGGTGTTGCCGTAGCTGAACCGGCCCGTGTCGGTCATCACGGCCACGTAGAGGGCGAACGCGATGTCCGCCGTGGGCCTGACGCCCAACAGCGGCAGGAGGCGCCAGACGATCTGCCCGGTGGCCGCCGCGGTCGCGTCCACGATGTTGACGACGCCGTAGCAGGTGTTGTCGGGATGGTGGTCCAGCGTGATGACGGTCCCCGCGCGCCGGGCAAGGTCCTCCGCGTCGCCCAAGCGGCTCCAACTCGGCGAGTCGAGCGCCACGAAGACGTCGGGTGCATCCAGCGTCGCGGCCACCCGATACAGGTCGTGACCGGGGAGGAACGCGTAGGTCGCCGGAGGCGCGGTGCCGTCCGCCAACGTAGGGACGGCGTCGATCCCGGCTTCGCGAAGCGCCAGGACCAGTCCGAGCGCGCTGCCGACCGCATCGCCGTCGGGATGGACGTGAGCGCAGACGACGACGCTGCCCGGGTCCTTGAGGACCCGAACAGCGTCGGCGAGCTTGGATCCGCAGTCAGTCATCGCTCGCGGGGGCGGAAGCGCCGCTCGCGTTCTCGCCCGCGGCAGCGGCCTCCGCGGGGGCTTGCGCCGCTTCGGTCTCGTCCTCTTCCGCGGGAGCACGCCCCGCGGCCCGTTCGCTCGCCAGCACCTCATAGATGCGCTCGGCGTAGTCCACCGACGGGTCGATGGCGAAGTGCAGGTCGGGCACGAACTTCATCCGCACCGCCTGGCCGAGAACGGCCCTCAGGCGGCCCTTCGCCGAGTTGAGGCCGGCCAACACCCGCTCGTAGTGCTCGGCATCGCCGTGGGCGGTGACGAACACGTTCGCGTGGCGTCGGTCCGGCGACATCGCGACACCGGTGACCGTGACGAACTCGACCCTCGGGTCCTTCACGTCTTCGAGCAGCGTGCGGGCGATGACCTCACGAACGGTCTCACCGGTCACGCGTGAGCGCGGGTACGACTTCAACGGATCGCTCCTACTCCTCGCGAGCGACCTCGACGACCTTGTACGCCTCGATCACGTCGCCTTCCTTGAGGTCCTGGAAGTTCTCGATGCCGACACCGCACTCGTAGCCGGCCTTGACTGACTTCACGTCCTCCTTGAAGCGACGGAGCGAATGCAGCTTGCCGTCGAAGATGATGGTGCCCTCGCGGACCACGCGGACCAGGTCGTCGCGCGTGACCTCGCCTTCCTGGACGTAGCAGCCTGCGATGACGCCGATCTTCGGCACGCGGAAGAGCTCGCGCACCTCGATGGATGCCGTCTCCTGCTCCTCGATCGTGGGCTTGAGCATGCCCACCCGTGCGGCGTTGATGTCCTCGATGACCTTGTAGATGACGCGATAGAGCCGCATGTCGACCTTTGTCTGCTCGGCGAGCGCCTTGGCCTTCGGCTCAGGGCGGACGTTGAACCCGATGATGATGAGGTCGGACGCGTCGGCCAGCATGACGTCGGTCTCCGTGATGGCCCCTACGCCGCTGTGCAGCACGTTGATGCGGACCTCCACCTGGTCGAGCTTGGCCAGTGAGTCCCGCAGAGCCTCGATCGAGCCCTGGGTGTCGGCCTTCACGATGACGTTCAGGTCCTGGACGCCCTCTTGGATCTTGCCGAACAGGTCCTCGAGGGTCATGTGGTCCTTGGTGGGCAGCTGCTCCGAGAGGCGACGCTTGAGGTCGCGCTCCTCGGCTATCTGACGCGCCGCGCGGTCGTCGACGACGACCTTGAAGTCGTCTCCGGCGCTCGGCACGCTGGACAGGCCGAGGATCTCGACCGGGTTGGCGGGCGTGGCCGTATGCACGTGCTTGCCCTTCGGATCGATGAGCGCGCGGACCCGGCCGTGGGCGGTGCCCGCGACGACTGCGTCGCCGACCTTGAGCGTGCCGCGCTGGACGAGGACCGTGGCGACAGGTCCCCGGCCGCGATCGAGCTTGGCCTCGACGACGGTCCCGCGCGCGGACGCGCTCGGGTTCGCCTTGAGCTCGCCGACCTCGGCCACCAGGAGGATCATCTCGAGCAAGTCCTCGATACCGGTGTGCTTCTTGGCGGACACGTCCACGAACGGGGTGTCTCCGCCCCACTCCTCGGGAATGACGCCGCGGTCCGAGAGCTCCTTGCGCACGCGCTCGGGGTTCGCCCCGTCCTTGTCGACCTTGTTGACCGCCACGATGATCGGCACCTTCGCCGCACGCGCGTGGTCGAGCGCCTCCACGGTCTGAGGCATGACGGAGTCGTCGGCTGCGACCACGAGGATCGCGATGTCGGTCATGTTGGCGCCGCGGGCCCGCATGGCGGTGAACGCCTCGTGGCCCGGGGTGTCGATGAAGGTGATCTGCTTGCCGTTCTTGTGCACCACCGACGCACCGATGTGCTGCGTGATGCCGCCTGCTTCCGTGGCGGCCACGCCGGTGGAGCGGATCGCGTCGAGCAGCGACGTCTTGCCGTGGTCGACGTGACCCATGACGGTGACGACCGGCGGGCGCTCCACGAGGTCCGCGGGGTCGTCGACGATGATCTCCTCGAGCTCGGCGCCCGGAGCCATGACCTCGACGAGCAGGCCGTAGTCCTCGCCCAGCTTGTCCAGCAGCGGCGTCGCGAGCGGCTGGTTGACGGTGTAGGGCTGGCCCATCATGAAGAGCTTCTTCACGACGTCGTTGGGCGGCACGCCGATGGCGTCCGCGAACTCGGCGACCGTTGAGCCCTCGGCGATGGTGAGCACGCCGTCGACCACGGGCTGGACGGTCTGGGCCTGCTTGGGCCCGACGGCCTGCTCGGTGGGCTCATGCTTGCCGGACGGCTTCTTGCCCTTCTTGCCCTTCTTGGCGCCGTCGGCCGCGGCGGCCGCGGCGGCCTCGACGATGAGGTCGCGGGACTTCTTGGCGGCCTCCTCGGCCTCGGCAGCCATGCGCTTGTAGCGCTCGCGCTCCTCGGCCTCCTGCTTCGCCTCGTCCTCGCGGCGCTTGGCCTCGGCCTCGGCGTGGGCCTTCTCGGCCTCCTTTGCGGCGACCTTCTCGGCCTCCTTGCGCGCCTTGTCCGCCTCGAGCTCGGCCTTGTGGGCCGCCTCTTCGGCTACCTTGCGCTCTTCCTCTTCCGCGTTACGAGCAGCCTCTTCCGCTGCGCGGCGCTCGGCCTCCGCCCTCGCGGCGGCGGCCTCTTCGATGGCACGCTTCGCGGCTTCGGCGGCCTCTTGCTTGAGCCGCTCGGCCTCGAGCTCCATCTGGCGCTCCGCGATCTCGGGCCCGAGCGCCTTGCGGATCTTGTCCACATAGGCCTCGACGAGCGTGGAGGCGTGGTTCTTCGCCGGGATCTTCATGGCCTGGATCTTCTCGAGCAGTTCGGCCGAAGACATCCCGAATTCCTTGGCGAGTTCGTGCACCCGCATAGCTGGCACCTAGCAGTCACCGTCCTTGTGAGCGAGCGCCCCCGTGTCTTGGAGGAGCGTCTCGAATTCCGCGCGCAGGCGGTCTGTGTCGTCTTCCTTCAGGTTCACCCGCAGCGCGGAGGCGAGCTTGCGCTTGCGGATCGCGGTCTCGAAGCACTCGAGCCGCGCGCACGTGTAGGCCCCGCGTCCGACCGCCTTGCCGGTGGCGTCCAGGTGGACGTCGCCCTCCGGCGTGCGGACGAAGCGCACGATATCGCGCTTGTCCGTGGCGTTGCCGCACCCGGTACAGGTGCGGATCGGCGGCTTACGGGCCCGCATCAGCTACTTCGTCGCCTCCTTCTCGTGCAGCCCACAGTAGGCGCTGCCTGGCTTCGCTTTGTTGCGGCAACGGATACCGGACGCGGTCACCGCACAGCAGCGGCCGTCCGTCTCCTCGAGCGCGCCCTCGACGCCGGCCACGGCCTCAGCCATGCCCGCGCCAACGGCTTGCGTGGTGCTCTTGATGTCGATACGCCAGCCGGTGAGCTTGGCGGCGAGTCGCGCGTTCTGGCCTTCCTTGCCGATGGCCAGAGAGAGCTGGTCGTCCGGCACGATGACCGTGGCCGCGCGGTCGGCCTCGTTGACCTTGACCGAGGTGACCTTGGCGGGCGAAAGGGCGTTGCCGACGAAGGTCGCGGGGTCGTCGCTCCACGGCACCACGTCGATGCGCTCGCCGCGGAGTTCGGCCACGACCATCCGCACGCGGCTGCCCTTGGGGCCGACGCACGCGCCGACCGGGTCGAGACCCGGCTCGCGTGAGGACACCGCGATCTTGGAGCGCATGCCCGGCTCGCGGGCCACCGACTTGATCTCGACGATGCCGTCGTAGATCTCCGGCACCTCGAGCTCGAAGAGGCGCTTGAGCAGACCGGGGTGCGTGCGCGACACGACGATGGAAGGCTCCTTCGTCGTCTTGCGGACCTCGGTGATGTAGGCCTTGAGGCGCTGGTTGTGGTCGTAGCGCTCGTTGGAGGGCTGCTCGCTCGGGGGCAGCAGCGCTTCGACGCCCTCGCGGAGCTTGATGAGCGTGTAGCGGGCGTCGGACTGCTGGACGGTGCCGGTCACGGCGTCGCCCACGCGGTCCTGGTACTCGTCGAAGATCTGCTCGCGCTCGGCGTCGCGGATCATGCCGAGGATGACGTTCTTCGCGGTGTGGGCCGCCGTCCGCGACACGTCGGCGGGCGTCACGTCCTTCTCCTCGAAGACGGGCTCCTCCTCGGTGCCGCCCGCGGGCACGAGCTCGTAGACCTTGATGCGGCCCGTCTCGCGGTCGAGGATGACCTTGGCGTCGTTCTCCAGGTCGAGGATCTTCACGTAGGTGGCGGCCAGCGCCGACTCCAGACGGTCGAGCATCTCGACGTCGTCGATATTCTTCTCACGTGCCAGCGCCTTCAGCGCTTCCATCAGCTCAGATGCCATCGAGACCCTCCTTGTTGAAGTCGATCTCCACGCGAAGGCGCGCCTTGTCGATCACGCCGAGCGGGATGGTGTGTGTCGTGCCGTCGAGGTCCAGGACGACCGCGTCGCCCTCGACCTTCGTGATGGTACCCGTGAAGCTCTTGCGGCCGTCGACCGGCTCGCGGGTGGTGACCTTGGCCGTGGAGCCTGCGAAGCGCTCGAAATGCTCGGCTGTCACGAGCGGCCGCTCGATACCGGGCGAGGAGACCTCGAGGTTGTAGCCCGCGGAGGTGTCGGGAAAGGCATCGAGCGCCTCCTTGACCCACACGTTCGCGGCCGTGATGGCCTCGATGTCGATCCCGCCCTCGCGGTCCAGATACACGCGCACGATCGGCGTCCGGACGGGTCCCGCGACCTCGACGCAGACGAGTTCGTAGCCCGCTTCGACGGCCTTCGGCGCAAGGAGGCCGGTGAGCCGCGTGGCCAGATCTGTACCTGTCATATGGAAACCGACCTCCCTCCAGCAACAAAAGAAGCGGGGGTAGCCGCTTCTCGCTGAGACGATAGATTCATCCGAACGGACGACATTCTAGCACAGGAGCGTGCTCGGGCAAACGCGGCCTGAGCACGCGACGTGCCCCGCAGGCGGTGTCGACAGTCGAAGCGTGGGCGCGCTATCCTGTGACGCGTCGGAGGGGGGGCACGTGGGGAGTATCCGGCAGAAGGTCATGGCTGCCATCGCAACTGCCGCGCTGTGTGCTCTTGCGTCACCGGCGCTGGGATATGCATTCGATGAGGTCGGCATCCTCTTTCCGATCGGCGGGCCGTCTGACTGCGTCCGCTGCCACCCCGGCACCACCTCGGACTGGAAAGGGCCTCACGGTGGCTACTCACCGGCGACCGGACGGTGCCAGCTGTGCCACGAGGTCCACGACGCGCCCTTCGCGGACGCGAAGCTGCTGCCGGGAGCGACGGTGGCTGCGTCGTGTGGAATCTGCCACGACGGCACTGGTGGCAACGGTGTCTACAACGTCATCCTGGCCCGCACGGGGACGGCGCCGGGAAGCGCTCACAGGATCGATGTCACGAGCACCATCCCCGGCGGGAACGCGAGCACGGGCGGGACATCCACCGCGCCCTTCAGGGGCGAAGACGGCATGCTGTCATGCGATGACTGCCACAGTCCTCACGACGCCAATACCGTAGCCAAGTTCTACAGCGGTCGCGTGCGGATCGCGAGTGGCGTGAACGTGTCATGGTCGACGCACTTGCTCAAGAGGCGCCCGGGCGGGGCGACGACCGAGGTGGGCGTCTACGGCTCGGACTGGTGCGCCGCATGCCACCAAGGGCGCTCGACAGGTGGGGCGGTCCACAACCACCCCGTCGAGTCGGTTGCGCAGAACCCCTCGGCCTTCGTGTTCGAGTCGGTCCCCGTCGTGATCGTGACCGCCGAGCCCACGCGGACCACGTGGTTCGGCTCCGTCTCGCTCAACAACGGATCGCATCTGATGCCGTATCCCCGCACCGCGGAGCAGGCGGGTCATCTGCCCTTGTGTCAGCAGTGTCACTGCAACGCGATGGACCCCGGTGAGCTGATAGGCGACGGCAGCACGGCAAAGGCGACCGAGATGAACGGCGGCGCGCAATGGCTGTTGGGGGACACACGCTTCCTGCCGGGTAACCCACGGTTCCAGGTGTTCCCGCACGAGGCCGAGAACGACATGCTACTTGTCGAGACGGACGACGATCTCTGTCTCAATTGCCATCCGGCTGCCGCGCTCCCCTAGTCCTTGGGATGCGCGGTCTTCGCCGCGAGCGCCGCCTTCGCTTCCGCGACCATCGCCACCACGTGGGCGACCGCATCATCCACCGGCACCGGAACGCGCCCGCCGACCGAGCGGTCCTTCACCTCGACGACCCCTTCCGCGAGTCCCTTCTTGCCCACGACGACCTGGATCGGCCAGCCGATGAGGTCCGCGTCGTTGAACTTCACGCCGGCACGCTCGTCGCGGTCGTCGATGACCGCCTCGACGCCCGCCGCGGCGAGCTCGCGCCAGATGCGCTCGCCCACCTCGGCGACCTCGCCGTCGGCCATGAGCGGCAGGACCGCGACCTCCAGGGGCGCGACTGTCATGGGCCAGGAGATCCCGTTGTCGTCGTTGCGCTGCTCGACAACGGCGGCCATCGAACGGGAGACACCCACCCCGTAGCAGCCCATGAGGAACGGCTGCTCGTCGCCGTTCTCGTCGGCGTACGTCGCGTTCATCGACACCGAGTACTTGGTGCCGAGCTGGAAGATCTGGCTAACCTCGATGCCCCGCGCGCCGTGCAGCGTGCCGCCGCACACCGGGCAGCCGTCGCCGGGCTCGGCGACCACGAGGTCCGCCCACTGGGCGACCTCGAAGTCACGGCCGGGCATCGCTCCCCAGAAGTGGAAGCCCTCCTCGTTGGCGCCCACGCCCCATGCGGGCTCGTTCTCGAGCGAACGGTCGGCGACGATGAGGGTGCCGGGCATCGGCGCGACGGGACCGAGCGACCCCTTCGGGATGCCGTACCTGGCGAAGTCGGCCTCGTCGAGGAGCTCGACGCCCTCGACGGCGCCCGCGGCCTTCACGGGGTTGAGCTCGCGGTCGCCGGGGACGCAGAAGAACACGAGTGTGCCCTCGGGTGTCTTGCCGGCCATGGTCTTGACGGTGTCGTGCTCGGGGATGCCCCACGCCGCGGCCAGCTCCGCGATGGTATGCAGCTCGGGCGTGGCGCGCTTCTCCATGGAGACGGAGGCCGTCACCGACGGGGAGCGCGGCACGACCGTCTCGGCGACCTCCACGTTGGCGGCGTAGCCGCAGTCACAGTAGACGAGCGCGGCCTCCCCCGCCTCGGCCAGCGCCATGAACTCCGTGGTCACCTTGCCGCCGATCTGGCCGGAGTCGGCCTCCACGGGCCGGAACGCCAAGCCCAGCCGCTCGCAGATCCGCGCGTAGGCGCGGCCCATGGCGTCGTAGTGCTCGACGAGTGATTCCTGCGAGGAGTGGAACGAGTAGGCGTCCTTCATGATGAACTCGCGTCCGCGGAGCAGTCCGAATCGCGGCCGCATCTCGTCGCGGAACTTCATGTTGATCTGGTACATGGACAGAGGCAGTTCGCGATAGCTGCGGACCTCGCCCCTCACGAGCGACGTGATGATCTCCTCGTGGGTGGGACCGAGGCAGAACTCACGGCCGGCCCGGTCGGTCAGGCGCGCCAACTCGGGCCCGTAGGCCTGCCAGCGCCCGGACTCGTGCCAGAGCTCCGCGGGCTGGACGATCGGGAGGAGTACCTCCTGGCTGCCTATCGCGTCCATCTCCTCGCGCACGATCTGCTCGATCTTATGGATGACGCGCCAGCCCAGCGGCAGGAACGAGTAGATGCCCGCAGCCGTCTTGCGCATCATGCCGGCGCGCAGCAGCAGCCGGTGGCTGGCGAGTTCCGCCTCGGCGGGCACTTCCTTGAGCGTCGGCGCGTACAGTGCGCTCATGCGAAGGGCGACGGTCATGGTGTCTCGCTCCCGTTCGTGTGATCGTGCGGCGCGGTGAGGCGCCTCCTGCGCGGACTATCCTACGCGACGACCGGCGGAAGCGTGTACTCCGCCGGTCGTCGAGCCGTGTGTGCTCCGAACGCGCGTCGCGCGCGGGCGGTCTTTGCTATCCGATGCCCTCGTCGCCGGGATGGAACGACGCGACGAGATGGTCGCTCTCAGAGATCATCGAGATCATGAGGCGCGCCACGAGGTCGTGCATGATGATCGTGTGGCGGTTGCCCTCGTTGATGAAGGCGTCCTTCAGGCGGCGCTTGACCGACGGGTCGCCCGAGACCTCGATGAGAAGGTCGATCTCGTCACCCTTCGCCGCGAACAGGAGCGCGTCGGTGCTGAAGAAGACCCCGTTGTCCTTGGCGAGCTTCGCGCCGGGGCTCTCGGGATCCGTGTCCGCAACGCCGACCAGCTCGACGTAGGGGATCTCGAGGAACTGCGTGATGAGCGGCGTGCCCGTGCGACCGCCGCCCACGATCGCGATGCGTACCTTGTCCGCCATGACCCGTGCTCCCTCCGAAACGTCCGTGCGCCCATGCCCCACGCGGCGCCTGTCCCTCAGGTTGGTACCCGGTTGTCAGGATAGCGCAATGAAAGGGCCGGCGAGGATGCTTCCTCTCCGGCCCTTTCAAGGCAGGTGCGGCGCGGCTGCGGCGGGACGGGGGGTCGCGACCGCGTGACGCCGGGGGGACGTCAACCGTCCGTGCGCACCGCCGTGCAGAACTTCGTGGAGCAGTGCTTCACGACGAGAACGGGCACCTCGGCCTCGCGCACGACGGCCTCGGCCACCGAGCCGAGCATCAGGCGCTGCAGGCCCGTGCGGCCGGTGTTGCCCAGCACGATCATGTCGCACTCCTCGTCTCGCTGTGTGGCCAGGATCGCGTGGGCGACAGCTCCCTCGGCGACGACCGTCTTGAGCGTCACGCCGTTCTTCGCCGCGGACGCCTGGGCGACGTGCAGTCCGGCCATGGAGTGATGCACGCCCTCGGAGACCTCGATCATCTCCTCCTCGATCGGCTCCACGACGCGGCCGGTGCTCACGAAGACCGCGACGACCTCCGCGCCGAAACGCTTCGCGATGCCCATCGCCACGTCGGTGGCCTCGATGGCCGTGGCGGAGCCGTCGGTCGGCACGAGGATGCGATGCACGTCGTAGGTGACTTCCTCGATCTCCTCGTCTTTGAAGTTCTCAGCGGTGTTGTCCAAGTGCGAAGTCATCGTCTCATCACCACCCTAGTCCTTGATGTAGTCCGCTTTGAGTCCGAGCTGTTCGGGTGCATGGAGCTTGAGCATCTTGAGACGGGCGTCCGCGGGGACCATCGACCTCGTTGCCAGAGACACGAACACCATGAGGCCCAGCGCAAGCGGCACGGTCCAGATCGCCGGCTGCGACGTGAGTGTACCCAGGAGCGGCGCGGGTGCTGCGACGATGCCCTTGTCCACGAGCATCGAGAACACGACTGAGCCCACGGCGCCGGCTCCACCTCCGAGCATGCCGGCCACGGCACCCGCCTTCGTCAGGTTGCGGTACCACGCGCCCAGCAGCAGCAGCGGGAAGTAGGTCGACGCCCCGATGGCGAAGGCCCAGCCCACCAGCATGTTGATGTCGAAGTTCTCGACCATGAGGCCCAGGCCCACGGCGATGGCTGCGCTGAAGGCGGCTGCGACCTTGAAGGCGAACAGTCGCGACTCGGGACTGGCGTTCGGGCGCAGGATGCGGCCGTAGATGTCGTGCGCGAAACCGCCCGACACCGATACCAGCAGCCCCGAGAAGGTCGTCATGAACGCGGCGAACGCACCCGCGGACGTGATGCCGGTGAGCACCTGGCCGACGATCGGCTGCCCGACCATGGTCATGATCGTCTCCGGGAGCCTGATGGTCACGAGGTCCGTGCCGCCGTTGATGTACAGCGACGGGATGAAGTTGCGGCCCATCGAGCCCCACATGGCCGGGAAGATGTAGAACAGCGACAGGAAGCAGATGACCATGAGCGTGGTCTTCTTCGCCTCCCGGCCGTCAGGGTTCGTGTAGAAGCGCACGAGGATGTGTGGAAGGCCCGCCGTGCCGCACAGCAGCGCGATCACGAGCGAGTACGTGTACAGCAGCGAGTAGTCGTCGCCGTACTTGGACGTGAACGGGCCGAAGGGCCTCAGCCACTTGTCGCCCGCGGCGACGTTCGGGATCGTGGTGCCGGCCTTGAGCGTCGCCTCCACACCGCTGGCGAACACGAGCTTCTCGCCCTTCTTGCCGGCGAACGCCTCCCCCGCCTTCAGGTCGACGGGGGCTGCCGCGGGCTTGGGGACGTCGGCGGTCGGGGCGGGCGTGAGCTTCGCCTTGACGTCCTTGGCGACCACGATCGTACCGTCGGAGGTGAACTTCACCTCGCCGGCGGCCGGCCACTTCTTCGTCACGTCCTCCTTGACGACCGCGATGGGCGTCCCGCCCTCCTTGAGGTTCAGCTTTCCGGCGTCGGCGACGTTGCCGCCGTAGCCCACGCCGGTGACCGCGAAGAGGATGAAGATCGGCACCATGATGGCGAACTGCTTCACCCAGTACTGGACCGCCTGGACGAGCGTGATGCCCTTCATGCCGCCGAGGATGACGTTCAGCGCGATGACCGCGCCGACGACCACGACGCCGACCCAGTAGGGGCTGCCGAGCAGCTGCGCGAGCGTGATGCCCGCGCCCTTCATCTGCGGCATCATGTAGAAGAAGCTGATGCACAGCGCGAACACGACTGCCAGCTTGCGCATGCCCTTGCTGTCAAAGCGGCCTTCGGCGAAGTCCGGGATCGTGTACGCGCCGAACCTGCGCAGCGGGCCGGCGATGAACAGCAGCAGGAACACGTAACCTGCCGCGTAGCCGACCGCGTACCACAGCACGTCGTAGCCGAACTTCATGACCATGCCGGCGATGCCCATGAACGAGGCCGCCGACAGGTACTCTCCCGATATGGCCGAGCTGTTCCAGAACGCGTTGACGCCGCGGCCGGCCACGTAGAAGTCGCTGGTCGTGCGGCTGAGCCGCGTGGCCCAGATACCGATGACGATCGTCATGACGACGATGCCGACCACGAACAGCAGGGGGATGATCTCGACTCCCATGGGTGTCTCGCTCCCCCTCTAGTGGCCCAGACCGGCAGGCGCGCCGGTCGGGAGCTCGTCGGTGTGCTTCGGGAGGCTGGCGGGGTCGACCCGGCCGATGGCCTCGTCCTCGAAGTCGTTGCTCCTGCGAACGAACAGGAAGGCGAGCCCGATGAGGATCGGGAAGATCGCGAAGCCGAGGAAGAACCAGGTGAACGTGAAGCCCATGAACCGCGCGTTCATGACATCGGGCAGGAACCTGTTCAGGATCGGGACCACCGCGATGATCGCGATGAAGACGCTCGCGATGCCCGCCGAGAGCCCGAATTGACGCCGCATCAGCATGGAGAGGAACTCCTCGCTGTGCAGATCCATCTTCTGACCCACTCCTACCACCTCCCTATTCTGTCGATTCGGATAGTCCGCCTGACGGCGACCGGCACCCACTTGCCTCCAGCAGTATGCGGGTGAGTCGCGGCCGCGGAGGGCGGCCATCCTGCCGCGGGCCTGTGGCGACGGTGAGCGGTGGCAGGAGAGCGGTGAACGGCGTCCGGCGGCTACCCGCGGCCGCGAGGAAGGGCGCCGGGAGATGCCCCGGCGCCCTTCGGCGGACTTGCACTCGCGCTTGTCAGGCCTTCTTTGCGCCGCCCAGCAACGAACCGACCTTGTCGAGTCCGTACTGCTTCTCATGTCGCTCGCTCGCCGTGCCGTGGATCCGCATCCAGATCTGGTCCACGTTGTCCGGGAGCTTCTTGTCGAGCAGGCTCACCGCGATCACCGTTCCGAGGGAGAGCGGGAACGTGAAGATGACCGGGTACGTCAGCGATGCGACGAACCCGATGGCACCCTCGGTGCCGATGATGCCCGTCGCCTGAAGGATGTTGAGCACGATGATCCCGATGGCGCCGAAGAGGCCGACGAACATGCCGGCCAGTGCGCCGCGCTCGGTGGTCTTCTTCCACCAGATGCCGGTGAGCAGCATGGGCACGAAGGCCGAGGCGCCGATCGAGAAGGCCCACGTGACCATCATCGCGATGAGGGCCGGATAGGCTTTGTCGAGGCCGGCCGCGGGAATGCCGAGGCCGACGCCGAGCGAGATCGTCGCGACGGCGAGCACCGCGACCTTACCTACCATGACGCGCTGGGCCTCTGTCGCGTTCGGGTTGATGTACTTCTCGTAGACGTCATGCCCCACGGCGGAGGCCGCCGCGATCAGCAGGCCGCCGATGGTCGAGAACATCGCCGCGAACGCACCCGCTGCAGCGATACCCATGAGGATGTCGCCTCCCAGGACCTGCGCTGTGGCAGGCACGACCTGGTCGCTCTTCATGAGCAGGCCGTCAAGGACAGGGATGTTGGCAGGGAAGGCGCCGAGTTCCACGGCCTTCGGGATCAGCCAACGCCCGGCCGCGCCCACGTACGGCGCGAGGATGTAGAAGGTCCCGATGAAGATGAGCACCCAGAATGTCGAGCGCCGGGCGGCCTTGCCGGAGGGGTTCGTGTAGTAGCGGTTGAGGATGTGCGGCAGGCCTGCCGTCCCGAGCACCAGGGCCAGCACCATGGAGAACTGGTCGAAGGCGTTGTAGCGCTGCCCGGGCTGGTTGAAGACCTGTTTGGTCTCGTGGAGCTTGTTGGCGGCCGGGACCAGGA
>Ga0209798_10001537_pt1 | contig 13883 bp, 10 predicted proteins | sample DOMMetBare3Fresh_FD_187475 | JGI IMG/M metagenome (GOLD analysis project Ga0209798, IMG submission 187475) | Wetland sediment microbial communities from St. Louis River estuary, USA, under dissolved organic matter induced mercury methylation -... | ecosystem: Environmental > Aquatic >...
GCGGGCGGGTTTTCCGCCGACCGTGACCGCCTGCTCCGCCACCAGCCGAGCGGCCTGCGTGCGCGAGAGGCCAAGCTGGTCGGCGAGAAACCGGTCGAGGCGCTCGGTGGCCGCGACGGAGACCGTGAAGGTCAGCTCAGGCAGCCGAGGCGGATTCCGGTTCGGGACGGCGGGCGTCTTCCCGCCAGAGGGAGATCGCGAGCGCGATCGCGCCGCAACTCACGGCGATGTCGGCGACGTTGAACGTCGGCCAGCGGAGAGCGCCGATGCCGACGTCGAGGAAGTCCACGACGCCCAGGCTGCTCCGGATCCGGTCGATCAGGTTCCCCGTGGCGCCACCGGCGACGAGGCCGAGGGCCAGTTGGCGGAAGCGGTCGCCGCCGGGCGCGGTCTTCGACATGCGGGCCAGCACGTACACGGCGACCAGCGCCACGGTGAAGAAGATCCAGCGGGAGTAGGGGCCGACGTGCAGCCCGAAAGCCGCGCCCTGGTTGTAGACCAGGCGCAACTGGAACCAGTCGCCCACGACCGAGATCCCGGGCGTCCGAAGGAGGGTGGCCTCGGCGATGAGCTTGGTGATCAAGTCGAGCACCACCGTCACCACCGCCGCCGACCAGAACACCCGGCGCTCGGCGCCGGGTGCCGGGACGTCAGCGGCGCTTGCCATCTTCCTCTTTCTCCTTGCAGGTGATGCAGAGCCGCGCGTGCGGCAACGCATCCAACCGCTCGAAGTTGATCTCCTCACCGCACTGCTGGCAATGCCCGAACTTCTCGGGAGTGCCGTAGAGCCGGCGGAGTGCCTCGTTCACGTGCCAGAGGTAGCGGCCCTCCTGCGAGGCGAAGAGGAATTGCTTCTCGCGCTCCATGGCATCGGTGCCCTGATCGGCCATGTGGAAGGAGTAGGACGACAGGTCGCCGTCTGACGACTGGAGCGTCGCGTTGAACGACTCGTCGTAATAGCCCAGCTCCTTCATGACGCGGGCCCGCTCCTCCAGGAGTCGCTTCTCGAGATGGGTAAGCTGTTTCTTGTTCATGCCCTGTCCGTGGTTTGAGGGCCACTGCCGGCCCGGCCGTCCCTGTCGCGTTGCACTCCCACCACCACTGCGTGTCCGTCGATGTCCACCTGTTGCTCCAGATCGGGGGCCGGAGCCCGGGCCCCGAACTCGAGCCGCCGGGCCAGGGTCTCACCCCGGATGAAGTCAGCGTGCGCCCGCACTGCCTCGAGCACCGGCGCTCCGCCGTCCATCCAGACGCCGATCCGGTCGGTGTAGACGTAGCCGGCCTCCTTCCGAAGGCGCTGAATCCGGTTCACGACCTCGCGTGCGGTGCCCTCGTGCCGGAGCGCGTCGGTGAGGTGCGGATCCAGGGCGACGACAAATGGCCCGTCGCTGGCGACGATCCAGTCGGTGGCCACTTCCCGCTCGACCACCACGTCCTCGGGCAGGAACGTGGCTGGTTCGCCGTCCACGTCGATCGTCGCGGCGGCGCCCCGCTCCAGGCCACGCAGCTGCTCGGGAGTGAGCGACGCGGCGGCCGCCGCGATGGACGGTGTGCGCTTGCCGTACCGCTTGCCCAGCGCACGAAAGTTGGGCCGGGCCCGCAGCCGTACCAAATCCGCGTCGGAGCTCACGACCTCGACGGTCTTGACGTTGACCTCGAGCCGGAGCAGCTCGAGCAGGTCATCGAATGCCGGCCCCCGGACCGCGGCGGGCACGGCCGCCTGCAGCCGCGCCAGCGGCTGGCGAACCGGAAGCTTCCGCTCCTGCCGCGCCCCGTGAGCGAGCGAGGCCAGCCGCCGCACCGCATCCATCGCCGCCTCGAGCGCCGGCTCCCGGCGTCCAACAACCTCCGGAAACCGGGCCAGGTGCACCGAAGTTCCCAGCAGCGCCCGGTGCAACCAGTCGCTCGCGAACGGCGCCGCCGGAGCCATCAGACGACTCACCGCGACCAGGACCTCGTGCAGGGTCGCGAGCGCCGCAGGGTCCGCCATGGCGTCCACCGCCCAGAACCGCGCGCGATTGGACCTGACGTACCACTGGGACACGTCGTCCACCACGAACTCCATGAGCGCGCGCACCCCGGCGGTGGCGTCATAATGCGACCACGCCGCGCCGACCGCGTCCACGGTGGCGTCGAGCCGGCTCAGGAGCCAGCGGTCCACCAGCGGGCGGGTGGCCGGAGCTGGCGCCGCGCCGGGCGCCCAATCGCCCGCGTACAGGGCGAAGAAGCCATAGCTGTTCCGCAGCGCGTTGAAGAACTTGCCGGCCACATCCTTGATCATGTTGCGGTCGAACCGCTTGGGCAGCCACACCTGGCTTGACGCGAGCAGATAAAGCCGGACCGTGTCGGCGCCGAACTCCGCGATCATCTCCCAGGGGTCGACGACGTTCCCTTTGCTCTTCGACATCTTCTGGCCCTCGGCGTCGAGGACCAGCTCGTTCACGATGACGTGCCGGTAGGCCGTGCTGTCGAACGCCGCCGTCGCGATGGCCAGGAGTGAGTAGAACCAGCCGCGCGTCTGGTCTACGCCCTCGCAGATGAAATCCGCCGGGAAGTGCGCCCTGAACTCGGCCTCGTGCTCGAACGGGTAGTGCCACTGCGCGTACGGCATCGAGCCCGAATCGAACCAGGTGTCGATTACCTCCGGGGCCCGCCGCATGGTGCCGCCACAGCGGCAGGCCCAGCTGTAGCCGTCGATGTGCGGCTTGTGCGGATCGAAGCTCTCGGGCAGCGGCTTCCCCCACCGCTCGGCCAGGTCGGCGAAGCTGCCGATCACGTCCACGTGCGCCGGGTCGTGGTCGCACACCCAGACGGGGAGCGGAGTGCCCCAGTATCGGTCGCGGGAGAGCGCCCAGTCCACGTTGTTCTCGAGCCACTCTCCGAAGCGGCCCGCGCCAACCTCCGGCGGATGCCAATCCACCTGGCGGTTGAGCTCGAGCATCCGGCCCTTCACCGCGGAGGTGCGTATGAACCAGCTGTCCCGGGCGTAGTAGATGAGCGGGCTCGCGCAGCGCCAGCAGTGCGGATAGGTGTGCGTGTGCGGCTCGGTGAGGTGCCAGCGGCCGTCGTGCTTGAGCTGCTGGACGATCAGGTCGTTCGTCTCGCGGGCAGTGACCAGCCGGCCCTCGATTTCGGGCCAGCTGGTGCCGATGAACGTCCCGTCGGCACCCACCGGCCGCACCAGGGCGAGGTCGTGCTCGACTCCCGCCTGGAAGTCGTCCGCGCCGAAGGCCGGCGCCATGTGTACCAGTCCCGAGCCGTCCTCGGCGGTGACGAAGTCGCCGAGCACCACGACGCGCGCCGCCTTGTCGTCGGGGAGTGGCACAACTTCCAGCGGGCGGCGATATCGGAGCCCCGCGAGGTCCCGCCCCGGGAAGGTGCGGACGGCGCCCAGCTGCGCGAACGTGGGGGCGCTCTTGGCCGAGCTGCTGGGAAGCGCGCCCGCGCGCGCGGTGGCCAGGATGAGCCGCCGGTCGCCCACCCGGTACTCGCCGTACTCGAGATCCGGATGCACCGCGACCGCCACATTCGACAGCAGCGTCCAGGGCGTGGTGGTCCAGATGAGGAGCTGGCGCGCCGGATCGTCGTCGAGCGGGAATGTCACGTACACCGAGTTGGTGGTGACCTCCTCGTAGCCGAGCGCGAGCTCGTGACTCGAGAGCACCGTGCCGCAGCGCGGGCAGAACGGCAGCACGCGGTGGCCCCGGTACAGCAGGTCCCGCTCATGCAGCCGCCGCAGCAGCCACCACACCGTCTCGATGTAGTCGTTGCTGCAGGTGACGTACGGGCGGTCGTAGTCGAGCCAGTAGCCGATGCGGTCGGACAGCGTCTCCCAGTCGGACTGATACCTGAAGACGCTGGTCCGCGCGCGGGCGTTGAACTCCGCGACGCCAAACCGCTCGATGTCCTTCTTGCCGCTGAGCTTGAGCTCCTTCTCGACCTCGATCTCGACCGGCAGGCCATGCGTGTCCCATCCCGCGATGCGGGTGACCTCCTGCCCCTGCATCGCGTGGTAACGGCAGACCAGGTCCTTGATCGTCCGTGCGGAAACGTGATGGATGCCCGGGCGACCGTTGGCCGTGGGCGGCCCCTCGTAGAACACGAATGGTGCCCCGCCGCGGCCGGCCTCGAGCGTCCGCCGGAAGAGGCCCTCCGCCTTCCATCGCTCGAGCAGCTCCTGCTCGAGCCGGTCGCTCGTGAGATCGGGCCAGGAGGGGAACGCCATCAGCTGAGCCGCTCCACGAGGGTCGTGATCAGACGGGTGAGCTCGGGCTCGGCCCGGCCGGCCGTCGCGATGATCCTGCCGATGTCCGCGGGCTCGAGCGCGTCCGGGAGGCACTGGTCCGTGATGATCGAGATCCCGACCGTGCGCATCCCCTGGTGACCGGCGACGATCACCTCGGGTACGGTGGACATCCCGACCACGTCCGCGCCCACCGCGCGCAGCATCCGGTACTCAGCCCGCGTCTCCAGGTTCGGTCCCGGCACCGCAACGTAGACCCCCTCGCGCAGGACGATCCCCAGCTCCAGCGCGATCGTGCGCGCGAGCGCCCGAAGGTCGGGGTCGTAGGGGGCGGACATGTCCGGAAAGCGGGGCCCGAGCCGCTCGTCGTTCGGGCCCACGAGCGGATTATCGCCGAGCAGGTTGATGTGGTCGCTGAGCAGCACCAGCTCTCCCGGCCCCCAGAGCGGGTTCATCCCGCCACACGCGTTGGAGACGACCAGGGTCCGCGCGCCGAGCGCGTGCATGACGCGCACCGGAAAGGTGACCTGCTGAAGGTCGTAGCCCTCGTAGCGATGGAAACGGCCCTGCATCGCCACGACCGGACGGCGGGCCAGGCGCCCCAGCAGCAGCCTGCCGGCGTGCGTCTCCACGGTGGAGAGCGGAAACCCTGGGATGTCGCGGTACGCCACCTCGGCGTCGACCACGATCTCCCGCGCGAGACCGCCGAGCCCCGTGCCGAGGATGATGCCGACTTCCGGCACCAGCGCGCTCCGCCCACGCACCACCTGGGCGGCGGCTTGTACCCGATCGAACAGCGATGTGACCACGGTCATTCCGGTTATCCCTCACTTACGCCCCGCGCTCCCCGAACAGCACCGTTCCCAACCGGATCATCGTCGCGCCTTCCTCGACCGCCACCGGGTAGTCACCCGACATCCCCATCGAGAGCTCGGGCAGCCGGTGGCCGGCGGCCTCTGCGGCGTCCCTCAGTTCACGCAGTCGCCTGAACGCACGCCGTTGCTCGGCGACGTCATCGGTGAGCGCGCTCATCGTCATGAGGCCGCGCAGCTCCAGCCGCTCCAGTCCGCCCAATCCGTCCAGCAAGGCAGGCAACGCCTCGGGCTCCACCCCGCCCTTCTGCGGCTCGTCGCTGCAGTTCACCTGAGCCAGCACTGCCTGGCGCTCGCCCGGGCTCACCCGGCGATCCAGCTCCGCCGCCAGGTCGGCCCGATCCACTGAATGAATCAGCGCGAATCGCCCCGCCGCATGACGCGCCTTGTTCCGCTGCAGCGTGCCGATCAGGTGCCAGGCGACGGCCACGCCGGCGAGCGCTTCCTGCTTCTGGAGGGCCTCCTGCACCCGGTTCTCACCCACGTCCGTCAACCCCGCCGCAAGCGCGGCCCGTACTGCCTCCGGGCCGTGGCTCTTGGTGACTGCGACGATCCGCACCGGATGGCTCCAGCCGCCGACGGCCTGGTGCCGGGCCACGGTTTCGCGGACCTTGGCGAGGCTCGCGGGGAGGGCCGGGAAGTCCATAGCCTTCCAATTTACTTGAAGTTGGGTCGTTGTTGCAGGGGAGAGGGGCCGCTAGCGCCGCGCGGCCGGCGTGTCCGCCGCGGCGGAGTCCGCCACGGCCCGGAGGGCTGCCTGCAGGTCGGGGTTGGCGGAGAGTCTGGCGGCCAGGTTCACTGCCCGCTCGAGCTTCTCGCGCTCGCCCCGGGTCGCGTAGGCGTAGACCAGCAACGCCGGCGGGAGCCCGAGGGTGGCGGCGACGCTGCCGCTGGTGCTCTCGAGACCCTCCCCGCCACGCTCGACCAGGCCGGCGTAACGATAGGTATCGAATACCAGCCGCTCACTGGTGGGCACGTCGAGCGGGACGCCCGCCAGCCGGTGCAGGTCGAGGTCCGACGCGGTCGTGTCGGGCCGAGCCGGGAGCAGCTCGAACCCGAGCCCGCGCTGGACGACGTAGTCGCCGAGGCCCGCGAAGCTGCGGCCGGCGGTCGCCGCCCACACGATGGGCCGACGCCCGAGATTCTGCTGGAGCACACCGAGGACGAGGATGTCATTGGGATACAGCAGGGTGCCCTCGGCGAGCGTCCGCGTCAGCGGACCGAGCCTGACCTCCTGGCGGCCCCGGACGGCATAGCCGCTCATGGCCGATTGGATCATCGAGTCGGTCATGGTGTGCAGGGGACCGCCGGGACGCGGGATGATCCGCCCGCGCCAGACCGCCGGCAGCGCGGCCTCGTCGAGCGGCCGCGGAGGCATGTCGCGAAGCTGGCGCATGTACCAGTCGGTATTGGCCAGCGCCAGGCAGACGACGGTCACGTCCCGACGGATTCCCCCCACCTCCTGCGCCCACCAGAGGGGGAAGGTGTCGTTGTCGCCGAAGGTGAAGAGGATGCCGTACGGCGGCGCGCTGTTGAGCAGATCGTAGGCGAAGTCACCGGCGAGGCGCGCATCCGCGCCGTGGCGGCGCGAGGCGGCGCTCCCGTTGAGGGCAACCGGTATCGCCGCCAGCAGGAAGACGGCGGGCCCGGCCCGGGCGATCGCGCCCGCGCGCGCGGTCGCCCGCCGAGCCAGCGCCCCGATTCCCATGCCCGCCCAGATCCCCCAGACGATGAAGCTGACGACGAAGAAGTAGTCGCGCTCGCGAACCTCGTGGTCGCCCGGCTCGGGCCAGAGGTCGTACCAGCGGGCGTAGCCCGGCCGGAAGTTCATGTACAGGACCAGCCCCAGACCGGTCACCAGCCAGAGCATGAGCAGCAGCCACCAGCCCGCGCGGTCGCCCCGGCGCTGAGCGAAGAGCCCGTGGAGGCCGAGCGAGGCGAACACCAGGGTGACGAGGGTTCGGACCGGGAGCGGTCCCAGCATTCCACCCAACGACTTCGCCCACTGCCAGTCGAAGTACACCGCATAGTCCCCGAGCTGCGCGCCGAGCAGGGCGAGCGAGCGGCCCGGGTTGGCGCCACCGGAGGGGAGGGTCGGGTCGTCGAGCGGTGTGCGCGGCGGGTACTGCGCCCGCCGGATCACCGCGAGCAACGCATCGAACGTGGCGGGCGCCGCCTCGTTGATGGGGGGATGCTGCGCGGAGCGAAGGTAGAGGTAGAGATACGGCGTGACCCCGACCGCGGCGACGACCAGGCTCGCGAGCGCGAAGCGCCCTGCCCCGCCGCGCGACGCGAAGATGGCGGCCCCGGCAAAGCAGACCGCCCCGAGCATGACCAGCGCCGTGCTGCCGAGCCCGGTTCCGATCAAGAGCGCCCAGACGCCAGCCAGCACCGTCACCTGCCCCCATTCCGCGCGGCGGACCGCGGGATCCGGCGCCGGATCACTCCTCAGGGTGGCGACGAGGAACGTCACGATCGCCGGTCCGGCCAGCAGGGCGAGCAGGTGATTGCCGATCGAGATCCCCGCCAGGTAGACGACCAGGAGCAGCAGGCGCCCGGCGCGCGACTGGCCGCGCCGCCGCCGCCACAGGAGCACGAGCCACGACATCGCGGCGATCGTGAACGTGGCGACCGCGTACACTTCCGTCTCGTTGGAGTTCTGCCAGTTGGTGAACACGAAGCCGCCCAGCACCGCGCCGGCCGCCGCCCCACCCAGCCGGAGATGGGGCTCGACCGCGGGCAGGGATTCATGGGCGACCAGGAAGAAGCACCCCGCCGAGGCCGCGCTGAAGAGCGCGCTCAGCAGATTGGTGCGGGCGGCGAACTCGCCCACCGGCAGGAGCGTCGCCCAGACATGGGCGATCATCACGAACAGCGGCGTCCCCGGCGGGTGCGGGATGCCGAGCACCCGTGCAGCGGCGATGAACTCGCCCGCATCCCAGAACGTCACGCTCGGCGCCAGCGTGAGGACGTAGCCCCCGAGCACCAGCAGCGTCACCGCCGCCGCCGCGGCGTAAGGCGGCCTGGTCCCCGGCGCCGTCACGTGGACGCGGTGGGCACGACCGGCGGGCCCGCCTCACCCGTCCGCCGCCCGCCGAGCAGCACCGACACCTGATCGGGGCTGAGCCCGCGCTGCAGCACCCCCGCGCGCGCGACCGACACGATGGCGGTCTCCTCCGACACCACCAGCACCAGCGCGTCGGTCTCCTCGGAGAGGCCGAGCGCCGCGCGGTGGCGCGTGCCGAGCGAGCGGTCGGTCACCGGATTCTGGGTGAGCGGCAGGATGCATCCGGCCCCGACGATCTCCTCGCCCCGCACCAGCACGGCCCCGTCGTGCATGGGCGAGTAGGGGCTGAAGATCGTCGCCAGGAGATCCGCCGAGACGGTGGCCCGCATCGGGGTGCCCGACTCGAGGTACTCGTCCAGTCGCACCTCGCGCTCTATGGCGATGATCGCTCCAGTGGCGCTCCGGCTGAGACGCTCGACCGCCTTCGCAATCTCCTCCGCCACCGCGGGCCCCGGTCCGGCGCTGAACAGCCTGAAGACGGGCGTCTGGCCAAGGCGAGCGAGCGCCTGCCGCAGCTCCGGCTGGAACACCACCAGCGCCGCGAAGGCGCCGTAGGTGAAGACCACCCCGAGGAGGTAGGTGATCATGGAGAGCTTGAGCAGGAAGGCCAACAGGTAGGTCACGGCCAGCACCAGCAGGCCGAACACGATCTGGAGGGCGCGCGTTCCGACGAGGAACCGGAGGATGGCGTAGACGACGTACGCGACGATCAGGATCTCGAGCAGGTCCCGCCAGCCTGGTGTGGGGAACGGCAGCTGCCCGAGCGGCACTACGGACCTCCCAAGGCCTGGGCGAGGGTGAGCGCGTCCCGCGCGGCAGCCGCATCGTGCACGCGGAAGAGGCGCGCGCCGCGTTCCCACGCGAGGGCACACGCCGTGGCGGTGGCGCGGTCGCGCGCTTCGAGCGGCTGCCCGGTGACGGCCCCGATGAATCGCTTGCGGGAGGGACCGACCAGCACCGGACGGCCGAGTGCGTGCAGCGCGTCGAGCTGGTCGAACAGCAAGATATTTTGCTCCGCGGTCTTGGAGAAGCCGAATCCGGGGTCGAGCACCGTTGCGTCAGGCGCCACCCCTGCTGCGGACGCCGCGGCAAGCGCTGCGCGCAGCTCGGCGATCACCTCGCCCACCACGTCCTCGTAGGTCGCGTGCGCGTAGGAAGAGAGCTCGAGGATCGAGCCGCGGGAATGCATGAGCACGAGCCCTGCGCCGGCCTCGGCGACGACGCGGCCCATGTCAGGATCGAGTCGCAGCGCCGACACATCGTTGATGGCCGCCGCGCCCGCGGCAAGTGCCGCGCGGGCCACCTCGGACTTCACCGTATCGATTGTGAGCAGGAGCGACGGGTGCCGTCGCAGGAGCGCCTCCACCACCGGAACCACGCGGGCCAGCTCGACCTCGACCGGGACGGATTCGGCTCGGCCCGGGCGCGTCGACTCGCCGCCGACGTCGAGCATGGCCGCGCCTGCCTCGAGCAAGGCGTCGGCCTGCGCCAGCGCGGCCTCCAGGCCGGTGTAGTGGCCGCCGTCGCTGAAGCTGTCCGGCGTGACGTTGAGGATGCCGAGGATGACCGCCCGGTCGAGCGCGACGCGGCCATGCGCCGTCTCCCAGGCGGGCGCCGGCTCGGCCGGCATCGCGTGGCCGACGTCAATGGCCAGCTGCGAAAGGGCGGGCGGCACCAGCCAAGGGCGAGCAAGCGCGCTCAGCCGCGAGCGGCTCCCGGCGAGGACCGCCCAGCCCTCGCCGGTGAGGACCTCGAGGCCGAGCGACCCGGAGAGGCGGACCAGGGCCTCGAGGGTCTCCTGGTCCAGTCCGGTCAGATGAAAAGCGAAGGGATGAATGCCGCCAGCCGCGGCGGCCGCCTGTCCGTCGTCCCACCCGTGCGCGCGGAGGGTGTCCCGCACGGCGCGCGGCGAATGGAGCGCCAGCGGGGTGACATTCACGCGCCGGCGGGTTCGGCCGGTGGGGTGCCCAGCAGGGGTGCGCGGGCCGGCGACGCGCCGGGCTTCGACGGCACGCTCGACGTCGGGGCGGGAGCATCCGCCGGCGGGAGGTCCCGCGGGGGCAACGGCAGGTCCTTCACCAGCCGGTCCAAATCCTCGCGGTCGATCGTCTCGCGCTCGAGCAGCGCGTCGGCGATCCGGTCGAGCAGCTCGCGGTGGTCGGAGATGATGCTGGTGGCGCGGGCGTAGGCCTCGTCCACCAGCCGCTTGACCTCGTCGTCCACCATCTGGGCGGTGCGCTCGCTGATCTCCCGCCGCTGGGCGAACTCGCGGCCGAGGAAGATTTCCTGCTCCTTGTCGCCCACGGCGAGCGGGCCGATCAGCTCGCTCATGCCGAACTGCGTGACCATGCGGCGCGCGAGCGCGGTCGCGCGCTCGATATCGTTGCCCGCGCCGGTGGTGACCTTGTCGGAGCCGAACACCAGCTCCTCGGCCACCCGGCCGCCGAAGAACATCGCCAGGCTGCCGATGAGCCAGTCCTTGGTGTAGTTGTGCCGGTCCACCTCCGGCAGCGACGCCGTGAGACCCAGCGCGCGGCCGCGCGGCACGATGGTGACCTTGTGGATCGGATCGCTGCCCGGGATCTTGATCGCCACGATGGCGTGCCCCGCCTCGTGATAGGCGGTGAGCTTCCGTTCCGCCTCGGTCAGGACGAGGCTCCGGCGCTCGACGCCGAGCATCACCTTGTCCTTGGCGTCCTCGAAGTCCTTCATGTCCACCAGCGTCTTATTGCGCCGCGCCGCGAGCACCGCCGACTCGTTCACCAGGTTGGCGAGGTCGGCGCCCGCCATTCCAGGCGTGCCCTTGGCGATGATCTCGAGCCGCACATCCGCCGCGAGCGGGATCTTGCGGGTGTGCACCCGCAGAATGCCTTCGCGGCCGCGCACGTCGGGCGCGTCCACCACGATCGTCCGGTCGAAGCGGCCGGGCCGGAGGAGGGCCGGATCGAGCACGTCGGGCCGGTTGGTGGCCGCGATCAGGATGACGCCATCGTTCGACTCGAAGCCGTCCATCTCGACCAGCAGCTGATTCAGCGTCTGCTCACGCTCGTCGTGCCCCCCGCCGAGCCCGGCACCGCGGTGGCGGCCGACGGCGTCGATCTCGTCGATGAAGATGATGCACGGAGCGTGCGACTTGCCCTGCTCGAACAGGTCGCGCACGCGGCTTGCGCCGACGCCGACGAACATCTCGACGAAGTCGGAGCCCGACATGGAGAAGAACGGCCGCGCGGCCTCGCCGGCCACGGCCTTGGCCAGCAGCGTCTTGCCGGTCCCCGGCGGGCCGACCAGCAGCGCGCCCTTCGGGAGGCGCCCGCCGAGCCGGGTGAACTTTTGCGGGTCCTTCAGGAACTCGATGATCTCCTGCAGTTCGACCTTGGCTTCGTCCGCGCCGGCCACGTCGGCGAACGTGATCTTCGGGGTGTCGCCCGCGAGCAGCTTGGCCTTCGACTTGCCGAACGCGAAGGCGCGGCTGCCGCCGGCCTGGAGCTGCCGGAGGAGGAAGAACCAGAGCCCCAGGATCACGATCCACGGCAGCGCGGCGACGATGATCGCCGTGATCCCGCCCTTCGGCTCCTTGGCCAGAATCGGCACGCCCGCATCCTCGAGGCGCTTGATGAACTGCTCGCTGTTGGCCACCGGGAGCAGGACCTGGAAGCTCTTGGCCGTCCGGTTGTCCTGGGTGACGGGGTTGCGGAAATCACCCTCGAGCCGCTTGCCGTCGTAGACCTCCACCCGGGCGACGTTGCCCTGGTCGAGCTGCCGGCTGAACTCGGTGTAGGAGAACTCCTGGGTGGGGTTCCGCTGGCGGCTCATCATCTGGAACAGCGCCAGCGCCAGCAAGCCCACGAGGAGCCAGAGGGCGAGGTTCTTGCTCAGGTTGCCCCAATTGGTGCGCGGGGGCCGGGTCGGGAGTCGGTCTGCCATTTATTCCAAGTCCGCGATGAACGGAAGGTGACGGTAGTTTTCCGCATGGTCGAGTCCGTACCCGACCAGGAAAGCCGGCGGCGCCCGGAACCCGACGAAACGGAGCTCAGGGCGCGAATCCACGGCCAGCTGCTTGTCGAGGAGGGCGCAGATCGCGAGGCTCCTCGGTCGCCGCGCGGCGAGCAATGTCATCAGCCGCTGCAGCGTCTTCCCCGTATCAATAATATCCTCGACCACGAGGATGTGTTTCCCCTCGAGCCGGGTCTCGGGATCGTACAGGAGACGCACGGTACCGCTGGACGCCTTCGCGTCGCCGTAGGAGCTGGCGACGAGGAAATCGACCTGGATCGGCCGCTCGATCGTCCGCACGAGGTCGCTCAGGAAGATGAAACTGCCCTTGAGCAGCCCCAGCACCAGCAGCTCGCCGTCGGGATACGCCCGGGTGATCTCGGCGCCGAGCTCCTGGACCCGCCCCGCGATCGTGGCCTCATCGAAGACGATCGACTTGACCGGCCGCCCGCCGGTGCGGCGGAGGACCTCAGGCGTACTCAGCATCGATCCGCAAAGCCTCCGTTCCCGGTTCCGGAAGGAGGGCGTCGGAGCGACAGACGCCCGGGACCCACACCACCCCATCCGCCGCGGCCAGCACGGGCCACCTTGCCCGTCGGCTGCGGGGGACGCGCGCGTCCTGGAAGCACCGGACCAGGAGCCGGCGGCCGGCGCCGCCGAGGGGACGAATCCGCTCGCCGGGGGCCCAGCCGCGGACCACGAGCGGCATCGGAGCCCACCAGGTGGTCAAGCCGGTCCGGGTCTGCCGCAAGGGCGCGGCCTCGTGCGACCACCGGATCCTCCAGCGACCCCACCACCCTTCCCCCTGCCGCCCCTCGAGGCTCCACGGGGCGGCCGATTCGACCCCTTCCGGCCGGCCCACGGCGAGGCGGTCGAAGGCGAGCTCGGCAACCCAGCCTCCGCCCAGCGGCACCGAGGCCCCGCTCGCGCCCTGGGCGGCGATCCGGAGTGCCCGGGCGGCCCGGGCCGGCCCGAGCCGGCAGCCCACGCGGCGTGCCGCGGTCATCAGCACCGTCTCGCCCAACGGTGAATCATACCCGCTGAGCGCACGGGCAGCAACGGAAAACCCATCGCGCTCCAGTCGAAAATCGAGCCCCGGCAGCAGCTCGAGCACCGCGCTCCAGGCGGCACGGTCGCGGGCCGCGTGGCGACCGACGGAAAGCAGCGCCTGGTCCACCTCCGGAAGCCTCGTTCGGAGCATCGGCAGGAGATCGCCGCGGAGCCACGCGCGCAGGTGGCGGAGCTCCTGGTTGGCCGGGTCGCTCCAGACCGGCAGTCCCCGGGAGCGCACGTATCGGACCACCGCGTCCCGCCGGAACGGCAGCAGCGGGCGCACCAGCGTGCCGGCCCGAGCGCTCATCCCCGCCAGCCCGGCGGGCCCCGAGCCGGCGAGCACACGCATCAGCACGGTTTCCACCTGGTCGTCCGCATGGTGGGCGGTGAGGATCACGGCGGCTCCCAGCCGGAGGCGCGTCGCCTCGAGCCAGGCGTAGCGGGCCACGCGGGCTCGCGTCTCCCCGGCATCGGCGCCGAGCGCGCCGCGGCCCTCCTCGTACGCCAGTCGGTAGGAAGCGGCAAGCGCGCACACCGCCTCGGCCACCTGTCCGCTCGACGGGTGGATCCCGTGGTCGAAGTGCGCCACGACCAGGTCGAGCCGGTGGAGATCCAGCGTCCGATGCATGAGGTCGAGCAGCGCCACGGAATCCGG
>Ga0209798_10001538_pt1 | contig 13873 bp, 10 predicted proteins | sample DOMMetBare3Fresh_FD_187475 | JGI IMG/M metagenome (GOLD analysis project Ga0209798, IMG submission 187475) | Wetland sediment microbial communities from St. Louis River estuary, USA, under dissolved organic matter induced mercury methylation -... | ecosystem: Environmental > Aquatic >...
GGATGCTGTCGAATGGCCAGTCGGAAGCGAGCCACTCACTGACAGCGCGCCATAGTGGAGCGTCGAGGTGCGCGTGGCTCTCGCGCACCCAGGAGAGCGCACAGGCGTCGTACTCCTCGTCGGGCACTGGGTAGATGTAGACGCACCCGATCACGTCGCGGCTCACTGGATCGAGCACCGTGTACGTGAACCCCTTCCGATTGCGGAAGTCGTCCGCGTGACGTTGCAAGTCTGCACGGTTTTCGTCTCGCGTCATCTCTCGTGGCCAGGAGCCGTCGGGGTATCCGGGCGTCCCAGCAATGTGCTCCATCGACGACGTCCACGCCTCGTAATCCTGCTCGTTGTGCACGGGTCCGAGCGGTTCGAGCACGAACTCGGAAGTCTGGAGCCCGAGCGGGACCTCGAAGTCAGGCGGGACGAACTCGGCCACGCTGCCGATCGTAGCCGTCCCTGCGCGCACCCGATCGTCGCCCGGGAGAGTGTCCTCTCGCCCGGACGGGTTCTGCGGTGCGCTCCTGCAGCCGGACTCCGCCTAGACGTCCCATTCGCCCGCCAGGAGCCGCGGCACGAGGTCGTCGAGCAGGCGGAGCGTCATCCCCCACAACACGTGGCCCTCGACGTCGATCCCGTCGACCTCGAGCGGCTCCCGGAAGTAACTCGAGGTGAACGGCAGCCGTCGCCGCTCGGCCGGGTTGCCGAGTGCCTCGACGGACGGGGTCAGCACCCGGACGACCTCCTCGGGCTGGAGCCGCCATTCGACCTCGGCGCGGATCAGGCCCAGGAACGGATGCACACGCCAGCCCGTCGCCCGCGTCTCCAGCGGGTCGAGCGCCGCGAGCACCTCCACCTGCTCCGGTGACAGGCCCACCTCCTCCTCGGCCTCCCGTAGCGCCGTCTCGAGGAAGCCGCCGTCGCCGGGCTCCGGGCGCCCTCCCGGCAGCCCGAGCTGCCCTCCGTGAACGCCCCGGTCGGTGCGCAGGAGGAGCAGGACCCGTAGCACACCGTCGGCGTCGCGGAACACCGGCGCCAGGACCGCCGCATCCTGAAGGACAGCAGTCGTGGTCAGGCCTCTGCGCGCAGGAGGTCGTCGATCGTCTCGCGCCGGCGAATCAGCCGTGCCTCTCCGTCCGCTACGAGCAGGGCGGCCGGTCGCGTGACGCCGTTGTAGTTCGACGCCATCGCAAGGGTGTACGCACCCGTCGCCGGCACGGCGAGCAGGTCGCCGCGGCGCGGGGCCGGGAGTGCCACGTCGTCGATGAGGACGTCGCCGGACTCGCAGTGCATGCCGGCTACGCTCACGAGCTCGTCTGCCGCTTCGTCCGCACGTGCGGCGCTGAGCGCCGTGTACCTCGCGCCGTACAGCTGCGGTCGGGGGTTGTCGGACATGCCGCCGTCGATCGCCGCCCACGTCCGCCCCGGCAGCCGTTTCACCGAGCCGACGCGGTACAGCGTCACACCGGCCCGGCCCACCAGCGAGCGCCCCGGCTCGAGCCAGATCTCCGGGATCGGCAGGCCCTGCTCGGCGAACGCCGTCCGGGCGGTAGCGGCGGCCGACGCGGCCAGGTCGGCGGCCGGCACGACGTGCTCGTCCGGGTGGTGCCGGATGCCGAACCCGCCGCCGAGGTCGGCGACCCGGGGTGTCCACGCCAGTGTCTTTTGGCAGCGTGCGGCGAACGACGCGAGGCGGGCGATCGTCTCGGCCTGCGCGTCGAAGTCGGCGAGCTGTGAACCGACGTGCACGTGCAGCCCGAGGACGTCGATCCCGTGCGCCAGCGCGCTCGCCACGAGGGCGTGTGCCTGGTCGGGCGGCAACCCGAATTTCGAGCCGTAATGGCCGGTGCGGATGGCCTCGTGCGTGTCGGCGTCGACACCGAGCGTGACCCGCACGAGGGCCCGACGAACGCCCGCGGCCGCCGCCAGCTCCGCTTCGTCGGGCGCGTCCAGCACGACCGTCGCCCCGTCGGCGGCGACCTGTGAGAGGAAGGCCGCGTCCTTGTTGTTGCCGTGGGCGATGAGCTCGTCTCCCGAGAGCCCGGCGGCGCGGGCGAAGGCGAGCTCGCCCGCCGATGCGACATCGGCGCCGATGCCCTCCTCCCGCAGCAGGCGCAGCAGCGCGACGTTCGGGAACGCCTTCGTCCCGTAGGCGACGTGGCCGCCGCCGAGTGCCTCCTTGAGCGCCCGCGCCTGCCGCCGCAGCGTCTGCTCGCAGTAGACGACGAGGGGCGTGCCGTGCAGCTCCGCGAGCGCCTCCGCGGTCACACCGCCGATCGTGAGGGCACTGCCCTCGAGCCGGGCGGAGTCCGGGAAGATGTCGAGCATCCGTCGATTCTGCCTGTTACGATTTGCGGGGCATGCACCAGCTTCTTCCGTAGACCAGGGAGCGATCGCGGCGACGCCGCGCCGGTTCCCCCTGAGCCTCTCTCGCGAGAGGCTTTTTTGTTCCCCGAGGCGAATTACGAGAGCGAGACGATGGAGCGCTACGACCCGCAGGCGATCGAGGCGAAGTGGCAGCAGGTCTGGGCGGCCGAGGGTGCGTTCGAGGTGTCGAACCCTGCGCCCGGAGAGCCCTCGGACGAGACGACGACCTACGTGCTCGAGATGCTCCCCTACCCCTCCGGCGAGCTCCACATGGGGCACGTGTTCAACTACACCCTCGGCGACGTCTTCACGCACATCCGGCGCCGGCAGGGGATGCGCGTTCTGCGGCCGATGGGCTACGACGCCTTCGGCCTGAACGCCGAGAACGCCGCGATCCGCGACGGCGGGCACCCCCGGGTCATCACCAACCAGAACATCGAGGCGATCCGCAGGCAGATGCGCCGGATGGGCTGGGCGATCGACTGGTCGCGCGAGGTCTCGACCTGCGAGCCGGAGTACTACCGCTGGACGCAGTGGCTGTTCCTGCGGTTCTTCGAGAAGGGCCTCGCGTACCGCAAGGAGGCGCCGGTCAAGTGGTGCCCCAACGACCAGACGGTGCTCGCGAACGAGCAGGTGATCGACGGCCACTGCGAGCGCTGCGGCGCCGAGGTCGAGTCGCGCAGCCTCACGCAGTGGTTCTTCAAGATCACCGACTACGCCGACCAGCTGCTCGACGAGATGGCGCTGCTCGAGTCGTGGCCCGAGCGTGTGCTGACCATGCAGCGGAACTGGATCGGCCGCTCTGAGGGCGCGCGCGTGGTGTTCACCGTCGAGGGCTCGGGTGAGGAGCTGCCCGTGTTCACGACGCGTCCGGACACGCTGTTCGGCGCGACGTTCTTCGTGATGGCGCCCGAGCATCCGCTCGTGCCGGCTCTCGTCGCCGACACGGAGCAGGAAGAGGCGGTACTCGCCTACGTGCTGAGGACGGCGGGGGAGTCGACCGTCGAGCGCGAGACGAAGGAGAAGGACGGCGTCTTCACGGGGCGCTACGTGATCAACCCCGTGAACGACGAGCGCATCCCGATCTGGGTCGCCGACTACGTGCTGATGGAGTACGGGACGGGCGCGATCATGGCCGTGCCCGCCCACGACGAGCGCGACTTCTCGTTCGCCGAGAAGTTCGGGCTCGAAATCCGCCAGGTGGTCGAGCCGGCCGACGGCGCGGAGGTCGAGCTGCCGTGGACGGACAAGACCGATGCCGCCCGGGCCGTCGCTTCGGCGCAGTTCTCGGGCCTGCCTACGCCCGAGGCGTTGCAGGCGATCATCGCCTGGCTCGCCGAGACGGGGAGGGGCGAGGCGACGATCGGCTACCGGCTGCGCGACTGGCTGCTGTCTCGGCAGCGGTACTGGGGTTGCCCGATCCCTGTCGTGCACTGCGAGAGCTGCGGGATCGTCCCCGTGCCGGACGACCAACTGCCCGTGCACTTGCCCGAGGTCGAGGACTACAAACCGAAGGGCGTCTCGCCGCTCGCGCTGGCCGTCGACTGGCTACACACGACCTGTCCGTTGTGCGGCGGGCCGGCGGTGCGCGAGACGGACACGATGGACACCTTCGTCGACTCGTCCTGGTACTTCCTGCGCTACACCGACGCGACCAACGACCAGGCGGCGTTCGACCGCGCGATGGCGGACTACTGGATGCCGGTGCGCCAGTACATCGGCGGCATCGAGCACGCGATCCTTCACCTCCTGTACGCCCGCTTCTTCACCAAGGTGCTGAACGACCTGGGGCTGATCGGGGTGCGCGAGCCGTTCGCGCGGCTCTTCACGCAGGGGATGATCTATCGCTTCGGCGCGAAGATGTCGAAGACGAAGGGGAATGTCGTCTCGCCCGACCAGGCGATCGCGCGCTATGGCGCGGATGCGCTGCGCCTCTACATCCTCTTCATGGGCCCGGCGGAGGCCGACAAGGAGTGGCAGGACGAGGGGATCGATGGGACGGCGCGGCTGCTCGACCGCGTGTGGCGGCTCGCGCTGGAGGTCGCCGGGCGCGGGCCTGTCACTGTGCCCGACGACGGGGAGCTGATCCGCGCGGCGCATCGCGCGATCGACCGCGTCTCCGACGACATCCTGCGCCGGTTCCAGTTCCACACGCCGGTCGCGGCACTGTTCGAGCTCGTCAACGAGATCTACCGTGTGAAGGACGACCCGGAGCGCGCGGGCGAGGTGCGGTTCGCCACCGAGACCGTCGTGACGCTCGTGCAGCCGTACGCGCCGCACGTGGCAGAGGAGCTGTGGTCGCGGCTCGGGCACGAGCGCCTCTGGGAGCAGCCGTGGCCCGTCGCGGACGACGCGCTGCTCGTCGAGGACCTGGTCGAGGTTGTGGTGCAGGTGAACGGCAAAGTGCGCGAGCGGCTGCACGTGGCGCCGGGCACGCCCGAGGACGCCCTGCTCGAGCAGGCGCTCGCCTCGGAGCGCGTACAGGCGCACGTGGGCGGCTACGAGATCCGCAAGACGATCGTCGTGCCTGACAAGCTCGTCTCGCTCGTCGTCTCGTAGCTCGCCGCGCGGCCGAGGAAGGCCGACACCGGTCGCACTTCCGGCACGAAGCCGGCACAGACCCGTCGCAACTCTGTTGCCAGTATTGCAGACATGCTGGAATCGCTCCCTCGACGTCACACGGCGGTCCTGCTCGTCGCCCTGCTCGTGGTGCTCGCGCTCGTGGGGCGCAGGGTCGCCGCGCACGGAACGGCGCGGGCGCCCGCGCCGTCGGCGCAGCTGCAGGGCATCGCCGAAGGCGATGCCGCCTCCAGGGCGCAGATCGTTGTCGACGTCGTGGGGGCCGTTCGCCGTGCGGGCCTGTACCGCTTGCGCGAGGGTGCACGTGTCGCGGACGCCGTTCGCCGGGCGGGTGGACCGACACGCAAGGCCGACCTTGCGCTCGTGAACCTCGCGGCTCCGCTGGCGGACGGCCAGCAGGTCGTGGTGCCCCGTCGCCCTCCCCCCGGCGCTGCTCCGTCGGCGACGGCGGCAGGAGCGAAGGTGAGCCTGGCTTCGGCGACGATCGAGGACCTCGACGCGCTGCCCGGCGTCGGCCCCGTCACGGCGCAGAAGATCCTCGACTGGCGGCAGGCGCACGGGCCCTTCCGCTCCGTCGACGACCTCGATGCGATCCCCGGCATCGGGCCGGCGCGGATCGAGCAGCTGCGCGACCTGGTGACGCCGTGAGGCGCCGTGTGCAACAGGCGCTCACGCTCGGGTCGCCGACCGCGCTCGTCGCCGCCGCCTGCCTCGGCCTCGGTGCGGCGAACTGGCTGCATCCGCCGGCGCTCCTCGTCCTCGCCTTCGCGGTGGCGTGCGCCGCCGGTGTCTCCGGGCGGAGCCAAACGGTCGGGTTGGCCGGTGCCGGCGTGAGCCTCGCCCTCCTCGGCTTGTGGTGGGGCAGCATCCGGCTCGAGGCGCTCGATCGCAGCGTCCTTGTCGAACGCATCGGGCAGCTCGAGGAGGCACGCGTGGTCGTGACGGCGCCACCGGCGCGGACACGGTTCGCCGTGCGAGCTATGGGCGACGTGCGCCGCTTCGGGGGGCTCGCGCTGCGGGAGCGTGTCCTGCTCGAGCTTCCTGCGGGCCGTGCACCCCCGCAGGGAGCGGTGCTCGCGCTGCGAGCGCGGCCGGTCGCCCCGCGTGGGCCCGAGACCGGCTTCGACGAGCGCGGCTGGCTCGCGCGTAGGGGCGTTCACGTCGTCCTGCACGCGAGCGGCAGCTGGCGCGTCGTCGGCCGGCGGGGCGGGATCGGAGGCGTCGGCGACCGGCTGCGCACGGAGATCGACAGGGCGCTCGCGCTCGGCACGTCGGGCGAGCGCCGGGCTCTCCTTGCGGGCGTCGTGCTCGGCGCCGACGAGGGGCTCGAGCCGTCGTTGCGCGACTCCTTCAAGGCCTCGGGGCTCTACCACCTCCTGGCCGTCTCGGGGCAGAACGTTGTCTTCATCGCGTTTGGCGTTCTCGGCCTCGCGTACGTCGTCGGGCTGCCGCGCGCCCTGGGCCACCTCGCGGCAATCGTGACGGTGCTCGGCTACGCCCTCGCTGTCGGCTGGCAGCCCTCGGTCGTGAGGGCCGCCGCGGCAGGATGCGTAGCTTCGCTCGCGTGGCTTGCCTCGCGCCCGAGCGACCGCTGGCACGTGCTCGCGCTCGGTGCGCTCGTCCTGCTCGTGTGGACGCCTCGGTCGCTCCTCGAGCCGGGCTTCCAGCTCTCGTTCGCGGCGGTCGCGGCGATCCTCGTCACCGTGCCGCGGTTGCGCCGCTTCCAGGAAGGGTGGCCGCTGCCGTGGGTGCTCGTCGAGGTGATCGGCATCTCCGGCGCGTGCGGCCTCGTCACAGCACCGATCCTGTGGCTCCAGTTCGGCGTCGTGCCCCTCTGGACGGTGCCGGCGAACGCGCTCGCCGAGCCGGCGATGCCGTTGCTGCTCGGTCTCGGTCTCGCTGCCGCACTCGTCGCCCCCGTTGTGCCGTCCGCGGCGGTTGCGATGTCGTGGCTCGCCGGCCTGTGCGCCGCCTGGATCGCGTTCGCGGCGCGCCTCGTCGCGTCGTTCCCGCACGCGCAGGTGTCCACGCCGCTCGTCTTCCTGGTGCCTGCAGCCGCGATCGTGGCCGCCGCAGCCCTGCGGCGGGTGCCGCCGTATCGCCGCCGGCGGCTCCTCGTCGACGGCGTCACCGTCGTGCTGCTGGCCGCGGCCGCGTGGTGGGCAGTCCACCCGCCGCCCCGGTGGCAGCCACCGTCTGGTCTTCGCGTGACGATGCTCGACGTCGGGCAGGGCGACGGGATCCTGCTCGAGGTGCGGGAGGGCGCCATCCTCGTCGATGCCGGCCCGCCCGAGGCGCACGTCGAGCGCAGCCTGCGGCGCCTGGGGCTCCGCTCGCTCGCGGCGGTTGTCGTCAGCCATCCGCACCGCGATCACGTAGGGGGAGTACCCGCTGTACTCCGCGGCGTCGCAGTCGGCGCGCTGGTCGATCCGCTGCAACCCGGCGACTGGCCCGAGGACGCGGAGGCCCGTCGGGTCGCGAGGGAGCGCGGTACCGCAGTTGTCGCCGCGCGGGCCGGCGCGGCGTACCGCCTCGGCAGGCTGCGCGTCCGCATCCTGTGGCCGGACGACGGCGGCTCCGCGGGCGAGGATCCCCATGCCCACGGGGTCGTGCTCCTGGCGAGCTACGGCGCGACGGACCTGCTCCTCACCGGGGACGCGGAGTCTCCGGTGACCCGCCGCCTGCCGTTGCGCCGCGTCGAGGTGCTCAAGGTCGCGCACCACGGTTCGGCCGACCCGGGGCTCCCGGAGGAGCTTCGCGTGCTCCGGCCGCACGTGGCCCTGATCTCGGTGGGGCGCGACAACGACTACGGCCATCCGCGCGCCGAGACGATCGCCGCGCTTCGCTCCGTCGGCGGCCTCGCGCTCTACCGCACCGACGAGGACGGCCGTGTCGTCCTCGAGTCGGACGGACGGAGGATCAGGGTGCAGTCAGCCTCGTAGCTCACTCCCGCGACCCGTGGAGTACCGTAGGCGCGTGGCCGACAGCCCCGCCCTCAAGCCCGTGTACCTGATCACGGGCAACGATCGCCCGAAGGTGGAGACGGCGGTGGCGCGGCTCCGGCGCCACTTCGCCGCCGAGGCGATCGAGCGTGTGATGGCGCAGGAGGCGAGCGGCGCCGACGTCGTGGCGCTGTGCAACTCCGGCAGCCTCTTCGGTGACGACAGGCTCGTGATCGTCGAGGGGATCGACGGACGGCCGGGCAGCGACGGACGCCTGACCAACGCGTGGAAGGCGGCCGAGGTGGCCGCCGTCGTGGCCTACCTCGCCGATCCCGCGCCGTACACCGTGCTCGCCCTCGTGGGGGAGGAGACGAAGAAGGACGGGGCGTTGCGCAAGGCGGTCGAGAAGGCGGGGCAGGTGCTCGAATACGCCGTGCTCAAGCGCGGTCGTGTGAGCTGGGTGGGCCAGCGGTTCAAGTCACATGGCCTGCGGGCCGAGCCGGAGGCGTGTGCGCTCCTCGTTCAGCTCGTCGGCGAGGACGACCTCCACGGCCTCGCCTCGGAGATCGACAAGATCGCCCTGTGGGCCCAGGGCGAGCCCGTGGGGGAGCGCGAGATCCTCGAGCTCGTCGCGCCCGTGGCCGGGACGCCTGTTTTCGAGCTCACGGACGGCTGGGGCGAGCGCGACGCCGCCCGCGTGCTTTCGGCCAGCGAGACGATCTTCGAGCGGGACGAGAAGCCGCGCCGCGACAGCGCCCCGCGTCTCGCCGGTGCGCTCGGCAACTACCTCGGGCGCATGCGCCAGCTCAAGCGCCTCGCCGGCCAGGGCGTGAGCGCGCGCGAGTCGGCCGGCAGGCTGAAGATGAACCCGTATTACGCACAGAAGGTCGCCGGGCACGCCGACAACTTCTCGGACGAGGAGCTGGACGACGCGACCGTCCGGCTCGCCGAGCTCGACCTGGCGCTCAAGGGCGGCAGCAGGCTCGCGCCCGACCTCGAGCTGCAGCGGGCGCTGATCGACACGAGTCGCGATCGGCCCTAGCGGAAGCGAGGCGGACGAGGCTAGACGGAGCTGCCGGCCACGAGCCGGGAGGCCTGTGCCTTCTTGCGGGCGGCCGTGTTTTGGTGCAGCGAGCCGTGCGAGGCGGCCTTGTCGATCATGCGCACGAGCTCGCGGTGCGACGCCTTGATCGCCTCGGCCTCGCCGTCGGCCACCGCAGCCTCGAGGCGCTTCGTCAGCGTCTTCACCGTCGAGCGGTAGCGGAGATTCTCCATCCGCTGACGGCCGGCGATGACGACGCGCTTCTTCTGTTGCTTGATGTTCGGCATCTCGATAGCGCCCGCGCCTTGCAGGCTGCGGGATCGTAGCAGAGCCCGGCAGGCCCGCCGGCAGAGGCTCCTTATACTCGCCGGGCGATGGAGGAGCCCGGTCACGGTCGCCGTCTCGCCCGGTCGACGGCGCTGTTCTCCGCCGCGACCGGGCTGTCGCGCGTGCTCGGCCTGGCGCGCGAGATGGTCGCCGCCTACTACTTCGGCGTCACCGGCAGGATCAACGCCTTCACGGTCGCCTTCCAGATCCCGAACCTGATGCGGGCGCTGCTCGCCGACGCGGCCCTCTCCGGCGCGTTCGTGCCGGTCTTCAGCGATCTGATCGAGAAGGGCGACCGCAAGCGGGCCTGGCGCGTCGCCTCGACGATCTTCTGGCTCGTCCTGCTCGTGCTGGGAGGGCTGACCGCCCTCTTCATCCTCGCGGCGCCGCTGCTGCTGCGACCCTTCGGCGACCCCGGCGGCGACGCCGATCTCGCCGTCGGGCTCTCACGTGTCCTCTTCCCGATCGTGGTGCTGCTCGGGTTGAGCGGTGTGATCGTGGGGATCCTCAACACCTACGACCACTTCACCGTGCCGGCACTGACGCCGGTGTTCTGGAACCTGGCGATCATCGCCGGCCTCGCCCTCGGCGTGCCTCGGGCGAGTGGGGAGGACGCCCAGCTGTATGTGTACGCCGGCTCCGTCCTCGTGGGCACGGTCATCCAGCTGCTCTTGCCGGTGCCGTGGCTGCGCGGCCTCGACGGCCGTCTCCAGCTCGTGCTCGACTGGCGCGATCCCGCCGTGCGGCGGTTCTTCACCCTGATGCTGCCGGTGACCCTGACGCTCGGGCTGATCAACGTCAACGCGGTGATCGACACCCTCTTCGCGTCGCGGCTGCTCGATCCCCAGCTCGCCCCGACGGCGATCGACAAGGCGTTCCGCCTCTACATGCTGCCGCAGGGGATGTTCTCGGTCGCGGTCGCGACGATCCTCTTCCCGACCCTCTCCCGTCTCGCCGCCCGGGGCGACCTCGACGGCTTTCGGGCGACGGTGAGCGCAGGCCTGCGGCAGATCGCGTTCCTGTTGATTCCCGCCGCTGTCGTGTCGGCGGTGCTCGCCGGCCCGATCGTGCGGCTCGTCTACGAGCGCGGGAAGTTCACGGCGGCCGACGTCACCGTGGTCGCAGGCTGCCTGGCCGCGTTCTCGCTGGGCCTCGTCTTCAACGGCTGGATGTTGCTGCTCACGCGCGGCTTCTACGGACTGCAGTCGAACTGGATTCCCACCACGGTGGCCGTCGCCACGCTGGCGTTGAACGCCGCGCTCGACGCAGTGCTCTACCGGCTGGGGGTGTGGGGGATCCCGCTCGCGACGGCGCTCGTCAACATCGCAGGCGTGGTGGCGCTGCTCGTGGCGCTGCGGCGGCGGGTGGGGCACGTGGACGGCGTCCGTGTGGCGGACGCGATTGCCCGCATCACGGTCGCCTCGCTCGTCTTCGGCGCCGTGTCCCTGGGCGCCTGGTTCGGGCTCGACCGGCTGCTCGGGCGCGCGGTGCCGGCGCAGATCGTGGCGCTGGGCGTCGCGCTACTGGTCGGGTTGGCGGTGTACCTCGGCTCGTGCAGAGCGCTGAGGGTGCGGGAGCTCGACGCACTGCGGTCGATGATTCGCGGTCGCACGGCGTAGGCCGGTCCGCCGGGCTGCGTCCAGGATCGTCGGTCAACGTGGTCTCCGTCGACGCCGGGTCCGGATCGCGCGGAATCGGGGGCAAAACCGCATGACAGCTAGCATCCGGGCCTGATCGCCATGGACCAGGATCACATCCGCAACTTCTCCATCATCGCCCACATCGACCACGGGAAGTCGACTCTCGCCGACCGCATCCTGCAGCTGACGGACACTGTCGCCGACCGCGACATGCGCGACCAGCTGCTCGACTCGATGGACCTCGAGCGCGAGCGGGGCATCACGATCAAGGCGCAGGCGGTGCGCGTGCACTGGAAGGGCCACGAGCTCAACCTGATCGACACGCCCGGGCACGTCGACTTCACCTACGAGGTGTCGCGCTCGCTGCAGGCGTGCGAGGGCGCCGTGCTCGTCGTCGATGCCGCCCAGGGCATCGAGGCGCAGACGCTCGCCAACGCGTATCTCGCGATCGAGAACGAGCTCGAGATCGTCCCGGTCGTGAACAAGATCGACCTGCCCTCCGCCGACCCCGACCGAGCAGCCGTCGAGGTGACGCAGCTGCTCGGCGGCGACGCAGCGAGCGTCGTCCGCATTTCGGCCAAGACCGGCATCAACGTCGACCAGGTGCTCGACGGGATCATCGAGCGGATCCCGGCCCCAGGGGGAGACCCCGAGGCGCCGCCGCGTGCGCTCATCTTCGATTCGTCCTACGACCAGTACCGTGGCGTGATCGCGTTCATCCGCGTCGTCGACGGCTGCTTCGAGACCGGAGCCGGACTGCGCGCCATGGCCCTCGGCACCCAGTTCGACGCCGAGGAGCTCGGATTCATGTCGCCCTCCCGCGTGCCGGTGAAGACACTCCAGGCAGGTGAGGTGGGCTATGTGATCACCGGGCTGAAAGACGTCTCGGCGCTCCGCGTCGGCGATACGCTGACGACTCGCAAGGGAGCTGCACCGCGTGAGCCGCTTCCGGGGTACAAGGACGTCAAGCCGATGGTCTTCGCCGGCCTGTTCCCGAGCGACTCAGACGAGTATCCCGAGCTGCGCGACGCGCTCGAGCGGCTGAAGCTCAACGACGCGGCGCTCTTCTACGAGCCCGAGACGTCGCAGGCGCTGGGCTTCGGCTTCCGCTGCGGGTTCCTCGGGCTGCTGCACATGGAGATCGTCCGCGAGCGGCTCGAGCGCGAGTTCGACCTCGACCTGATCGTCACCGCGCCGAACGTCGCCTACCGGGTGCTCGAGCGCAACGGCGACTGGCGAGAGGTGCACAACCCGTCCGAGATGCCGGCGGAGCTGGAGGAGGTCGAGGAGCCGTACATCCGGGCCTCGATCATCGTCCCGAAGGAGTACGTCGGCACGGTGATGGAGCTGAACAACGAGCGCCGCGGCAGCTTCGACCACCTCGAGTACCTCTCGCCCGAGCGCGTCCACCTGATCTACGAGCTGCCGCTGGCAGAGATCGTGCTCGACTACTACGACCAGCTCAAGTCGCGGACGCGCGGCTACGCCAGCTTCGACTACGACCTGGCCGGCTTCAAGAGCGGCAAGCTCGTGCGGGTGGACGTCCTCGTCGGCGGCGAACCGGTGGACGCGCTCTCCCTGATCATCCACCGCGACTTCGCGTACGACCGCGGGCGGCTCCTCGTCGAGAAGCTGCGCGAGGAGATTCCGAGGCAGATGTTCGACGTGCCGATCCAGGCGGCGATCGGCTCCCGCGTGATCGCTCGCGAGACGGTGAAGGCGCGCCGCAAGGACGTGCTGGCGAAGTGCTACGGCGGCGACATCTCGCGCAAGCGCAAGCTGCTCGAGAAGCAGAAGAAGGGGAAGAAGCGCATGAAGCAGGTGGGTGGGGTCGAGGTGCCGCAGGAGGCGTTTCTCGCTGTGCTGAACCTCGACAGCGACCGGAAGAAGTAGGCGTTGGGCTGACCTGGGACGATGTCGTCGCGCTTGCGCAGGCGTTGCCGGAGGTGGCGGTCGGCACCGCCTACGGCACCCCCGCTCTGCGCGTGCGGAGCGCCTTCATGTGCCGGCTGCGTGAAGACGGCGAGACACTCGCGATTCGCTGCGATCCGGAGGAGCGACCGTTCCTGATCGAGGCGAACGGCGGCGTCCTCTTCGTGACGCCGCACTATCAGGACTGGCCGATGGTGCTCGTGGCGCTGCCGCGAGCAGGCGAGCAGCTCGTCCGGGAGCTGCTCGAGGACGCCTGGGCCGAGCGGGCGCCGAAGTCCCTGGTCACCGCCTGGCGCCTCGAGCACCCGAGCGACGGATGACGGCGGATCCGGCTGTGGGCCCCGTCGGACACCTGTACGTGCACCTTCCCTTCTGCGCGCACCGCTGCGGGTACTGCGACTTCGTCACCGTCGTGGGTCGCGAGGGTGAGCACGGCTCGTACGTCGACGCACTGCTCGCAGAGCTCGGGCGCGAGCGTCGCGTGCTGGCGGAGCACGTTGCGACGATCTTCCTGGGCGGGGGGACGCCGACGTTCACGCAGCCGGCGGCTCTCAGCCGTCTCCTCGCCGCGCTCCCGCCTGCGACCGAGCTGACGATCGAGGCGAACCCGGAGACGGTGACGCCTGCCCTCGCCGCCGTGCTTCGGGACGGGGGCGTCACACGCGTCTCGGTCGGGGTGCAGACGTTCGCCCCCGCGCTCCTCCGTACGCTCGAGCGCGTAGCCGGGCCGGACGACGTCCGGCGCGCGGTTCATACTCTCCGCGATGCCAGTTTCGACAACATCTCCCTCGACCTGGTCTACGGCATCCCGGGGCAGGAGCCCGCCGACCTCGATCGCGATCTCGCGGAGGCGCTCGCGCTCGCGCCCGAGCATCTCTCCTTGTACGAGCTCGAGGCGAAGCCCGGCACACGCTTCACGGTCGCCTTCGGGGACGAGCTCGTCCGCCAGGCCGAGGCCATGGAGGGGTATTTCGAGCGCGTCGTCGAGACGCTGACCGCTGCCGGCTACCGCTGGTACGAGACGGCGAACTTCTGCCTCGAGAGCGGGCAGG
>Ga0209798_10001539_pt1 | contig 13869 bp, 12 predicted proteins | sample DOMMetBare3Fresh_FD_187475 | JGI IMG/M metagenome (GOLD analysis project Ga0209798, IMG submission 187475) | Wetland sediment microbial communities from St. Louis River estuary, USA, under dissolved organic matter induced mercury methylation -... | ecosystem: Environmental > Aquatic >...
GGAATGACGCGCGGGGGGGTGGGCGCCGATAGTCAGGCGCATACGCTGCCCGCACCGGCCATGAAGACGATCGCCACCGACCCCGCCCTCGCGCCGCCTCGCGCAGGCCACGAGCGCCGTTCGGCGCAGTCCATCGTCGAGCGCGACACCGAGCTGCGCATCGCGCGCAGCGACCCCGCCCGCGTGCCGCTGCTGCCGCTGGTCGGAGCCGTGGTCACCGCGGTGATCGCGCTGGCCGCCGCCGGAGCGCTGCTGGCCTGAGCCGCAAGGTGGCGGCGCGGCCCCGAGCGCACCGCGTCGGGCGCTGAGCCACCGGCCGCCGGCCATCCGCGCGGCAAGCCGCACGCCAGCTTTGCGCGGGGCGGCACGCCGGCGAGGCCCATCCGCGCCAGGTGCAGCCTGTCGGCCCGCTGCGGCAGCAGGTCGCAGGCCGCGCGCGGCGCGGCACGGGGCTGGTTAGAGTGCGCCTGTCCGAAGAACCGTCGCGCTGTTTCGCCTGCCATGTCCGCCGTCCCTGCCGCCCCCCCACCGAGCGCCATGCGACGCTGGGCCGAACGCTTGGCGCCGCTGGTGCGCGCGTTCCATGCCTATGCGAACTGGCTGGTCTCGATCAGCTGGAAGCGCTTCTTCCTGCTGTCGATCCTGCTGTTGATCGTCACGGCGATCCTCAGCGAGTTGCCGCCTTTCACTTGGACGATCTCGCAGCAGGTCGAGACCGTTCCGGCCAAGTCGCGCGTGGTGATCGTGCCCAAGCCGCCGTCGCCGCCAGAAGCCCCGAAGGCGCCGGCTGACCCGAACGCCAAGACGGAGCCGTTGATCAAGATCGACAAGCCCAAGGCCGGCGACACTGCGGTGGAGATCTCGATCGGCACGCGGGGCATCCGGATCGGGCCGGCGGCGCCGTCTCCCGCGGCATCGGCGTCCGAATCCGCCGATGCCGCGGCCAAGGCCGCGGAGACGGCCGATCGGCTGGCCAACGAGGTGCAGGACAAGGGCATCAGGATCATCCTGCCGCCCGGCGGCACGAGCGAGGAGGTCCGGCGCGCGGTCGAGGAGGCCACGCAAGGCATCAAGGAGGCGGTCGAATCGGCGCGCGAGGCCGCGCAGCAGGCCAGGCGCGACGCCGAGGAGGCGCGCGCCGACGCCGAACGGGCGATCGCCGACCTGGGCGAAGACATGCACGGCACCGACCTGAAGAAGCGCATCACGCGCACCAGCGTCGGCGACTTCCTGCCCAACATCGCCCTGCTGTGGATCTTCTGCTCGATCATCATCAAGATCACCTACAAGCAGCAGCTCACCGCGCAGGCCGAGGCCGCGCAGGCCACCGAGGTGGCCGAGAGCGAGCAATTGAAGCGCCAGGTCGTCGAGGCGCGCATGGCGGCGATGCAGGCCCAGGTCGAACCGCACTTCCTGTTCAACACGCTGGCCTCGATCGACCACCTGATTGAGACCGATCCGCCGCGCGCCAGCCAGATGCAGAAGAACCTGATCGCGCTGCTGCGCGCCTCGATGCCGACGATGCGCGAGGCCAGCAGCAACGGCGCGCCGCGCGACCTCGGCCGCGAGATGGCGGTGATCCGGCCCTATCTCGAGATTCTCAAGGTGCGCATGGAAGAGCGCCTGACGACGCGCATCGAGGTGCCCGACGGGCTGCTGTCGGCCGAGTTTCCGCCGATGATGATCCAGAGCCTCGTGGAGAACGCGATCAAGCACGGCCTGGAGCCCAAGCCCGAGGGCGGCGAGCTCGCGATCAAGGCCGAGATCGTGCACGGCAAGCTCGCAGTCACCGTGGCCGACACCGGCCTGGGCTTCGGCCGCGCGGCCACCGCGGGCACCGGCGTGGGCCTGGCCAACATCCGCGAGCGCCTGCAGCTGCTGTACGGCACGCGCGCGACGCTCGACGTCAGCGAGAACGAATCCGGCGGCACGAAGGTCACGATCGCCGTGCCCTACACGACGCTGCCGAGCCAGGCCGCCGCGTGAGCCGCCGTACGCGGTCGCGGATGGGCAAGGACGGCCAGAACGAGGAGAGAATGACCGCATGACCCCAGCCGCACCGCGAGCCGTGCTTGCCGACGACGAGCGCCTGATGCGCGAACAGCTGCGCGCCCGGCTCGCCGAAACCTGGCCCGAGCTGCAGCTTGTGGCCGAGGCCAGGAATGGCGTCGAGGCGGTGGCGCTCGTCGACGAGCACCGGCCCGACATCGTGTTCCTCGACATCCGGATGCCGGGCCTGACCGGGGTCGAAGCGGCCAAGCAGATCGCGCAGATGGACGTCGGCAGCGACGAGCTGCTGCCCGAAATCGTCTTCATCACCGCCTACGACCAGTATGCGGTCGAGGCCTTCGAGCAGGGCGTGGCCGACTACGTGCTCAAGCCTGCCGAGCGCGAGCGCCTGGCCGTCACGGTGGAGCGCCTGAAGAAGCGTCTCGCGCAACGCGCGGCCGACGACGGCACGGGCCACGCCGCTGCGCCGCTGCAGCAGCTGCTGCACAAGCTGTCGGCGCAGCTGAACCCGAGCGCTGCGCCGAAGTACCTGCAGTGGATCCAGGCCAGCGTGGGCCAGGCCATCCAGATGATCCCGGTGGACGACGTGCTGTTCTTCATCAGCGACGAGAAGTACACGCGCGTGCAGACCGCCACGCTCGAGGCGCTGATCCGCAAGCCGATCAAGGAGCTGGTCGAGGAGCTCGACCCTGAACAGTTCTGGCAGATCCACCGCTCGACGCTGGTCAACGTGAAGGCGATCGGCGGCGTCACGCGCGACTTCCGCGGCCGACAGATCGTGGCCGTCAAGGGACACAAGGAGCAGCTCGAGGTAAGCCGCAGCTACCTGGGCCTGTTCAAGGGGATGTAGGCCTCAGCCGACGAGGCGGGTGGCGATGCGCTCGAGCAACGGGCGACGCCGCCAGGACTGGCAGGCGCGCGCGGCGAACTCGCGGCCGCGGTCGGTGAGCCGGTAGTACTGCACCGTCGGGAAGCCCGCGGGGTTCTCGAACTCGTGGATGAGCCCGTAGCGCGCCAGGGTGTCGTACGAGCGGTAGGCGATGCCGCCATCGATCGTGCAGCCGCCGGAGAAGTCGCCCACCTTCACCAGCACGTGGCCGCGGTGCAGCGCATGGAGCACGTCGACGAATTCGCCACGGTCGGCGATGATGGGGGCGTGGTCCATGGCGACAGGGCGGCAGGCGGAGTCGGGATACGACATCATGACCGCAGCCGCGCCGGCCCGAGCGTGCGAAATGCACCGACCAGTGGCCCCTGTTCGTTCAGTGGACCCGTCGCCGAGGCCCTACTGCGGCTCGAGCTTGATGATCTCGCCCGAGTCGCGCTTCAGGTACAGCGTGTCTCCGACGAGGCGCATCTCGTTGCACGAGGCCGCGCTCTTCTGGGGCTGGGTGCACAACGCGGACCCTTCGGTGCGCCACTTGCCGCTGTCGGCGAAGTTGCCAACGTTGAGGAAGAAGTAGCCGCTGTCCTGCAACTGCCAGCGCCAGACGGTGCCGCTGGCCGTCGCCACCCTGAATACCTTGCCCGATAGCCGCTGCTGCAGCACGTTCGACTCCAGTGGCGTGGCCCCCGACGGGAACTCGGTGGGCACGGGGGGCGTCTGCGCGAACGCCGCGCCGCAGGCCAGACCAATGACGACGATGCTCCTAGAAGCCAACCTTGCCATGGGATCCTCCGTTGACGGGCCATTTTGCAAGACGACGTACGTTGGATGTATCCAATGAATTTGGGATCGGGGCGATTCAGTGGGTCACGTCGCAGGCGCCGCGGCACTCGGCCTGCGCGCAGCCAGTTCGCCCCGCAGCCGCTTCAGGCGCTCGCGCGGATCTTCCCGGGTCTTGCGCTCGTCGAGCTTCATCTCGGCGACGAACCGGCTGGGCACGCCAGCCACCGTCTCGCGACCGCGCTTGCGGCGCTTGAGCGTGCTGACCACGAGCGTGGTGCGCGCGCGCGTGATGCCCACGTACATCAGGCGGCGCTCCTCCTGCAGCTGCTCGGGCGTCATCTCTTCGCCATCGCTGCGGAAGGGCAGCAGGCCCTCGTTGATGCCGGCCAGCATGACATGCGGCCATTCCAGGCCCTTGGCCGCATGTAGCGTCGACAGTGTCACGACGTCCTGCTCGTCGCCGCGCTCGGCCAGACTGGCGATGATCGAGACCGTCTGCGCCACCTCGAGCAGGCTCTTGGGCTCGTCGGCGATCTCGCCGGCCGCAAGGGCGCGGCGCCCGGGCGCGCCGCCGCAGCGCAACGCGATCCAGTCGGCGAAGTCGAGCACATTGCTCCAGCGCGCGGCAGCGAGCCTTTCGCTGTCCTCGCTGTCGTGCAGGTGCTGCTCGTAGCCGATCTGCCCGAGCCAGTCCGACATCAGCGCGCGCGCCGCCTCGCTGCCGACGGCATGACGAGCGCGGTGTTCGAAGTCGTTGACGAAACGCCCGAACTCCTGCAGCCCGGCACGCGCCTTGGCGTTGACCGCGGTGACGAGCGGCTCGGCGAAAAGCGCCTCGAACAGGCTCACCTTCCATCTCGACGCGAACTCGCCGAGCGAGGTCAGCGTGGTGTGGCCGATGCCGCGCTTGGGCGTGGTCACCGCCCGCAGGAAGGCGGGATCGTCGTCGTTGTTGACGACCAGGCGCAGCCACGCGCACAGGTCCTTGATCTCGGCCCGGTCGAAGAAACTCTGCCCGCCCGAGACCTTGTAGGGGATCTGCGCGGCGCGCAGCTTCTGCTCGAACGCGCGGGCCTGGTGGTTGGCGCGGTACAGCACCGCGAAGTCGGCGAACTTCACCTCACCGCCCTCGCCGCGCCGGGCCTGGATCAGCGCCACCGCGCGCTCGGCCTCGTGCTCCTCGCTGTCGCATTCGAGCAGGCGCACCGGCTCGCCCTCGCCGTGCTCGCTCCACAGCTTCTTCTCGAACAGCTTGGGGTTGGCCGCGATCACGTGATTGGCCGCCGCGAGGATCGCGCCGCTGGAGCGATAGTTCTGCTCCAGCGCGATCACCTCGAGCTTCGGATAGTCCTGCGGCAGGCGCCGCAGGTTCTCGATCGTCGCGCCGCGCCAGCCGTAGATGCTCTGGTCGTCGTCGCCCACCGCGGTGAACAGGCCGCCTTCGCCCACCAGGGTCCTCAGCAGGTCGTACTGCACTGCATTGGTGTCCTGGACTTCGTCGATCAGTACGTGCTCGAATGCGGCACGCCACTTCGCGCGCACGTCCTCGTGCTTGGTCAGCAGGGCCAGCGGCAGGCCGATCAGGTCGTCGAAGTCGACCGCCTGGTACGCGCTCAGGCGTTCCTCGTAGCACCGCATCACGCGCGCGGCGACACGCTCATCGTCGTTTGAGGCGATCGCTTCGGCCGCGCCTCCATCCAACCCCTGGTTCTTCCACAGGCTGATCGCCCATTGCCAGCGCCGGGCCAGCGCGGCATCGGTGGTGCCGCCGGCCTCGCGCAGCACGCCCTGCACGTCGTCGGCATCGAGGATCGAGAAGTTCGGCTTCAGGCCGATGCGCTGGCCATCGCAGCGCAGCAGGCGCACGCCCAGCGCGTGGAACGTGCATACCACAAGGTCCTTCGCCGCGCGCGCACCGACGAGGGTCTTCGTGCGCTCGCGCATCTCGGCCGCGGCCTTGTTGGTGAAGGTGATCGCGGCGATGCGCCTGGGCTCGAGCCCGTGCTGCATCAGCCGCACGATCTTGTGCGTGATCACGCGGGTCTTGCCCGATCCGGCGCCCGCGAGCACCAGGCACGGCCGTGCGAGCTGGTGCACGGCTTGCATCTGGCGCGGATTGAGCGAGTCGGACATGCGGGCTCGGTAGGGCGGCGGATGATATCGAGCGGTTCTCGCAACCGGTGTGGTATGACGCGCGCCGATGCAGCCGATCCTCGCGGTCACGCTCCCTTTCTTCGCGCTCGTGCTGATGGGCTATGTCGCCGCACACCGGCGCGTGCTGCCCGAGTCGGCGATTCCCGGTCTGAACGCCTTCGTGCTGTACTTCGCGCTGCCGGCGATGCTGTTCAGATTCGGCATGAACACGCCGATCGGGCAGCTGCTCAACCCGGTCGTGCTCGTGGTGTCGCTCGTTGCGTCGCTGGGCATCGTCGCTTTCACGCTCGCGCTGACGCTGTCGTCGCGCGTGCATCTGAAGGACGCGGCGTTCGGCGCGCTGGTGGCCGCCTTTCCCAACACCGGCTTCATGGGCGTGCCGTTGCTGACGACGCTGCTGGGCAAGGCCGCCGCTGGGCCGGTGATCTGCTCGCTGCTGGTCGACATGTTCGCCACCAGCTCGCTGTGCATCGCGCTGGCACAGGCCCACGAAGCCCGCGACGCCGGCTCGCGCGCCGCGCTCGGCAAGGCGCTGCGCGGCGCGCTGTCCAATCCGCTGCCCTGGTCGATCGCCCTCGGTGCGCTGGCCTCGGTGCTCGGCTGGCGGCTCGGCGGCCCGGTGGCCACCATCGTCGACATGGTGGCCGATGCGGCCAGCCCGGTTGCGCTGTTCACGATCGGCGCGGTGCTGTGGCGCGCCGGCCAGCATGCGCATACGCGCACGCCGCCCGCCCTGTTTGTGCCGGTGGCGGCGATCAAGCTGTTCGCGCATCCGCTGCTGGTGTTCGCGCTCGCCGCCGCGGCGCGGCAGCTGGGCGCGCCGATCGGTGCATTCGAGGTCACGGTGCTCACGCTGGCCGCCGCGCTGCCCAGCGCCAGCAGCGTATCGCTGCTGGCCGAACGCTACGGCGCCGACAACGGCCGCGTCGCACGCATCATTCTCAGTTCCACTGCCGCCGCGTTCGTGAGCTTCTCGGCGCTGGCCTGGCTCTTCGGAATTGGTGACAGTCCGTGACGGCGATGCGAGGCGCGCCAAAGTGCACGGCCGGGCGCCTGGCGCGCACTGCCGCCGCGTGCAGGGCGTCAACGTCGTGGCGCACACTGGCGTTGCTCACTGCAAGCTTTCGAGGAGAAACGATGAACAAGCCCTTGCTGGCGGCCGCCGCCACCCTGGCCACCCTGACGGCCATGCCTGCCTGGTCGGCGGTCGATGTCGGCGTCGGCGTGACGATCCGCGAGCCCGGCGTGTACGGCCGCATCGAGATCGGCAACATGCCGCCGCCGCCGGTGCTGTACCCGCAGCCGGTGATCATCCGCCCGGTCCAGGTGGTTTCTGCACCGCCGCCCCCGCTGTACCTGTACGTGCCGCCGGGCCACGCGAAGAACTGGGGCAAGCACTGCTACCGCTACAACGCCTGTGCCCGTCCGGTGTACTTCGTGCAGGAGAACTGGGTCGAGGAGCGCTGGGAGCGGGAGCACCCGGGCAAGCGCCACGGCAAAGGCAAGGGCAGGGGCAAGCACGACGACTGAGTCGCACGACCGCGCCCCGCGGAGTTGCTGGCCATCTCAGATCGCCAGCGGATCGACATCCAGGGCCCAGCGCAACACGCGTTGGGCCTTTTGCTTTCCGATCTCGATGAGCGCAGGGCTCCAGGCCGCCAGCATCCGCTGCAACGCGGTGCGAGACGCGGACTCGACGAGCATCTGCATGCGCTCGACGCCCGCGACGCGGGCCATCGGCGGCGGCACCGGCGGATAGACCGTCACGCCCTTGGCCTGAGGCAGCGCCGCGGCGCGCTCGGCGGCCGCGTGCAGGAACGCCGTGGCACGCGCGGCCTCGTGCGCCTCGGCGCGCAACAAGGCCAGGTGCGCGAACGGCGGCAGTCCGGCCTGCCGGCGTTCATCGAGCTGCGAGGCGGCGAAAGCATCGAAGTCGTGGCGTGCCAGCGCGGCGAACAGCGGGTGGCGCGGATGCCAGGTCTGCACCCACATCTCGCTGGCCGCACCCTGCGCCGCCTCGCGCCCGGCGCGGCCCGCGGCCTGCATCAATAGCGCGAACAAGCGTTCGGGCGCGCGGAAGTCGCTGGCGAACAGCGCGCCGTCCGGGTTCACTGCAGCCACCAGCGTCATGCGACGAAAGTCGTGCCCCTTGGCGACCATCTGCGTGCCCACGAGGATGTCGATGTCGCCGCCATGCACCGCGGCGAGCTGGGCTTCGAGCGAACCTTTCAGGCGCGTCGAATCGGCATCGATGCGCGCGATGCGCGCGCCCGGCAGCAGCAAGGCCAGTTGCTCCTCGAGCTTTTCGGTGCCGCGGCCCAGCGCGTGGATGTCCAGATTGCCGCAGTCCGGGCAGGCGCGCGGCACACGCTCGGACAGGCCGCAGTGGTGGCAGCGCAGCGTGCGGTCGACCTTGTGGAACACGCGCCACGCGCTGCAATGCGGGCAGCCGCTCTTCCAGCCGCAGGCGCTGCAGTGAAGCACCGGCGCATAGCCGCGCCGGTTGAGCAGCACGAGGCTTTGTTCGCCGCGCGCGACGCGATCGCGCAGCGCCTCGTGCAGCGCGGGCGAGACGACCGTCTGCTCGCCGGAACGCTGCGGCACCGCGGCCATGTCGACCACGCGCACCTGCGGCAGCACGCCGCCGCCCACGCGCCGGGGCAGCACCAGCCGCTTGTATGCGCCCACCTGGGCGCGCTGCCAGGACTCGAGCGACGGCGTCGCCGAGCCGAGCAGCACCGTCACCGTCTCGAGCCTGGCGCGGTACACCGCCAGGTCGCGCGCCGAGTAGCGCGCGCCCTCTTGCTGCTTGTACGACGGGTCGTGCTCCTCGTCGACAACGATCAGGCCCAGGCGGGGCAGCGGCGCGAAGACTGCCAGACGGGTGCCGAGCACGACGTCAGCGTGCCCCAGGTGCGCGGCGAGCCAAGAGCGCAGGCGCTGCGCCGGTGTCAGCGCACTGTGCATCGACACCAGGCGGTGCCCGGCGAAGCGCTCGGCAACACGCTCCTGAAGTTGCGGCGTCAGGTTGATCTCGGGCACCAGGAACAGCACCTGGCGTCCGGCGGCGAGTGCGCGCGCAGCGGCCTGGAGATAGACCTCGGTCTTGCCGCTCCCGGTCACGCCGTGCAAAAGGAACGGGCCTGGCGCTGCGGCGGCAAGCGCGGCCACTGCCACGCCCTGATCGTCGGTCAATGCCGGCGCAGACGCCGGTCGCTGCGATGCGCCCGTGGCCACGCCCGAGGACAGGCGCGCCACGCGCCGCTCGAGCTGTACCGAGTCGAGCCTCCGCAACTCGGGCGGCAGCACCGCCATAGCCAGTTCACCCGGACTGCGCTGGTAGTAGCCGGCAGCGAAGCCGACCAGCGCGCGCCACGCCGCTGTGAGCGGGGGCACCGCACGCAGCACGTCGGCAATCGGCTTGAACTCGGCGGGCGCGATGCGCGCGTCGCCCGCGACGGGCCACACGATGCCAGGCACGGTGCGCCTTCCCAAGGGTACGCGCACCAGCATGCCCAAGGCAAGCGGCTGCTCACTCAGATAGTCGAACCCCGCGTCGACGCCTGCGTGGTGGGGCGCGTCGACCAGGACCCGGACGTGATGCATCGGACCCGGATCAGGCTGTGGCCAGATAGCGCCGATAGCTCGGCGCGGCCTGAAGGATCAGATCTAAGCCCATGATTTTGAAGTCGAATCCAGCTATCCACGCAGTTTGTGGATAACTATGTGCAAAAGCTGGCGGCAGATCGTCTAAGCCATTGATGCACCGATCGGACGGTCTCCTTGCACGGCTTCGCAGCACGGCCGCAAGCCCAATGAAATCAATCACTTAGAGTCGAATAGGGTAATCACCAATAGCATCCAGACGAGTTGCGGAAGTCACGGCGCCGCTGGACGCCGGATGGGGATAAGTCAGTCTGAGCGCTCACTTACCGGGCGCGGAAACACCCGCTTGGCGCTGTCCTGGGTCCCGCTGCGAATGTCGGTGCACTTCGTCGACAAGAGCGGCCACGGCCTCGGGTGGCGTCAGCTGGTGGATGCCATGGCCGAGGTTGAAGATGTGCCCCGGGCCCGGGCCGAAATCGTCGAGCACGCGACGGGCTTGTGCGCGCACCGCAGCCTCGCCACCGAACAGCACCATCGGGTCGAGGTTGCCCTGGAGCGCCACGCGCGCGCCGGTGCGCTGGCGCGCCTCGCGCAGGTTGACGGTCCAGTCCAGGCCCACCACGTCGGCGCCGCTGGCCGCGATCGCCTCGAGCCAGGCGCCACCACCCTTGGTGAACACGATGGACGGCACGCTGCGGTCGAGCCGGTCGAGCACACGCTGCGTGTAGGCCAGGCTGAAGGCCTGGAACGCGCCGTCGGCCAGCACGCCACCCCAGCTGTCGAACACCATGACCGCCTGCGCGCCCGCGGCGATCTGCGCATTGAGGTAAGCGGCCACCGCGTCGGCGTTGACCGCGAGGATGCGGTGCATCAGGTCGGGCCGCGCGTAGAGCATGGTCTTCACGAGGCGATAGTCGTCGCTGCCCGCACCCTCGACCATGTAGCAGGCCAGCGTCCAGGGACTGCCGGAAAAGCCGATCAGCGGCACGCGGCCGTCGAGCGCACGCCGGATCGACGTGACCGCGTCGAACACGTAGCGCAGCTTGTCCATGTCGGGCACCGCGAGCGCGGCCACCGCGGCCTCGTCGCGCACCGGCGAGGCGAAGCGCGGGCCTTCGCCCTGTGCGAACGACAGGCCCAGCCCCATCGCGTCGGGCACGGTCAGGATGTCGGAAAACAATATGGCCGCGTCCAGCGCATAGCGATCGAGCGGCTGCAGCGTGACCTCGGTCGCGTAGTCGACGTTGGTGGCCAGTCCCATGAAGCTGCCGGCCTTGGCGCGCGTGGCGCAGTACTCGGGTAGGTAGCGCCCCGCCTGGCGCATCAGCCACAGCGGCGTGTGGTCGGTGGGCTGGCGCCGGCAGGCGCGCAGGAAGGCGTCGTTGCGAAGCGGTGCGAAGCTCATGCGGCGATCATAGGCGGCGTGATCGCCGGTGCCGCGCGGCGCGGACGCTGCCGAGCGCCCGAGTCCCGCCGCCCTATCATCGACCCAGCCGCTTGCCATGCCCGCCAAGCCCACCGTCCTGATCGTCGAAGACGAGCCCGGTATCGCCGATACGCTCCAGTACGCGCTGCGCACCGAGGGTTTCGAGCCGCGCTGGTGCGCGACCGGCGAAGCCGCACTGGGCCTGGCCGACGGCGTCGCGCTGGTGATCCTGGACGTCGGCCTGCCCGACCTCAGCGGCTTCGAGGTGTTCAAGCGCCTGCGCGCGAGGCGCGAGGACCTGCCCATCCTGTTCCTCACCGCGCGCGCCGACGAGATCGACCGCGTCGTCGGGCTCGAGCTCGGTGCCGACGACTACGTGACCAAGCCGTTCTCGCCGCGCGAACTGGTCGCGCGCGTGCGCGGCATCCTGCGCCGCAGCGCGCCGGTGCGCGCCGCCGCGCCCGTCGCCCGAGGGCCGTTCGCCTGCGACGACGGCAAGCGCCAGATCCGCTTCTATGGCCGGCTGCTCGACCTGTCGCGGTACGAATACGGGCTGCTGAAGACACTGGTCGGGCGCCCCGGCTTCGTGTTCACGCGCGAGCGCCTACTCGAGCTGGTGTGGGACGACGACAGCGACAGCCTGGACCGCACCGTCGATGCGCACGTGAAGACGCTGCGGGCCAAGCTCAAGGCGATCGCGCCGGCGCTCGAGCCGATCCGCACGCACCGTGGCGTGGGCTACGCGCTGGCCGAAGACCTCCCCGCGTCGGGGCCCGAGTGACGACGGGCCGAGCGCCGGGCCGCTCCCGAGCCCGCCCGCACCCTCCCGGGGGGTGGCTCGGCGTACTCGCCGGGCCGGGGGCGCCATGACCAAGCGCAACCGCGTCTTCATCGCGATCCTGCTTGCCTACGCGATCGGCGTGGGCTGGCTGATGTGGCGGCTGCTGGCCGACATCGATCCGCGCTACCGCGAGTCGGCCGAGGAGTCGCTGGTCGAGGTGGCGCACATCATGGCTGCGCAGATCGAGCAGCGCTGGGAAGAGCGCGCGGTTTCGCCGGCCGAGCCGGCGATCGACGTGGCCGTGCTCCACCCGCTGTTCCGCGACCTCTACGCGCGCGAACTCGACGCCGACATCTTCGGCTTCAAGAAGACGCGCATCGAACTGCGCATGACGGTGGTCGACGCCGAGGGCCGCGTCGTCTTCGACTCGCTGGGTCGTCACGAAGGCGCGGACCACTCGCGCTGGCGCGACATCCGCCTTGCGCTCGAGGGCCGCTACGGCGCTCGCACCTCGCCCGACATCGACGCGGATGTCAACACGTCGGTGATGTACGTGGCCGCACCGATCCGGCGCGACGGCGTCATCGTCGGCGCGGTGAGCGTGGGCAAGCCGGTGCAGAGCTTCGGCCAGTTCGTCGAGGCCGCGCGCAGGAAGACGCTGCTCGTGGGCGCGACCTCGGTGCTTGCGGTGGCAATCCTGGTGCTGATCCTCTCGGTGTGGCTGGTGCGGCCGTTCGGTTTCATCGCCGACTACGTGCGCTACGCGCGCGCGCAGCGAAGCTTCTCGCTGCCCAGGCTGGGCCGCCGCGCTCTGGGCACGCTGGGCGCCGCCTATGACGAGATGCGCGACGCGCTGGCCGGCCGCAGCTACGTGGCCGACTACGTGCAGACGCTCACGCATGAACTCAAGAGCCCGCTGTCGGCGATCCGCGGCGCGGCCGAGCTGCTGCACGAACGCGAGATGCCCGCGGCCGACCGCGAGCGATTCGTCGCCAACATCGAGCGCGAGACGGCGCGCATCCAGGAACTCGTCGATCGCATGATGGAGCTGGCGGCGCTCGAGTCGAGGCGCACGCTCGAGCGCACCGAGCCGGTGGCGCTGCGCGCGCTGCTCGAAGAGTGCGTGGCCAGTGCCCACGCGGCCGGCGCGCCGCGCGGCATCGACGTCACGCTCGACGCGCCGGCTGACGCGACGGTCGACGGCGACCCGCTGCTGCTGCGCCGAGCGGTCGGCAACCTGATGGACAACGCGCTGGACTTCTCGCCGCCGGGCGGGCGCATCGAGGTGTCGCTCGCGGTGCAGCGGCGCGGCGCCGAGATCGCGGTGCGCGACCACGGCCCCGGCATTCCCGACTATGCCGACGAGCGCGTGTTCGAGAGGTTCTATTCGCTGGCGCGCCCCGGGACGCAGCGCAAGAGCACCGGCCTGGGCCTGCCCTTCGTGCGCGAGGTCGTCGCGCTGCACGCCGGCCGCGTGACGCTGCGCAACGCCGAGGGCGGCGGCGCGCGTGCGGTGGTGTGGCTGCCGGCCGGCGCCGACTGACCATCTCCTGGCGCGCAACAGGGCCATCGATTCGGCCCAACAACGCGCGCTCTTCCGCCGCGACATCGGGAGCGCCGCCCTGTGCTCATCGCCGTGACCGCCGGCGTGCACTGCAACTTCTGCGTCAATCCGCGTACCGTGGAAGCGCAGGTGCAGGGCTCGGTGATGATGGCGCTGGCCACCACGCTGACCGGGAACCGCATCACGTTGACGGACGGCATGGTCGAGCAGGGCAACTTCCGCGAGTTCATCCCGGCGCGCATCACCGACACGCCGGCCACGATCGCGGTGCACATCGTGCCCAGCAGCGACCCGCCCAAGGGCATGGGCGAGCCGGCGGTGCCGCCGCTGGCGCCGGCGTTTGCGAATGCGAGTGCAAGGTTGACGGAGCAGCGCTTGCGCGAGATGCCGTTCAAGCTGGCGTAGGGCGCTGCACGCAGGCGCTGGACTCGCCCATGCTTTGGCGAGCCCGGTGTCGGCTGACGGGTGCGTCCGCATGGGCCCGACAAAGGACGTGAACCGGGCTTGGCCGAACGATCGCCTCTACCGCGTTGGAGACGGTCGAGCCAGCATGACGGGCGTCCACGATGTGCTGACAGTGATCGTTCAAGCGCGACGCCTGTGTGTCGCTGGACGGCCATCAACGGGCGCTCACGACGGGCAGCTCTATGGCCGTCTGA
>Ga0209798_10001540_pt1 | contig 13867 bp, 8 predicted proteins | sample DOMMetBare3Fresh_FD_187475 | JGI IMG/M metagenome (GOLD analysis project Ga0209798, IMG submission 187475) | Wetland sediment microbial communities from St. Louis River estuary, USA, under dissolved organic matter induced mercury methylation -... | ecosystem: Environmental > Aquatic > Freshwater...
GATCAATTCCATCAATCTGGAGGATGGCGGCGCCCGGGCCGAAAGGATCCTCGCCCTGGCCCGGGATTTCGGAGCCGCCGTGGTCTGCCGGTCGACGCCGTCGTAGGGAGTGACGTCGGCGGCCGGCCGGCCCTGCGCGGCGTCCACGTCGGCCCGGAGGGTCTCGGAGTAGTTGCGGGTCGCGTCGGCGCCGGTGTTGAGCCGGCGTCGGCGCAGTGTGTCACTCACGAGGGCCGAGCCGGACCCACCGTCGGCCTCGGCGACCAGAGCGGCGGGCAGCACGTTCAGGGCAGCGGCGGCCACCGTCGCCTCGGGCCCGCCGACGAGGGTGGCGGTCTGCGAGAGCGGGACGGCTCGCACCCGCGAGTCACCCGCGGTGGCGACCTCGTAGACCTCGACCGCCGGACGCGGCGGCACCGCGCGCACCGCGTCGAGGGTCAGCCCGAGACCGGAGGACACCAGCGGACCGAACGTGGCGACCCGACGGAGCCCGGGGCTGGCCTCGAGCGTCGCCCGAACCACCACGGGGGGCGATGCCGCCGCCAGCGGGTCGACGTCGTGACGCAGGACGACGTAGCGGACTCCGGCCCGCGCCAACGCCGGAGCCAGCCCGTCGGACCGCCGGCCCAGCGCGAGCTCGGCCTCGACGGCGTCCAGGAGCCGGGTGGCGCCGGGCGCGCCGAGCGGGACGGCGTTGCGGACGGCCCAGGGAGATCGGGCGAGCGGCTGCAGCGGTTCGTCGGCGGTCCGCCCCCACGTGTACTCGCCGAACGTGGTGGCCGGCTCCAGCAGGGCGCGGCCTTCGGCGTCGTTGACCTCGAGCCAGCGGGCGGTCTCGACCCACCACGGCGGGATGTCCCGGAACGAGCCGCGCGGGGGGATGGTGCCCTGGACGGCTGGCAGCAGGCTGACGACCAGGGGCAGCACGATCAGCACGCCGATCGTGGCGGTCCCCCACGCCGGTCGCTCGCGAAGCCAGCGGCCGTCCTCGCCGGGGACTCGGGCGAGGAGGCGACGGCCGGCAGCCGGGGCCCGAGCCAGCAGGGCGGTGAGTCCGATCGTGATCGGCAGTCTCAGCACCGGGTCGAACTTGTGCATGTTGCGGAAGGGTGCGAGCGGCCCGTCGAGCAGCTCCTGGACCGGCCCCGCGACCACGGATCCGCCCTGGCCGGCGTAGGCGATGCCGGCGAGCACGAGCCCCGCGACCACGCCCCACGCGAGGAAGCGGCGCTCCTGCGTCCTGCGGTCGGCGATCCCGGCCAGCCCCAGACCGGCCGTCACGACGGTGGCCACGATGCCGGCGATGCTGGTGGCCAGCCAGAATCCCGACCGCCACAGCGACCCGCCGCGGACGACCAGGTAGGCCAGCCAGTGCTCGGTGCCTCGCAGCACGTTCGTCACGGACGTCGCCTGGGCGGTCACCCGAGCGCTCTCGATGTAGTCCAGGAACGGGTAGGCGTAGCCGCCGAGGACCAGCAGCGGCAGGAACCACCAGGCAACGGCGAGCGGGAGCAGACCCAGCCACCAGGCCAACAGCCGGGTACGTCGCGGGCCACGCTGGCGGGTCAGCAGGAAGAGCAGCGGCAGCACGAGGACAGCGAGAGTCGCCGCGGCGTTGACTCCACCCATCGCCACCACGGCCAGGGCCGACCAGGCGGCCGCCCGTCGCGGGGAGCCGGACCTCGACCCGGTCACCAAGGGGGCAAGCACCCACGGGAGCATCACCAGCGGCAGCACCTCCGAGGAGATCGGGCCCAGCTCGGACAGCACGCGAGGGCCCAGCGCGTACGCCAGCGCCCCCACGACCCGGGTCGTCGGGGTCCCCGCTCCCAGGAGGCCCGCCAGGCGCAGGAAGCCGGAGTAGGCCACCAGGAGCAGCACCACCCACCACAGCCGCTGCACGACCCACACGGGCAGGCCCACGAGGTCGCCCAGCCAGAAGAACGGGCCCATCGGGAACAGGTAGCCGTACGCCTGGTTCTGCAGCTGCCCGAAGGCTGCCTGGGGATCCCAGGCCTGCAGCGATCGGGCCAGGAAGCCGCCGGGGTCGACCACCAGGTCGAGCTTGGTGTCCGCGACGACGAACCGGGGGTCCTGGGCGAAGGCGGCGGCCACCAGCACCGCTCCCCCGGCCGCCCGCCGGACCAGGTCGGACGCCAGCACCACGGTCAGCTGGTCCGGCGCAGGACGAGGCACAGGTTCCAGGTCAGGACCTCGCGAACCCCAGGGACCCGCACGAGCGGCTTGACCCAGCGCGGGTAGTAGCGGGGTGACGCGTCGAGCAGGGTGACACCGGGTTGGGTGCGCGCCCAGCGCAGCCCCGCCGCCACCGACACGCGGAACAGCGTGCGGTCGACCAGGTTCTTCGGCGGGTGCCCGTACTTGCGCTCGTACCGGCTGGCCGCGCGCGCTCCGCCCAGGTAGTGGTACGGCGAGGTCTCGTGACCCCCCCACGGCGACAGCCAGTTCGTGTACGCGACCACGATCAGCCCGCCCGGCCGGGTCACCCGGGTGAGCTCGGCGCCCAGGTCGGGGGGGTGCTCGACGTGCTCGAACACGTTGCTGCAGAAGGCCACATCGACGCTGCCGGTGGCCACGGGAAGCTGCTGGCCGAGGGCCACCAGGCCCGCGGTCCCCGCCAGGCCCGCCGCATGCACCGCGGACGGATCGGCGTCCACGCCGACGTAGCGCGCGCCGGCCGCGCGGAAGCGCTCGGCGAACTGGACCGGTCCGGCGCCCACGTCCAGGACGAGCCGGCCCTGCAGGAGCGGCTCGTACCGGCGCACCAGGCGCACGGAGTCCGCAGCGAGCAGCCCGTAGAAGTAGGCCGGATCGGTCTGCTCGACAGCGAACCCGCGGACCAGGGCCACCGAGCGCCGCACGCCCTCCCCGTAGGGCCAGTCGCTCGCCACGGGCGGATCCTAGTGCGGCGCCTGGCGAAGGTGCGGGTGCGCCGCCCCGTCCGGGGCTACCCTGTGCTGGCCCCACCAACGACGAGGACGGACGTGACCGCACCCACTGGAGCCCCCGCTCAGGGCAGTCGTTCGGTCCTGATCCTGAACTGGAGAGACACCTCGCACCCCGAAGGGGGCGGCTCGGAGGTGTACGTCGAGCACGTCGCGGCGGGGTTGGCGTCGCGAGGCGACGACGTGGTGCTCTTCTGCGCCCGCCACGTGGGAGCGCCGGCCACCGAGCGCCGCGACGGCTTCACGATCATCCGTCGCGGCGGTCGCTTCAGCGTCTACCTGTGGGCCTGGCTGCTACGGGTGTTCGGTCGGCTCGGCCGGCCCGACCTGGTCGTCGAGGTCCAGAACGGCGTGCCGTTCCTTGCCGCGGCCTACTCCCGGTGCCCGGTCGTGGTGCTGGTCCATCACGTCCACCGCGAGCAGTGGCCCGTCGTGTTCTCGCGGCCGGTCGCTCGTCTTGGCTGGTGGGTCGAGTCACGCGTGGCGCCGCTGGTCAACCGCGGCCACCGTTACGTGACCGTGTCCGACGCGACGCGGCAGGAGCTGACCGAGCTGGGTGTCCCGCGGGACCAGATCAGCGTGGTGCACAACGGAACCACCCCACCGCTGCCCGGTAGCCCCCTGCACGAGCCCACGCACACGCCCACGATCGCCGTGGTCGGCCGCCTCGTGCCGCACAAGCGCGTCGAGCTCGCCCTCGACGCCGTGGCCGAGCTGCTGCCCGAGATACCCGACCTGCACCTGCTGGTCCTCGGCCATGGCTGGTGGGAGCACCGGCTGGTCGAGCACGCCCACGCCCTCGGATTGCACGACCACGTGACGTTCGAGGGGTTCGTCGACGAGGCCCGCAAGCATGAGGTCCTGGGCACCAGCTGGGTGCTGGCGGTGCCGTCGCTGAAGGAGGGGTGGGGACTGGTCGTGGTCGAGGCCGCCGCGCACGCGACCCCGGCGGTCGCCTTCCACGGCGCGGGGGGCCTGGAGGAGTCGATCGAGGACGGCATCAGTGGGCTGCTGGTTCCCGACGAGCGAGCGTTCGTGGCCGCCCTGCGTCGGCTGCTGACCGATCCGTCCGCGCGCGACCAGCTGGGCCGGGGTGCCCGTCACCACGCCATGCGCTACACGTGGGAAGCCACCGTCGAGGGGTTCAGCGAGGTGGTGGACTCAGTCACCGGGCCGGTCGGCCGGGGCGGTCGCTCAGCGAGAGCCGTACTGGACGACGGGACGATCGATGGGCGTGCTGCTCGTGCTGCCGACGCTGGCGGTGACGCCAACGACAGCCAGGGAGGCAAGCGCGGCACCGATCACCGCGGAGACCAAAGCCCCGAGGACGCCCCCACTCATTCCGACTCCCTTCGCTGAACCCGCGCTGACTGTACCGGACGCCAGGCCTCCCGCACACCAAGACTCGCGGCCCCGATGAAGATCCCTCCGGCCAGCACGTCGACGACGAGCACGACAGCCGCAGGTGGCCGACCCTCTCGAGGAGTATCGGCCGCCTCGGGGAGCCGGTAAAGCGCCAGGTCCTTCCCTTCGAAGAGCCGCTCGACCCCCGGCAGCTCCGCGGTGACGTCGACCGCCGGCCCGGCGGTACGACGGTCGACGACCACGAACCGGACTCCTTGGGCGGCCACCGCGTCAGTGAGCGGTCCGCCGGCGGCCACCGCGGCCGTGATCGCGCTCGCCCGCGGGTCCTCGCCCCGCACCGTGACCCGTCCGACGAGCAGGTCGTCCCTCACCACGGTGCGCCGGTGCACCATGCGGTCCACCGGATCGAGCACCGTCCGGTACTCGTTCCACGGCCAGGCGCGATAGAGCTGCCACGGCAGCACGAGCACGGCGCCGGGCGCCGGATCGGCGCTCACCCGCGCCGACACGCGCGCCCATTCGTCCGGCCAGCGGACGCCGTCCAGCCGGCCGGCCGCACCCCAGGCGAGCACCGGCAGCACGGCGATCGGCAGAAGGGCGAGCATGCCCGCGACGAGGCCACGCCAGGGGGTCAGCAGCCGCGCGACGACCCGTTCGACCCCCGGACCGACACCCACAGCGACGAGCAGGGCCCACCAGGCCGTCCACTTCTGGCCGTCGCGCAGCAGTCCGCCTCCGGGAACGGTGGTCACCAACTCCCGCAGCAGCCCAGAGGCCGGGGACGCGCCCCAGAAGGCGAGCGCCAGGCCCAGCAGTCCGAGAGCGACGAGCCCGGCCCACGCGCTCCGCCCGAGGGTGCGCCGGGCCCGACCGGCCCCCAAGGCGGCGATGACGATGAGAGCGACCGCCCCCAGCGCCAGCACCCAGGTGTCGCGTCCGGGTGGCGTGACCTCGCGGTTCCACACCCCACCCAGGGTCAGCAGGCTGCCGAGGGTGCCCAAGGGCGAGTCGGCCCGCGCGGCGAAGGCAGCGACACCGGCCGGGTCCGCCGGGATGCCGCCCGGCCGCGCGACGGCGGGCACCCACCACGGCGCGTTCAGGACGAGGGCAAGCCCGATCGATGCACCCGTGCGGCGGGCCGCAGCCGCCCTCGAGCCTTCGGGAACAGCGAGCACAGCAACGGCAACCCCGGTCGCCAGCAGGCCCCCGGTGGGGCTGGTCGCGGCAGCGACCCCCAGCGGGACGACCAGCCGCGCCAGGTCGACCGGCCTGGTCGCCGCACGACGCCGCCAGGCCAGGCCCGCCAGAGCCACCCACGGGAGCGCGGCGTACCCGACGAGCAGCGCCCAGTGGCCGAGGACCAGCCGCTCGAAGACGTACGCGTTCCAGGCGTAGAGGATGGCCGCGGCGGCCCGGCCCGCGGCGCCCACGGCTGGGGACAGCCGCCACGCGCCCACGGCCGCGGCGCCGAGCAGCCCGACCAGGACCACCTGCTGGACGAGGTCCGAGCGCAGCAGCGTCGAGGCCAGGGCCACGAGGAAGTCGCCGGGCACCGCCCTGGGCACGCCGCCGTCCAGCCCCAGCCCCGCACCGCCCACGACTGGGGAGGGGACGAAGACCATGTCGTAGCTCAGGACGTAGCCCCGGCCGAGGAACGGCGCACACACCCCGAGGGCGAGCACCGCACCGAGCGCTCGTCCGGCCCAGACCTCGCGTCCGGACCGGCTGACGGTGACGTCGATCGTGGCTCCCTGGTCGAGGCCGGTGGTCGGGCTACCATGACGGCGCCGGTCACGGTAGCGCGGCCGGCTCCCCCACGCGCCGAGGTGGACGTGTCGACAACCGTGGCCCGGCAGCCGCGCACCCTGGCCCGGGCCGGGGTCATCGTCGCGGCGGGGATGGCCGCGGCGCATGCGGCCGGGTACGCGTTCAACATCATCTTGTCCCGCCGGCTGGGCACGGCGGGCTACGGCGAGCTGGCTGCCCTGCTCGGCGTGTTCACGGTGGGCTCGGTGCCGGCGCTGGCGATGACCGCCGTCACGGCCCGACGTGTCGCAACCCACGCTCTGCACGAGCATGCCACCCGGCCGCTGCTCAGGGTCGGGCTGCTGCTGGGGGCGATGGCCACCGCGGCGGGCGCGCTCGTCGCGTATCCCCTGTTCCGGCTGCTCGACCTCTCCTCCTTGTGGTCCGCGCTCTGGGTGGCCCTGGCGCTGGGTCCGTTCGCCGTGACGACCACCGTCGAGGGCATGCTCCAGGGGGACCAGCGGTTCCGGTCGCTGTCGACGGTGTTCGTCAGCACGTCCGTCCTGCGGCTGGTGGGGGGACTCGTCGGCTACTCGGTCGGCGGCACGCCGTCCGCCGTGCTCGCGGGAACGGCGGCCGCGTCCCTCGCCGCGGCCCTTGTCGCCGTCGCCTTCACCCATCACCGGTGGACGACCCAGGGCAGCAGCGTCGCCGTGGGAATCGGCACCGAGCTGAGCCACGTCGTGGTGACCATCGGCGGCCTGCTGGCCCTGTCCAACGTCGACGTGGTCCTGGCGCGGGCCTTCCTCGATCCGCACGACGCCGGGCTCTACGCAGCCGGTTCGCTGGTCGTCAAGGCGGTCTACTGGGCTCCCCAGTTCGTGAGCGTGTCGGCGTATGCCCGGCTGACCGACCCGGTCCAGCGGGCCCGCCTGCTCCCCCGGGCGCTGCTCGTCGTCGCCGGGCTGGGTGCGGTCGCGATCGCCGGGGCGGCAGTCTTCGCCGAGGTGGGGCTCCGCGTCGTGCTGGGGCCCCAGTACGCCGGGCTGGCGTCGTTGCTGTGGTTGTTCGCGGCCCTGGGGGCGCTGCTTGCGCTGGCCCAGCTGCTCGTCGCCTCGGGCGTGGCCGTGCGGGACCGGCGGGTGACCGGCCTGGTCTGGGGCGCGGTGGCGGTCGAGGTCGGGCTGGTCGCCACCGTTGCGCACGGATCGCTCGCAGCGGTCCTGGCCGCCGCGCTGACCGCGGCAGGCGGCTTGGTCGTGGCGGGCCTGCTCACCCGCCGCTGACGCTGCGCAGCCCGAGCCGCCGCTCCGCCCGGCCGAAGGCCTCGGCCATGCGGATCGCCTGCCCGCGAACCGAGTGGTTGGCCTCCACGTACGCTCGATTGGCCAGGCCAACCTGATGACGCAGGGCCGGGTCCTCCAGGAAGTGGCACAACGCGTCGGCCAGCGCCTCTGCCTCGTCGGGGACTCGGATGTTGGGAGCCGGGACGGCTTCGTGGTTGGTGCCGCAGATCGTCGTGACCACTGGCAGCCCGCAGGCCATCGCCTCCAGGTAGACCAGGCCGAACTGCTCGTTCCAGACCCGGTTGGGTCGGGGTGCGGTGACGAACACGGCCGACCGGCCAAGGAGCTGGGCGACCTCAGACGGTCGCAGGGACCCGACGAAGCTGACCCGGTCAGGGTCGGCCGCCGCGGCCCGCCGGGCCCGCGGCTCGTCCTCACCGCTGCCGGCGATGACCAGCCGGACATCGGGCACGCGCTGGCGGACCAGAGGGAGCGCCTCGAGCACCCGGTCGAGCCCCTTGGACGGCCGCAGTGGAGAGACGAAGGCCAGCACCGGGTCGTCCGAGCGTTCGGCTGGAGGGCGGAACGTCTCGGTGTCGATGCCCGGGTGGACGACGTCGACCCGTTCCGGCTCGATCCCCATGTCGACGATGTGGTCACGCGACGCATGGATGAGGCAGAGGAAGAAGTCGGCGTGCCGGGAGCGCATCCACGACTGTCGGTACGGCGGCAGCCGGTACAGCGGTGTGCCGCGGAAGTTGTGCCACATCAGAACGGCCTGCGGGGTGCGGGTCCGACGGGCCAGCCCAGCCATCTGGCCGGTGACCAGGGAGAACGGCTCGAGGGAGGCCATCCAGTCGAAGTGGCCGTCGACCCGGTTGAGGTCCCGCAGCCAGGCCAACGCGCCAGCCTCGATGAACCGCCGGGTCGGCTGCCGGTACCGGCTCTCGACGAACGTGACGTCCTCGGGGGGGCGCGGACCGCCGACCGCCGTGGTCGCAGTGTCCGGCATGAGCGACAGCCAGTAGAGCTCACGCCACGGACGCTGCCCCACCTGCATGCCCCACAGCAGGCGGCGTACGCCGTCGACGGGAGAACCGGTCACTCCTGCTCCCCAGAGGTCGGCGCGGTCGGGCGGCCGGACGCTAGCACGTCGAGCGCGACCCCCACGGACAGCAGAGTGAGCGCCATCAGCGCGAGCCGCCCCGGCCACGGCGCCTTGAGCACCAGGTCGAACGTCGGCCGGCCGATGCGATCAGCGTTGTTGGCTAACCAGGCCAGCGGCGCCAGCGCAAGGACGCCCACAGCAGCGCCGAGCAGCGCACGAGGAGGTACTCGCCCGGACCCCGACAACAGCCCAGCCACGCCAAGGGTGCCAAGCGACCACCAGCCGCCGAGAAACCAGGCCAGCACCGCGCCCGCCGCCCAGCCACCCAGCCGCCTGATCGGCAGCCGCACGCTCATGGGATCACCATCCGACGTCGTCGGCGGACCCGAACCCCGGCACGCACCAGCACGGCCGTCGAAGCGGCCAGCACCAGGCCGCTGACGAAGAGACCGAACCGAAACCACCGCTGAGGGGTGTACCGAAGCGTCACGACCGCCGGCCCACCCGCGGGGATGCGCCACGCCATGGCGAACCCGTTGACGCGCTCGGCCGGCCCGAGGTCACGTCCATCGATCTGCGCCCGCCAGCGGCGGTCATAGGCCTCTGCCACGACCAGGTCGGTCTCGTCGGCCGAGTCCGCCAGACTCACCCGCCAGGTGCCTGCCCCCTCGGTCCAGCGGAGAACCACTCGCCCTGGCGCCTGGGGCGGTTCGATCGGCCGGCTCTGGTCGACCAGCCACAGCGACTCGAGCGTGAGTTCGCGCTGCGCTCGCAGCTCGTGGGTGCCGACGGTGAGTCGCACCGGGTCGCCCGAGCAGGCCCGCCCGCTCGCCCCGCCGGGCGCGGACAGGGCCTCGGCCGGCCCGACCAGGGCGAGCCGGACCACCTGGCCGTCGACGGTGGCCACCGGCACGCACTGCCTCGCGACCACGTCAGGGGTGGACGGGGCGGCGCCCACCTCGACCTCGGCGACGCCCACGTCGCCGACCGTGGAAGCCTCGACGACCTCCACCCTCACGCTGGTCACCCGCCGGCTGGTGAACCCCCAATCCGCCACCCCGCTCCTCACGGCAACCGTCGCCTGAGGCTGGCCATCGACCACCAGACGAAGCCGGGTCAAGGCGGAGCGCCCCAGTCTGTCGACGGGTAGCCGGACCCTGATCGAGGCCAGGTCGCGTTCCTTGAAGCGGGCCTCCAGCCACTGACCGGCCAGGGTCCCGGTCGGCACCCACATGGTGAGCGGATCACCGTCGAAGGCTTGAGCGGGCCGGTCGGCCGCACCCGAGAACCCGGCGGACGACGCCCGGACCGACGTTGCGGCGTCGACGCCCTCCAACCGGGCCAGGACGTCGTCGCCGAGGTCGGCGCCGCTCAGCCTCCCTACGGGCAGATAGGTGCGGCCAACCGGCAGCTCGAAACGACGGTTGACGGCAACCTCACCCTCCCCCGCAGCGGCGCGAGACACCAGGACGTCGACCGGCGTCTCGCGCAGCCCTTCGTCCAGCCCCAGCCGGGTCAGGGTGCGCGGCAACTGCGTCACCTGTCGGACCGACACGCCGGGAATCCGGATCTCGCTGATCCCGACCGCATTCGCGCCCGCCCCGGAGGTCCGGGCGATGGTGACGGTGATGGCGTCACCGCGGGTGCCGGCCGGGAAGTCGGCTACCCCGGTACCGTCCGACAGGTCCAGCCGGCGGCTGACCCCGCCCACCGAGACGACCACGGACGCCAGGGTGACCGGGCTGGACCCGTTCCGGGTGACCTCGACCCGCTGGACCTCCCGGGGCTCGGCGAAACGCATCCGGATCCACTCCCCCACGGCTGAGCCGAAGGAACCCGTTTGCCACGACGTCGCCGGGTCGCCGTCGACCGCGAGTGGAGGGCTTCCGAACGCCACCGGACCGAAAACCGAGCCGGACGTCGAGGCGTCAACGTCCGCCACGCCCTCGAAGGCGGCGACGGTCTGGTCCGCGGGGTCGTACAACACCCGGGTGGTCCGGAGCCGACGACTCGGGGGCTGCAGCACACCGCCGGCGTCCAGCCGCCGGTCGTTCGACTCCCGCCTGCGGTTGGAGTCAGTGAGCACGATGCGAGCGCCTTCCCTCACCTCACGCTGCGCCTGCGCTTCCGGGAGTCCGGCGAGCAACCGGAACTGCCGGTCACCGTCCAGCAGGCCGAATCCAGCCAGTTCGACCGCGGCCGCGTTGTCGCCCACCACGAGCACGGTTCCGCCTGCGGCCAGCCCGCGCACCTCCGCCTGCCGGGACGCCACGTCATACCGCGCGAGCGGGAAGACCAGCTGCTCCAACCGGCTGGCTGCGTAGTCGGCGTTGGAGGCGGCCGTGTTGGCCTGCACGAACTGCCCGGGTCGACCGAACAAAGCACCGGGGACCAAGCCGGGATCGCGCCCCACGGCGGCCATCAGGCTGGCCGGTCGGGCGCCACCGGTGTGCTCCCACACGACGTCGTTGCGCACCAGCACGTCACCGACGGCGTAGTAGCGGGCGAACGCCGAGAGGGCGCCAGGGGGCAACTGTCCGGACTGGAGGGCCGAGTCGACGGCAGCCAGGGAGTTAGCCGCCTCCGCCGGAACGTTGGGCACCGTCGTCCGGACGATCGAGTCCCTCGCCAGCAGTGACGGCCCCAGGTCGTCGACCGATCGACGTCCCCAGCGATACGTCGCGCTGACGCCACCGGGCACGAACCAGACTCGCCCAGCTCCGGCGCGCGCGTCCAGGTCCCGCGCGGCCTGGCGCCAGTAGTCCGGGGTCTCGAACGTCCCGGGCATGAGGTTGCCCTGCGGCACCGGCGCCACCAGCCCGAGCAGCAAGACCGTCGCGGCGGCCCCGGCGGCCACCCGGACTCCAGAGGTGCGCAGTCGCCGGGCGGCCCACTCAGCGGCCAGTGCCGCCAGCAGCGCCAGACCGAGCAGCAGAACGGCGCCCACCTTGAACGTGGTCCGGAACGCAATACCGCCCGGCACGTCGTGGAAGAACCAGGCCAGCAGCCGCCCGAAGGGGCTCGGGCTCTTGGGCGGGTGCAGACCCACCGTGACCACCGCACCGAGGACCACGAGAGCGACCCCCAGCAGTCGCACCCGCGACCGGCTGACCATGACGCCGACGAAGGCGAGGATCGGGAGTCCGAACGTGAGCACGACCACCAGCGCGTTGTCGACGTAGGCGGTGAACCCCGGGCGGAAGGGCCCGGCCGCGTCGGCCCCGTAGAGCGGCCACTGGCCGAGCCCGCGCAGGACCTCGGCGAACGATGTCACGGACGCGACCGACTCGGGTGTCTCGCTGCTCGCGGCCACCGTCTCCCCAGCGCCGAGAGCCGTCACGCTCGCAGCGAGCCAGTACGCAGACACGCCGGCTGCGCCGACCAGCGAGGCGACCGTGCCCGACAGCACCGTCCGCAGCGGGCGACCTTCCCTCCACACGGCGTCCACTGCGACCAAGGGGACCGCGAGCAGCAGGAAAAGGGGGACGACTCCAGCGTTGATCCCGGACATCGCAAAGAAGACGAGGACGAACGCGGCAACACCCACCCAGCGGCCGACTTGGTTCATGGACCGGCGAAGGGCCAGCAGCAGCCACGGGAGCAAGGCGTACGGCAGCAGCAACGGGGTGGTCGCTCCGCCAACGACGACGTACGGATTCGCGACGTAGAGAACGGTCACGGCGACCCGGCCAGCGGCGGTCGACTGACGGCCGGCGAGCTGCCGGTACAGAGCCCGTGCGCCCAGGCCGGCGACCACGTAGAGAGCGAAACGCCAGATGCGCATCGCCAGCCAGGGAGGGCAGCCGCCCAGTTCCAGCAGCCGGATCACCACAGCCACCGGCAGGTAGCCGGGGTCGTAGTTGGGTGAGCCAAGCGAGCCGCCAGAGGCCCAGCTGCTCAGGCTCTCGTCGATGAGCCGCCCGGGCGCCAGGTACAGATCGGGGCGGGTGTCGACGAGTGTCTGACCGAACCTCGTACCCAGGACCACCAGCCCGAGCAGGAGGACGAGGCCGACGCCGACCTGGCGCTCGGGGGTCGCGAGCACCCTGGAGAGCCGAGTCCTTACTCCACCTGTGGGCGACATGCACCTTTCCCGGCTCGTCCCTCGACCGGTACAGGTTAGCCTGGCGCCAGCCCCGATTCCGGGGCCGCAACACTCGAGCGGGGGTTCTCCAGTCCGATGACCGCGCTGACGATCACTCCGTTCGTCGTCACCGGCTGCGCCCGGTCCGGCACGACCTACATGGCGGTCACACTGAGCCGGCTCGGGCTGCGGTGCGGGCACGAGGTCGTGTTCGGCCCACGGACTCGCTCATTCGAGGGCTTCGGTCGCCAGCACGGCGATTCGTCCTGGCTGGCCGCACCGTTCCTCGGCCAGCTGCCACAGGACACCGTGGTCATGCACCGCATCCGTCACCCGTTGAAGGTTGTCAACTCGCTCCTCGGCATCCGCTTCTTCGTGGATCGCAGCCGCCCGTTCCTGGCAGCAGATGACGCGTACACCAGGGTCAAGTGGCGAGTCCGCGAGGAACTCATGCGTCGCGGCGAGGTCGAGCCTTCGGATAAGGGTCCGCGTCCGCACACTGCCTACCGGGCTTTCGTGCACGCCTACGCCCCGGAAATCTGGGACGAGCCGACCCCCGAAGAACGTGCCCTGCGCTACTGGTTCCTGTGGAACCGCATGGTCGAGGACGGCGCTCGACCCGAACGAGTGCGGTATCGAAGGCATTTCGTCGAACGCTTCGACGACGCCGACCTGTCCGGCGAACTGAACGCCATCGGGCTTCCTCTGCCTCCGGAGGTTGTGGCTCTGGTCACCGAGTCGGTCCCGCGCGACACGAACAGCAAGCGGGTGGCCCGGCTCCGGTGGGACGACCTGCCGGCTGGACCTGCGCGAGCCGCTGCGGAGCGCCTGGCCGGGGAGTACGGGTACGACCCCAGGCATCCGGGCACCGTGCCGTCTGGCACGGCGGGGAGCCGATGAGTGCCACCCGTCTGAGGTATCTCCCGGCGTTGGACGGTCTGCGGGCCGTCGCGGTGCTGGGGGTGATGCTCTACCACGGTCAGGTCGACTGGGTTCGCGGCGGTTTCCTCGGGGTCGACGTCTTCTTCGTGCTGTCGGGATTCCTGATCACGTCGTTGTTGCTGGCCGAACACTGGACGTGGGGGTCCATCGATCTCAAGGAGTTCTGGCTGCGCCGAGCCCGTCGCCTGCTCCCCGCGCTGTTCCTGGTGGTCCTGGCGATCGCGGGCTACCTGGCCGTCTTGGCCGAACCGGAACAACGCGCCTCGATCAGAGGCGACGCCCTGGCCTCGCTGCTCTACGTCGCCAACTGGCGGTTCGTGTTCAGCCAGCAGTCCTACTTCGACCAGTACGCCGACCCTTCGCCGCTGCG
>Ga0209798_10001542_pt1 | contig 13852 bp, 14 predicted proteins | sample DOMMetBare3Fresh_FD_187475 | JGI IMG/M metagenome (GOLD analysis project Ga0209798, IMG submission 187475) | Wetland sediment microbial communities from St. Louis River estuary, USA, under dissolved organic matter induced mercury methylation -... | ecosystem: Environmental > Aquatic >...
CTGCCAGGCCGAAGCCCGCTGCCAAGCCGGAGCCGGTGCCCGGGAGCCCCGCGCAGTAGCCGCCGCCGGCCGCGTCAGTCGTACAGGGGCTCGAGCGCAGGGCGGCGCGCGTGGTCGAAGACGACCCGTGACTCGACATGGCCCACCTCGGCGCGCACCGTCAGCCGGTCGAGCACGAAGTCGCGCAGGGCGTCGGTGCCGGCCACGCCGACATGAAGCAGGAAGTCGTCGGCACCGGTGACGTGGAACAGCTCGATCACCTCGGGCATCGCGAGCGCCGCCTCCCGGAACGCGTCCACGAATGCCCGCGAGTGAGGTCGGATCCGCACCGCCACGATCGCCTCCAGGCTGCGGCCGAGCGTGTCACGATCGACGTCGGCGTGGAAGCCGCGCAGGACGCCACGGGCCCGCAGCGCACGCACCCGCTCGAGGCACGTGGACGGGGCGAGGCCCACATGGCGTGCCAGGTCCTTGTTCGAGATCCGGGCGTCCTTCTGCAGAGCCTCGACGAGGGCCCGATCCGTTCGGTCGAGACGCTCTTTCGCCACTGATTCCGAATATAGTGCGGCGATGATTGCATGTCAACGAATCAATCGTCACTATTGGGTCGTGGAGCTGGACAGCATCGCCGTTCACGCCGGGCGTCACGACTTCGCCGCGCTCGGGGTGCACGCACCTCCGATCGACCTCTCGAGCACCTACCCCCTGCCCGACCTCGACGAGGCCGTGGCCGCGCTCGACGCACTGGCGGCGGGCGCGGGCGACGCTGCCAACCCCGTCTACGCACGCCTGTGCAATCCGACGGTGCGACGCTTCGAGCGCGGGCTCGCCGAGCTCGAAGGCACGGGCGACTGCGTCTCGTTCGCGTCCGGGATGGCCGCTCTGACCGCGTGCCTGCTTGCCGCCTGCGGCGAGCGGCGCCACGTGGTCGCCTTGCGGCCGCTCTACGGCGGCACCGACCACCTGCTCGCCTGCGGCCTCCTTGGAATCGACGTCACCTGGGCCGAGGCGGGCACGGTCGCCGACTCACTGCGGCCCGAGACCGGGCTCGTCCTGCTGGAGACTCCGCAGAACCCGACGCTGGGCCAGGTCGACATCGCAGCGCTCGTGGCGTCGGCGGGAGAGGTTCCCGTCCTCGTCGACAACACGTTCGCCACGCCCGTGCTGCAGAATCCCTCGCGTCACGGGGCCGCGCTGACGCTGCACAGTGCGACGAAGTTTCTCGGCGGCCACGGCGACGTGGTCGCGGGCGCGGTCGCCTGCGATGCCGGCTGGGCGGGCCGGCTGCGCCAGGTGCGGATCCTGACGGGCGCGCTGCTGCATCCGCTGGCCGCCTACCTCCTGCACCGCAGCCTGCCGACGCTGCCGTTTCGGGTGCGGGAGGCGCAGGAGCGCGCGCGAGTGCTGGCAGGGCTGCTCGCCGACCATCCCGCTGTCGAGCGCGTTCTCTACCCCGAGGCCGACGGCGTGCAGCTCCGTGGGCCCGGCTCTGTCCTCGCGTTCGAGGTAGCGGGCGGCCGCAGAGCGGCCGCGACGGTGATGGAGTCCGTTCGGCTCGTCACGCCGGCAGTCAGTCTCGGGTCGACCGACACGCTGATCCAGTATCCCGCCGGCCTCACCCACCGCCTCGTCGAGCCCGAGGCCAGGGAGGCGGCAGGGATCGGTGCCGGGCTGCTCCGGCTGTCGGTCGGGCTCGAGGACGTGCACGACCTCTGGCACGATCTCTCCGGTGCGCTCGACCGCGTCGGGGTGCAGAAGCCTTCGCTCGCGGTCACGCCGTAACGACGCGGGGCGGGGAGCTTCGCTCGGCGCGGGTGCCGCTGTCACGGGCGGTCCGTCCGCCGCGAGGCCCACGATCCGCGACAGTCCGTGGAACCAGCTCGCCCCGTCCTGCGCATGCTCTCGCGCCGCTCCCAGGCTCGCGCTGCGGCCGCCTTGGTCGGGGGCGTCGCCGCGCTGGCCGTCGTGCCGTCCTCAGGCGCCGATCCGGACGGGCCCGGCTTCCCGCCGGATCGCGCGCCGGCCGCTTTCGTGTGCACCCTGGCGCCGAGAATCACGGCGCTTCCCACCGCGTCTAGGCGGGGGCGGATTCGGCACCTGCAGCAGTACCCGACCGTGTCGCTCGCCACCCCAGGGGAGCGCGCTGCCCGCCGGCTGCTCGACGACCTGCGGACGGCTGCCCGGCGCTGGTCGAGCCCTCGCGCAGCCCAGGCTGCCGGTTTCGACACCCGCACGGTTCCTCGTCGGCACGGCGACAGCCGTGCGCACTACCTTCATGCCGAGTGGCGGCACGAGCGTCCCGGTGCCCGCCTGCTCGACGTTCGCCGCCCGAAGGCGCTCATCTACGCGAACGAGCCGGGAAGGCGCCTGGTGCTCGTCGGCGTCATGTTCAGCATGCAGCGTGGGGAGCGGGGCCCTTCTCCGGGTGGGCCGATCACGCGATGGCACTTCCACGAGGTCTGCAGCCTCCGGGGCAAGCGCGGCCTGAAGCCGCGAGCAGACGGTTCGTGCCCGCCGGGGGCAACGCGCCGCCAGGGAAGCGAGATGATGCACGTGTGGTTCACGGGCGACCTGCGTAGTGCCTTCGCGGTGCGGGCGCCCGAGCGCGAGCTCTGTCGCGATGGGCTGATCGTGGGCCGGACGTGCGACAGCCCGAGCAGCGGCAACGGCATGTAGCGCGCCACCCGGCGACGGTCGGTGGTGTTGCCCGATCGGACGACATGACGTCCGACCCGCGTCGTATCATGCTGCCCATGGCAAAGGTGATCGTCCAGCACGTCTGTTCGGACTGCGGCACCACGACGGGCCGCTGGCTCGGCAAGTGCCCCGGCTGCGGCGCCTTCGGGACGCTGGTGGAGGAGCTGACCGGCCAGGCGACGCCGCCCCGGGGAGGCCGAGGTGCGGCGGTGGCCCGGCCGCTGCAGAAGCTTGCCCAGGTGCGTGTGGAGGAGGCGGCGCGCCTCACCACGGGCGTGCCCGAGCTCGACCGCGTGCTCGGCGGCGGGCTCGTGCCGGCGTCGCTCGTGCTCGTCGGCGGCGAGCCCGGTGTCGGGAAGTCGACGCTGCTTCTGTCCGCGCTCGGCAGCATCGCTCGCAGCGGGAGACGCGCGCTGCTCGTCACCGGCGAGGAGTCGGTCGCGCAGGTGAAGCTCCGCGCCGCCCGCCTCGGCGGCGCCGACGACGTCGAGATCCTCGCCGAGACCGAGCTGGAGGCCGTCTGCGCGACGCTCGAGCACGAGCGTCCCGACGTCTGCGTGATCGACTCGGTGCAGACGCTGTACTCGGCGGAGCTCGGGTCGGCTCCAGGCTCGGTCGCCCAGGTGCGTGAAGCGGCGGGGCGGCTCCTCCGTGTCGCGAAGGAGCAGGGCGTGGCAACCGTCCTCGTCGGTCACGTGACGAAGGACGGTGCCGTGGCGGGGCCGCGCGTGCTCGAGCACCTCGTCGATTGTGTGCTGCAGTTCGAGGGTGACCGCTACCACGCCCACCGCATCCTGCGCGCGACGAAGAACCGGTTCGGCTCCACGAACGAGCTCGGTGTCTTCGAGATGACCGGCGCGGGACTCGTCGGCGTGCCCGACGCCTCGGAGCTGTTCGGCCGTACGCAGGCGGGCGAGGTCGGGGCGGCCGTCGCCTGCGCTCTCGAGGGCACCCGCCCCATCCTGCTCGAGGTCCAGTCGCTCGTGTCGAAGACCGATCTGGCGATGCCGCGCCGCGTCGGCACCGGTGTCGACCCGAAGCGGCTCGCGATGATCGTTGCCGTCCTCGGCCGTCACGCGGGCATCGCGCTCGGCGCTGCCGACGTTTTCGTCAACGTGGCCGGTGGTGTGCGTATCGACGAGCCCGGCGCCGATCTCGCCGTCGCTCTGGCGATCGCCTCCGCCGCGCGGGGGGTGCCGCTCGTCGAGGGGATCGCGGCCTTCGGTGAGATCGGGCTCACGGGGCGGCTGCGCCCGGCCGCTCAGGCGGAGCGGCGGCTCGAGGAGTGCGCAAAGCTCGGGATCGGGCGAGTCGTCGCCCCTGAGGGCACGCAAACGCGCGGAGGCCCGCCCGTGACCCGTGCCGCGACTCTGCGGCAGGCGATCGCGGCCGGGCTGGACGGACGCCGGCCCGGTGCGGGGGAGGAGGCCGCCTGACGCAGCGGCGGCGGGCTGGGCAGGGGCAAACGGGCGGAGTGCCTCTGGGGCGGCAGCGGCACCGGTCATATGACAGGCGTATTGCGCGCCCAGCGCCGTTGCCCGTGGCGCACACGGCGCCTGGCGCGGCGTCAGCGGCTCGCCGGTGCCGGGTAGATCCGCTCGGCGTACTCGTCCACCATGCGCGTGGCGCTGAAGCGAGGCACGTTCGACGCGAGCGACTCCTTCATCCGGTCGCACCACGCGTGCGGCACCCCGTCGGCGTCCCGGTCGTAGAACATGGGGATCACCTCGCGCTCGAGCACGTCGTAGAAGTCTGCCGCGTCGCGAGCGTCCATCACCGCCGGGTCGGGATCCTCGTCGCCGGGAATCGCCCAGCCGTTGCCGCCGTCGTACGCCTCGGCCCACCACCCGTCGAGCACGCTCAGCTGCAGCACGCCGTTGAAGCACGCCTTCATGCCGCTGGTGCCGCTCGCCTCCTGCGGACGGCGCGGCAGGTTGACCCAGACGTCGCACCCCGACACGAGGTGCGTCGCGGTCGAGAGGTCGTAGTCCTCCAGCACCACCACCCGTCCAGCCAGCCGCTCGTCGTTCTTCTTCATGTTGAAGATGTCCTGGAGCACGCCCTTGCCGCCCTCGTCGAGAGGGTGCGCCTTCCCGGACAGGAGCAGCTGCACCGGGGGCTCACCCGTCATGATGCGCACCGACCGCTCGCGGTCGTAGGTCAGGAGGTAGAGGCGCTTGTAGGTCGCGAGCCGGCGGGCGAACCCGAGCGTCAACGCGTCCGGATCGAGGGCGTGCGCGGCGGCGTTGACGTAGTCGATCTGCTCGTTGCGCAAGAGACGGTCGTTCTGGCTCTTCAGGCGCGCCCAGTCGATCAGCGCCTCGCGCGCCGCCCGGCGCGCCGCCCACAGCTCGTCATTCGGGATCACGTGCGCTCCGGCCCACATCTCTGCGTCGGCGGCCCGTTCCCACCAGCGCGGCCCGAAATGCCGGTCGAACAGCTCCACGAACGGGCGTGAGACGAAGGTCGGCAGATGGGCGCCGTTCGTGACGTGCGTGATCGGCACGTCTGCGACCGCCTGCGTGCTGAACATGGGCTGCCACATGCTCCGCGCCACCTCGCCATGGAGGCGGCTGACGCCGTTGCGCGTGCGGCTCAGCCGGAGGGCGAGCGGCGTCATGCCCGGCGACTCTCGTTCGTCGTCCGGCCGGGCCCGGCAGAGGGACACGAGCTCCTCCGGCGCGATCCCGAGCCGTTGCGGCAGGTCGTCGTACGCCCCCAGCAGCTCGTCCACCCCGTAGGTCTCGTTCCCGGCAGGCACCGGGGTATGCGTCGTGAAGACGAGCCGCTCGCGCACGGAGCCCAGGGCTTCGTCGAGCGACGCCCCGCGCGCAACCGCCTGGGCGGCGATCTCCAGCCCGCCCAGGGCCGGATGGCCCTCGTTGAGGTGGAAGACCGCCGGCTCGATCCCGAGCGCCTCGAGGGTCCGCACGCCGCCGATTCCGAGCAGCGCATACTGCGCCAGGCGGATCGCCCGGTTGCCCTCGTACAGGCGGGCGGTCGTCCAGCGCCGCACCGCGTCGTTCTCGGGCACCTCGGAGTCGATCAGGTAGAGAGGCACCCGGCCCACCTGCACGCGCCAGACCTGGAACCACGTCTCGCCGCCGAACACGTGCACCGACAGCTTCAGGGGCTTCCCGTCCGGTGTGCTGACCCGGGCCATCGGCAGGCTCTTCGGGTCGTTCGTGATCCAGTACTCCTGCTGGCGTCCGCTCAGATCCAGTCGTTGCCGGAAGTAGCCACGCCGGTAGAAGAGCCCCACCGCCACGAGCGGCAGCGCCTGGTCGCTCGCCTCCTTGAGGATGTCCCCGGCCAGCACGCCGAGCCCGCCGGAGTAGACGGGTAGTGACGCGTGCACCCCGAACTCGGCGCACATGAACGCCACCGGCCCCTCGATACTCGGCCGGGGGCGGTCCGGGCGCCCCAGGTCCGCCGTGATCTCGGCGTGCAGCGCATCGATGCGCGCACGGATGCCGGGATCGTGATCTGCCCACTCCTCGGTGGACGGCCAGAGGTCGGTGAGAAAGCGAACGGGGTTCTCTCCCGAGAGCTCCCAACGGTGCGGATTGATGTCACGGAAGAGGGCGGCACCGTCGCGGGCCCACGACCAGCGGAAGTTGTGGGCGAGATGCGCGAGGGGGCGCAGGCCATCCGGCAAACGGTCGGCGAGCCGGTTGGCGCGCTCCTCGAGGTCGGCGGAGCCGCCGAAGAGGGTGGTCGAGTGCATCGCCTATGGCTAGCACGTCCTCGCCCGCTCGTGTCGGGGGAACACGCGCGGGCCTGTGGTTTTCCCGTCCCGAGGCTGTACCCTCAGGGCGTGGAATTCGGCTCTCCCGAGATGGTCGAGGCGATCGCCCGCCTCTCCCCCGGAACGGCCCTGCGGCAGGGGATCGACGACGTGATCCGCTCGCACGAGGGGGCGCTCTTCGTGATCGGCGACCCCGAGGAGCTGTCCTTCCTCTACTCCGGCGGAATCCGGATCGACCAGCCGTTCACCCCGCAGCTCCTCTACGAGCTGTCGAAGATGGACGGCGCCATCGTGATCGACGACGCCATCTCCCGACTCGCGTACGCGAACGTCCAGCTGATGCCCGACCCCACGATCCCGTCGGACGAGACGGGCACGCGTCACCGCACGGCCGAACGCGTCGCCAAGCAGACCAGTGCTCTCGTCGTCTCGATCTCCCAGCAGCGCGAGACCGTGACCGTCTTCCTCGGTGAGGCCCGCCACCAGCTCGACCCGATTGCGACCGTGTTGGCAAAGGCGAACCAGGGCCTTGCTGCGCTCGAGACGTACGTCAAGCGCCTGGAGCAGGTGCTGACGCGCCTGACCGCGCTCGAGTTCCAGAACGCCGTCGTCCTCGACGACGTCCTCGTCGTGCTGCAACGGGCGGAGATGACCTCGCGCATGGTGCGTGAGGTGGAGCGCGACTGCGTCGAGCTCGGCTCCGAGGGGCGGCTGATCCGCGCCCAGCTCGAGGAGCTCTCCGGCACGTTGCCGCAAGAGGAGGCGGCCGTCGTCGCCGACTACCAGGCGGCCGGCGGCGATCCGGACGCTGCGCTCGACCGGCTGGCCACGCTCCCCTACGAGAGCCTACTCGAGGCCGAGACGCTGCAGGACCTGCTCGGGTTCCCGCGCTCCGCGACCCCGATCGAGACGGTCGTCAGCCCGCGCGGGTACCGAGCGCTCGCTCAGATCCCGCGGATACCGCCCGGAGTGATCCGCCGGGTCGTCGCCGAGCTCGAAGGCCTGGACGCGATCGCGCGCGCATCGCTACGCGAGCTCGAGGCCGTCGAGGGTGTGGGCGCCGTGCGGGCGCGCGAGATCCAGGAAGGCCTGCGGCGCCTGCAGGAGCACAACCTGGTCGAGCGCTACCTCTCGCTGTGAGCGGCCCGGCACCGATCGCCGGGCCGCGGGAAGCACGGGAAGATCGCAAGCGTCGCGGCTGCCGGGGGATGGAGAGACTCCAAGTCGCGGCCGCACGACGGAATTCGCGACGGCCGCCACGGCGGCCGTCTGCCTGACCGGCAGGTGCGTGAGGTCGCCGCGGGCCGGATCCTCCGGGACCTCGGTCGATTGCGGATCTCCGCTAGAATGTCCTCCTCGCCGGCAGCCTCATTAGCGCCGGCGGTTTTCGTGAGCAAGGCGCACCATTCAGGCGGATAACGGGGAGGGAAGCTTGTTCGACGTCGGCGACAAGGTGGTGTACCCGCACCACGGGGCAGGCACGGTCGTGAGCAAGGACACGCGCGTCGTGCTCGGACACGAGCGCGAGTACCTGACCATCAAGATCCTGCACAACGACATGACCGTGAACGTCCCCACGGAGAATGCCGAGAAGGTCGGCCTCCGCTGGGTGATCGACCAGGAGATGGTCGAGGTCGTCGTGAGAGCGCTCTCCGGTGAGTCGACGGAGATGCCGAAGAACTGGAATCGCCGCTTCAAGCACAACCGCGACAAGATGAAGACCGGCGACATCCTCGAGCTCGCCGAGGTCGTGCGGAACCTCGCCCTGCGCGACCACGAGAAGGGTCTCTCCACGGGCGAGAAGCAGATGTACGTGAAGGCGAAGAAGATCCTCGCCTCCGAGCTGATGTACGCGAAGGACATGACCGAAGAAGAGGCCGCAGCCTGGCTGGACGACGTGCTTGCCAACCCGGCCATCGTCGCGAAGAAGGCCAAGCCGAAGGCGAAGGTCGCGACCGCCAGTGCCTGACGGCACCGGCAGCTGAAGGCCTGATGGCTCGTGCAGGTGCTTCCGGCGACGCCGGAAGCACCTGGGCGTTGCTCGTCGCGGCGGGCTCGGGGGAGCGGTTAGGAGCCGACCGTCCGAAGGCGTTCGTGGCGCTGGGGGAGCGCGTCCTCCTGGCCGAGAGCCTCGAGCGGCTCGATGCGAGCCCGTGGGTCGATGCGATCGTCGTCGCCGTTCCTGCCGAGTGGGAGGAACCGGCGATCGTCCTCGCCGAAGAGCTCGTCGTCAGCAAGGTGGCGGCTGTCGTCACCGGCGGCGCCACCCGCTCGGCTTCGGTGCGGGCCGCGCTTGCGGAGGTGCCCGACGACGCGCTCGTCGTTCTCGTCCACGATGCCGCCCGTCCGCTCGTCGGGGACGGCGTGATCGAGCGCGTGCTCGCCCCGCTGGCGGAGGGCTACGACGGCGTCGTCCCCGGCCTCGCCGTCCCGGACACGGTCAAGCGCGTGGAGCGGGGCGTGATCGTAAAGACGGTCGAGCGCGACGGCCTCGTGACCGTACAGACCCCGCAGGCGTTCCCGGCGACCGTGCTCCGGGCCGCGTATGCGGACGACGGCGACGACGCGACCGACTGCGCCTCGCTCGTCGAGCGGCGCGGTGGGCGCGTGCGCGTCGTGGAGGGCGACCCTCACCTGTTGAAGATCACGACCCGCGCCGACCTCGCGCTCGTCGAGTCGTGGCTCCGGGAGCCTCCGGCCCGATGAAGTGCCGTCCCGCCGGCCGGGTCTGTCACGCCCTCGAGCTGCCGTCGTGCCGCACGCCCTGAAAGCGGTCTTCTTCGACGTCGGCGAGACCCTCGTCGACGAGGAGCGCTGGTGGAGGGCGCTCGCCGCGGGGTCGGGCCTGCAGCCGCACGTGGTCTGGGCGGCCCTCGGTGTCACGATCGAGCGCGGAGAGGAGCACAACGCGCTCTGGGGTCACCTGGGGATCGAGGGGCCGACGACGTGGTGGCACGAGCTCACGTACGAGCTCGGCGACCTCTACCCCGACGCGATCGGGTGCCTCGAAGGCGTCCGCGCGCTCGGTCTGCGCGTCGGCGTCGTCGGGAACCAGACGGCGGCCCTCGAGCGGTGGGCGCGGGAGGCGGCGTTACCCGCCGACGTGATCTCGTCGTCGCAGAGCCTCGGCGTCCGCAAGCCGGATCCGCGCTTCTTCCAGCACGTCGTCGAGCTCGCAGGGTGCGCACCGGGCGAGGTGGCGTACGTCGGCGACCGTGTCGACAACGACGTGCTGCCCGCTGCAGCCGCAGGGCTCGTCGCGATCCACGTCCGCCGAGGCCCCTGGGGCCGCCTACAGCCCACCCCGCCGGAGGCCACCCTCGCAGTCCCCGACCTCGCGTCGCTGCCGCAGGCGCTAGCCTCGCTCACATGAGCGACCTGCGCATCGGCCTGGGGATCGACGCCCATGCCTTCGAGGCCGGTGTGCCGCTCGTCCTCGCCGGGGTCACCATCGACCATCCGTGCGGTCTGGCAGGGCACTCGGACGGCGACGTGATCGCCCACGCGCTCACCGATGCGCTGCTCGGCGCAGCCGGTCTCGCCGACATCGGAGCGCTGTTCCCCTCCGACGACGACAGCTACCGGGGTGCGGACTCGCTCGTCCTGCTCGCGAAGGCCTATACCCGGGTGCGGGAGACGGGCTACGAGCTCGTCAACGCGGACTGCGTGCTCGTCGGCCAGGAGCCGCGGATCGCCCCGCACCGCGAGCGGATGCGAGCCCGTCTCGCGGTTGCCCTGGGCGTCGAGGCCGGGCGGGTGAACGTCCGCGCGACGACGACCGACCGCCTCGGCTTCACCGGGCGCGGGGAGGGGTTGGCGGCCGAGGCCGTCGCGCTCCTGCGACTCGGATGAGCGAGCCCGTCGTGCCCTCGGAGCGCGTCCGGTTCACCACGTACGCTGAGGCTCCCCAGCTGGCCGACGAGACGGAGCCGATGGACGGGAGCTGGCCGGCGTTCATGCGCCACGATCCCGTCGGCGTCGCGGGCTGGTGGGCCTTCCACGAGCGCCACCCGGCGTTCCAGTTCTACGCCGTCGACGTGGAGAGCGGGATCGTGATCGGGAAGGCGAACGCCGTGCCGACGGCGCTCGACCCCGACCGCCTATCCGAGCGCGGCTGGGACGAGGCGATCGAGAGGAGCCTCGGCGGAGAGCCGGCCACCGTCGTGTCCGCGCTCCAGATCAACGTCCACCCGGAGCGCCGCGGCGAGGGCCTCAGCGGCCTGATGCTGGCCGAGATGCGCCGCGTCGCGACCGTGCACGGCTACTCCGAGCTCGTGGCGCCGGTGCGGCCGAGGGTCAAGGAGCGCTACCCGTTGACACCGATCGAGCGCTACGTCCACTGGGCGACGGCCGAAGGGCTGCCTTTCGACCCGTGGTTACGCGTTCACGCCCGCGCCGGCGCCGAGACCGTGGGCGTTTGTGCCCGGTCGATGACGATCCCCGGCACCGTCGCCGAGTGGGAGGAATGGGCCCAGATGCGGTTCCCCGAGAGCGGTGAATACGTCGTGCAGGGCGCCCTCAGCCCCGTCACGATCGACGTCGAGGCGGATCACGGGCTCTACGTCGAGCCCAACGTCTGGATGCGCCACCGGCTCGCCTAACGCCCGCCGCCGGCCGGCCCGATCCCGGCACGAAGCCGGCACGGACACGTCACGAGATCGGCGCTACCGTGACTCCAGGGGCGCTCGCCCCCTTGGGGCCCTCTTCCCCCCGGTCGCGCGCGGGGAGGGCTTCGGGTGCCCGTGCAGCCGCTATCCTGGGAGGCGGACGCGGTGCCGTGCCGCTCCACATCGAGAGAGGCCGAGGGCCCCGGCCCGTAGACGCCTCGGCAACCTGCGCAGTGCGCAAGGTGCCACACCCGGGGTGGATGTCGAGCGAGGAGGAGAGATGGGCACTGCGCAGACCACATCATTCGTCGATCTGCTCGCCGAGCGGGGCGTGCTGCTGGCCGACGGCGCGACGGGCACGAACTACCAGACGATGGGGATCGAACCGGGCCTCGCGCCCGAGGAGTGGCTGTTCGACGCCCCCGACAAGGTGGTCGAGCTGCATCGAGCCTTTGTCGAGGCCGGCTCCGACATCGTGCTCACCTGCACCTTCGGCGCCACGCCGCTGCGGCTCCTCGACGGGCCGCTGATCGGGCGGGCGCGCGAGGTGAACCTCCGCGCTGCCGAGCTCGCCCGGACGGGAGCGGGGAACGACCGGCTCGTCGCCGGGTCGCTCGGGCCGACGGGCCAGCTGATCGAGCCGTACGGGCTCTTGACGCACGATGCGTGCGTCGAGGCGTTCGCAGAGCAGGCGTCGGCACTTGCGGACGGTGGTGTCGACCTCCTCGTGGTCGAGACGATCTTCGCCGTCGAGGAGGCGGTCTGGGCGGTGGAGGGCGTTCAGAGCGCCACCGACCTGCCCCTGGTCGTCTCGTTCAGCTTCGACATGGGCACGCGGACGATGATGGGTCTCAGCCCCACGGATGCGGTCGCGGCCGTCGCTCCACTCGGCGTTGCCGCCGTCGGCACGAACTGCGGCCGCTCGCTCGAGGACGCCGACCTCGTCGTCGCGGAGATGCTCGCGGCGGCCGGAGACCTCCCCGTCTGGGTGAAGCCGAACGCCGGCGTACCGAAGATCGTCGGCGCCGAGGTCGTCTACGAGGCAGGCCCGGAGATGCTGGCCGAGCACGCGGTGCGATACGTCGAGCAGGGCGCGCGCATCGTGGGCGGCTGCTGCGGCTCCACGCCCGCGCACGTGGCAGCGGTCGCCCGCGCGCTCGGCCGCTAGTGCTCCATGGCGAAACGTCCCACCCAAGACGGGCGTCTCAATAGGAGGAGTGGGCGAAGCGCGGGACGATCACGGTCCCACGAAGCGGATGCCCGCCACGACCCGTTGCGCTGCCGCGAGTTGCGTTCGCGTCGGACGAGCCCGGCGAATGGCCACGAAGACCAGCACGTCTCGGCCGTTGACCCGACCCTTGATCCGATACTCGGGCGTACCCGGCACGCCCTCAAGGGTCGCTGACGGCGTCTTGGGGACGATCAGCTTGAGCGGCGGGTATCGGAGGTGAGATCGGTTAGGGAAGATCACAGTCACGGCGATGCCGTTTTTCGGCATTGAAGACACCCAGCCGCCTGGGTTCGGCTTGTACCTCCAGCTGAGCGCAGATGCGTCATTCGTGCTCCATCCGGCGGGAAGCGAAGAGAAGGCGACCGTTGGCTCTGATGCCCCGCCAGCTATGGACGCCAGAGCCAAACTGGCTGTGACAGCACCAAGGACGATCGACGGACGCAACTCCCCTGAAGGGTACGCCCCCGGATGCGGTATCGCCTAGCTGGTCGCTCTTTGAGCAGCTTGCCCGGGATGAGCGCTGAGCACGAGGTCGGCGTGAAGCCGAGCTAGGCCGGCAAGCGGACGAGACCGTCGTCCAGCACGACGAGACCGTCGCGCTGGAGCGCCGCGACGGCCTCCGCGTCGAGCGCGGCGAGGTGGCGGGGTGCGGCGGCGACAGCTCGCAACGCCTCGGCGCGGCGCTGCCTGAACGACCCCTCGAAACGCGACTGCCTGTGGGCCGGCTCGTCTCGCGTGCCCCGCGAGGGGCAGGCGACGGCGAGTGGACAGGAGTCGCAGCGCGGGATGCGCGCCAGACAGGTCATGGCACCGAGGTCCATCAGTGCCTGCGCCGCGGCGCCCGTGAAGCGATGCCCGGTGCGCCGCTCGACGCGCTCGACGTTCACGTCCCGCGGCAGCACGTCCTCGCCGAAGGCGAAGTTACGCAGCGCTGCCGCCGTGTAGGGGCCGACGCCCGGCAAGCGGGTCAGGTCTTCCGGCCAGCCGTCGACCGCGATCGCGTGTGCAGCGCGATGCAAGGCCAGCGCCCGCCTGTTGTAGCCGAGCCCTTGCCAGGCGCGAATCACCTCGGCGGCCGGGGCTGCGGCGAGCGCTGCTGCGGTGGGCCAGCGCTCCAGCCAGGCGAGGTAGCGGGGCACCACCCGATCGACCTGTGTCTGCTGCAGCATCACCTCGGACACCAGGATCGCGTAGGGGTCGGTGGTCCGGCGCCAGGGCAAGTCACGCCTACATCGGTCGTACCAGGCGAGCAGGAGGGGCTCCATGGCCCCGATCCTAGGGATCGCGTAGGGGCCTCGGGAGCGGCCCCGGCCCCTCTCAGCCGCTCGTCCGTTACGCTGGCGCTCCCAGAGCAGGAGCCCGAACATGCAGGTGCGGAAGGTGATCGTCCAGCGGGAGGAGACGCGTCGCGAGGGTGGGCGCGATCTCGAGCGTCCGACCGTGAAGGCGGTTGTGGCCGCCGTCGTCACGAACCCTCTTGCCGGCGCGTACGCGGAGGATCTCGCTGCGCTCGAGAAGCTCGGTGCGGAGGTGGGCGCGCTGCTCGCCGAGCAGGCGCTCGTCGCGCTC
>Ga0209798_10001543_pt1 | contig 13850 bp, 11 predicted proteins | sample DOMMetBare3Fresh_FD_187475 | JGI IMG/M metagenome (GOLD analysis project Ga0209798, IMG submission 187475) | Wetland sediment microbial communities from St. Louis River estuary, USA, under dissolved organic matter induced mercury methylation -... | ecosystem: Environmental > Aquatic >...
CCGCGTCGGTGGAGCGGCGGAGCGAGCACAGCTTCGGCAGGGCCGTCGTCGGGGCGGCGCGGGACGCCGGGGCGGCGCCCGGTCCCGAGGCGGAGGGCTTCCGGGCCGAGCCGGGGCGGGGCGTCGTCGCGACCGTGGCCGGCGCGCGCGTCGCCGCGGGCAATCGCGCGCTCCTGGCCGGGCTGGGCGTGCCCGTCACCGGCGAGGCGGAGGGTCGGGCGCGTCCGTTCGAGGAGGCGGGGGACACGGTGGCCTGGCTCGCGCGGGAGGGACGGGCCGTCGCGCTGCTCGTCGTCTCCGACGTCGTGCGCGACGAGGCGCCGGAGGCGGTCCGGGCCCTGCGGGAGCTCGGGCTCGGCCTCGCGGTGGCGAGCGGCGACAACCGGGCGACGACCGAGTCGGTCGCCGCGCGGCTCGGCATCCCGCGCGCCCTCTCCGAGGCCGGGCCGGGGCGCAAGCGGGAGCTCGTCGCCGGGATGCAGGCCTCGGGGCGGCGGGTGGTGGCGGTGGGCGACGGCGTCAACGACGCGCCGCTGCTCGCGGAGGCCTCCGTGGGCGTCGCCATGGGGCGCGGAACGGACGTCACCCTGGAAACCGCCGGCGCCGTGCTGGTCCGGGACGACCTCCGGCTCCTCCCGGACCTCCTCCGGCTCGCCCGGCGCACCCGCGCCGTCATCCGGCAGAATGTCTTCTGGGCCTTCTTCTACAACGCGGTGGCCATCCCGATCGCCGTGGCGGGCCTGCTCCACCCCATCGTCGCGGCGGCCGCGATGGCGGCCAGCTCGCTCTTCGTCGTTGGGAACTCGCTGCGAATCCGGCGCGTCTGGTAACCCGTGGGCCGCCCGCCCCGGCGGGGTCGGTCGGCCTTGGGTGCGTGCGCGCCGGCCCGAGGAATGGGAAGATGCACCCGTGTGGACGCTGGGCTTCCTCGTCGTCCTCTCGCTCGCGCTGGGCGTCGCCGCCTGGCTCCTCTTCGTGTGGTCGGTGGAGTCCGGCCAGTACGAGGATCCCGAGGGCCCGAAGTACCGGATGCTCGACGACGAGGACGACACCCAGCGGAAGCCCGGGGGGTAGCGCGTGGAAGGGAGCTCGATCATCCTCGCGGCGCTGCTCGCGCTCGCCGCGCCCGCCGCGAGAGGCGGGGCCCCGCCCCCGCCGCGCGAGCCCGAGCTCGAGCCCGCGGAGGGCGCGGCGGCCGGGCTGCCCCTGCCGCCGCCGCCCTTGCCGGAGGCCGAGGCCGAGGAACGCCGCGCGCCCCCCGCCGCGCCGAAGAGCTGGGTGGACCTCTCCCACGAGGCGGTGGCGCGGGGGGTCTTCGACGTCGTCGAGTGGTTCGACCGGTTCTTCGCCGACGACCGGCGGCTGGAGGTCGGCCGGTCGGAGTCGTTCCTGAGCCTGCAGGGCGCGCTCAAGCTGTCGGGCACCGGCGCGCTCACGCCGGGCTACGGAATCCGGGCGAGCGCCACCATGCCCCGGCTCGCGTCGTGGCTGGGCCGGGTCCGGCTCGTCGTCACCGGGGTGACGCCGGTGACCCAGACGCCGACCCCGGTGGACCCGGGGAGCGCGCCGCGCGCCCCGGGCCAGACGTCGCCCCAGGCGAGCGCGGAGATCCGCTACGACCTCGCCCGCGCCCGGTCGACGGTCGTGGACATCGGGACGGGCATCCTCTTCGGGTTGCCGCCCAACGTTTTCGGCCGGGCCCGCCTCACCTACATGGAGCCCCTCTGGAACGGGGCCCTGGCGCGCGTGACTCCGGCCGCCTTCTGGGTGACCGGGGAGACCGGCTTCGGAACGACGATCCAGGTGGACCTCGAGCAACAGCTCTCCGCGGCCGACCGGCTGCGCGTCTCGAATGCCATCGGCATCACCCAGGCGAGCGCCGGGTGGGAGGGCGGGACGGAGCTGGTCCTCTACCACGCTCTCTCGCCCAAGACCGCGCTCTCCTTCAGCGCCTTCTGGCAGGGCGCGACGCAGCCGTACCCCTACGTGAAGCTCTACCGGCTCGCCGTCAAACTGCGCCGCGACTTCTGGAAGAAGTGGCTCTTCTTCGAGCTGGAGCCGGAGGTCACCTGGCCCAAGGAGCCCGGCTTCTCGTTCCGGCGGGAGGAGGCGATCATCCTCCGGGTCGACGTTCACTTCGACGCGACGAACGTCCCGTTCTGAAGGTTGTGCCGGCCCGCGCGCGCGTCCTTCCCGGCGGCGCATCATGCCGCGCCTCCCCGCGGGCGAGTCGTCTACAATGCGGCCCGCGTGCGCCGCCTCCTCCAGACCGCGGTCCTCGCCGGCCTCGCGGTCCTTGCCCCGCCGGAGCCCGGCGCGGCGGCGGGGGCCCAGGCCCCGGCCCTGGCCACGCCGGCGCCGGCCGGCCCCGCCGCCATCCCGCTCCCCGCGGTCGTCCGCTCGGCCGAGCAGGCGATCGCCGCGCTCCGGAAGCTCGAGGCCCAGGCGGAGCCCGACCCCGCCGAGGAGGGCATCCACGGCGAGATCTCCGAGATCGCCCGGATCCTCGACCAGACGGCCCCTTCCGTCGCGCCCGACCGGCTCGGCCAGCTCTCGGGCCGGGACCTCGCCGACCTGCGGCAGGAGCTCATGCGGCACGACGCCCGCCTCGCCCGGTGGGACGTGCAGCTCGAGGCCGCGGCGGGCGGCCACTCCGCCGCCGGACAGCAGCTCCGCAAGATGCAGGCGACGTGGGACCTCACCCGGGACGAGGCGGCGTCCGCCGGTGCGCCGGCGGCGGTGCTCGACCGGATCGGGAACGTCCGCGATCGGATCCGCGGCGGCGCGGGCAGGATCGAGGAGCGTCTCTCGGCCGCGCTCGTCCTCCAGGACCGCGTCGCCGCGCTTCGCATCCGGCTCGCCGACTGGGTGGGAGGCGTGCAGAAGGCGGAGGCCGCGCAGGACACCCAGCTCTTCGAGCTCGAGAGCGCGCCGCTGTGGAAGGCGCTCTTCCGGCCGGGCCGCGCAGCGTCGATGGGCCAGCAGATCGCCGCCGCGTTCCGCGGCCACTCCGGCTCCATCGGTCCCTACCTCCGGGACTACCCGGAGCGGGCCTGGCTCCACCTGGCGGTCCTCCTCGTCCTCGCCGCCGCGACCTGGGCGATCCGGCGGCACGCCCGGGCGGCCGCGAAGGACGACCCGTCGCTTTCGATCCAGACCCGCGTCTTCGAGCGCCCGATCCCGGTGGCCCTGCTGCTGGGCCTCTACGCATCGGTCTGGATCTATCCCCGGCCGCCCGCCGCGCTCGGCGAGCTGGTGCTCCTCGCCATGCTGCCGCCGTTCCTGCTGGCCACCCGGGGGTTCGTCCCGGCGAGGCTGCGCCGCCTGCTCTACACCCTCGCCGGCCTGTTCGCGGTCGACCGGCTGGCGGCCCTGGCGCCCGAGCACTCCCTGCTGAACAGGCTGCTCCTGCTCGCGGTCGCCGCGGCCGGGCTCGCGGTGCTCGCCGCCGGGCTGCGGCACGGCGGCTGGGGAGATGCCCTGGGCGCCGGCCGCTGGGGGCGGGCCGGGCGTCTCGCCTGGCGCGCGGGCACGGTCCTCCTCGCCGTCTCCATCGTGGCCAACGTCGCCGGCAACGTCTCGCTCGCGGCCCGGCTCGTGCGGGGAACGCTCACGAGCGGCGCGGTCTCGGTCCTGGTGCTCGGCGCGGCGATCGTCCTGGAGAGCGCGCTCGCCATCGTCCTCCGCGCTCCGCCGGTGCGACGGATCCGCGTGGTGGCGGAGCACGGCGTCCTGCTGCGCGCGCGCGGCTCCACCGCCGTCAGGTTGGGCAGCGTCGCCCTGTGGATCTGGGCCGCGCACGCCGCCTTCGGGATCGGGGACGAGGTGGCCGAGGCCGCCGGCCTGGCGCTGCGCAAGCGGCTCGTGGTCGGCGGGCTCGACGTCTCGCTCGGAGACGTGGCCGCCTTCGCGATCACGCTGGCGATCTCCATCGGCCTGGCGAGGCTGCTGCGCTTCCTCCTGGACGAGGAGGTGCTGCCGGCGATGTCGCTGCCGCGCGGCGTGCCGGACGCGATCTCGAAGACCGTCCAGTACGTGATCGTGTCCGTCGGGTTCGCCTTCGCGCTCCTTGCCTCCGGCATGGAGATGACGCGCTTCACCCTGCTCGCGGGCACGCTCGGCGTCGGCATCGGCTTCGGCCTGCAGAACGTCGTGAACAACTTCGTGTCGGGGCTCATCCTGGTCTACGAGAGGCCGGTGCAGGTCGGCGACGTCATCGAGGTGGGGAAGCTCGGGGGGGAGGTGCGGCGCATCGGCTTCCGCTCCAGCACGCTGCGGACCTTCCAGGGCGCCGAGGTGATCGTCCCGAACGCGAACCTCATCTCGTCCGAGGTCATCAACTGGACCCTCACCGACCGCACGCGGCGCATCGAGATCGACGTCGGCGTGGCCTACGGCAGCGACCCGGCGCGCGTGCAGGAGGTGCTGCTCGCCGCGCTGCGCGATCGGGAGGACGTGCTGGCGACGCAGGAGGCGCTGGTCCTGTTCACCGGCTTCGGCGACAGCGCGCTCACTTTCCAGCTCCGCTTCTGGACCCGGCGCCTCGAGGAGTGGCAGAAGACGGCGAGCGAGGTGCGGGCCGCGATCCTGCGCGGCCTCGGCGAGGCCGGGATCGAGATCCCGTTCCCGCAGCGCGATGTCCACCTGCGTCCCGTCCCAGAGCCATGAGCCCCGGCGAGAGGCCCCTTCGCATCGCCATGGTGCTCGACTCCTGGGACGACACCGCCAACGGGGGCGTCGTATCCACCCGCCGCTTCACGGGTCTCCTGCGCGAGGCGGGTCACGAGGTCACGGTGCTCGCCACCGGCAGGCCCGAGCCCGGCAAGGTGGTGCTGCGCCAGTTCCGCGTCCCGCTCGCCGACGGGATCATGCGGAAGATGCGGTTCCCGTTCGCCTGGCCCGACCGGCGGATCCTGGCGGAGGCGTTCTCGCGCCAGGACGTCGTCCACGTCCAGTTCCCCTTCTGGCTGGGGATCCGGGCGGTGAAGCTCGCGCGCCAGGCCGGGCTCCCGGTGGTGTCCACCTTCCACGTCCAGGCCGAGCACCTCCTGCACAACGTGGGCATCCGCAACCAGGCGATGGTGGACCTCGTCTACCGTCTCTTCCTGCGCACGGTCTACGACCGATCCGACCGCGTCGTCTGCCCCAGCGCCTTCGCGGAGCAGGAGCTCCGCCGTCACGGGCTGCGCGCCCCGACCACCGTGATCTCGAACGGCCTGCCGCCCCAGTACCGGCCCATCCCGCGCTCCGAGTGGCCCGACCTCGGCGGCAAGTTCGCGATCCTCTCGGTGGGCCGGCTGGCGAGGGAGAAGCGCCACGATCTCCTCGTCGAGGCCATCCGCCGGTCGCGCCACGAGGCGCGCATCCAGCTGGTGGTGATCGGGGACGGGCCGCTGCGCCGGCAGCTCGAGGACCAGGCGCGGCCCCTCGGCAACGCCGCGCGGTTCCGCTACCTCCAGCCGCACGAGCTCATTCCCTACTACAACGCGGCCGACCTCTGCGTGCACGCCGCCGAGGTCGAGGTGGAGTGCATGTCGGTGCTCGAGGCCATGGGCTGCGGCGCCCCGTGCCTCATCGCACGCTCGCCGCTCTCCGCCACCTCCCAGTTCGCGATCTCGGACCGCTTCCTCTTCGAGTCGGGCGCGCGAGAGGAGCTGACCGCGAAGATCGACTGGCTCATCGAGCACCCCGAGGAGCTGGGGGAGGCCCGCCTCCGTTACAGGAAGGCCGCCGAGGCCTACCGCATCGAGGCTTCCCTGGAGAAGCTGCTCGGCGTGTACCGGGAGGTGGCGCGCGGCCGCGGCGCTACGCGTCCGGCGGCGGCGCCGGCCGCTCCCGCCGCAGGATCCACAGCGACGCCGGCAGGGCGGTGAAGTCGGCGACCATCGCCAGCAGGAAGGCGCAGGCGGTGATGACCCCGAACTGGCGCAGCGGCGGGAAGCGCGAGAAGGCGAGCCCGAGGAAGCCGGCGGCGTTGATGAGCGTCGCGAAGACGATGGCCCGCCCCGACACCCGCAGCGTGTGGCGCAGGGCGCCGTCCAGGGTCCCCGTCTCCTGACCCTCCTGCAGGTGGTGGAAGAAGTGGATCTGGTCGTTCTCCGTCGTTCCCAGCACCGTCGTGGCGATGAGGATGGTGGCGACGTTGAGGGAGGCCCCGAGGAAACGCATCCCCAGGAAAGTGACCAGGATGGCGAAGACCGACGGGATCATCGCCATGAGCCGCGCCGACGGACTGCGGAAGACGAAGAGGAAGGCGAGGAAGATGAGCGCGGCGGTGATGGCGAAGCTCTCCGTCAAGGTCGGGACCAGGCTCGCCCCGACCTTGGCCTGGAGCATCGACTCGCCCACCACCTGCATGGTGACGCCCCGGAAGGCCGGGTCGCCCGCCACCGCCCGCTCCCACTCCGCGTGGAGCGCGCGGGTGAGGGCCAGGTAGCCCTCCTCGTCCCCGTGCGAGAAGACGACGGTGATCTGGGCGTTGGCGAGCGTGCCGACGTCGATGAAGCCGCGCAGCTCCTTCTCCGCGAGGAGCAGCTGCTCCACGTCGGCCGCGGCGCGCGCGAAGGCCTCCGGCTCCTGCGGCAGCCGGTCCCCGTCGCCGGCGACGTAGCGGCGGACCCGCAGGAACGTCGTCGGGCCCACCACCGAGGACACGCCGGGCTCCTCTTCCACGGCGGTCGAGAAGCGGTCGAGCCCGCGCAAGAGCTCCGGATCGGTCACCGCGCCCGGGGGCGTCCGCACCCACACCCGCGCCACGTTGAGGCCGGAGACGTGCTCCCGGAAGAAGACCATGTCCCGGTGGATGGCGAGGCCGGGGTCCACGTAGTCGAGCGAGTCCACCCCGACCTTCATCGGCGAGGCGACGCCGGGCAGGCCGAGGAGGGCGACCAGGCCCGCCGCGGCGAGGAGGAGCGATCCCGGGACGAGCCACCAGCGCCAGCGGAAGGTGAAGCCCGGGAGCGCCGCCGAGAGCCGGTCGTAGTAGCGCGTGCGGACCGGGACCGCGCGGCCGGTCGGGGTCCCGAGCGCCTTCTGCAGCGCCGGGAAGAGGGTGAAGGCGACGATCCAGGAGAGCCCGATGCCCACCGCGGTCCAGATCCCCATCTCGCGGATCGGCCGGATCCGCGACACCGCCAGGGCGGCGAACCCGAGGACGGCCGCCACCGTGGAGGCGGTCACCGGAAGGAACTTGTTCGCGAGGGCGAAGGCCTGGTGCGCGTCCACGTCCACGCCCTCGGGCTGGTCCACGAAGCGGGAGTGGAGGTAGACGAGGGTCGCGAGCGCGGTGACCATGACGGTGAGCGGCACGAGGGCCGACACCACCGTGAAGGAGAAGCCGAGCAGGTCCCCGGCCCCTACGCCGAGCGCCACCGCCGTCCCGAGCGCGACGAGGATGGCGAGGACCGAGCGGCGCGACCGGTAGAGGAACCAGGCGATGCCGACGACGAAGGCGCCGAAGACGGGGAAGTAGCGGAGGGACGCGCTGCTCGACTCGTGGGCGATCCACGCCTCGATCCAGGGCGCGCCGACCTTGCGGACCTCCGCCGCGGCGCCGGTGCGCGCTCCGGCGACGGCCGCGTCGATGGCGGCGAGGGTGGCCGCGCGCTCCTTCGCCCCCTTCCCGTCGAAGGCGACCGCGAGCCCCTGGAAGCGGTCGCCGACGAGCCCTTGCCTGCGGAAGAAGTCGGTTCCGGTGGCGAACGCCCGGAAGGCTTCCGCCCCCTCCGGCGTCGGCGCGAGGCCCGGCCGGGCGCGGCGGAACACGTCCTGCGCCGAGACCGCCGTCACCCCGGGGATGGCGGCGAGGGCCTTCTCCATCCCCGCCACCTCCGCCAGCACCTCCGGCCGCCACGGGTCGTCCGCCTCGAGGAGCACCATCACGATCTGCCCCTCGGGGAAGACCTCCTGGAAGGCGCGGGTCGCGACGAAGTCCGGGTCGGAGGCGACGATGAGCCGGTCGATGGCGCCCTCGGAAGGAATCCGCGCCGCGAGCCAGGCGGCGAGGGGGACGAGCAGCGCGTAGGCGACGAGGATGGGCAGGCGCAGCGCCACGACGCGGCGGAAGAGGGCCTCGAGGCGGGGGCGGGCGATCATCGCCGCGGAAAGCTAGCACCGCGCGGGCGAACGCGGCGAGGATTCCCGGGGCGGGAACCGCGGCGTCCACCGGCGGCGCGAAGGCCGGCGGCGACGCCGCGCGTCGTGACAGCGGCCGGCGGACGTGAATAGATGTCGTCCGGGCCGCGTCCTCCACTGGAGCGCGGCCCGCGCTCTTCCAGGGAGGATTCCATGCGCAGCGCTCGCATCTCGTCCGCCATCGCCCTCGCCGCGCTCCTTGCCGCCTGCGGGGGCGGACGCCGCGTCCCCCCGCCGCCCGTCGTGCCGGTGGACCCCCCGGTGCTGCGCATCGACTCGTTCCTCCCGCAGGCCTTCGACGCCACCGGCGTGACGCTGGCGCTCCAGGGGCGCATCGAGAACCCGAATCCGATCGCGCTGTCCGTCTCCCGCATCACCTACGCCTTCCAGGTCGAGGGCCAGCCGGCCAGCTCCGGGCAGATCCCGGGCCGCGTCTCCCTCCCCGCGCGAGGCGCCGTCCCCGTGACCGTCCCGGCGAGGCTCCTCTGGGCGAACGTCCCCAACCTCCTCGCCGTCCTCGTCTCCCGTGAATCCCTCCCGGTGCACGTGAGCGGAGCGGTGGCGGTCCCGGGCCCGAGCGGCGTCATGGAGCTCCCCTACGCGCTCGACGGCGTGGTGGTCCTGCCGAAGCTGCCCACCGTCGCCTTCCGGGGCGCGTCGCTCCGGGACGCGGGCGTGTTCCAGACCGTCATCGAGTTCCGCCTCCAGATCCACAACCCCAACCCCTTCCCGCTGCCGACCGGGCGGCTCCGCTACGACTTCTTCCTGTCCGGCTCCCAGGTGGCGCAGGCGGCGTCGTACGCGCTCGCCACCGTGCCCCCCGGCGGAACCGTGGACGTCGCCATCCCGGTGTCCTTCTCCACCATCGGCGCCGCGGCGGGCGCCATCCAGGGCGCGATCGCGGGGAGGGCCGACGTGGTCCTCACCGGCCGGGCGGGCTACGGGGCGCTCGAGGCCGCGCTCGACGCCCGCGCCGCCCTGACCCGGTAGGGCGGGGGCTCGTCCCCCGCCGAAGGGAGCCGAGCGGGGCTCGTCCTCGCCGCCTGCCCCCCCCGGCGAGGCGTCGACACCCACCCCGAGGCGTGGTCTGCTCCCCGGCCGGGAGGAGCGACGGCATGGACTACCTCTTCGACCCGGACGTCATCCACGAGTGCGCGCTGGCCGGCATCGGCAAGCCCAAGCCCGAGATGTTCGACGCCATCGCCGACGCGATGGAGGCGAGGTATCCGGGGCGCATCGATCGTTCCCAGCCCTGGCTCTACAGCATCGCCGGCGGCGCGATGATCCAGATGAAGCTCTACTACGCCTCGGTCTTCGAGTACCTCATGATCTGGGGCACGCCCATCGGCTCCGAGGGCCATTCGGGGCGCCACGCGGTCGGCTTCTGGGACACGGTCATCGACGGCGAGACCTGGTACTACGCCGAGGGGCAGTTCGAGAAGCGGGTCTACAGGCCCGGCGACCGCATCTGGGTCGGCCCCGGCCAGGCCCGCGCCATGAACTTCACCGACGGCGTCTGGGCGGTGGAGTACGCGCGGGGACCCCTCCCGCTCTCCGTTCCCTTCGGCCTCGCCGACGAGATCCTCTCGACGCTCGACTTCGCCACCGCCGGCTTGACGCTCGGCGTCTACGCGTCGCTCATCGCCCACCACTGGAAGCTGCCGCTCCCGGACGGCAGGCCGTCCACGCTCCCGCGCAGGGCGCTCGCCGCGCTGCTCGGGACGGTGGGTCCGGCCGTCACCCGTCTTTGCCTGCCGGCCCCGCCGTCGGACGAGATCCCGCGCGGCGACGGGCGGGGTACAGCGCGCGCGTCCCTGCCGACACCCACCGCACGGCAGCCCGCCGCGAGAGCACGCGCTGCGTCAGGAAGGCGGCGAGCCGGTTCAGCCAGCCGGGAATGACGACCGGCCGCCGGCCGAGCGCCGCGAGCGTCGCGGCGACGACCGGCGCCGGCTCCATCACCAGCGGGACGAGACGCGGCGGGACCGGCTCGGTGCGCTCGAAGGTCGGGGTGCGCACCGGCCCGACGCAGCAGGCGACGACGTCCACCCCGCGGGGCCGCAGCTCCTCCCGGAGCCCTTCGGCGAGCACCCTCGAGAAGGCCTTGGTGGCGGCGTACAGGGCCACCAGCGCCGACCCCTGCAGGCCCGCCAGCGACGTCAGGACCACGATGCCGCCGCGGCCGCGCGCGGCGAGCCGCCTTCCGAATCCGTGCGCCAGCACCAGCACCGCCCGGCAGTTGAGGTCGAGCATCCGGTGGACGGTCTCCTCGGGGAGGTCGAGGAAGGGGGCGATGGGCGAGAGGGCCGCGCTGCAGACGAGGAGCCCGACGTCGAGGGCCTCGGTCTGGCGCAGGAGCGCGGCCGGCCCGCCGGCCGTGGCGAGGTCCAGGGAGAGCGTCCGCACCTCGACGCCGGTCTCGCGGCGCAGCGCGGCGGCGAGGTCCTCGAGCGGGGGCCCGCGGCGCGCCACCAGCACGAGGTCCAGGCCGCGTGCCGCGAGGGCCCGCGCGAACGCCGCCCCGAGCCCGTCCGAGCCGCCGGCGACGACGGCCCAGCGGCCGTATCGATCCGGGAACCGTCCTCTCGCAGGCACGCTGGGCTCCTCTCCAGGCGAGGTCAGCGGCGGCGGGCCCAGTAAGGGGACAGGCCGAGGATGGCCCGGCGCACGAAGGGGCGGGCGAGCGGGACGAGCGGGCGCCGCCAGCCGAGGCAGGCGGCGATGTCGGCGACGATCCGGTCGAAGCCGTGCCGCTGGTAGCGGAGCAGCCGCTGGCTCTCGGCGGTGTCGATCCAGTCGGTCACGTACTCGGCGCGGCTGAAGGCCTCCTCGGGCAGGGGCCCGACGCCCATGGCCGAGAGGATCCGCCCGAGGTACTCGCGGTAGGTCACCTGGCACGACGGGCCGCCCCCCACGAGGAGCGTGCGGCCCCACACCTCCGGCGTCGCGAGCGCGTTCGCGAGCGCGAGTGCCGCGTCGTCCGGATGCAAGGCCTCGATGCGATTGTCGAGCCCGATCTCGAACAGGATGGGGTGCGGATCGCGCAGCCCGATGACGGGCACGTCCGACAGGCGGAGGATGCACCACGCGAGGCCCGAGGCGCGGACGACCTCCTCGCAGGCGATCTTGTGGGCCGTGTACGGATCGGTCGCCTGGATCGGGTCCTCCACGCGGCGCGGCGGTGGCCGGGAGAGCGTGCGGCCGTGCACGTCGAAGGTGGAGGTGAAGAGGAGCCGCGGCCTCGCCGGCCGGTCCGCGCAGGCGCGCGCCAGGATGGCCGTGCCGTCCACGTTGACCTCCCGGGCCCGGACCGGATCCTCGTCGCTCGCGGGAGGGATCACGGCGGCGAGGTGGACGACGGCCCCGGCGCCCGGGACCGTGCCGGCCACGGCCCCCGCGTCGCGGAGGTCGCCCCAGGCGACCTCGACCCGCCCGGCGAGCCTCCGGGCGAGGCGGCGGTTCCCCGGCGTGGGGAGGTCGAAGCAGCGCACGGCGTGCCCCTGCCGCAGCAGCTCCGGCACGGCGTGCGAGCCGATGTTCCCGAACGCGCCGGTGACGAGGACCTTCACGGCGGCCGCATCAAAGCACCACCGCCGGCGGATGTCGCCGCGCGCGCCGTCCCCGCGGGGGATCGCCGGGACGCCGCCCCGTGGACCTCGGCCGCGCCGCGAGATCCCTTGTCGGACCCTGGCCTTCCGTCTGGAACGGCCCGTCGCGGACCATGGCCCACCCGGCGCCGGCGTCACCTGACCTGGCGCAAGACCGGTGCACGGCTGGAGCGCGAACCCCGTAAGGTCTCGGCCGGAGGGGGCGAGATGGGGTACGAATGGGACATGTGCCGCGCCTCGAGATTCCTCGCGCCGCCCTTCGCCGGGGTCACGGCGCTCGCGATCGCGGCGCTCCTCGCCGGAGCGCCGCGCCCCGCGTCCGGCCAGGGGCCGGCGCCGAAGCCCTCCGCGCAGCCCCGCGACGGCGGACCGTCCCTGAAGGCGCAGCCTCCGTCGGGAGGCTCGGTGCGGATGCAGGGGATGTTCTCGGAGGACGAGGCGCGCGCCCGCGTGGAGCGCGGCCTCGTCGACCCATGGTTCGCCGACCTGGGCAAGGCGCTGCTGCGCTCGTGGGACGTGGGGCGTGTCATCCGCTCCCGCCCCGCGCTCGCCGGCGATCTCGGCCGCAACGCGGAGGCCTACGGCAAGGAGTGGAGCGAGCAGGCGAGCGCCTACGGCCAGACCGGCAGCCCGCTGCCCGCGAACGCGCCCAACCCCAAGGTGCCGGAGACGTACGGGATCGTCGCGCCGGGGAACGACGTGGTCGCGCAGGGGCAGGCGACGCGGCTCGTCCACGAGCAGTACCAGGTCGTCCGCAGGGCGACCGTCCGCGTGGTGCAGAACGCCAAGGGCGAGCTCCTCTCGGCCGACCTCGAGGCGAGCTCGGGCGACCCGGAGCTGGACGCCGCGGCGCTCCACGACATCCGCGCCGCGGCCGCGACGCTCCCGCATCCGCCGGCTCGCCTCGTGGAGGGGCGCGACTTCGTGTCCTCCGAGTGGCAATTCGATCTCGTCGTGGCCGTGACGCCGCTCGCCCCGGTGCTCACCTTCGAGTTCGACGAGGCGCTGGGGTCCGCCGACGCGAAGGTGCCGCTCACCCGGAAGGTGCACAAGCGGGTGAGGCTCCTGGCCGTTCCCTGAGCGGCGCCGCCGCCGGCCTTCAGTTCCGGCCGTAGACCGGGACGCACGCGCCCTGGACGACGCCCGCCTCGCCGGAGCACAGGAAGACGATCACGCGGGCGATCTCGGCGGGCTTCGGCCAGCGGGAGAAGTCGGCCCCGGGCATGGCCCGCCGGTTGGCCTCCGTGTCGATGACGCTCGGCAGGACGACGTTCACGCTCACGCCGTGCTCCTTCACCTCCTCGGCGAGCGACGCGAAGAGGGCCACGGCTCCGGCCTTGGACGCCGCGTAGGCGGCGGCGCCCGGCGAGGCGCCGAAGGCGGCCTTGGAGCCCACCTCCACGATGGCGCCGCGGCCCCGCCGGATCATGTGCGGCACCACCGCCCGGGCCAGCGCGTACCCGGCGAGGAGGTTCATCGCCAGCATGCGGTGGACCGTGTCGGGATCCGTCTCCCACAGCCTCTTGCCGCCGGCCCACCCGCCGACCGCGTTCACCAGGGCGTCGATGCGCCCCTCGGCCGCGACCAGGTCCGCCGCGAGCCGCGCCGCCACCGCCGGGTCGGCCACGTCGCCTGCGAGGCCGCGGAGGCGCCCGCGGGCCTCGCCCGCGTCGGCAGCCACGGTCTCGATCTCCTCCGGCCGGCGGCTCGTCACCGCCACGCGCGCGCCCTCCGCAAGAAAGGCGAGCGCCACGGCTCGGCCGAGCGCGCCGGTGCCCCCCGCCACGAGAACCACCTGGTCCGAGAAACGCACGTTCACCTCCCCGATTCCCTTGGACGCATAGCCTCCGGCCGGCACGGAGGGCTGGCCAGGAAGGGTCCCCCGGGAAGAAGGACCACGTCCGCGCGCGCCCCCCCGCCCTTCCACGCCCCTCCTCACTCGCGGTATGTTCGCCGCGGGGGAGGCGGCCTGGCCAGGAAGCGAACGCAGCCGGTCACGAGGAAGCCGCAGCCGCGCCGCGGGGCGAAGCGGCGCGCCAGCCCAGCCGTCCCGGCGCTCGACGTCGAGGCGCTCGTCTCGGGCTTCCCGGCCCTGCTGTTCCTGTTCGA
>Ga0209798_10001544_pt1 | contig 13836 bp, 12 predicted proteins | sample DOMMetBare3Fresh_FD_187475 | JGI IMG/M metagenome (GOLD analysis project Ga0209798, IMG submission 187475) | Wetland sediment microbial communities from St. Louis River estuary, USA, under dissolved organic matter induced mercury methylation -... | ecosystem: Environmental > Aquatic >...
CCCCGGCCGGCGCGCGCCACCGCGGCTCGCGCCGAGCGGAACGCGAGCGCGCCCGACCGCTCGTCGCGGACGAGCGGCAGGACGGCGAGCGCCTCGGGGCCACCGAGCGGGAGGGCCACGGCGTCGTCGCGCAGGCCGGGGTACACGTAGGCCTGCAGCTCGATCCGGCCGGCGGACGAGGTCACCGAGACGAGATCGCCGGTGGCGACGCCGAGCCCTCGCGCCGTGGCCGGCGAGATCTCCGCCCAGGGGATCCAGGACACGCTGGAGACCGTGTCCGGCACCTCCCGCCGCCAGGGCAGGTCCGCGCCGGACCCGTCGCCCCGCAGGTTGCTCGGGAAGGCCAAGAGGTCGAGGTCGCCCTTCTCGGCGGGAGGAGAAGGAGGCAGGGAGAGGAAGCCCTCCGCGGCGCGGCGCAGCAGCTCCGGCATCTCCTTGCGAGCGGGCGGCTCGTACGACCAGTAGCCGCCGCGCTGGAGGGCGTCGCGCTGGATGGCGACGAGGTCCGGGAACTTCCCGAGCGCCACCATGGCGTACATCTCGTTGCGGGTCTGGGTGTAGTCGTAGAAGTCCGGCCAGGGGAAGTGCTCGGCGAGGAAGGGGAGCTTCGCGCCCACCTCGAGCAAGACCTGGCCGGTGGCGCGGGTGTCCGCGAGGGGAGTCATGGCCGGCTGGCAGAGGTTCACGACGCCGAGGCGCGGGCTGACGTCGCCCCAGGACTCGAGCGCGTGGTGGTCGGGGAGGACGAGGTGGGCTCGCGAGGTGGTCGGGTCCGGCCGCGTGCCGAAGCTCACGACGAGCGGGACCTTGGCCAGGGCCTCGCCCGCCCGGAGCGCCGCGGGAAGCGCGCCCACCGGGTCGGCGTGGTGGACGAGCAGGACCTGGACCTGCCCTGCGGCCATGTCGGCGACGAGCGACTGGACGTCCGCGAACGGGGACGGGGGATCCTCGCGCGGGTCGAGGCCGTAGTAGACCGTCTGCCACAGGTTGCCGAGGGCGACGTTGGCGAGCATGACGACGGCGGCGAGCTGGGTCGCGTCCGGGCCCTGGCAGGACACGCCCGGCCCGAGCAGGGCCGAGGGACGGCGGAGCGCCAGCTCCCGCCCGAGCCGCTCGATGCGCTCCCAGGGCACGCCCGCCCGCCGAGAGAGCTCGGCCGGGTCGAGCGCGGCGAGCCGCGGGAAGAGGGCGCGTACTTCGGGCGCGAGGCCGGGAACGGCGTTCGCCGGATCGGCGAGCCAGCGCAGGAGCCCCAGCGCCAGGGCCAGCTCGCCGCCCGCGCGGGCCCGGAGCCATGCGTCGGCGGAGTAGCCCGTGAGCGAGAGGCGCGGGCCCACCCAGGTGAGCCGGGTGCGAGTCTCCCCGACGCGCCCGCGCCCCTCGGCGAGCTGCCGGGCGTACTCCACCGGCGAGAGCCACGTCTCGAGGAAGTCGGCGCCGAAGGAGACGATGGACCGCGCCCGGGAGAGATCGTAGACGGGGATCTCGGCACGGGCGAACAACGCCTCGCCCGCGGCGCGCAGCGGCGCGGGGTCGAAGGGATCCAGCACCACCCGATCCTCGGCCGTCCCGCCGAGGGCCCGCAGGAACGCCTCCTGGAGGGCCCCGGCGCTCCCCGGCTCGGGGCGCGTCAGCATCCGGATCGAGCGCGGCCCCTTCTCGCGTGCCGCGACGAGGGCCTGGACGAGCTGGTCCTCCGCCGCGTCCCAGGCGAGGGGCGCGAGCCGCCCGTCCGGCCCCCGGCGCATCGGCCCCTGAAAGCGGTCGGGCGCGTAGAGCGCCTGGACGCCCGCCTGGCCCCGGGCGCAGAGCGCGCCCCGGCCGATGGGGTCCTCCGGATTGCCCTCGAGCTTCACCGCCCGGCCCTCGCGCGTCCGCGCCGTGACCCCGCAGCCCGCCGGGCACTCGCGGCACACCGTCCGGTAGTAGAGCGGAGTCCCCGGGACGATGTCGTCGGGCGGGACGAGGAAGGGGATGACCTTCTGCGTCGCCGCCTTGGGCGAGCAGCCGGCGGCGACGCCGAGCGCTCCCGCGATCCTGAGGAACGTCCGGCGGCCAAGGGCCTTCTCGCTGGGATCGATCACGAGGCGCTCACTTGTGGCAGGTCCAGCAGTCGGTGAGCCTGGCGCGCTCCGCGGGCTTCTCGGCCTGCTTGCGCCTGTGGCATTCGAGGCACCAGCCCATGGTGAGCGACGAGACCTGCCGAATGACCTCCATCTTCTCCACCTCGCCGTGGCACTCCTGGCAGCGGACGCCCGCGAGGACGTGCCGCTCGTGCGTGAAGAAGACGTGGTCCGGAACCCGGTGCACGCGGGCCCACTCGATGGCCGTCCCTTCCTCCAGCTTCTGGAGCAGTACCTTGATCTCGGCGGTGACGGCGGGGTTCTCCTTGTCCTCCTTCACGAACTTGTGGCAGCCCTGGCAGCGAGCCATCGAGGGGATGCCGGCCACCGGGCCCCGCTCGGCGTAGCCGTGGCACGAGGTGCAGCCGATGACGTTGTCCCCGGCGTGCACCTTGTGGCTGAAGCGGATCGGCTGCTCGGGAGCGGCCGGCGGCCGAGACCCGCCGAGGAGCGCGAGCGCGCCGGCGAGGGCGCCCACGGCTCCGGCCAGGACGAGGCGCAAGGCCGATCCCCTTCAGCGCTTGACGGTGATGTTCTCCTCGACGGTCTTGCCCGCCGTCACCACGACCGCCTTCTCCGGCCCCTTGAGCTTCGAGTTCCAGACCGCGAGCTGGTAGCTGCCGGGCGGCACGTTCTTGATGACGTAGCCGCCCTTCTTGTCCACCGCGGCGGCGTAGGGGTTCTGGCCGACGAAGATGTAGCCCAGCATCTCCGGGTGGATGCTGCACAGCTGCGAGTACACGCCCGCCTTCTGGAAGGTATAGCTGCGGTCCTCGTTCTGCTTGAACGAGCCGAGGTTGTACCCCTCGGCGTCGGGCGAGTACACGTTGTGCGCGACGTTGTCGTGGTTCAGGAACTTCACGGTGTCGCCCTGGGTGACGACGAGGATGTGGGGGAGGAACTTCATCCCCTGCTGATCCATGGCGTGCCCCTTGGGCGGGTAGGTACCCGGGACGGACTTCAAGTAGACGACCGTGTCCTCCAGGTACTTGGCCGGCGTGACCTCGACCTTCCCGGCGATGGTGCCGCCCTCCGCCCGGGCGGCGGAGGCGGCGAGACAGGATGCGGCGACGAGGAACGCGCGTCTCATGGTGAATCCTCCCTTGGAAGGATGGCTAGATCGCCCAGGCGAAAACGAAGGTCAGGGACTCGAACTCCTGCATCTTGCTCGCAGCCGTGGAGGTGGCCGACGGCGTCAGGACCAGCGCTCCCGTGTCGCCGCTGCCGCCCAGCCAGGGCAGGGGATTTCCGGCCGTGTCCTGCGGGAAGCCGTTGCCGCTCTCGATGCTGCCCGCGATCACCAGCCGGATGTTCGGCCGGATGAGGAAGGCGACGCCTGGCATGAGGTGCAGGTCGCTCACCCTCGTCCCGCCCGACGGCTGGAGGCTCAGGCGCTGCACGCGGACGAAGGGCACGAGCCAGGGATAGAGCACGTAGCTCAGCTCGCCGTAGAAGACGTCGGCCGTGACCTTGGCTAGGGCGCCGCCGGCGTCGACGAGCCCGCGGCCGTGAGACTGGTTGTAGTAGCCCAGGTCCAGCTCGGCCGAGCCGTACTGCCCCCGCAGCCCACCTCCCACCGACAGGGACACGTCGTGTGCCACCACCGTGGTGTCGCCGGGATCCGCGAAGTGCTCGTTGGAGTGGTAGGCGAAGCCGTGGACGGTCAACGCTTCCTCGGCCCAGGGGCGCATCGAGTCCACCGGGCCGGTCGCGCCCTCGCCGTCGAGCCGCATCCCGCCGATCTTGAAGCCGGCGCTCGCGTAGAAGTTCTCGCTGTTGAACCTCGAGCCGAACGAGTTCGTGCCCGTGCTCAACCCGAGCGCGTAGTGGAACCTTCCCTCCACGACGCCGTTCAGCTCCAGGCCCTTGTAGTTGCCGCCGAGGACGAACGGGTCGCCCGAGAGCTCGTAGATCGCGGTCACCGGCACGTCGGGGATGGCGAGCCCGCCGGCGTAGGAGGAGTGCGGGCCGAAGCTGGAAAGCGTGGCCGAGCCCTTCCCCACCGACAGGTTGAACCAGTGATTGGGGCCGACGAGGTCGTTGAAGTGCACCGTGGCGTGCTCCACGTCGGCGCCCCCGTCGGCGATCGACACCTCGGCCCAGAGGGTGACGGTGTCGCTCACCGCGGCGCCGACGAAGATCTGTCCCTCGGCCACCAGATCGTCGAGCGAGAACTGCGTGCCGTTGTTCTGGCGGGGCACGCTCGCGGTCTTGTCGGGATAGACGTTCGCGGCGCCGAGGAAGCCGACGGAGACCGGCACCGAGATGGGAATCGTCCCCGGCCAGACCGAGTTCGGGAAGGTCTTCTTTCCCGCCTCCTGGACGAGGACCACCGTCTCCTGCTTCACGTAGTCGCTGTCGACGCCGGGGAAGCGGTAGCCATTGCGGCGGAAGGCCTCTCCGAACGGGGTGAGCTTCGGGAAGACGGTGTGGCAGGTGAGGCAGCTCGTGCCGTACTTGCGGGCGAAGGCGGGGATGGCCCGGGCGGGCGCCGCCGCCGCCAGCGCCGCCGCGGCGAGGAGGACCTGCATCGCAATGCTGCGCGCGCGCGTCATGGGCGATCCTTTGCGGTGGATGGGGTTCCCGGAGCGCGCGCGGCCCCCGCCGCCCTTCGCTGCCCCGCGTTCACGCCATGCTCCCTCGGACGTCGCCGCAGCGACGCCTCGGAGACGGACAGTGACTCGAGCGGCGTCAACGGCGCAACGCTAGGCCCCGGTCGCGGCGACTGCAATAGGCCCAAGCTGGCGCGCACCCAAAATAGCCGCCACCGGTGAAGCCGATTCGCCGTGGCGGAACACGGCACCTGCGCGGCGCGGGCGCAGCGCCGCTCTCCGGTCCGTCAGGGGTTTTCGAAGGCGTGAGCGAGGGGCCGCTGGTAGACTTCGCCGGTGCCGCAAGCCGACCGCAGAGGGGCGCTCCTCACCCAGCTCGCCGAGGCCAAGGGCCGGCCGCTGTCCGCCGGCGACCTCATGCAGCGCGCCGGCATCCACCCGGGCGAGCGCACGGCGGTGAAGCGGACGCTGCGAGACCTCACCCGCGAGGGGGTGCTGCGGCAGGACGGCAAGCGCTTCGCTCTCGCCTCGGCGCCCGCGGAGGGCGTACCCGGTGCCGGGACGGAGCGGAGCGGGCCGCGTGCCGGCGGGAAGCGGCCGGCACTTCGCGGCCGCGGCGTCCTCGGGACCCTGACGCGCCACCGCGACGGCTTCGGGTTCGTCGCCCGGGTGGACCGCGCCGGCGAGGACCTGTTCGTGCCGCCCGACGAGGCGGCCAAGGCGCTCGACGGGGACCTCGTCCGCGTCGAGATCGTCGCCGGGACGCGCGGACGCACCATGGGGCGCATCGTCGAGGTGGTGGAGCGGCGCCGCCGCCTGCTCATCGGCACCTACCACGCGCGGGGGCGGCAGAGCTTCGTCGTCCCGGCCGACCGCGCCCTCGAGGGAGTGGTCCCGGTCGCGGAGACGCGCCTCGCCCGGGACGGCGAGGCCGTCAAGGTCGCGATCGAGCCCACCGGCAAGCTCGCGGGCGCGGTGGTCGAACGCATCGGCGCTCCCGGCGAGCCGCGCGTCGAGGTGCTGCGGGTGGCCTACGCCAAGGGCTTCTCCGATCTCTTCCCGGAGGAGGTGGTCGCCGAGGCCGGCGGCGTCCCCGACCGCGTCCGGCCCGAGGACTGGGAGGGGCGGCGCGACCTCACCGGGCTCAGGCTCGTCACCATCGACGGCGAGGACGCGCGCGACTTCGACGACGCGGTGTACGTGGAGCGCCTGCAGGGCCACGGCAAGGAGCGGGGCGGCTACCGGCTGGTGGTGGCCATCGCCGACGTCTCCCACTACGTCCGCGCCGGCTCGGCCCTGGACGCCGAGGCGCTGCGGCGCGGGACGAGCGTGTACTTCGCGATGCAGGTGCTGCCCATGCTGCCGGAGCGGCTCTCCAACGGCATCTGCTCCCTCAACCCGGAGGTGGAGCGGCTGTGCATGGTGGCCGACCTGCGCATCGACGCGCGCGGCCACGCGCTCGGCACCGAGGTCTACCCGGCCGTCATGCGCAGCGCCGCCCGCTGCACCTACACCGAGGTGGCCCGCGTCCTCGACGGCGAGCGCGTCGCGAGCCGGGAGTTCCTGCGCGCCGACTTCGAGCTCATGGGCGAGCTGCAGGAGAAGCTCACCGCCATGCGCCGCCTGCGCGGGTCCATCGACTTCGACCTGCCGGAGGCCCGAATCGTGCTCGGGGACGCCGGGCAGGTGCTGGCCATCGAGAAGCGCCCGCGCAACCGCGCCCACCGCGTGGTGGAGGAGTTCATGCTCGCCGCCAACGAGTCGGTGGCCCGCTGGTTCGGCGAGCGGGAGCTGCCCACCATCTACCGGGTGCACGGCCTGCCCGACGAGGAGAAGCTCGCCGGCTTCCTCGACCTGGCCCGGGCGCACGGCTTCGAGATGGCCGAGGAGGTCCCCGGCCCGCGGGCGCTCAACGCCCTGCTCGGGCGCTTTCGCGGGCACGCCCAGGAGCGGGCGCTCAACCAGCTGCTCCTGCGCGCCATGATGCAGGCGGTCTACAGCCCGGAGAACATCGGCCACTACGGCCTCGCCGCCGAGCACTACCTGCACTTCACCTCGCCCATCCGGCGCTACCCCGACCTGGTGGTCCACCGGCTCATGCGCCAGGCGGAGCGGTGGCGCGGCGAGCGGGAGGAACGGCGCACCCGCTCCGAGGAGCTCGCCGAGATCGCCGCCCTCGCCTCCGAGCGGGAGCGCGCGGCCATGCAGGCGGAGCGGGAGATCGCCTCCTACTACGCCGCCCTCTTCATGCAGGACAAGGTGGGCGAGCGCTTCGAGGGCGTCGTGTCCACCGTGCTGGAGTTCGGCTTCTTCGTGGAGCTGAAGCCGTGGTTCGTCGAGGGACTCGTCAAGGTCGAGGACCTGGGCGAGGGGTTCGAGCTCGACCCGGACGCCCACGCCCTCGTCGAGCGGCGGAGCGGCCGCGCCTTCCGGGTGGGCGACGAGGTCCAGGTGGAGCTCCTCGCGGCGAGCCCGGTGCGGCGCCAGATCGACCTGGGGCTCGTCGAGGCTGGCGAGGTGCGGCGCGCGGACGGGACGGGCGTGCCGCGAGGCTCTCGGCCGGGCTCGGGCGGCTCGGCCCGCAAGCCTGCGAAGGGCGGCGCCAGGGGCGGAGCCGGCGGGAAGCCGGCCCCGGCCGGGCGGGGGAAGCGCGGCCAGGGCGGCCGAGGCCGCCGGCGCCGCCGTTGACCTCTCGCTAGGGCCGTCCGAAGAGCGCGCGCAGGAAGCGGCCGGAGTGGGCGAGCGCCGCTCCGGGCGAGGCGTGGCCGCGCTCCATCGGGCGCGCCTCGCTCCGGGCGAGGACCGCCGAAGCGCCCGGGTCCTCGGTGTCGAACACGGGCTCGAGCCCGCGGGCCTCCAGTGCCGCGAAGAAGGGCTCCCAGCCGCAGCGCTTCAGCGAGGGGTCGTGCGCCGCGGAGAGGGCCGGGGCCCCGTCCTTCAGGGCCGGCGAGAGGCCGAGGAGACCGGCCAGGTGGACGATCTCGCCCCGGTCGTGCGTGGCTACCTTCATGCGCACCTCCGGAGGCGAGTCTAGACGACCGCCGATCGCTCGGGAAGGCTCGCGGGAGCCTGTCCCCGTCTCGGTTGCGGTAGGATGCGTTTCCCGTGCTCGGCCATTCCTGGCTCATCCTCGCCGTCGCCGGCTTCGCCGCCGGCGTGATCAACGCCATCGCCGGCGGCGGCTCGCTGGTGAGCTTCCCGGCGCTCATGCTCACCGGCATGCCGGCCGTGGCCGCGAACGCCACCAACACGCTCGCCATCTGGCCGGGGACCCTCTCCAGCGTCTGGGCCTACCGGAGGTGGATCGCCGAGGAAGGCCGGCGGGCACGCATCCTCGCCTGGCCCTCGCTGGCGGGCGGTCTGGCCGGCTCGGTCATCCTGCTCCACACGCCGGAGAAGGCCTTCCGGGCGGTCGTGCCCTGGCTCATCCTCTTCGCCTGCGGGCTGCTCGCGATGCAGGGGCCCGTGGCCCGCTTCGTCGCCCGGCGGACCCCGGCGACGGGGAGCAGCGTGCCGCCGGCGCTGTGGGCGACGCAGCTCCTCATCGCCATCTACGGCGGCTACTTCGGGGCCGGCATCGGCATCCTCATGCTGGCCGGCATGGCCATCTTCCTTCCGGACACGATCCAGCACGCCAACGCGCTGAAGGTCCTCTTCTCGATGCTCATCAACGGCATCGCCGCCGTGTACTTCCTCGCGGTGGGGGCGGCCCACCTGCCCGAGGCGGGCCTCATGGCCGTGACGTCGCTCGCCGGCGGCTACGCCGGGGCGCACCTCGCCCAGCGGATGCCGGCGCTCCTCATGCGCATCGTCGTGATCGCCTTCGGCCTGGTGGTGGCGATCCAGCTGCTCCGCGCCGGCTGAATGCGCGCCGGCCGGCGCTAGCCCGCGTAGCCCTTGGCGAAGCCGATGAGCGCCTCGAGGGCGTTGGTGGTCGTGAAGATGCCGACCAGGGCGCCCTTCGCGTCCACCACCAGCACGCCGTTCAGCTTGCGGTCGTGGAGGAGCTTGGCGGCGTCGGCGATGTCGGTCTCGGGCGTCACCGTGTGCGGCTTCGGGTTCATGGCCGCCGTCACCTGGGTGCGGGCCAGCAGGTAATGGACCTCCCAGGTGTCGAGGGAGGTGGCCTTCGACGGGGTGAAGTCCTTCAGCATCTTCTCGGTCACCACCCCGGCGATCCTGCCCTTGTGCATCACCGGGAGGCGCCTGATGTTCCTCTCCTTGAGGAGGTGGATCGCCTCCACGATGGTCGCGGTGTCCTCGATGGTGATCGGATTGGGCGTCATCCAGCGCGCCACCTTGTTCATCTTCTCGTCCATGGCTCAGATCCCCAGGAAGGCCTTCCTCACGTGCTCGTCGGCGAGCAGGGCCTCGCCGCTGCCAGAGAGTACCACCCGGCCGGTCTCCAGCACGTATCCCCGATGGGAGATGCGCAGCGACTGGTAGACGTTCTGCTCCACGAGCAGGATGGTGGTCCCCTGGCGGTTGATCTCCTGCAGGATGTCGAAGATGTTCTTCACGAACAGCGGCGACAGTCCCAGCGAGGGCTCGTCCAGGAGCAGGAGCTTCGGGTTCGCCATGAGCCCGCGGGCGATGGCCAGCATCTGCTGCTCGCCGCCCGACATGGTCCCGCCGAGCTGCTTCTGCCGCTCGCGCAGCCGCGGGAACAGCGTGAAGGCCCGCTCGACGTTGCGCTCGCGGTCCTTCCGGGTGGCCTTGACGTAGGAGCCCATCCGGAGGTTCTCGAGGACCGTCATCTCCGGGAAGATCTTGCGCCCCTCCGGCACCTGCACGACGCCCAGCTCGACCACCTCATGGGACTCGAGCTCGCCGAGCTCCACGCCGTCGAAGGTGAGCGAGCCCGAGCTGGGGCTCACCAGGCGGGAGACGTTCTTCAAGGTCGTGGACTTGCCGGCGCCGTTGGCGCCGACCACCGTGACGATCTCGCCCTGCTTCACCTCGAGGTCCACGTCCCACAGGACCTTGAGGTCGCCGTAGCTGAAGTTGAGCTTGTCGATCCTAAGCAAGGCTCTCCCCCAGGTAGGCGGTGACGACCTCGGGATTGGTGACGATCTCCTGCGGCGCGCCCTCGGCCAGCTTCTCGCCCGAGTTGAGCACGACGATCCGGTCGGAGATGCGCATGATCGCCTTCATGTCGTGCTCGATGACCATCTGGGTGAGGCCGCGCTTCTTGATCTCCAGGATGAGCTGGATGATCTCCTCGCTCTCCGCCGGGTTGAGGCCGCCCATGACCTCGTCGAGGAGGAGGAGCTTGGGGCGGGTCGCGAGCACGCGCGCCACCTCCAGCTTCTTCCGCTCGCCGATGGGGAGCCCGCCCGCGAGGAAGGCGGCCTTGTGCTCGAGGCGGACGACGCGAAGCTGCTCCGCCGCCGCCTCGCGGGCGACCCGGAGCGAGCTCGTCCGCGCCAGCGCCCCCACCATGACGTTGTCCAGCACAGTCATCTTCGCGAGCGGTCGCACCTTCTGCCAGGTGCGCGCCATGCCCAGCATGCAGACGCGGTCGGGCTGGAGCCCGTTGATGCGGCGCCCCTCGAAGAGGATGTCGCCGCGGGAGGGCGGGTAGTAGCCGGTGATGCAGTTGAAGAGGGTGGTCTTCCCGGCCCCGTTCGGGCCGATGAGCCCCATGATCATCCCCTCCTGCATGGAGAAGGAGACGTCCGAGTTCGCGGCCAGGCCCCCGAAGAACTTGGAGACGTGCTGGATGTCGAGGATGGGCGCCATCAGCGGGACCCCCCCGCGGCCGCCGCGCGCCGCGCCGCCCGGCGCGCCGCCATCTTCTTGGCGAAGCCGAGCACGCCGTCCGGCATGTAGAGGATCACGATCACGACCAGGATGCCGTAGATGAGCACGTGGGCGTGGGCCAGGTTCTCCTTGAGGAACGACCCGATGCGCGAGCCCTCGCTGACGATCCCGGCCTGTTGGAGCCCCTCGTAGATGACGTTCGACCGCAAGGCCTCGGAGAGGGGAACCAGCACCAGCGCCCCGACCACCGGGCCGAGGATGGTGCCGATGCCTCCGATGATGCAGATGAGGACGATCTGGACCGAGATGTCGATCGACAGCACCGTGCTCGGGTCGATGAAGCCCACGTAGAGCGCGTAGTAGCTGCCGGCCCAGGCGGTGAAGAAGGCGGAGATGGCGAGGGCGATGTTCTTGTAGAGCGCGAGGTGGATGCCGAGCGAGTGGGCGGCGTCCTGGTCCTCGCGGATGGCCTGGAAGTAGTAGCCGAGCTTGGAGTGCTGGACGAGCCAGTTGGCGGCGATGGTCATCGCCACCAGCGCGAGGCCGGCGTAGTAGAAGGGGACCTTCGAGCCGAAGTCGGTGATGAGCCTGCCGCCGATCGAGAGGGGCGGGATCTCGGTGGAGAGGATGCCCTCGGCGCCGTTGGTGGCGTCCTTCCAGTTGAGGGCCACGAGCCGGATGATCTCGGCCACGGCGATGGAGGCGAGGACGAAGTAGGGGCCCCGCAGCCGGAAGGTGATGGCGCCGATGAAGACGCCCACGCCGACCGCCACCGCCACCGCCGCCCACACGCCCCACCACGGCGGCACCTGCTTGAACTGCATCAGCATCATGGTGACGTAGGCACCGAGGCCGAAGAAGGCGGCGTGGCCCACCGAGTACTGCCCGGTGTAGCCGCCGAGGACGTTCCAGGCCTCCCCCATGATGATGGAGAGGAAGAGAAGGATCATGACGTGGAGCGCGTACGGGCTCGACGCGAAGGCCGGGACGAGCGCCAGCGCGAGGAGGACGGCCAGGAAGGCCAGGAGGGGGAGGAGCGCGAGGCCGCGGGGAGCGTGGAGGGCGCGCATGGCGATCACATCCTCGACTTCCCGAGCAGGCCCGCGGGGCGGAAGAGCAGCACCAGGAGAAAGAGGACGTAGACCACCAATTCCTTGGTTCCGGAGCTGATGTAGACCGCCGCCAGCGACTCGGTCGCGCCGATGACGATCCCGCCGAGGGTGGCGCCGACGATGCTGCCCATGCCGCCCAGCACCACGATGACGAAGGCCTTGAGGGTGAAGGCCCCTCCCACCTGCGGGAAGATGTAGTAGGTCGGCGAGATGAGGGCGCCGGCCGTGCCCGAGAGCGCCGCCCCGATGCCGAAGGCGATGACGCTCATCCGCTTCACGTTGATGCCCATGAGCTGGGCGGCCTCGCGGTCCTGGGCCGTGGCGCGGATGGCCTGGCCGGTGTCCGTCTTGAGGAGGAACCAGTAGAGGAAGGCGGTGATGGCGGCGGTGATGAGGAAGGAGATGAAGAGCGGCTCGGAGACCGAGAGGCCCCAGATCTTCACGGAGCCCGACGAGTAGCTGGTGGTGAGGATGCGGTAGTCGGAGGTGAAGAGCAGCATCACCGTGTTGCTCATGATGAGGCCGAGCCCGATGGTGAGCAGGATCTGGTTCTGCGGGAGCGAGCCGAGCACGCGGTTGATGAAGACCTTCTGTAAGAGCGCCCCGAAGAGGAACATGAGCGGGATGGAGACGAGGATCGAGACGAAGGGGTCGATGTGCAGCAGCGCGAAGAGGAAGTAGGTGAGGTACATCCCCACCATGAGCAGGTCGCCGTGCGCGAAGTTGATGACGCGCATGACGCCGAAGATGATGGTGAGGCCGATGCCGATGAGGGCGTAGACCCCGCCCACCAGGACGCCGCTCAGGAGCGACTGAAAGAACACGATCATCGGATCGGTCTCCCCTCCGTCCGGGCGCTCCGCACCGGCCCGCTCCGGGATCCGCACATTAGACGGATCGCGGGTGGGATCACAACGCACCCCGGGGCCGGAGGACGCCCGGGCGCCCCCGGTCCGGGGAGGGCTACTTCCAGCCCGGGAAGGGGTAGACCGTCTTCTTGGTGGAGAACTTCGGCGGGTAGACGGTCTCGAAGGCTGCGTTCTGGATCTGGAGCACCAGCATCTGGTGGTTGTTCTGGTTCGTGAAGCCGGCGTAATCCTCGAACTTCACGTCGCCCATGATGCCCGACCACTTGCCGGCCTTGAGCCCGTCCCGGGTCTTGTCCCGGTCGCCGCCGGCGGCCGCGGCCGTCTCGGCGATCACGCGCATCGACTCGTAGGCGCAGGCGGCGTGGTAGGTGGGCTCCTTGCCGAACTTGGCCTTGTACCGGTCGTAGAAATCCTTGGCCCCCGGCCAGTTGACGTCGTCGCTCCACTGGGTGCTCGTCATGACGGCGTTGGAGATGGCCGTCTCCTTCGCGAAGTCGGGGTGGGTGAAGCCCGCGCCCGCGCCCAGGAAGGCCTTCGGGGTGAGGCCGATCTCTCGCGCCTGCCGCATGAGCAGGATGGCGTCGGCGACGTACGACACCATGAAGACCAGGTCCGGGCTCGCCGCCTTCACCTTGGTGAGGGTGGAGCGGTAGTCGGGCGAGCCCTTGGAGTACCCCTCGTCGGCGACGACGGCGAGCCCCTTCTTGGCCGCGTACTCCTTGGCGGTCTTGGTGGTGGAGGTGCCGAAGTCGGTGTTCTCGTAGAGGAAGGCGATGCTCTTCGCCGGGCCGAGTGCGAGCACCGCGTCCATGAGGACCGCGCCGTAGACGTCGGCCGGCGCGTTCATGCGGAAGACGTACTTGTACCCCTGCCGCGTGATGTCCTCCTTGGCGGCGGCGGGGATGACCTGCGGGGTCTTGTACTTCTCGGCGAGCTTCGCCACCGCGTTGGCGCAGGCGGAGGTGTACGGGCCGACGACCCCCGCGACGCCGTCGCGGGTGGCGAGCTTCTCCATGGCACTCATGGAGATCTGGGGCTTGCCGGTGTCGTCCTCCCACACGACCTGGAGGTCGACGCCCTTCTTCCTGACGTCCTCCTCGGCGAGCTTGATGCCGTTCGTGAGGTTCTCGCCGATGGGGGCCTCGGGGCCGGTCATGGAGTTGATGACCCCGATCTTGATGGGGGCCGCGGCGGCGAGGCCCGGGAGGGCGAGCGCGGCGACGGCAGCGAGGAACGCGGCCATCCGGAACGGAGCGGGAACGGGTGTCATGCGCGATTCTCCTCGTCTCGGCGCGGCTGCGCCGTGGTCTCTCTGCCAGTAACTCCATCCCTCTACCACACGACCCCAAGGTCCCGCACCTGGAAGCGTCGGGTCTGCGCCGGTCGCGAGCCGGCACCGCGCCCGGCCCTTCCGCGT